>Ga0208249_1000519_pt1 | contig 12790 bp, 13 predicted proteins | sample CryBogmetaGMA1M_FD_184546 | JGI IMG/M metagenome (GOLD analysis project Ga0208249, IMG submission 184546) | Freshwater microbial communities from Crystal Bog, Wisconsin, USA - MA1M (SPAdes) | ecosystem: Environmental > Aquatic > Freshwater > Lake | place: Crystal Bog, Wisconsin, USA | collected...
ATACTGCATGATGGCCTTACGAGCAGCGAAGATGCCTTTGGAATCAGAATAAGCAGACGCATTACTCAAATTACGAATCATGTCCAACTGAATTTCTTCTGGAGGATCGAAACCGAAAACCCCTACGTTTCCGATGTTTAATTTGATGATTTTGTGACCCTCTTCTTCCATGCGCTGAGCGAGTTCAAGCACCGGCCCACGTATGTCATAACAGACGTGATTGAGTTTTTGGGACTTTAAGATGGGTTTCACAATAAATTTAAGGGTAAGTTCTTGAAATCTCGGAAAAAACAGCTAGCTATAATCCATATAATTATGACAGAGACTCCACTTGAAGCTTCAATCTGACCCCCATTCCGGAGCTAATACGATCACCGGCTACGGGGATGGCTACGTCGAAATCAATAAGACTCCTTATGCCCATGCTGTGATATTGAGTTCGGACGGGGCAATCTTAGAATGGCCGGTCCAGTCATTTGATGGCCTTGAGGCAGCGCATTTTGCCCAAATGGTGGATCTAAAGCCTGAATTGATCCTCATTGGTACAGGTAGCAAGCAGCGTTTCCCCAAGCCAGAGCTTCTTAAATCCCTTATTTCAGCCAAAATTGGCTTTGAAATCATGGATTCCCAAGCGGCCTGCCGAACCTACAATATTTTGGTCGGCGAAGGACGTCAGGTTCTACTAGCTTTAATAGTGGAGTCCATCTAATGCAATTTGGGCAATTTCGGCAATCGTCAGCCCTGCACCCAGGCAAAATTTTATTACTCGCCATCATTTATGGCTTGATCTGGTTTGGTACTTTGAACTATCGCCATCTCATTCCGTCTGACGAAGGACGCTATGCAGAAATAGCACGTGAGATGTTGGTTACTGGTGATTGGGTAACCCCTCGCTATAACGGTTACAAATATTTTGAAAAGCCACCACTTCAAACCTGGGCAACGGCAACCACTTTTCAAATCTTTGGATTTGGCGATTGGCAAGCAAGACTGTGGACGGCTCTTACTGGCTTCCTAACTATTTTGATGATTGCTTTTACTGGCACACGCATTTACAACGCAAGAGCAGGATGGTTAGCGGCACTCGTTCTAGCATCAAGCCCAATGTGGATTATTGCGGGCCACTTCAACTCTCTTGATATGGGGCTATCTTCCTTTTTAATTGGAGCTCTCTGTAGTTTATTGTTGGCACAAAATTCTCAAACTAAAAAAATATGTCGCAACTGGATGTGGGTTTGTTGGGCATTGATGGCTCTTGCAACACTCTCTAAAGGTGTGATTGGTGCCGCCATACCTGCAATGGTCTTTGTAGTCTATTCAATTAGTACATGGGACTGGAAAATCTGGTCACGCTTACATCTATTCAGCGGCACTATTTTGTTCTTGGTCATTACTGCACCATGGTTCATATTGGTTGCACAACGTAATCCTGAATTTCTAGAGTTCTTCTTCATCCACGAGCATCTGCAACGCTTCACACAAGATGCACATAGTCGCACTGGCCCGATCTACTACTTTGTGCCATTACTATTGCTTGGCATGCTTCCTTGGGTTTTGCAACTCCCAGGGTCGATTATTCAGGCCTGGGGTGAGCGCCGGCGCGACTTTTCCAGTGGCTGGCTCTTGGTATGTTGGTTTGCAGTGATCTTTGCTTTCTTTAGCGTTTCACGTTCCAAATTGCCTGGTTACATCATCCCTATCTTTCCTGCTCTTGCACTATTAATTGGTAATCGTTTAGATCTCTTATTGGGTCATACGAATTCCATGGAGTTACCATGGAAATTACAGACAGCTGGATTTGCAATATTAGGTAGTGCTGGATTTTTCTTCTTATCTGATATTAGCAATCAAGCAAGGCCTGATGAGATCGAGGCCTATGCGCAATACACTCATTGGGTCATTGGGGCATTAGTAGCTCTGATTGTCTTCAGTGCACTTGCTACATGGCAAAGTAAGCGCAATGGCATTCAAAGCATTGTCAGTTTTGCTTATGGATTTTTTCTGTGTGCCATCATCGCTGGTACGGGCCATGAAACTTTAGGACGTGCAGTATCTGGCATTGATCTAGTCAATCGCGTGAAGTCAACTATTCCAGAAAAAGTAAACTTCTATTCAGTTCGCCTTTTAGATCACACCGTGCCATTCTATTTAGGTAGAACGATGATCATGGTGGAGTCTCCAGATGAATTGGAATTTGGAGTCAATCAAGAACCAGGGCTTTGGATGCCATCTCTGGATGCATTTGTGACGCGTTGGAAAGAAGATCCTACGGCCTATGCATTAATGGTACCTGAGCAATTTATTGAGTTGCAGCAATTAAATCTGCCAATGCTGGAAGTGGACCGTGACTCTCGAAGAGTTATTGTGAAACACCCAGACACAGCGAATGTGACGCGGTAATATAGGACATCATGTCAAACAGCTCATTATTCATTCCCTTCACGCGCCCCAGCTTTAATCAAGAAACAATTGATGCTGTAGCAGAGGTACTACGCTCAGGCTGGGTCACCTCTGGACCAAAATTGGCAGAGTTTGAAGCAACACTAAGTGAATACTTTGATGGCCGTCCAGTACGTTGTTTTGCAAATGGCACGGCTACCATGAAGATTGCATTACAAGTTGCTGGCATAGGCGCTGGCGATGAGGTGATTACGACTCCGATTTCTTGGGTTGCGACGTCGAATGTCATTTTAGGAGTTGGTGCAAAACCGGTGTTTGTTGATATCGATCCTGTAACTCGCAATATTGATCTCAATAAGGTTGCAGCTGCCATTACTCCAAAAACACGCGCGATCATGCCCGTCTATCTTGCTGGCTTACCAGTGGATATGGACCAGCTATATTCGCTCGCTAAGCAACACAATCTGCGCGTGATTGAAGATGCTGCTCAGGCCTTTGGCTCCCAATGGAAAGGCAAAAAGATTGGAAGCTTTGGTGATCTAGTGAGCTTTAGCTTTCAGGCGAATAAGAATCTCACCACCGTGGAAGGTGGCTGCCTTGTATTCAACAATGAAGCAGAAGCTAAGCTTGCAGAAAAATTTCGTCTGCAAGGCTTAACCCGCCAAGGCATGGACGGAATGGATGTAGATGTATTAGGTGGAAAAGATAACCTAACAGATGTCAATGCAGTGATCGGTTTACAGCAACTCAAACAGCTGCCGGCCTACCAAACACGTCGTGCTGCACTAGCACGTCAGTACTTTGATGTCATTCGCACAGAATTAAAAGCAGCTGGACTAGAGGCTCTTAAATTAGAGTTGCCAGTTGAAAACTTTACTGACAGTAATTGGCATATGTTTCAGGTAGTGCTGCCGCTTGAGCAAATCAATTGCGATCGCGCCCAAGTCATGACCGAGCTAAAAGATCTTGGTATCGGCACAGGTGTACATTACCCCGCCATCACTGGATTTACCCTCTATAAAAATCAGGGTTATAAATCCAGTGATACGCCAATTGCGCACCGCATTGGTCGCTCTATTCTTACCCTGCCACTTTTCCCGGGCATGGGGGATGACGATATAGGTCGCATAGCTAGTGGATTAGTAGGAATCCTCAAGAAACACTACAAAAACTAGCAAACTTGGGCTAAATCCCAAGAATCAGGCAAAATTGCACTATGACTGCAAATTTAGTTGCAACGCCAACACTCAGTATTGTTATCCCTGTTTATAACGAGGAAGATGGGCTTCAAGCGCTCTTTGATCGCCTCTATCCTGCACTCGATGCGTTAGCAAAGAAGCGCAATATTGCCTATGAAATCGTTTTTGTAAACGATGGCAGCAAAGATCGCTCTGCCGGCATCTTAGCCAAACAAGTGGAATTGCGTCCTGATGTTACGCGTGCTGTTTTATTCCATAGTAACTTTGGTCAACATATGGCTATCATGGCTGGTTTTGAATACGCCAAGGGTGAATACATCATCACTCTAGATGCTGACTTACAAAATCCTCCTGAAGAAATCGATACCCTCACCGAGCAATTGCTCAATGGTCATGATTATGTGGGCACCATTCGTGCAGATCGCCGCGATAGCTTCTTTAGAAAATTTGCTTCACGTGCCATGAATCATTTACGTGAAAACATTACCCGCATTACGATGACAGATCAAGGATGTATGTTGCGTGGTTATAGTCGCCGCATCGTTGACTTAGTTCGTCAGTGCGATGAAAACAATACATTCATACCTGCATTGGCATATACCTTTTCAGCTAATCCTACTGAGATCAATGTGAGGCATGAAGAGCGTTTTGCTGGTGAATCTAAATATAGTCTCTATCAATTGATTCGTTTGAACTTTGATTTAGTGACAGGTTTTTCCATCATGCCTTTGCAGATCTTCTCGATTCTAGGTATGTTGCTCTCGCTTGCTGCAGGCAGCTTGTTTGCTTATCTGTTGGTACGTCGCTTCCTATTTCTTCTTGATTGGCGTCATGCTCTTCGGTCTTGGCCTATTAGGTGAATATATCGGCCGCATTTATCAGCAAATTCGTAATCGTCCTCGTTACGTTGTGCAAACTGTTTTAGAGAAAAAATAATTGCACGCAGTCGTCTTTGCTTATCACGATGTTGGTGTAAATTGCCTCAAGGCACTACTGAATGCGGGCATTCAGATTGATCTGGTCGTTACCCACGAAGATGATCCTAATGAGAATGTTTGGTTTGGAAGTGTTGCTAAACTCTGCATAGAAAAAAATATTCCTTACATCACCCCAAGCGCCAATGAATTGGCCGATTTAATTCCTAAAATACAAACGCTAGCCCCTGACTACATTTTTTCTTTTTACTATCGCTTTATGATTTCGGTCCAAATTTTGGCCTGTGCAAAAATTGCTGCGTTGAATATGCATGGTTCGCTATTACCAAAGTATCGTGGTCGTGCTCCAGTCAATTGGGCGATCCTGCATGGTGAAACCGAAACAGGGGCTACCTTGCATGTCATGGAAGCAAAACCCGACGCAGGCGATATTGTTGGGCAAACGGCAGTGAGTATTGACCCCGATGAAACTGCTACCCATGTTTTTGGAAAAGTGAGTAAAGCTGCTGTCAGCGTCATTGAAGAGGTGTTGCCGAGCCTCCTTGCAGGAGTCGTTCCGCGCCAGCCCAATATGATCGAGCAAGGGAGTTATTTTGGGGGCAGAAAGCCTGCAGATGGACAGATTCATTGGAGCCAGAAGGCTATTCAGGTTCATAACTTGATTAGGGCTGTTGCACCCCCATATCCCGGGGCCTTTACTGAATATCAAGGGCGGACCATGCTTGTGGCCCGTACCAATCTCAAGGGGCCATTCCCAGCCAGTCTTGATCTTGGGGTTTGCGGCATCCAAGTGGTTGATAATCGGGTATTCGGTATTTGCGGTGACCGCCAAGCACTAGAAATCTTGGAATGGTTTCCAGCCAACAAATAAATTAGATTAAAACGAGGCAGTAAAGATGAAAAAAGTACTCATTCTTGGTGTTAATGGCTTTATTGGTCACCACCTTTCTAAACGTATTCTCGAGACAACCGATTGGGATGTCTATGGCATGGATATGCAGAATGATCGTTTAGGTGATTTGATCAACCATCCTCGTATGCACTTTTTTGAAGGTGATATCACTATCAACAAAGAATGGGTTGAATATCATATCCGTAAATGCGATGTCATTCTGCCTTTGGTTGCCATTGCTACTCCAGCCACTTATGTTCAACAGCCATTAAAAGTGTTTGAGCTCGATTTCGAAGCCAATCTGCCCATCGTACGCTCTGCCGTTAAATACAAAAAGCATTTGGTATTCCCATCTACATCTGAAGTGTATGGAATGTGTGACGACAGTGAATTCGATCCCGCTAAATCAAATATGGTCTATGGCCCGATCAATAAACCACGCTGGATCTATGCCTGCTCTAAGCAGTTAATGGACCGAGTCATATGGGGGTACGGCATGGAAGGCTTACGCTTCACCCTCTTTCGCCCATTTAACTGGATCGGCCCTGGCTTAGACAGCATCTATACACCTAAAGAGGGTTCATCCCGCGTGGTTACTCAGTTCTTAGGTCACATTGTTCGTGGTGAGCCAATTAACTTAGTGGATGGTGGCGCGCAGAAACGTGCTTTCACTTATGTAGATGATGGTATTGATGCATTGATGCGCATTATCGATAACAAGGATGGTGTAGCTAATGGCAAGATTTACAATATTGGCAACCCAAAGAACAATCACTCAGTCCGCGACTTAGCGAATCAAATGCTAGAGATTGCGCGTAGCATTCCCGAATACGCTAAGACTGCAAATGAGGTGAAGATTGTGGAGACTACTTCTGGTGCGTATTACGGCGAGGGTTATCAAGATGTACAAAACCGTGTACCTGCAATCGATAACACGATGAGTGAGTTAGGTTGGAAGCCAACGACTACGATGTCTGATGCACTCAAGAATATTTTTGAAGCCTATCGTCTAGATGTAGAAAAAGCGCGCTCCTTAGTCGATAAAGAATAAGCACAATACATTCAAGGATTCATGGCTAAGATTGCTCTCAAGGTTGATGTTGACACCTTACGCGGCACTAAAGAAGGCGTACCTAATTTAGCTCGTACTCTAGGGCGTTTTGGTCTGAAAGCCACCTTCTTATTTAGTCTAGGACCTGACCATACTGGCTGGGCCTTAAAGCGCGTCTTTCGACCTGGCTTTCTGAAAAAAGTGAGTCGTACATCGGTTGTAGAGCACTACGGCATCAAGACCCTGCTCTATGGGGTTCTACTTCCCGGCCCTGACATTGGCAAAAAGGCTGCTGCACAAATGCGTGCAATTGATCAAGCTGGTCATGAGACTGGTATTCATACTTGGGACCATGTTGCTTGGCAAGACGCAGTTCGCAATCAAGATTCACAGTGGACCAAAGCGATGATGCAAAAAAGCTGGGATCGCTTTGTAGAAATATTTGGCCATACCCCAGTGACATATGGCGCTGCTGGTTGGCAGATGAACGAAGCTGCGTTTGCACAACTCGATGATTGGGGTATCGCTTATTCATCTGATGGCAGAGCTGAGCCCAACCTGATACCCTATCGTCTAGCGTTACCTTCTGGTAAAACTAAGCATGTGCAATATCCAACCACCCTCCCTACTTTCGATGAGTTAATTGGTATTGATGGAGCAGATGAGTTTGGTGCTGTAAAAAAGCTTTTAGAGATCACCCAAAGCAATCCGAATGATCAAGTTTTTACACTGCATGCCGAGCTTGAGGGGCAAAAGCTACTACCAGCCCTTGAAAAGCTATTAGCTGGATGGCTAGATCAAGGTCACGACCTGGTCACTATGGGCGAGTTGCACCAATCTTGGAAATCAACCAATCAACTAGATAAAATAGCGGTATTACCGCTGACTTGGGGTGAAATTCCCAACCGCAGTGGCGAACTGATTATTCAGAGTATTTAATTAAATAAAATAGAGACATACAACAGGGGATCATCATGACAGTAGCTATCGGCCAATCTATGCCACAGTGCACTATTCCGGCAACATCAGGCCTGACCTTTTCTCCAAATTCGGCCAAGGGTAAAAAATTGGTCCTTTACTTTTATCCAAAAGATATGACTCCTGGATGCACGGCCGAGTCAGGTGAGTTCCGAGACAATATCAATGCTTTTACCAAAGCCAATACCTTGGTGATAGGGGTTTCCAGAGACAGTCTTAAATCGCACGATAACTTTCGCAGCAAATTGGGACTCCCTTTTGAGCTGGTTGCCGATACCGAAGAAAAGCTTTGCCAAATCTTTGGCGTCATGAAAATGAAGAATATGTACGGGAAGCAGGTTCGTGGAGTTGAGCGTAGTACCTTTCTTTTTGACTCCTCAGGCAAGCTTGTAAAAGAGTGGCGCGGCCTTAAGGTACCAGGCCATGTGACAGAGGTATTACAGGCAGCTCAAGCTACGAAATAATTTTTACAACAATTTGTTCTGGGGTGCTTGCAAAGCCCAAAATTTGGGGTAAAGTAAAGCCATATGCACCGTAAACGACGGGAAAGTCTGACAATCCGTTTGAATCAGAAACCTGAATATTTCAGAACAGGTTTGGAGAGCAACCCCCGCTATTTTTTAGAAGTTTCAACTAGTTTCGTAATAAGCCGCCAAAGCAACTCGCTTGGCGGTTTTTTCTTTTAGGAGAGTCTGCATGCCATTGCCACCCATCCCAACTCAAATTGCTGATCAAGTCAAACTGACTCAGAAGGACACCCCAGATTTAAAGAAACGTCCTGCACCAGCAAAACCAGGAGTGATGGAAACTTCCGATTGGACTCATGATGTAGCAGAAGATTTATCTGCAGCAGAGGTTGCACTCGAGAAAATAAAGGCAGATCGTGCTCCTACTCAAAACCTAAGTAAGGCAGATAGCCCAGCTAAAGCAAAACGGGTAATTCGTACTGGGCCTCCAAGCCTATTTGTTTTAGATACCAATGTATTAATGCACGATCCGAGCTCTTTATTCCGCTTCTCTGAGCATGATTTGTTCTTGCCAATGACTACCCTAGAGGAATTAGATAATCATAAAAAAGGAATGACTGAAGTTGCACGTAACGCACGCACAGTCAGCCGCTCCCTAGATCAGCTGGTTGCCGGTACTAGTGGCACGCTAGATGATGGCATTCCACTCAATAAGCTAGGCAACCAAGATGTTTCTGGTCGTCTGTACTTCCAAACTAAGTTATCCACCCAAGCTTTACCTGAAGGACTTCCTGAAGGTAAGGGTGACAACATGATTTTGGCGGTGGTCAGTGAATTACAAAAAACTCGCAAGGGGCAAGAGGTAGTGCTGGTATCGAAAGATATCAATATGCGCATTAAAGCGCGTGCACTTGGCTTGCCTGCTGAAGATTATTTCAATGACCAAGTGCTTGAAGACCGTGACTTAATGTACTCAGGCGTCATGGCTTTATCAGCTGATTTCTGGCCAAAACATGGCAAAGATATGGAAAGCTGGGCTGACTCTAAGTCAGGCACCATGTTCTACAGAGTCACTGGCCCTGCAGTTCCCAGTATGTTAGTGAACCAGTTTGTTTATCAAGAGAACCCTGATGGATCTACTCCTTTCTATGCACACGTGAGAGAAATTAATGGCAGAACAGCCCTCTTGCAAACACTACGTGATTTCTCGCACCAGAAAAATAATGTATGGAGTGTGACCGCCCGCAATCGTGAGCAAAACTTTGCTATGAACCTGCTCATGAATCCAGATGTCGATTTCGTAACCCTTTTAGGTCAGGCTGGTACAGGCAAGACCTTGCTAGCCCTAGCTGCTGGACTTGAACAGGTATTAGATAGTAAGCGCTATAACGAAATTATCATTACTCGTGCTACCGTACCGGTTGGTGAAGATATTGGCTTCCTCCCTGGTACTGAAGAGGAAAAAATGCAGCCGTGGATGGGTGCATTTGATGACAATCTTGAAGTCTTACAACGCAATGAAGATGGCGGCGCCGGCGAATGGGGTCGTGCTGCTACCCAAGAGCTCATCCGCTCACGCATCAAAGTGAAGAGCATGAACTTCATGCGCGGTAGAACGTTTGTTAGCAAGTTCGTCATCATTGATGAAGCACAGAACTTGACGCCCAAGCAAATGAAAACCCTAGTAACCCGTGCGGGTCCAGGAACCAAAATTGTTTGTCTTGGTAATATTGCGCAGATTGATACGCCTTACTTAACTGAAGGTTCATCTGGCCTGACCTATGTAGTCGATCGGTTTAAAGGTTGGCGTCATGGTGGCCATGTCACCCTTGCACGTGGCGAGCGCTCACGTCTTGCGGATCATGCTGCTGACGCACTCTAAGCAATCTCTCTCATGCCGCACTCTGATCGGGTGCGGCATTTTTATTTGGGCAATAGCTTTAAGTGGATGCAGCACATTTAGTACAAAACCGAGCTCATCTAAAGTTTCACAATTCAAGCAAGATACGAGCGTAGGAACTGAAGATATTTCTATTGCAGCAGTCGGTTTAGTCGATGTACCCTATCGCTTCGGTGGCAATACCCCTAAGGGTGGATTTGATTGCAGTGGACTGATTGTTTATGTGTATAACAAAGCAGCAGGCATTAAGCTTCCAAGGACAATTCAATTGATGAGTACTAAAGGACAAAGCATTGATGGTCAACCGCCGGCCCCTGGAGACTTAGTCTTCTTCAATACCACTGGTGAAAAGTATTCCCATGCTGGAATCTATGTTGGGCAAGGTCGATTTGTACATGCTCCCAGCGCAGGGGGGACTGTACGTCTTGACTACATTACTTCACCCTATTGGGCTGCTAAATTTACTGAAGCAAGAAGAATCAAATAACTCTTCGCCTTGAGGCACATAGCATTTGCCCTATATTCACAATCAATCTCACTTTCATTACAGTACATTTAAGCTGTCCATTTCCTGAAATACTTAATTAAAAGGGGTTCATATGAAGAAAATTATCATCGCTTTAAGTATTGCAATAAGTTTTGCGATTCCTACTTATGCTTTTGCAGATCAAGCAGCCTGTGAAGCTAAGGCCGTAAGCAAAGAAGGCAAGCCACTTTATGGCGCTGCTAAAGACGCCTCAATTAAGAAATGTATGGGAGATGCCAAACCGAATGATTGTGAAGCTAAAGCAGTTAGTAAAGATGGCAAGCCTTTGTATGGTGCTGCTAAAGCAGCTTCGATTAAGAAATGCGAAGGTGGTAAGTAGAATTTCTTCAATCAATATTTATCTACCGTATTAAAAAAGCCTCGCATCGCGAGGCTTTTAATTTTTTCGCATCCACTCTTTTTAGAATGGCTCATAACCACCAGAAGAGTAGCCAATAGAGCCCATCGCCAAATTATCAAACTTCGTATATGGCCCTTGCCAACTTAAACGTACAGTACCAATTGGTCCGTTACGTTGTTTGCCAATGATGATCTCAGCCATACCTTTATCAGTTGTTGTATCTGGGTGATACACCTCATCACGATAAATAAACATAATGACGTCTGCATCTTGCTCAATAGCACCCGACTCTCGTAAGTCTGACATGATGGGGCGCTTATTGGGACGTTGCTCTAAGCCGCGGTTTAACTGAGAGAGCGCCAATACGGGGCACTGTAATTCTTTTGCCAGAGACTTCAAGGAACGCGAGATTTCTGAAATCTCAGTTGCGCGGTTCTCTGAACCAGAGCCACTCATCAACTGCAAGTAATCAATCACTACCAAACCAAGAGTGCCACCAAAGTTTCTAGCAATTCGGCGTGCTCTTGCGCGCAATTCAAGGCTGGATAAAGCACCAGTCTCATCAATCAAAATTTGGGTATTACTGAGACGGGCAATAGCATCAGTCACGCGTGGCCATTCATCATCTTGTAACTTACCAGTGCGCATACGACTTTGATCGACGCGCCCTACCGAACCCAGTAAACGCGATGCCAACTGTTCACCAGACATCTCCATCGAGAAAATGACGACTGGTAGACCTTCAGAAAGCGCAACGTTCTCAGCAATATTGAGTGCCAGCGCGGTTTTCCCCATCGAGGGTCTTCCAGCCACAATTACTAAGTCGCCTTTTTGTAGACCACTCGTTTGTTTATCTAAATCAATAAAGCCAGTAGCAATGCCAGTGATATCACTACCACCTTGGCGGTTGTAGAGCTCATCAATACGGGCAACAACTGTGCGCAATAGGGGCTCGATCTCAAGATAATCCGCTTTGCGACTACCCTCTTCGCCAATTTGTAGAATACGTGACTCTGCCTCATCAAGAAGTGTTCGAACGGAGCGGCCTTCTGGAACAAAAGCGGAGTTAACAATATTGTCTGAAACTTCAATCAAGCGACGCAAAATACTACGGTCACGAACGATATCACCATAGCCTTTAATATTTGCCGCGCTAGGCGTGTTTTGTGCCAAAGAATTGAGGTAATCCACACTCACTAAATCACCACCCTGCTCAGATTTAATGGCGTCATGGACAGTAATGACGTCAGCAGGATGATTGTCGCCAACCAAACGTTGAATGACCTTATAGATCAATGCATGTTCAGGGCGATAGAAATCTTTATCAGTTAACACTCCACCCAGTCGATCCCAGGCAGTGTTATCGATCAGCAGACCGCCGAGCAAAGATTGCTCGGCTTCTACAGAATGTGGTGGGACTTTTAAAGCCTGCACGACTGCATCCCCAGAACCCATCATGCCGGGATTCAGCGTAACGGAACGTGAACGGGATTCAGCCATGAGGCTAGCGCAGTTCTAAAACCTAAGATTGAAAACTTAAGCTTGCTCGCCAACTACACGAATGGTGATATCTGCCACTACATCGGTATGAACAGCAACCGCTACAGGGTGATCACCTACCATTTTCAACGGGCCAGTAGGCATACGAATTGAAGACTTCTCAATCGTAAATCCTTTGGCTTTTAAGGCATCAGCGATGTCATGGTTGGTTACAGAACCAAACAAACGACCATCAACACCCGCTTTTTGACCGATTTCGAGAACCAAGTCCTTAAGCTTTGTGCCAACTGCTTCAGCCGCAGCCAATTTCTCAGCAGCCAATTTCTCCAACTCAGCACGACGAACTGCAAAGTCAGCAATCGCCGCTTCAGTCGCACGACGAGCTTTACGTTGTGGAATAAGGAAGTTACGAGCGAAACCGTCTTTAACGCGAACTACGTCGCCGAGGTTGCCCAAGTTTGTTACTTTTTCTAAAAGAATGATTTGCATTGAGGGCTCCCAATTATTTCTTGTGTTGATCGGAGAATGGCAATAAAGCCAAGAAACGGGCACGCTTGATAGCAGTGTCCAACTGACGCTGG
>Ga0208249_1000520_pt1 | contig 12759 bp, 10 predicted proteins | sample CryBogmetaGMA1M_FD_184546 | JGI IMG/M metagenome (GOLD analysis project Ga0208249, IMG submission 184546) | Freshwater microbial communities from Crystal Bog, Wisconsin, USA - MA1M (SPAdes) | ecosystem: Environmental > Aquatic > Freshwater > Lake | place: Crystal Bog, Wisconsin, USA | collected...
GGGCGGCCTGTCGATCTTCCTCGGTGCCTGTCACATGGACGCGCGGCAGGCAATAGCCATAGCGGGTCGGGCAGCGAAACACCCCGGCGATCCCGGCCGGGATCGTGCCTTTCCAGTCAGGATCGACGACGAGATAGCACCCCGGCTGCGTACCGTGCATCCGCCCCACCCGGGCGAAGGCGTCGGTGCGGTGGTCGCCGAGTTGATAGAGCCAGAAGCGATCGCCGAAGTCGGGGATCTGGATGACGACCGCGTCCTCGGCGAGGTCGAACATCCCGAAGCCGTAGATCACGTCCTGATTTGCGCACGGGACGACGGTTGTCCGTGGCCGGATGATGTCGGTGAGCATCGCCAAGCGGTTGATCGGAGCCACCGGGATCCCGCCGCACCGCCCCGGGGCCGGCACGCGTTCGAGCGCCGAGCGGCACTGGTGGAGATAGACCAGCGGCCAGCCCCACACGTAGGCCTCTCGGGCGGTGCGGCGGAGTTCATCGAGCCCGACCGGGTCGGCCACGGTGCCGTCCGCGATCGTGGCCCGGGGGAGCGGTGTCGCAGCGACGGCCTGCGGCCCAAGCGCAATGACAGGCAGCGCGACGAGCGTTAGAAGGAGGGCTGCAATGCAGCGGGGGAATGCGGATTCGGACATGGTCGGAGCCTCGGGGAACGTGCGTAGCCGATGAACGCGGGACGGTGATCACCCCCACAACAACAGCGATCCCGACGACACGAACTCAGCCGGCTCATCCAACTCCCTTTCCCGACAGGCACCGACGCTCAATCATTGATCGACAAGCTGAACATTGAATACTTCGGGCGACGGGCAACGATCTCCTCACGACGCCGCTGAGAAGATCGATTGTGCAGGTGGTGACACCTGAAGCGTCGCCACAGGCGCCCGATCGGCAGGCTTCCCGGCGCGCTCACAGCGATCGCTGCCAACTGGCGAACGCAGCCGATCCTCATGGGCTCTCTCCACCGCTGAGGCAGCCGGGGCCGGGAGCCTCAGGCGGGCATCAGCCCCGGCCGGCCGTTCTCGATCCGAAAGCTCGCAGCGGTCGAGACCGTCCCGCCGGGCCTGTCGACGAAGTCGACGACCTCGAAGTCGGCCCGGACCGCCTCCGGGGTCACACCGACACGCACGTAGCCGCGTTGCTGGGAGTGGAATCGGACCGGCGGATTCTCGGCGAGAATCGCTTCCTGGCTGGGAGGCGAGGCGGTGCCGTTGCCTCCCGACGAGATCGACGTGCCCACGATCTCCGCGGCGACCACGCGCGGCGGCCCCCCGTCGAAGTCGATGACGAGGTCATTGGCCCAGTGGCTGTGGATGTCACCGGCGAGGACGATGCCGTTGGCCTCGGGACGCGCGGCGATCGCCTCGAGGACGCGCCGCCGTTGCCGCTCGTAGCCTGGCCACTGATCCATGCTGTAGGCCTCTGGCGGACCGCTCGCCCGATCGATCCGCGCCATCATCACCTGCTGCGCGACGAAGTTCCAACGGGCCCCGGAGTCATGAATGCGGCCGAGAAGCCATGCCTCCTGCTCAGGCCCAGTGAGCGTGGCCTCCGCGCGGAGCTCTTCACCGCAGGGAGCCTTGATGCCGTTGCCGCAGGGCTGATCGGTGCGGTACTGCCGCGTGTCGAGGATGGCGAACTCCGCCAGGGAGCCCCAGCCGAGACCGCGGTAAAGCTTCATGTTCGGGCCGTCGGGGAGGTTGGCCACACGCAGCGGCAGGTGCTCCCAATAGGCGCGGTAGCCCCATGCCCGCCGCTCGAGTAGCCCTTCCGGCGTGCTCCCTTGGAGGGCGGGGAAGACCCCGGCATAGTCGTTCTCGACCTCGTGATCGTCCCAGGTGACCACCCACGGGCAGGCCACGTGGGCCGCCTGGAGGAGCGGGTCGGTCTTGTAGAGGGCGTGCCTGGCACGGAAGCCGGCCAGCGAGTCGGTCGGGGGGCCATGACGACGGGGCTTCTTGTCGCGCGCCGGATGTTCGTAGATGTAGTCGCCGAGATGGAGGATGAGATCGAGATCGTCCTCGGCCATCTGGCCATACGCCGTGTACAGCCCCTCCTCCCAGTTCTGGCAGGAGGCGATCCCGAATGTAAGCCGCTCCACGGGCCTGTCGGCGGCGGGAGCGGTTCGCGTCCGTCCGGCCGGGCTGGTCGCTGCGCCGCAAGCGAAGCGGTAGAAGTACCACCGCGCTGGCTCAAGCCCTGCTACCTCGACATGGACGCTGTGGGTCCAATCGGGGGTGGCGGTGACGGTGCCGCGGCGGACCCCCTTCGTGAACGCCTCGTCGTCGGCGATCTCCCACGCCACCTCGACCGCTTCCGCCGGCATCCCCCCGTCCGGCTCGAGCGGCTTTGGCGCCAGACGCGTCCAGAGGACCACCCCGTCCGGCGTCGGCTCGCCACTGGCGATACCGAGCGCGAATGGATCGGCGGAGAACGACGGATTGGCAAGCACGCGCCCCTCGGCCCGCGACGCCCAGACGGCGGCAGCGGCAAGCGAGGTCGTGGTGAGGAAGCGGCGCCGCGAACGGCTCGCGGAAAAGGGCTCGGCGGGGAAGCGCATGGGAGACTCTCCTGGGGAGGAGCGGGCCATGCTATCAGCCGCATCCGTCACGTCCCACGTTGCTCACTGGGAACGCGCGACGAATCTCGGGATCCGAGCGGTGAAGGATTGTCAGCGTCAGGCCGCCCGATCGCCGGGCGGCGACTGGGCTGCAGGCAAAAGGCTCTGACCAGAGGGCCCGATCGGCGGGGCCGACGTGACCGGCGACTCGCCGAAGTAATACTTCTTCGCGTCGGGGTTGTTGAGGACCTCGTCGGCGCTGCCGTGGCAAAGCACCTTGCCAGCCCGGATGACGTAGCTGCGATCGGTGATGGCGAGCGTCTCGCGCTCGCGATGATCGGTAATGAGGATCGAGATCCCGTCGTCACGGAGCTTGACGATGATCTTCTGGATCGAGTGGATGGTGACCGGATCGATGCCGGTGAACGGCTCATCGAGAAGGATGATCCGGGGGTTGGTGACGAGGCAGCGGGCGATCTCGAGCCGCCGCTTCTCGCCGCCGGAGAGCGCCCCGGCCCGCGACTTGCGAATGTGCTGGATCGAGAACTGCTCGAGGAGTTGCTCGCAGCGCTCGCGGCGCTCCTTGCGAGTCATCCCCACCAGCTCCATGATCGCGAGCAGATTTTGCTCGGTGGAGAGCTTGCGGAAGACGCTCTGCTCCTGGGCGAGATAGCCCATGCCGCCGTCGCGGGCGCGCTTGAACATCGGCCAATGGGTGATCTCCTCGTCATCGAGGAGGACGCGCCCAGCGTCGGGAATCACCATCCCGCAGGTCATGCGGAAGCTCGTCGTCTTGCCGGCGCCGTTGGGCCCGAGAAGGCCGACGATCTCCCCCTGCTCGACATGGAAATCGACACCGTCGACCACCCGGCGCCGGCCGTAATTCTTCACCAGGCCTTCGACCTGCAGCAGCGGCATCGGGATCCCCCCTCGGCAGGGATGAGTTTTTCCAAAGGACGGCTATCGCACCGGCCCCATCCTCCCGAAGTTCGGCCACGAGGGCAACCGCAACTCGACCGGGTTTCCCCGCACCCGGAAGCGGATTGGCACGGCCCAACTCGGGTACCAGGCATGCGGCCAGAAGATCGTCAGGGCCTTGCCGACGATCAGGTTGCGATCGACGTGGTGCCCCTCGAGCCACAGCCGGCTGTCCTTGCTCGCCGCCGAGTTGTCACCGAGGACGAAGAACTGATCGGCCTCGAGGGGAAAATCGAGCCGGGGCTTCTCGATCATGCCGCCGACGGCGCTGATGCCATCGGCTCCGATGTAGAAGATGTCGCGCAGGACCCGCACCTCGGAGAGCCGGACCGCGGCACCGATCGCCGTCACGCCGGCCGGTGCGAGGTCGGAGACCGTGTCGGCGCCTGGGCGCAGCTCTTCCTTCACCGGCTTCGCCACCGCAGCGGCATCGATCGGCGTCGCCCACGCCGTCGGCGCGTCAAACTCCACCCGCCGTCCGTCGATGAACAGGGAGAGTTCGTCGTCCACGTTGGCAAACAGGACCGTCCACTTCCCTCGGCCACGGAGCTTCGTCGCCGCCTTCGGTCGTGCGCCGACGAGGAACGGACTCACCATCTCGACGCTCCCGGCGGAGAGATCGATCCGAGCCTCGTGACGGCGTCCACCCTCGACGAGATCGAGGACGATGGTGCCACCGTCGCCACGGCTCTCCAGGCGCGTCTCCACCGCCAGGTCCCCCACCCAATGGGAGCGCGTTGCAATCGCGTTGTAGGGCTGAAAGTCGTCGATGAGCAGCGGCGACAACTCGCCGTCGACCCGGCCGCCGGCCCCGATCTCCACCCAGTCGTCGGACGTCGGCATGAAGTGGCGGTAGCGGAGCGTGGCCCGGCCGTCGCCCTGCGCGTCAATCGCCCACGACCGGCCACCGTCGTCGGTCGACCACCGGGATGCGGCCGCCGCGCCCCAGTCGCTCCACCGCAGCGGCCAGCCCGCCTTGGCAAGCTCGTCGGACTCATACCGGGAATCGTGGACGCACTGGAGCATGGCAAGGAGCTTGGCCGTCGGCTTGCGGGCGATCGCGGGCTCGGCCGCGTCGCGGCTCGTCCAGATATCACCGCCGGCGATCGACACCGTCTCCCCCGGCAATCCGATGAGCCGCTTGATGTAGTTCGTCTTCGCATCCTCCGGATAGCGGAAGACGACGACATCGAAGCGTTTCGGCGCGACGTAGTCGTAGGCGAACTTGTTGACGAGGATCCGGTCGCCGTTGAACGACGGATAGCGCGGATCGTAGGCCTTGTGATTGACCGTGAGGAGGTCCATGTCGTGGCCGCAGTTCGGGCAGCGGGACGACCCGATCAGTTTGCTGGCCAGGCGCATGCGGACCTGCTCGAGCTGGCCTTGGGGGGACTCGAGCGTCTCCACCCGGCGCCGGGCCTGTTCGCGGTCGCCGGGGGGGGCGTTCTGGTCGGCCATCACCCCCCGGGCCCGGGCGAGGTCCCCTTCGAGCTGCGCCAACTGTTCGCGGAAGCTCTGCGATTGATCATCCTCTTCCGCGCTGCAGCCGACCCGGTAATCGCGGCCGCAGGCCGTGCAGACGAGGTCCTTGTGCCGCCCCATGAGGGCCGGCGCCATGGAGCCTGTGGGAATGACGAACGCCTCCGCCTCGAAGGCCCGGAAGAGAAGGGCGAGCGTGAAGGCGACGACGATCGATTCGATCGTCTCCCGGCCGAAGGCCAACGGGTGGATCACCGTGTCCCGGGTGCGGAGCCGGGCCGCGGCCGAGACGACCGGGGTGCCGCTGGCCGGCGGGGTGGGGGACCGGCTCTTGTCGATGGACATGCAACGGGCTCCGGGCATGAGGGCTACCGATCCCCGCAGACTATTTTTTCGCCCGGGCCGGGGCAAGCGATCCAGCCGATCTGGTGCCCGGGGAATGGCAGAAACCGATCCTGACTCCCGCGATCGCTTCCCCACCCAGCCTCACTTCCCCAACAGCCGGCCGACCACCCCTTCGACATCGTCGTAGGTGAAAGGGCGCTTGAGCCGCTTGGCGGCGTCGTCCTCGTCAAACCGCTGCGCGAGCTTTCCGTCGGGGCCGTAGACGTACACCGCCGGCACGCTGACGAGATCGAGCTTCCGGTAGACCACATCGGCTTCCTCCGTCGAAAGAAGATTGACGATCTCGCCGGCCCCGACCTTGTCGAGGAACTTTTCGATGGTGGGGAGGAGCTCCTCCGGGGCATCGATCCCCTCGTAGTCGAGGGAGAACGAAATGCAGGCGATCCTTTCACCATGGATTTTCTCGAGGGCGACGAGTCTCGGGAACTCCTTCACGCACGGCGGGCAGGAGGTGCTCCAGCAGTCGACGACGACCACCTTGCCGGTGTGCCGGGCGATCTCTGCCTCGAGCCCGGCGAGGTCGACCAGTCGGACGCTCACCTTGCCGGTTGTCTGGACCGGCGTCTGGGCCGGCGTCTGGGCCTGGGACTGGCCCGCCAACACCCCCGCCAGGAGAAGGACGGTTCCCAGCCAGGCCCCGCGTCGCGACAATCGCTCCCACGAGCCCATCATCCCCACCGCACCCCGCTCCGCCATGGCCACCTCCAGGTTCGTTCATCTCCGCCACAAGGCCCCCGACACCTTCGCGGTGCCGCGCGAGCTCGTCGTCGCCTGCGCCCCGCTGCGCAGCCACGTCAATCTCTCCCACATCGTACGGACCTGCGGCTGCTTTGGCATCCGCCGGGTGATCGCCTGCGGCGCCGCCCGCCTCGACGACAAGATCGCCCGCGACGGCGCCGATTCGGTCGAGCTCGAGGTCCACCGCAGCCTCGGGCCTGTCCTCGACCGGCTGAAGCGGGAGGGCTGGCAGCTGGTCGGGCTCGAGCAGACGACCGGGTCGGAGACGCTGTTCGCCTTTCCGTTCGTGTCGCGAACGGTTCTCGTCATCGGCAACGAGCGACTCGGGCTCGAAGAGGAGATCCTCGAGCGGCTCGACCGGGTCGCCGAGATCCCGATGGCTGGCCTGCCCCACAGCCTCAATGCGGCGACATCGACCGCGGTCGCGGTCTATGAATACTGCCGGCAGTTCCCCACCGGGGGGCCGCCGCCGGGGCCCGTGGAGCCGGCATGACGCTCCTCATCGGCACCGACGAGGCTGGCTACGGCCCAAACCTCGGCCCGCTGGTCGTGGCGGCCTCGGCCTGGCGCCTGCCCGACGTGGACGAAGCCGCCGACCGCCTCGCGCACATGGCGGCCGAGATCGGCGCGGCGGCGGGCTCGAGACAGCCGCTATGGGCCGACTCGAAGCAGCTCTACAAGCCGGGGAGCGGGCTCGGTGCGATCGAACGCGGAGTGCTCGCGGCGCTGGCTTCAATTGCGCAGGCTTCAATTGCGCCAACTGCAACCACGCAGCGCGTGAGCCAGGGAATCCCTTCCGACGGCGCCGGGCTTTCGGAGCGGCTCGGCATCGACAACCCCGTCGCCACCGCTCCCGCGGAGTGGCCACGGTTCATGGCGATGTCGATCCCCGTCGCCGCCTCCCCCGCGAGCCTCGCAGCGCTTGCTGGCTCGGTCGCCACGATCCTTCCCGCGCATGGGATACAGCTCGTCGCCGTCGCGTGCCGGCTGCTCCATCCCGCGGCGTTCAACGCCCTCCTCGACAGCGGCCTGAACAAGTCCGACATCCTCTCGAAAACGACCCTCGAGCTTGCCGCCGAGCTCCGCGCGCTTGCCCCCGGGGAACCGGCGGTGGTGTGGTGCGACCGCCACGGGGGGCGAAAGTCGTATGCGGCGCTCGTCGGCCGGCATTTCGCTGCGCCCCTGGTCCGCACGCTCGTCGAGACTGCTGCCTCGAGCGCCTACGAGATCCCTGCGGCGGAGGTGCGGATCGAGTTCAGCGTCGGCGGCGAGGCGCGGGTGCCGGTGGCCTTGGCGAGCATGACGGCGAAGTATGTCCGCGAGTTGGCGATGGCCGCCTTCAATGCCCACTGGACGACCCTCGAGCCAGGGCTGCGGCCGACGGCCGGCTATCCCCTCGACGCCCGTCGGTGGCGCGAGGAGGCGACGGGCATCCTCGCGCGCTTTGCCATCCCCCCCGACACGCTCTGGCGACGGGCCTGAGCGAGCCCGGCGCGGCGGCGCTGGTGAGCGGCCCCTGCAGGCTCCATTTCCGGGAGGATCCTTCCCTCACCTCAGCTTCCCTAGGCCTTCGCTCGACGCCCAGTTGAGGATTCCCTCCCCCGGCTCCAAGATAGCGACTGCCCTTCGTCATCCACCGGTCCCTGGCGATTCCAGCCCCATGCCTGCCCTCACCACCCACCTCACGATCATCCGTCACGCCTGGGCCGAGGATCCGGGGCCGGGGGTCGACGACTTCCAGCGCCGGCTGACGAAGCCGGGGCGGAAGCGTTTTGAGAAGTTTGTCCGCCGGCTCGGGAAGGTGGGAATGGGGTTTGATGTGATCGCCACCAGCCCGCTCATTCGCTGCCGGGAGACCGCCGAGATCCTCGCAGCCGAACTCGACAGCGGAACGCCGATCGTCGTCGTCGATGCCCTCGCCCCAGGATCAGACTGGCAAACGCTCGTGGAGTGGACGATCAGCCAGGATGCTGCACGCGTGGCCTGGGTCGGGCACGCCCCGTGTGTGGGGCGACTTGCTGCCCTCACGATCGGCGATGGGATCGCCGCGATCCGGATGTCGAAGGGGGCGGTGGCTTCGATTCGACTCGACGACGGCATCGGCCACCCCGGTGAATTGGAGTGGCTGGCCACCGCGGCGCTCCTCGAAAGCTGATGCCGGGGGCGATCAACGCGGCCGAAACAGCGGGAAAAAGTGCCGGCAGGGCTTCCGCCGCAGGGTGGTAGAATCGGCAGTTCTTCCTGACCCAACCTTCCGCTCCCCGTCCTTCCGCCCCTCGAGGATCCGGTTCATGCCGTTCCCCTCCCGATTGCCCGTTCGCTCCCGACACGCCCCCAAGGGCATCATGCGCATCGCCAACGGCGTGGTGATCGGAGTTTCGTGGGGGGCGATCGCCGGCTGCTCGTCACCGAGCCGTGGTCCGGAGGTCGACATCGTCGAGGTGGAGCGGATCGAGGTGCTTCCCTCCGAGACCGCAGCCCCCGAAGCTGCGGGGGAACCGACGAGCTCATCACCGGCCAGCGACGGGGCAGAAGCCACAGCAGCCGCCGCGGCTTCGGCAGCCGACTCCGGCGATGCGCCGCGCCCCCCCGCAGAGGAAGTCCCAGCCGCGCCGGCGGCCAACTGACGCCCCTCCCCACGGCGGCGTTCGGCGTCGTCCTCGCTTCCCAATCCGCTTCAGCCGCAGACCCCATCCACCCCCATCCATCCATGAAAGACCCCTCCCGCTGGCTCCCGATCGCCCAGGCGCGCGCGCCGTTCTGGGCCGGTGTCGACTTGGGCGGAACGAATATCAAAGTCGGCCTCGTCGACGACGACGGCCGCACCGTCGCCTTCCACACCGAGAAGACGCTCGTCGATCGGGGCCCGGAGGACGTCTGCCGGCGGATGGGCCAGAGCGTGCACGCCGTCGCCGCCCTCGCCGGCATCCCCCTCTCCGCGATTCCACGCGCAGGCCTCGGCACCCCCGGCCCGCAGGACCTGAAGGCCGGCTTCATCATCCGCGCCGGCAACCTCCGCGGCTTCGACGGCTTCAACGTTCGCGATCGTGTCTCGCACCACGCCGGGCTGCCGGTGACGTTTGCCAACGACGCCACCGCCGCCGGCTTCGGCGAGCACTGGATCGGCGCTGCAGCACACCTCGAAAGTCTGGTGCTCCTCACGCTCGGCACCGGGGTCGGTGGCTCGATCGTCATTGGCGAGGCGACGATCGACGGCGCCAACAGTCATGCTTCCGAGTGTGGCCACATCCTCGTCGATCCGGCCCCGACGGCCCGGATGTGCCCGTGCGGAAAGCGGGGGCACCTCGAGGCCTATGCGAGCGCCAAGTCGCTCGAGGGGATGGCCCGGGAGCGAATCGATGCCGGCACCGCGGCCGGCTTGGCGCAGGCCGTCGCTGGCGGTGCAGAGCTGACCCCGGAGCTCATCTGGGCCCAGGCGAAGTCCGGTGATGCGGTGTCGCTCGAGCTGATCGACACGGTGGCTCGCTGGCTTGGCATCGGCATCACCACCCTCCTCCACACCCTCGATCCCGCGATCGTCCTCCTCGGCGGCGCCATGACCTTCGGCGGGGAGAGCGACCCAGTCGGCGGAAGGTTCCTCGAGCGGATCCGCGCCGAAGTCCGGGAACGTGCCTTCCCCTTCCTCGCCGAACGGACGCCGATCCGCTTTGCCACCCTCGGCGGCGACGCCGGCTATGTCGGCACCGCCGGCATGGCCCGCGCCGAACACCTCCGCCTCCATCCCTCCGACGCCTGACGCTCCCCCCGGCTACAATCCCCTCATGCCCATCGACTGCAAGCACATCCGCAACTTCTCGATCATCGCCCACATCGACCACGGCAAGAGCACGCTCGCCGACCGGCTCCTCGAATGGACCGGCACGGTCGAGAAGCGGCAACTCAAGGAGCAGATGCTCGACGACATGGAACTCGAGCGGCAGCGGGGGATCACGATCAAGGCTCGCGCCGTGCGGATGGAATACCGTCACAAGGGAGAGCTCTACGAGCTCAACCTCATCGACACCCCCGGCCACGTCGATTTCCACTACGAAGTCTCGCGGAGTCTGGCCTGTTGTGAGGGAGCCGTGCTCCTCGTCGATGCCTTCCAGGGAGTGGAAGCCCAGACGGTGGCCAATGCCTACGCGGCGATAAACCAGAATCTCGCGATCGTGCCGGTGATCAACAAGGTCGACCTCGTCCACGCCCGCGTCGACGACGTCCTTGCCGAGATGGAGCAGAGTCTGGCGATCGATCCCACCGAGGTCATCAAGGCGAGCGCCAAGGCGGGCATCGGCATCGATGAATTGCTCGGGGCGATCGTCGAGCGGGTCCCGCCGCCGGCAGGGGATCCCAAAGCCACGCTCAGGGCGATGATCTTCGACAGCCACTACGACAGCTACCGTGGCGCCATCACCTACGTGCGGATCATCGACGGCACGATCAAGAAGGGGCAGAAGATCCGCTTCCTCGAAACCGCCTCGACGCACGAGGTTCTCGAGCTCGGCCAATTCGTGCCGCAACGCCGCGCCTGTGACGAGCTTGCCGCCGGGCAGGTGGGCTATCTCGTCTGCAACATCAAGGATGTCAAGCAGGTCCACATCGGCGACACGGTGACGATCCCGGGCGACGACGGCGCCAAGGCGATGCCGGGCTACAAGCCGCCGCAGCGGATGGTCTACTGCGGCCTCTATCCCTCCGAGGGGGAGAACTTCGAGGAGCTCCGCGACTCCCTCGAGAAGCTGGTGATCAACGATCCGTCGTTCGAGTTTTCCCCGGAGTCGAGCGAGGCGCTCGGTTTCGGCTTCCGCTGCGGCTTCCTCGGCCTCCTCCACATGGAGATCATCCAGCAGCGGCTCGAGAAGGAGGACGATCTCGACCTCGTCCAGACGGCACCGAACGTCACCTATCAGATCCTCAAGTCCGATGGCACGACGATCGAGATCACCAACCCGCAGGATGTCCCCGAGTCGGGGCAGATCGAGGAATTCCGCCAGCCGATCGTGCGGACGAACTTCCTCACCCCGGTCGAGCACATCGGCCCGATCATGCAGCTGTGTACCGACCGGCGCGGCACCTACCTCAAGACGGAATACCTCTCGCCGACCCGCGCGATGCTGACGTTCGACCTGCCGCTGGCGGAGGTGATCTACGATCTCCACGACAAGCTCAAGAGCGTGACGCGCGGCTATGGCACGATGGACTACGAACTCCTCGGCTACTTCCCGGCGGATCTGGTCCGCCTCGACATCCTCGTCGGCGGCAAGAAGGTCGACGCCCTGTCGATCATCTGCGACCGTCGCGATGCCGACCGCCGCGGCCGGGCGATCGTCAAGAAGCTCCGCGGCGAGATTGACCGACACATGTTCGAAGTGGCGCTCCAGGCCGCCATCGGCACGAAGGTGATCGCCCGCGAGACGATCTCCGCGATGCGGAAGAACGTCACGGCGAAGTGCTACGGCGGCGACATCTCCCGCAAGAAGAAGCTGTGGGCGAAGCAGAAGGAGGGGAAGAAGAGGATGAAGAGCGTCGGCTCGGTCGACATTCCCCAAAAGGCCTTCATGGCAGTCCTCGACACCGGTGCCGATCGTCAGCAGCAGTGAGCGCCGGCTGATGGCTTTTCGTCGCGCCCCTCCCGCTCCCTTCCCTCTTTCACCAGCTCGGAGGATTTCCATGCGTGCCCCGCTCTCGATCGCCCTGCTCACGCTCGCGGCCCTCCTCGCCCCCCACCCGGCCCGGGCCTGGCAGGATCCCGACTGGGACAAGGACTACGTCCTCTCCGCCACGAGCACGGCCCGCGCCCCCGGCGTCGAACCGGGCTCGACGCGGATGCTCGTCCACAAGAGCAGCGGCGTCTTTCCGGGCACCGTCCGCCGCGTCTGGATCCACCTCCCGGCCGAGTCGATCCTGAAAAAAGTCGGCGACGAGGGGCTGGCCGTGATGGTCTTCCAGGACGGCCACGCCTACGTCGACGAGCAGGGGCAGTTCCGTGCTCCGATCGTCCTCGACAATCTCGTCCACACAGGGAAGATCCCACCGCTGGCGGCGATCTTCATCGATCCGGGCCACGAGGGGGCCGACGTGCCGGGGGAGAAGCCGGGCTGGCAACCGGCCGCCAACAACCGCAGCCTCGAGTACGACACGCTGTCGCCCGAGTACGCCAAGTTTCTCGAGGAATCGATTCTTCCTCTGGCCGAGTCCGACGAGCGACTGAAGGCGGCGGGCGTCCGGCTCACGACCGATCCGGCGATGCGCGGGATCTGCGGCATCTCGTCGGGGGGGATATGCGCCTTCACCGTCGCCTTCGAGCGGCCCGATCTGTTCCGCAAGGTGCTTTCGCACGTCGGCAGCTTCGCCGACATCCGCGGCGGCGACCACTACCCGGCGCTCGTCCGCCGGACGAAGGACAGCCCGAAGCCGATCCGTGTCTTCCTCCAGGCCGGTGAGCACGACCTCGACAACTGGCACGGCCACTGGTGGCTCTCGAATCTCCAGATGGAGAAGGCGCTCGCCTTTGCCGGCTACGACCACAAGCTCGTCGGTGGCATCGGTGGCCACAACGGCAAGCACGGTGGTGCGATCCTCCCGGAG
>Ga0208249_1000525_pt1 | contig 12678 bp, 14 predicted proteins | sample CryBogmetaGMA1M_FD_184546 | JGI IMG/M metagenome (GOLD analysis project Ga0208249, IMG submission 184546) | Freshwater microbial communities from Crystal Bog, Wisconsin, USA - MA1M (SPAdes) | ecosystem: Environmental > Aquatic > Freshwater > Lake | place: Crystal Bog, Wisconsin, USA | collected...
AGTGGACCGACGTGAAGAAGCCCGAGCGGCGGCAGTATCTGAAGAACGCCTACCGCGTGTTGCTCACGCGGGCCCGGCAGGGGATGGTGATCTTCGTCCCGCCGGGGGCGAAGCGGGACCGGACGCGAAGCCCGGCGTTTTACGACGGGGTGACCCAGTATCTGACCGACCTGGGCGTGCCGCATGTGTAGGCCGAATTGCCGGCGGCGCGCAACATCAACCAGTCTTTCTCCGGCGCTGCTTCGGTTTCCGAGCCAGCTTGGCGATTGGTCGATTTGAAGCCTTCAGCCGCTCATCCGCCTCGCGAATGTAGCGCTTCAGGTCGCCACCGGCGTCCTCGAGCAACTTCGCTCGAGTTGCGTGAAGCTCGTCGAGAATCTCATTCCTGGCCATCGTCGAGCCCTCCGAGGAATTCCGCAGGCGTGCAAATCAACAGCGGTCCAAGCCCGAGTCGATCGAGAACGCCGTAGATCGTACGAATCGTCACCGCGTTGGCGATATGCGCGAAGTTTTGGGTCACAAGGTAGTTTACTCCACCGATCGCGGCCGAAGCCACATGGAGCGCGTCGATGCGAGCCGCCTGTGGAATCGACGCACTACGGATGAGTTGCTCGGCTACGCCGTGCAAAAGTTCGCTTGTGGGCATTATCTCCACGTCGGCGAGCATTTTCAGGCGCCGGGCCACTGCATCTGGATCGCCCAGACTGGCCTCGTCGACGACGAACTGCGACGTGACCACCCGGTAGTTCGGTCGACATTCCTTCCACCACTGCCGGGCTTCGTGCTGGAGCACCGCAACCCGCGACACCCGACTGAGCCGGGCGGCGGCATGGCTGATCACCGAGGTTTCGACGTACACGGTTTGCATGGCAGAAAGTGTACATGCGTACCGTACTGCGTCGAGCCCCACGCGATCGACATCCGGGTGAACATCGACCCAGTGCACTGGTTTTTGAGCCCGCCGCGCGACACCCGCTCATCGCTGTATCTGGAGGACGCGGCGACGGAGTTTCAGGTGCAGGGGCTGGAGCTCGACTGGACGAAAAGTCACGTGGGACGCCGCCTGACGCTCGAGTGGGAGCGACTGGAGCTATCACAGTTTTCGCGGGGCCCAAAAAATGAAATCAGCCGGACCGACGTGAAGAAGCCCGAGCGGCGGCAGTAACTGAAGAACGCCTACCGCGTGCTGCTCACGCGGGCCCGGCAGGGGATGGTGATCTTCGTGCCGCCGGGGACGAAGCGCGACCGGACGCGGAGTCCAGACTTCTACGAGGGAGTCTACGACTATCTGACAGGCATGGACGTGGCGGAGGTTTAGGCCGACTTACCTAGTTCCGCCGCCTCGCGCCGCTCGGCCTCGTCTCGCTCGCGCTCAAGCCGCTGCGCGTGAACTTCGCGGAGGTGCCGCAGATACCCTTCGATGCCGCCGTACTTTTCGAGCAACTGCCGACGAGCCGCCCGCACCTCAGCGACGATCGGGTCTTCCTGCTCCTCGGGGTTGGCTTTATCGGCCATGGTCTTTGCTCATGAGTTCGGTTGGTGTGCAGATGACAGGTACGTGCTTTCCCAAGTTGCGTAACCAGCGTTCGATCGGCCGGCGGATGTCTTCGTTCGCCAGATGCGTGCAGTTCCAGGTCAACAGGAAGTCTATCAGGTACACCGACGCGTACGCGACGTGGAACGCGTCGAGCGTCGAGGCCCGCGGAATCCATCCCTTTCGGACAAACTCATTACCGATGAATTCTACGTCCTCGGTCGGCCCGAGAATTCGCACGCGGCTGAGGCTGCGAAGTCTCAATGTGCTTTGGGATTCGTCGCCGAGGGTGGCTTCCTCCAAAACGATTTCCGACGTCACGACCTCGTAGCGGTGCCTGTGGCGATCCCACCACGTCCGTGTGATGGCCTGCTTTTCCGCGAGCCCGTCGTCCTGGGAAACCCTGGCGACGAGGAACGAAGGAATCGTGGTTTCGAGGTAGACGCTTGGCATCGGCCGGTCGGCGAGTGGGCTGCTGGCAGCAATGGCCAGGAGTGTACATGTGTACCGTACTGCGTCAAGCCCCCGCGCGGGACCAACGTTGTCCCTCGGGGTGGTATTCTGCCCCCTATGGTTTCTGTCCTCCCTATCGCCGGCCTCGTGGCCTCCTCGTCCGCCCAGCGGCTCAAGCCCCACGCGATCGACATCCGGGTGAACATCGACCCGGTGCACTGGTTTTTGAGCCCGCCGCGCGACACCCGCTCATCGCTGTATCTGGAGGACGCGGCGACGGAGTTTCAGGTGCAGGGGCTGGAGCTCGACTGGACGATCGTCACGTGGGACGCCGACCTCCGCTGGCGTGGGGGCGACTGGAGCTATCACCGTTTTCGCGGGGCGAAGTGGACCGACGTGAAGAAGCCCGAGCGGCGGCAGTATCTGAAGAACGCCTACCGCGTGTTGCTCACGCGGGCCCGGCAGGGAATGGTGATCTTCGTGCCGCCGGGGGCGAAGCGTGACCGGACGCGGAAGCCAGGCTTCTACGAGGGGGTATACAACTATCTGTCGGACATGGGCGTGGTTGGGGTGTGAGGACACCGGCCCGCCTCGCTCGCAACCTCAATCACGCGTTTATCGGCCTTGGATGTTGAAGGCGGGGCGACGTGACTCGATCAGTTCCGCCTCGAGGGCACGACGCACCGGTTTCTTTGTTGCTTCCGGAACGCCTTCGTAGGATCGGATCTCCACGAACACGTCGTCTGGACCGTTTTGCCAAAGGTGATGCGCGAGTTGCTGCCGATCGGAGTGCACGCAATGCTCCTTTACCACTCTACGATGGAGGTCATCGGCCTCGCCAACGTAAAGGCATTGCGATGACGTGCTGAAGACATACGTGCCCGGAACTCGCGGCACCTGCGACCCGTCTCGCTGAATCGCGGTGACGCTGAGCTGAATGACGCGTGTGGGCGGCAACAACTTCTGGGCAACGAGCGGCTGAAGCTGCTTGGCCTTTCTCAGGCTCATTGCCGCGAGCCGAATGTCCTTGGCCGACGCGACGGTGCGAAACCGACTAGCCGCTTCGTCGAAGTCTGCTCGCATCACGGAGTCGCACAGAATTCGATCCACGGTGGTCCGGTGGCGATCTTCGCAGATGCGGGCCGCCGTTTCCGCGACATGCTTGTAAGAATCGTGATTACTACGATACCGGATATCGACGACGGGACCGAGCTTTCCGGACTTCCGGATGTTCAATAGCAGGTGGCGGGCCGCGGTGAACGTGACAGGAATGCCAGCAGACCGGGCCCGCTGCTGAACGAAACTGTCGAACACCGCGAGCTTAGCGTCATCGCACAGTAGTTCGTCGGTGCTCACGCCACCGTGACTCGCAAAGAATGCCTCCTTGACGATGTTGAGCAGTCTTTCTCGTGAAGCCGTCATTGAGTTATCGGTCGGCGTCAGTAGTTGAACCAAATCACTTCGGTCCGCTCTTCGCCCGAGTTGGCCATGTGGGCCTTGGTTTTCAACTCCTCCCGTCGCCACGTCTTGAGCTTCTCGTCATACAATGGTGCGGCATAGCCGCTGAGCATGGCCTTGCCTTTGATCTCGAGAAGGGCGTCGAGCAAGGCCGCGTGATCATCGATGGTCATTTCGTGGGCGTATGTCGCTGCCTTGTTGCCGTGTCGCGTCTCGGGCATGTACGGGGGATCCAGATAGAAGAACGTGTCTTCGCCGTCGTACCGAGGAATCAATTCGATCGCCGGGCGTGACTCAATCATCACGGTTCGCAGCCGCGAGGCCACGTCTTCCAGGCCGTCGATGGCGGAAAGGTACTTTGAGACCGGCTCCGCCATCTCCCGGCGTGTGCGTCTGCTATACGCCCAGCAGTTCTTTGATAGTTTCGACATCCCCATGCCGCCGCGAGCTTGGCGGCAGATTGCGAAGAAACGGCGTGCTTTCTCCACAGGATCGTCCGTCGGGGGCGACTGCAGCAATTCGGAGAACTCTCCACGGGCGTACGGCGTCAGATCAAGGAGCAACCGCAGCCGCTCAAACTGCTCCGGATCGCGAATCACGCGAAACAGATTGACCACCCTGTCGTCGACGTCGTTGTAGACCTCGACTTCACTCCGTGGCTTGCGAAGCAGCACGTTCGCGGCGCCGCCGAATGGCTCGACGTAGACCCGATGCTCCGGAAAGCGATCGATCAGCCATTCCGCGTAGTAGGCCTTGCCGCCGTACCATGCGATCGGTGACTTGAGGCCCTTTCGCGACCCAGTGAGCGGGGATTCGCTTGGGTCCCGATCGGCATCTACGGCGTCATCAGTGCCAAGAAAAAGGAGTTTCTGAGGACCGACCGGGTGTGACATATCGCAAATCCCTTCGCACCGAAAGCTCGACACGTCCCCAGTGTAACGATTTCCGGGGGTGGACCTAATCATCGTGCTCCGCGTCGTCGTCGTCTTGTTCGTCGAAGAGCGAGGCCGCCTCAGCCCGCATCGACTTCTTCCATTTCGGCGGGCATTCGAGAGCACCGGCGGCTTCCAACTCGCCGCGGGTGATCTTCGATCCGGCGCGGATGGCGTCGAGAAGCTTCGCCTGCTCCGGCTCCGCTTTGACGAGCAGGCCGACGACGTGCAGGACATTGAGAAGCTCCGTCGTGTATTCCGCGAGCCAGCCGTCCGGCTGAATCTCGCCGAGTTTGGACGGCGGCCGTTTGTCGCCCATCGGCGGCTTTACGCGGTCCTTCTTGCGGTAGCTGAACCACTGGGTCAGCACCCGCTTGCCCGACACCTCGTAGTTCCACACCGCCGGCGGCACGTTTTCGATGCGGCCCTTGCCAACGTGTAGCGTGCGGGTGCCGGCGTCATAGGTCATCTCATCGGGCATGTTCTCTGCGTCCGACGGGATCGTGCCTCCCTTTGGAATCTGCGGCGCGTCGGCGTCAGCCAGCCGCGGCGGCTTTGCCGGCCGGCCAGCCGCCTTGTCGACGCACCGCTCGCCAAACGTGTGCAGCCAGATGACTTGACAGCCGACCGCAACGGCCCGGTTCCACAGGGTCGCGTCGGCCGTCAGCGGAATCCGCAGCCCAGGCTGGGCAAGGTCTTCCTGAAACCGAGTCGTGTACGCGGGATTGGCCGCGACTGCGGCAACGTACGCCATGACGTCGTCCGCGGTGACGGCGACCTGCAGCCGCGCGGCGATTGTGGCGGCGAGTTTTGGCGGCAGGTTGGGGACTGTTGCGTCCCGGTCCCGCCAGAGGGGGAATGCGCGCCCGCCGCGCGCATTGTAGTGATCGAGATCCGGCACCGCGGCAGTGATGGTGATCGCGGGCCCAGCACTGGGCGACGTTCGCGCCAACGCCGTCAGATGGATTTGCCGGTTCGATCGTGCCGACCACAGTTCAGGATTCGGACGATTCAAAACCCTGTTGTCCGGAATGATCCACTGGCGATCAAACGAGCGAAAACCGTACGCAACCGGTTCTAAGCACGGCTCTTTTTCCTGCGCGATCGGAGTCCGGTTGTCCGGATAGCCCGGCAGTCCGGTCGACACGACGCGATTCACATGGCGGTCGCCAAGTTTGCCGCGATTGAGATGAGGCGCAAAGAGCGTTTCCTGCTCTTCGCCGCGCGTCGCAGTAAGCTTCTTCCACCGCTGCCGCAGGGACTCGGCATCCGGCGCGATCACCCACGTGCGCCCCGGCATCGTGCCCGAGCCGTTGTAGGCAAAAAGCTCCTCGATCGCGGGATACGTCATCCACTCGCCGGTTGACGCCGGCAGGAACGGAGCCCGCCAGTCGGTCGGGCAATCCTGCCACCCGGATCCGTCGATCGTGAGGTTGGCGAGCGCCGCGAACTTGAGGTCGCGCTTTCCCTCCGGCAGCGAGACATAGCGGACGCGGGCGGGCTCGTCGACTTTCTTCGGCCGCGATCGTGACACCATCACGATGCAGACCGGCTGCTGGACGCCCTGAAAAATCCGCGTCGGCACCTCCGGCTGGTGCCCCTCCGGCGAGCAGTTGACGACCCAGACGTGGTCAGCTGTGCGGCGCAGCCAGTCGCGCATCTTCTGGAAGCCCGGACCGTTCAAGAACCCGGCCACCGTGATGAAGCACACGACGCCGGTGTTCGCCTGCGGATCCTGATTGAAGACCTTCCAGGTGGCCCAGCGCCAGAAGTAAATGTAGAGGTTCCGCAGGTGCTTGGCGTGGGCACCAACGCCCCAATCCTTCGGCGGCATCCAGTCTTCCAGGATGGCCGCGGTGGGGCCGGCCAGGTCTTTCATGACCGGGGCCTGCGCCGCTTCAACCGTCACGTCTTCCACCCAGCCGCCCCGCCCTTTGGCCTTCTCCTTGTAGGGTGGATTGCCGAGCACGACGTTGATGCGTCGCTTCCGCTTGAGCTCGTTGGCGAGCTTCCGCTGCTCGGCGATCGCAGCGACGATCTGTGGCACATGGCCACTGTCGTGCCACGGATTGGAGAGCGTGTCGGCCACGTACATGGGCATCGGGTGTTGCGGCACGTGGCCGATGAGCTCCATGAGTTCAGCGTGGATTCTCAGCTGAGCGACCGCGAACGGGCCAAGCTGCATCTCGAACGCTGTCACGCGATTGATCGCGGCATCGACCGCTGGACCGACCGCTCCCTCACCCTGATCATCTTTGATGGTGCCGGCGATCCGCCGGAGGACCTCCAGAATGTATGTGCCGGTGCCCACCGCAGGGTCGTTGAGGGTGACAGCCGGCGAGGCGAGTCCGGCGGGCTGGCTGAAGTGCTCGCGTAGGACGTCGTCGACGAGCCGCACCATCGGCCTCACGACCTCGGGAGGCGTGTAGTACGAGCCGGTCTGCTTGCGGAGATCGTTGTCGTAGACCTCGAGGAAATCCTCGTAGAAGTAGAGCCATGCATCGGGCTTGCCCCTGCTGATCGTGTGCCAGTTCACGGCGTCGAGCACGCGAGTGAGTGTCCCGAGCGAGGTTTTCAGCGCCTGTTCGTTGGAGGCGTCGTCCGTGAGCACCTTGAGCGCCGAGCCGATGAGCGAGTTGGACTTGCTCAGCTCCTTTCCCACGCGATCCAGGTCGGCGCCAAGCTTGATATCTCGGGCCCGGGCCATTAGCAGGCCAAACGTGACGGCCTGGGCGTAGCCGTCGGCGAACTGCTCGTTGTTGGCCTCGGGAAAGAGGAGCAGCCGCCAGTCCGTCGCGAGGCCGGTGAGCGCTTCGCTTCCGGTGTCGAGTTGCTCCGTCACTTCGTCCCTCAGGAGCCGACAGAGGCGGGCAGTGACACTCGCAAGCTCCGGCACGGTTTTCGGCGGAATGGGCTGCCACCGGAGGAATGTGTCGAAAAGAGCAACCAGGTCTTGCGTGGCTGAGAGCGACTTACCTGCTGTCGCGACGTCGCCATGAAGTTCGACGATGGAGCCCACGAGCGCTCCGTTTCGCCACAGGCCGAACTCGTTTCCGTCGGTATAGAGAAGGTTGGGCAGCGACTGGAGTCGTTGCCACTGCTCTTTGTCGTGCCCCTTGTACGAGCGAGGATCGGCGCCCTTGCCGGGCGCCTTCACTTCGACGAAGCCCACCAGCGCCTTGCGGGCGGTGATGGCGTAGTCGGGCCGAGTCTTGAGGCTGGCGATCGACGACTCTCCGATTGCCGTCACGTCGCCATCCCGGAAGCCGCAGAGCTGCGCGAGGGACGCAAACAAGCCCTCCAAAGGCGCACGCAACTGGTCTTCGGGCTCGCCGCTGGCGGTCGGACTGGAGAGCTTGGCCTTGGCGGCGTTGCCGTAGGCGGAGATGGCGGAATCAAGCGTGGTCTTCGTCATGACGGCGGCAGCCTTGAATCGCGGACGGCGAGGGCGTACGATTTCCACACATACAGGGCACGGTTCTTGTATCCGATGTATGTATCCCTCGTAAAGGGGATCGTCGCCAATCGGGCCCTGATCGGTCACGCCCGCTCGTCGGGGAGTCTTTGCGATGCGACTTTCTTCGGAACTCCTTGCCCGCCGGCTTCGTGAGGCTCGGGAAGCGGCCGGCATCACGCAGCAAGCCGCCGCCGACGCCCTCGGCCTGCAACGAACGGCGGTCATCCAGATCGAGGCAGACAAGCGGACCGTGAGCTCCTTGGAGATCGCGAAGTTTGCCGATCTTTACTGCAAGTCGATTGCGAGTCTCCTCGATTCGCGCGACGAGCCTGCGCCCGAAGATTCACTCGTAGCTCTATTCCGCGCGGCGGGTGCCGTGAAGGATGCCGCATGGCGCACCGACGTGGCCCGCTGCGTGGAGATATGTCGTGCCGGCGCGGAGCTCAAGAAATCCCTCGGCGGTGGCGATCCGTACTTGCCCCCTTTTCACGATGTTCCGACGCCGCAAAACAAGGCAGATGCAGTCGAGCAGGGGTGCAAGGCGGCAGAGGACGAACGCCGCCGGCTCGGTCTCGGGATTCAGCCCATTCCCGACATGGCCGATTTGGTCAACGCACAGGGGATCTGGGCGAGCGGAGCTAGGCTTCCCGACGACATAGCAGGTGTGTTTCTCAAGGATCACGACGCCGGTGTCGTGATCCTTGTCAACTACGGACAGGCTCGGGTGCGGAAGCGCTTTTCCTATGCCCATGAATACGCGCATGTGTTGTTCGATCGACAAGCTACGGCCATCGTTTCTTCGGACAAGAACAAGCACGATCTGCGAGAGACTCGGGCCAACGCCTTTGCCGCCGCGTTTCTCTTGCCCGCCGCAGGCATTCAGTCATTCCTGACGGCTCGTTCCAAAGGCGGAACGAGTGTGACGGAACACGCTGTGTATCGGCCAGACGACGAAGGAACGCCTCCTCTTCTCGCGCGGCGCAGAGCACCTCCGGGAGCGCACGCCGTGACGTTCGAAGACGTTGCTGCCCTGGCCCGCATGTACGGAGTGAGCTACCAAGCCGCTGCCTATCGCCTCATGAATGCGCAGGCCGTAAGCCAGAAAGAAGGGGAGGCGCTCTTGGAGAAAGAAGGGCATGCCACCCGGTACGTCTCGATGCTCCGGCTCGAAGACGATGTGCCTCGGCGGCCCGACCGCGAAATCACTCGCGAGGTCGTTCACCTGGCGATCGAAGCATTTCGACGGGAGGAGATCAGCGGGGGCAAGCTTCGCGACCTCGGCAAGTTACTCGATGTACCTGTAAAGGATCTCTTGGCCCTCGCTGAGGCGGCGTGACGATGCTCGGCGGCCAGATCGTCGTCATCGACGCATCGGTTCTGATCAACTTTCTGCACGTCGATCGAATCGACGTACTTCGCAGGATACCCGATTCCGAATGGATCGTGACTGATCACGTTCGGGACGAAGTTCGCGATGGGGTCGAGACGCAGGTGTCCCGTTATGAGTCGGCGTTGGCCGCGGGCTCATTGCGGGAGACTCGTGTAGACCAGCTTGGCGAACTGAAGACATTCGCGGACTTACTAGGCCTCGGATTAGGCCGCGGCGAATCCGCAACGCTTGCAGTCGCGATCCATCGGAAATGGATCGCTGCACTCGACGATCGTACCGCGATCAAAAAAGCTCGCCGGAGTCAGCCCATGATTCAGACCGTGCGAACGGAGGATATCGTTCGCGCAGCGATCGTAGCGGGAGCCTTGACGGTAGAGGAAGCTGATGTCATGAAGGCAGACTGGGAGACGGAGTACCGTTTTCGCCTGCGATTTCGGTCTTTCGAAGAAATCCTGCAGAGCGATGATCGTTCGGAAGCAACGTAATGCCCTCAGACTTCTGTGGGATTGCCTTCGCTTCCGCTCAGGGCTTCCGTTGGAGAGCGGCGCCGCGTGCCAGGTTGTGCCGTCGGACGTGAAGTTCACTTCGAACCCCGTGCCCGAGAGGCCCGCGTCGGGGCCGAACCAGTCGCGGAGCAGCGCCGGCAAGTGGTTCTTCGCGGTTGTCCTCACCCCCGCCGCCGCGTAACTCTTGTGGGCGACATTGCACGCCACCTTCACGACCCGAAACACCCACTCCGCCCCGTCGGGAAGACCGACGCGCGGCGGGCCCGTCGGCCGGGCTACCCTACTGACTGGTTCCATTCATGGGGGCAGGTCATGCCCACAAGCGAAAGCTCGGCCGGGACCTGGTTTTGCAGTAAGACTGATAGGGGTGCCCATCCGCAGGATCGTCACTGGTCGGTTGCTGAGTCTGATCCGATGCGCGCGGTCAGAAGGCAGCGTGAATCGGCTCCAGCTCCTTGTCTGGCGTTTCGGTGTACGATCTTTGGCGAAGCGACATGAACGTAGCCGCTCCTGCAACATCCGCGCCTGATTCGGAGCGAACCAAGGATGGCAAGCCCTTCGATTCCAGCGAGTATCGCGGCAATCTGCCACCGTATGGAGGCCTTCGAGGCGTCAGGCAGTGTTGCCAACACTGGCACGGGCGCCCGCCGCGAAGGCGAGGACTTCGAGAAGCTGATCGCTTCGCTATGGGATGAGTTCCGGAGCACAGCGGAAGGTGGCGGTGCTCAAGCGGAAATCGTCGCGGGCGTAGGGTCGCGGCGGTACGCCAAGCTCTCCTGTCAGCACCGCGAGCTCTACGTCCCAGCAACCGCCGCAGCGCCCCGAGTAGCGCAACCTGGAGCCACTCCTCGCTGGCTAGAAGTCATCTTCGGCGTGTCAGACTTGGTGGCGGCTTATCCCGGCGAGGCCGATGCGGTTCGACGGTACGCGCCGGCGGAGGGGCCGTTCGCCGAAGGGGCGTACCCGACAATCTACAACGGCCTCACCACGAAGTTTGACGACACCGTCGTGCTTGTTGATCACGGCGTCTTGCGGGAGAAGATCCTGCTCGAATACAAGACGGCTAAGTCGACCGCGGGACGACAGATCGATGGCAACGCCCACGAGCGCCTCTCTTTTCAGATCATGCAGTATCTTGAGGTAGCCACCCGCTACACCAAGTGCTCTCTCGTCGTAATCGCCAACGGGGCGTTCATCCGCTACCGCAACAAATACCACATCAACTTCCACATCCAAGCCGATCGGCTCCGCAATTTTTCCTGGTTCTCCATGGAGCATGCGTGTGCCGCGACTGAATACCTCCGGTTTCTAGAAGGGCTGCTATCGTGGCTCTTCGAAGGAACGGCATGGTCGGCCGACGAAACGAAATGATCAAGTACATCGGTTCGAAACGTACGCTCATTCCCGTGATTCTCGACACGATCCGTCGGGCCGGGGAGTTTCACACAGTTGTGGACCTGTTTTCCGGAACGTGTCGCGTGGGGCATGCCCTTAAGGCAGCCGGTTACCGCGTTCTTTCCAACGACCACAACATGTATGCGGCGACGCTTGCTCGCTGTTACGTTCAAGCCGACTCAGAAGACGTTCGCGACGATGCTGCCAAACTTGTTCGCGAGTTCAATGCCATGGCAGGGAAGGCTGGTTACTTCACCGAAACGTTCTGCGTGCAGTCGCGATTCTTTCAGCCGAAGAATGGCGAGCGTGTCGACGCAATCCGTGAGGCCATTGCCGCAAAGGGCCTCGCTCCTGAGCTTGAGGCCGTCATGCTTGTCTCGCTCATGGAAGCTGCCGACCGCGTCGACTCCACCACGGGCCTGCAAATGGCCTACCTTAAGTCATGGGCTCCACGGGCGCACAACGACCTGGAACTTCGCGTTCCTAACGTCTTGCCGCGAGCCAAAAACGGAAAAGGCGAGGCGCATTGTCTCGATGCGATCGAAGCAGCAAAGCGACTCGATGCCGATGTCGTCTATCTCGATCCGCCCTACAACCAGCACTCTTATCTCGGCAACTACCACGTGTGGGAATCACTCATCCGCTGGGACAAACCGGAGGTGTACGGCATTGCGTGCAAGCGGATTGACTGCCGCGAACGGCGAAGCCTCTTTAACTCCCGCCCGCGGTTTGAGGGCACGATGCGGACGCTTCTGGAATCACTCTCCGCTCGCGTCATTGTGGTGTCGTTCAACAATGAGGGCTATCTGGACCGATCTGTCATGGAAAGCATGCTTGGCTCGCTGTGGGGCGGCACCGGAAACGTGGTCACGATCGAGAACGACTTCAAGCGATACGTCGGTGCACAGATCGGCATCCACAATCCGCAGGGCGAGAAAGTTGGGAAAGTGAGCCACCTTCGCAACAAGGAGTTTGTCTATGTCGTGTCGCAAGACGATGTAGCGGAGCGCCTCACGCCGTTTGTTTCACCGGCCGCTGAGCAACTTTCGCTTTTTGACGAGTAATGCCACACGGCCACGGACATGGTGTTTTTCGCCGGCGTGACGGTTACGTCAGCGGCGGTGCGACAAACTCCCCGACGATCATCAGGTCCGCTGCGTCCTCCGGCTCGAGCGTGATTGGCTCGAACGCCGGATTCAGCGGCAGGAGCTGAATCCGGTCGTGCCGCCAGCCGTCGGCGGTGACCGTCTTCTCCGAGCGGTACTTCTTGACGGTGAACCGGCCACCGTTCTCGCCCGCGCCGAGCGACGCGAACTGCACGAGCACGATCCGGCCCTCACGCGAGCCCGACGGACACGGGCGGAACAGGCACCATGAGCCGTCCGGAATCAGCGGCTCCATCGACGTGCCCGTCACCCGCGCCACGAACATGCCCGGCTTTACCGCCAAGCCCGGCACCTCCGTCCAGCCGATCTCCTCCGGCAAGCTCTCCGGGCCCCAGAAGCCGGCCGCGGCGGCGAGGTCGTAGACGGGGACGTGGGTGGTGAAGCGGG
>Ga0208249_1000526_pt1 | contig 12646 bp, 10 predicted proteins | sample CryBogmetaGMA1M_FD_184546 | JGI IMG/M metagenome (GOLD analysis project Ga0208249, IMG submission 184546) | Freshwater microbial communities from Crystal Bog, Wisconsin, USA - MA1M (SPAdes) | ecosystem: Environmental > Aquatic > Freshwater > Lake | place: Crystal Bog, Wisconsin, USA | collected...
GGATGGAGATTTCCAACCACAACCAACTTCCAGTCTGAGCCCGCCGGATCTCGAGAAATTTGATCGAAAGCATGCAATAGAGCCACCTGGTTCTTTCGTGGCTCAACCGTGCCAACGCAAAGAATTAACTTCTCACCTTGCGAACTAGAATGGGCTCGCGACTGCCCAAATTCGGCTGGCAGGTGGATAGGCTGAATGCGCGGGAGATAGGTATTGTCGGCATCTCCGCCGGCGCCCCAGAAAGCTGCCAACTCATCGGCCGACCAATAGGAAATCGGCCAAACCTCATCACATTGCCGAAGGTCGCGCATATATTGGGAATGAATGGGTACGCTAGCTGCAAATTCTTCGCGTTTTAGTGGGATGGCATCGTAGAAGACGAATCCTGCCTTTAGACCTGCCTCATGAGCCCACTTGATCAGCGGAAGAGTTATTGGCTCACCATCTCCGGTCATGTGCGTGACTTCCGAACAAACCAACCACCCTCCGTCGATATCTTCTGAGACTATCGGGACTAAGGGATCTCCTACCCCTGGATAAAACTCCAAATCCTCCGGAGTGGCTGCTGGACCGTTCCAGTGACCGAGATATGTCCGCTCCTCTCGGGTGATTAACTCGCAAGCTTGGGAGCCAGAATTCCATCTTACGAATTTCACATCATAGCCCTGGACAATTAGAGCGTTGCTAAGTCCGCGCACAACCCTTTGTACGCCAGTGTTCGTCGCGCAGGTTATAGTATGGCCGACAAACACATAGACAGTTGACTTAGCAGGCTTAAGCCGATCTGGAATCGACATGACAGGTAGTGGATCAGGAGCAACTTCTATGGGTGAGGTTGGACTATCTACGGAGGCACTGTTGGCGGCTCTAGCTGCCATATGACCTCTGACTATGGCTCGCAGTCTTATTTCCAGCCATGGCGTCCACGAAAGCACGGCCAGCGCGAGTTTTCTACCGGCTTCAATCTTGTAGAGATAATTTGCTGCCCAAGATAATATAGTCCGCGCAATACGGCGAGGCCTTGTTCCCGGGCGAAGTGTTACCCATGAATAGATACCATGTGATAGGTATCTAATAATTGTTATGGCGGCACGAAGTGGCGCTGTAATTTTCCACGAAGTGCTTGATCTTAGCTCGTTGACCTGTGTTTGAACCAAAAGCAGCTGTGTATCGGACACAGCTTTTTGACGAACCACATCTTCTTGACAGCGCCTAGAATCCAATAGCTGCCGTTCTAGTAGACTTAGGTTCGTCGCCATAGAGCGCGCGTTTGCGTGCGCCTGTTCTCGCTCTTGAGCGAGATCGCCGCGCGCCAACTCCAATGCCGAACCAATCTCAAGAACTTGGCTCGAAAGCTTAGAGACTTCAAGATCTCGCTGGGCGAGGCTGTCAGCAACCGTATCCCGGTCCTTTGTCGCTCGTTCCAGCGAGGTGACTACGGCTTCCAATTCACTTTTGAGCTGAGCGACGACTCTAGCAAGATTGGAAGCCAGTTCTAGGGCTATCTCTTGTTCACTATGGCGCTCAAGGGTTGAAAGTCTGAGGGCTGTATTAGCTTCTGTCAGCTGGCTCGTAAGGCCCAACATATGGGCCTCCCGTTCTGCTGCTTGAGCGTTAGCTTGCATAAGGAAGCTCGCCTGCAGCTTCATCTGTTGGCGGAGACTTTCGCATTGCGCATTTGCAGCCGCCAGCAGGCTAGCGGCGTTGTCGAAATCGGTCCACAGCGCTCTTAGCGCTGCGTCTCGATCCGCTAGGGTCTGTGCTAATCCTTCGTATCGCTCATTAATTTGACCGCGCTGAAATTCGAGATCCCTGAGCTGGCTATGCAGAGCATCTACGTCGGAACGGCTCTGGCCCAGCTGCGCCTGCAGATCGGAAAGCTTATTGAGGTGTGTCGAATTCCTACTTGAGAGCTCAATCTCATGGGCGTTGGCTAGGGCCTCCAATTTAGAGGCATGGTCATGTGTCAATTGGCCAACAAGTACAGCTTTCTCCTCAAGTTGAGCCTGAATATTCGCAACCTCCGCTCTGACCTCCCTCAATTTAACAAGCGACTCTCGGGAAAAAATAGAATATTCAGTAACAGAAAAATCATCAAAATAATTTACTGGTATTTCAAACGCCACCGAAAGTACTTTATGACTATCGGAAACATAATATCTATTTAATCCATCAAAATAGACATAATCATAGCCTTTCTCAATTACTAGGTGTTCCCACTCATTGTGCGCTGTCTCTGTTGAATTAGGTTTTGTAGACTCTATCAATACAATCCAAGGTCGCACTGGTGAGTCCGTCCAGCTTTCTAGGACGTCTCTTTCCATACCCTCTACATCAATTTTCATCCAATGCAGGTCACGATCGGTGAATTCATTCAGTATTGAATCAAGCGTGCGACTTTCAACAACAATGGCAGAAACCGGAAAACCAGCCTTAACGTGTTCAGCTGCGATATCTGGATCACCTGTGCTCATGCCCGTCTCTTCGACATTGAAGAATAGCATGGGGTCAGGATTGCTGCGGACAATTACCCTATGGGTTATTTCATCTGGCCTAGCGACCTCAATCTTGGCCGCGTAAGCTGCGACGGGCTCAACGTGGACGCCGCGCCATCCGCGCTCATAGAACGCCAAGCTTACAGAATCTTGGACAGGATCGTTCGCTCCGACATCAAGATAGGAGCCGGATGGTATGTGACCAAGCGCCCGCAGGAGCAGGACGTCTTCGAAGTTTTGGGCGTATGAAATCTTCATTCGAACCGCTTGAGGCTTTTCAAAAATTTGGAACTTGGCGACTATCTAAGATGCCGACCGGCTCAAGAGAACGAAAAGTTTGTCCGGCTGCCGGCACTCTATAGATTGCCCTGAGGATAACTCGGTAGCTTGAAGCGCTCGCGGGCACGAACTGCCACAAAAGTGTTTGGGCAATCAGGCAATCAATGGAGATTTTGTGCCCTTCTGCCCCACCAAAAACAACTAGCCGCTAGATTGACGGATTGATCCATCGTGAACTAGGTCTAGCTGAGATAGACGCCTCCCCCATATTCTAGCAATCGCCGGGTGTGAATATGAAAAGTCGTTGCATCGGCTTGGTGGCCGCAAGCCTCTTGATACAGGCATCCATGTCGACGGCTGCGCCTGCCCCTGTGCGCCCCAAATACCTACATGTTACGTCGATCTACGAGGGTCGGCTTTTCATCAAACTCATTGATGCGAGAGCCGATACCTATATCGGGCAATCGGATTTCCGCAGCGGCGCATATGCTCTGAGCGCAGGAGGGCTGGAGTTTATACGACCATTCGACTTGAAGGCCGTTTCTAACGGGACAATCAAGGGGCGGGGCGCGTCCCCTACTTTCTATAGACAGTCTTCTGGCCGCAAAAGTCGGACTGTCGATTATCGGCAGGTTCCTCCTTCGTCGATTGGTGATCCAATTGTGCAGCTGCTACGTATTTCACTTGCTGGCCCGAGCCCATGTATTGGAGCAATGACGGTATTTGACGGAAAGCAGAAATATCGGATTAGTTTCACTGGTCAGCGGCCGGCGGCGCCGGCTAAAAGCCTAAATGGCCAGGGCCTTACAACGCCGCAGGCCTGCACATTGGGATTTACCCCGATCAGTGGCTTTGGTGGAGCCAAGGCGTCGTCAAAGGGCGCCCTGAGGGGCAATTCATCAGCGACTTTTGCCTGGTCGTCTAAGGCACGGCTCTGGATTTTGACTGACATTGAAGTGGGCACTGTCGTGGGACCAGCTCACATATCTCTAACCCACCTATCAATTTCTTCGACAAACGCATTGCCGTAACGCTGCTGGCATTGCCTTCAGATCACGGTGATCCGTTCAGTCTAAACTCTGGGGCGAAACTTATACTACCATCATATTCGCTCCACCGACCGGCCAACTGACAGGCGATAGCGGCGAGTGCTGCACAAGCCAGCCACCATTCCTGCCAGACACCAAAACTGACACCGCCCACCGTCAAATAGATGACCATTGTAGCGGCCGAGACTGCGATCCTCGCATCGCTATGGCGGCGCTTAAGGTTCCAAAAGAGATAGACCCACAATATGGAAGCCATCAACACACCGATGCCGCCGAGCTCTAGCCATATCTGCAGGGCGCTATTGTGTGGATGAAGCTGGATATCTGGGGCAAAGGTCCGACTGGCATCTAGTCCCCAACCCAGAGCTGGATGGCGCCAAATCTGTTCCGTAGCAAACTTCCAGTATCCCAGGCGTTGCTGCCAGGAGAGCGGCGCCTTTAACAGAAAGTGGGAGATGGATGGAGATGAAAATACTAAGTGAATAAATACCGGCATCACTATGAAATATGCTGCGGTAGCAATGCCTAATACAAAGGTGGCAATGCGAGGAAACGCATACACAAAGACCCCAGCGATTGCTCCAGCAATCAATGCCATAAGGGGGGCATCGTAACTAAAATGTATAGACGTCCAGGCGACCCCAGCCACCATAACTAGGGCTAGGATTGGCTTTCTAAGGATCCTTGTCGCAGCAAAACCCGCCGCAGGCGTCAGTAAAACCAATGGGTATAAGGCTCTACAGACGTTACGGACACCAAGATCGGGTCGGATAGAAGACCCAATCAGCGATCGAAATGTTCGATAGAGCAAGCAGCCAGTTGCGGCCTCGACGAGCAATAGGATTGCCAAACCAGCCATTGAAATGGCTAGGACCTTGCCGACCTGCCTTGCCTGGCTATCGCTTAATGATTGCCAACCAAAACAAGCGCTTAGATATAAAATCGCCTCTGGCACCAATTTGACGCTAGTGGATTGCCAAGGCGAGCTCGGTTGATAAGGGCTCCAAAATCCAGTGATCAGGGCCCATATAACCAGCCCTATGATCGGGAGTGCTAACAACGCACTATTCGCGCGAATCCGAAACCCAGGGAGAAGCAGGATACCGGCAAGCGCCACCATTGGCGCGAAGGCCTTGATCCCGAGCCAGGAAGCCAACGGGGTAAGGCCCCAAAGGCTGACCAAAATCATAAAGCTCCAGCGCGCCACATTTGATCGACTTGAACTTCCGTCGGATGGACCAACGTGCATTTACCTGACCTTCGTTTACATAGCTCTTGGTTGAATGATTTAAGCCTCTAGGGCAACTCCGCGAGAGACCCCCCTCGCCTTTCAGGCCCCAAATTCACGACAAAATCTGACGATGTGGCGATCAGTCATATTGAAGTAGCACTGGCAATGATAACAGGCTGACTCTAATGCTTGGCTCTACATAAAATTCTGCCAGCAGGAATTACTCGATTAAATTGTGGCAAAAAGTTTTTGCTAGGGACCGCATATGGACGACAAGAAGACCACTGAGCTGACCAAGGCCATGGTGCCAGAGGCCGTTTCGACAAATCGGTTCTTTCTCATGGCCAACGCGGAGCGCCTTCGGATCACTTTCGGAGAAATGGGACCTGATGGCGTGATCTACCGATCAGCCATATCCCTGTCGCGAGCCAACGCCATGACGTTGGGTGAAAGCATCCAAAAGCTATTGCTCTCTGATCCAACCCCACAGTCCACAATTGCCTCCGAAGGTGGTGCGCTGCACTGAATTCAGGCGAGCAAGCCTTAAAATGCAGCGGCCAGTTTCGGTTTTGAATCTAGACGATGAATTGACTTTGACTCGCAATGGTGGATACGCAAGTTCTAGGCGTCCAAAAGCTGCAGCCTCAAGACAAGCGTAAAATGAGTTGACCTCTAGGTAGTGATTGTATGCGCTCAATTGATGCAACTATCTGTGCGTTCATTATTTGGTGGCCAATCAATTATGGCCTCATCTATGTAATGGAGCATGTCTCATCTGTATATTCTTTCCTATTATCTGTAGGCCAGGGCGTAGGAAATTTGGTAATTGACCTAGTATCAGCAATTCTGGCGACGACGATATCAAGCTGCTGCGTTAGGAGAATTGCGAAATATCCTCATAGAGGAGAAATAGGTCTTTTATCGGTGATGTTATTCTATTTCATCCCAATTCATGCCGTTCTTATTAATCAATACCCGCTATGGTATCATGTTTTGTTTTTTGGAAGCATTGTTACAATTATATTTATATCAAGACTTATTCAGCCTGGGATCATGTCTCGGATGTCGGAAATAACGTCTCCAGTGAGCTAAAGTGATCAGGGCCCCCGAAAACAAAGGCCGAGCCGGAGGCTTACATTAGATAACTAAAGGCCTTCGCTAAAACAACATGTCCCCTCCTCAAGACATTGTAAGATCCTTCATACGAGCCCTGCACCCATCCTGACACTGGGCGTCTTGCCCCCACAGAGATGAGAGACTGTGCTTTGTCCAGTTCGAGTGCAGGCAACGTGGTAGATGCAAGGAACACCCCCTGGGGCCCCCTGATCGTCAAGACTTGAATATCACCTGCCCTCAAATGGATGGCACGCACATATCCAATCAGAAACCGACCCCTTAGGTCCGCAGGACTGATCTTGGCCTCCTCGACGTCGGGCATGGACACAAGTGAGTTAGAAAATCCAAAGTTAAGGACAGCTCCCACACGATATGAAAGCCTGAGCCTAGCCGCTCCATCCCAAAGGCTCGCGGCAGGAATTGAGCTACAGCGGCCGGTTCCCAGCTTTGGGCCAAACGGATCAACGACAATTCCATTATGACGAAGCGTCAGATGTAGGTGAGGAAATTCTGTCATCCCAGACAGACCAACGAGCCCTAGAGGTGAACCTCTGGAAACGGCCTGACCCGCCTTAACGGAAATGCTCCCATGGGCCATGTGACAGTATTGCGTTTCCCAGCCATTTCTATGTTTGACGATAAGGCCGTTGCCGCATTCTCTACCAAGGACTGACGGTGCATCCGCCTCATGCATTGAGATATCTGGGGCTTCATCCCTAGTGCGCATGACGACACCAGGCGCCACCGCAAGGACTGCAACCCCGCGATGCTGAGCCGCCATATCTGAGATTCTAAAGTCGACGCCATTGTGCCCTTGGTAGGTCTGTTGACCACATAGATAGTCGTGGACCCCAGGACCAGGATCGATATCGAGATAGTTTTGGACAATGCAAGTTACACGAGTTTCACATTGTAGCGGATAACTCAAAGACAATGCTGCTGCCGGAGGGCTCGCAACAGCCACTGGTGAAATTGATAGCGCAACACTCGACAACAAGCTGCCAACAGAAATTCTCATATGGCGAATAAGCCAAAATCAATGAATTTGCCAAAAATAGCCATGAAATCCACGGTGTAGATCCCTTGTTTGAGAGGGGTTTTAAAAACTGGGGGTAATCGGGTCCATCCTCGCATCGCATTGGAATGGGGTGTAAGGCGCGTAAGCCGCTGTACCAATACGGGCTTCACACGGGCTTCCAAGACCACGCCCACTGCAGTTGCGAGATTTAGGTCATATCCCCATTTGTTCCATAAACAGGACTAAGGGAGAACAACAGTGAACGGATTTCACATTTGAGGATCTAGTAGATCTAATTCGACGCTTTCTGCCCATCCAAAAGAGCGGCAACCAGGCTGCACCGCGGCCGTCGATCCCTGCCAGCGATCAGACCTTCCGAAGTTCCGAGAAGGAGGATTGCGGTCATATCGCTTGCTCACTCGGAAGCGGTGGCCTTTCATCTTTGCCAGACTAGCAGGAGCGCGGTGAATGAGACTGACTTGCATGTTGATCGGTTGGGTCGCGATTGCGTCAACAGCTGTGGCGGTGCCGATGTCAGACATTTTTGGTGATTGGAACCAGCTGACGCTTACAGGCGTCGCGGGGTTTGAACGCCTGACGTTTACTCCTGATGGTCGCCTCTTAGCGGAAGAGCACCAGTTTCTTGGGAAATACGAAGTCGAAGGGCGACGGGTCACGACGCGAACGTCCTTTGGAGAATCGTATGTCTACGAACTCACAAATGATGGCCGTGTCTGCGTATTTCCAAGGCCAGGAAAGATGGCGGCCGTTGGTGCGCGCGACACCAAGCTTCTCGGCGGCCAGTGCTACTCCAAGGCGGCCAAGTCTTCTTAGCTAAGGCGATTTCCTTACCATTGCCGGCTGGGTTTCCAACCTCTTGAATGTCCGTGACGGGGGAGTGCCGTCATTGGCTTCGACACTCACCCCAGTCAGGCTGGACCGATGTTGGAAACTTTGGTGGCGGCAAAATGCCAGATCTTGATCGTAGCTTGGCCGCCAGTTTCGATGACGACAATGTCACGGCGGCATAAATTCACCGTCCGGATGCTACGCCGTGCAAAGCCAATATCTGCGACATCGCTAAGAACATGGGCACGAGCGTGGAAATGATTGAACGCTATTATCGGCGTTCGTCAAAGGCTGCGACAGGAGCGGTTCGGTTGGGGTGAAGAAATATTTGAAACCGGCTCCCGTGTCAGGACGGCGGCATCCAAGGGTTTGCCCCTTGCCAAGCCGTTCGCCGTATGGACACCAACACGCAGCCAACACCCGTGATGACCAACTAAATTATAATGCCCCAGACCAAACCGAAGCTAAATGGGCGCGAGAGGCAGGGTATCGCGAAACGCCAACCAAAAATGGCAAATGGAATCAGGAGAGATTTGGCCATTAAAACCCACTGGTAGCCCGAACGCAGCAAGGCTTGCTTTTGCCAAGCCCTATACGAATTAAGGCTCTCTGGATTTTTGACCGATCTCGGATCGTCCATCCTGAACTCCGAATAAGCCAAAGGGTCGGTCTAATCCCTACTATCTGAAAGGGGATTGAGGTCCACTATAACGCCATAGGTTGAGCAATGAACATCCATTCAGCTATGACGGACTTAGTCAGTAATGCAATTCATCATAGTTTTAAAATAAGGACCGTCCATATTGAATCCAATTTCATAGTCGCCTGATGGCCATTTGGACAAGATTTCTTTTAATGCCGTGATTTTATCCAACTCACTATCGCAGTATGAAATGTTGTGATCGCAAAGCATTGAAATTTTTTCCAAAAAAGTTTGATCAATATTTTCTAATACAACTGTATTGTAATTCATTCCCTGATCAGTCTTTTTTATCTGAATAATATTCGGATTTGAAAATGATCCGTCCCGTTGAAAATTTTGCGTTATCAACTTGTCGCGAAAATGTTTAACTCTATTCTGCACATCAATTAGATCATTTGGAATTTTTGTGTTTTTTAACGGTATCGTCTTTATATTTTTACTATTACGTTTATTCTTTGTATTCGTATTCCATTCCATAAACGGATTTATATAAGATACCGCTATTGCGTAATGTAAGGAAATTTCCACCGGCGTTACCGTATTATTTGTATCTTTTAGCAATTCTATGAATTCTTTAGTTTGAACCATCATAGATTTGGCGTAAAGATATTTCCATATAGCGATAAGCTCACCTTTTGAAGGGTGCATAAGTCACCTATATCTGGCTGTAACGAATGGCAATATTTGAGGGAAATGTCTATTTTTTCTCCTTAAACTTGCATTTTATGACAGACTCCGCCACTCAGACAAGGCTATAATCCAGCATAGATACATTTCTGCGTATCGCCGATGTCACCAACTCACTGAAGACATTCCTTGCTCAGAGCGGTTAGAGTCACAAAGTGATCCACCTTAATTCGCGGGTTGTGTGGGCGACTACACCTCGCTTACGGCACCTCTTTAGGCCTCGAACCTACGCCGGCGTTGCATTGAATTTAGCCTGTCGGGGAATGCCGGCTGCAGGTCCAAAAACAAGAACGTGCGCGGGTTCAGCCGGAGTCGGTAATGGCTATTAGGCTTCAGTCTTGCGGATCACAAACGGCACGGGCCGCCCGGTAGCTGACCTACATAGACGGCTCGAGCTTGGTGTTGATCACCCAGCCGGTATTGTCATTTTCGTCAGCGACTTCCCACCACAAGCCGCTCTTGTTACCCGTCGGATAAACAGTTGAACCTACCGGCAGGTTGCGGATCACCGCCGCCTTGGGATCAGGTCCCTTACGTAGATTTAGCGGTGCTGTGGCGACGAAGGTCTTGGAGGGCGCCGCCTGGGCCGGGGCTGGGCCAGCGCTCAGAAGACCCAATTCTCCAACCATCTTCGAATAGGCCTGGATGAAGGCTAGGGTGACAATCCGGCCGATGTCGGTGTCTTCATAGCCGCCGCCGACTGCCCCGCCGAAACCGGTAACGCCGCCTACCCCGCCGCCTGCGCTCCAGGAGATATCGGTCTTGGCTGCATAACCATCATGCACCGCAACGGTTTCCGTGGTACGGACATTGGTAAGGGAGAGGACAGTATTGGCTTCTAGCTTGCGGGTCTTGAGGCCGCCGACGAGGCCGCCAATACTGCCTCCGATCAGAGCTCCAGCAATCCCAGCCACAGCCGAGCCGCCAGCATCTCTGTTCTGAGTTTGAACTTCCGCCACAAGGACATAGTCCGCTGCCTTGATCTGACCCCGGCCGACGTTGGAGCCTCGCTGAAGGCCAAGCGACCCGCCAATATCGCGCTCGGTCGCGGCTGCATTGAGCCCGGCGCCGCGATCTACAAGATTGAAGCAGCCCGACTTTTGGACCAGCACCTTCAACAGCTTTTCTGGTGGCGCTAGGTTGAACTGTGTCCATCCAAACGAGTCATCGCCATTGGCTATAGAAACTGTTCCTAGCTTGCGGGTACAATGGGGAATTTCATTGACCGCCGATTCCTGCATCTTCTGAGCGTTGCTAGGTTTGGTAGGCTTGATCTGAGCTGTGCTGACGCTTGGCGTGGCCGAAACCAGAGCGGCGCTCAGCATGAGCAGACGGGCGGAAACGGTCATGAGAAGACTCCCTAGGTAGAACTGACTAAACCAACTCTACATCTCGATCGCGCAGAAGTTAAGAGTAATTGCCCAACCCCTATTTGGGGTAGAGACTAGACGGTGACGATTTTGAGGATGGTCTAGAACCTTTTGACGCCGTGCTGTCGGACGGCGGTGTCGACAACGGTTCGGGTATCAGGCCGCCCTTTCTGATCTGAAGACCGAACAGCTCGGTTAGCGCCGCTTCTAACCGCTCATAGGCCGAGACCTGGAGCGTCTTCAGGTAGGTCGCAACCTCGTGGAGCCATAGTCCAAACGGCGGGCCTATCACTTCGGCGGGCAAGTCGAGCGCGACCCTCATGCCATACAAATGGCAGGCCGCAGCCATGCGGCTAGCCCCTTCATCAACCCCGGCGCACAGGCAAGCGGGCTCAGCGGATTGGGGCTACGGAAAATCAGAACGGGGAGATTTGGAATGAATCGTCAATTTAAATAATCCGGTCCATTCTTTTGAGTTTCTAGCTTCAGTCCATTTGGCCAATTTCCAATAGGGAATTTGAGTGTAACAATAATATGGATCGTTTACATGTAATGTGGTCGTCTATCAATTAGCTATACGATCTAATAAATCGAATATGAAAGATGATACATCAGCACTCCATTTCGGCTCGAGCATTTCAATTTCAGCGTAATCGCGGTATTTAAGCCGGGCCAAAATATTTGCAGCACTTGCACGCCGATGCAGGAAAGCCGCCGCGACTCGGAAAGCTGGAACCACGGGAGAAAGAGGCGGTTGAGGCTGCGCTCCCTGACGACGAGGTCGCATTAAGACTTCCGCTCTCGGCTTTGGCAGAACTATTCGCCCGGTAGACTCATCAAATATCATTAGCTGACTCAATCCATCGCCAGAAGCCCGCCTAAACCGGGAAATAATGGAACGATCATCGCCTACTGCGATTTGCGTCTCGCCGGAAAAGAGCCGAAACGGCCCCCAAATAGTTTTCTGACTTCGCGCCAAATCTTGCTCGAAATGGGGGAATTCCAGGCCACAAGCGAATGCTGAGGGGTAGACACCAAACATTGCCTCGATCTTTGGGAGGGGTCCGAATTTGCGCAGTATCGTCTGCGGCGTTGTGCTGATTTTGTGGCGCTTCAATGCCGAGACGCTTAGGTACCCTTCTTTTTTGACGATGTTTTCAATCTCTTGAAGCAGCTCATAGTCAGTCACCGCCAAGGCCCTGCGATAGCGCTTTGCGCGAGCCAATTCAAATTGTTCAAGCTTGATTATGGGTCCCACTGTTAAGTCAAAATAGTGCCAATCATCACTTGGCTGCTTTACGGCAGCTCCTCCCAATATACGGCGACGTCTACCAAAAGGGAACCGCCCAGTGTATTTTGGATTAGAAAGAATGCGGCCGACATTTATTGTATTCCACGATATTCCCTCGTCATTAGGCCGATCCTTTTCATTTAGCGTATTTGCAATGGCGCTGATTGATAAATCGCCCTCAGTATAGAGGCGATATATTTCTCTGACTGTCTCGATTTCCATAATAGGACCAAGGATAATTGAAGTTCGCTGCTCGGCCAAAAATTTTCGATCCCCGGGCTCCAAAATTTGTATGGGTTGGTCTTGGTCGTCGACGATCGCACGCCGAAATCCATACCCGGGCACTCCGCCAACGGCATAGCCCCGCGCCATCCAATGAAGCTGGGAGCGCCTTACTCGTAAGGACAGTTCCCGACTAAACTCAGCGGCCATAAGCCGTTTGACCGTCTTGAAGACGCTAGACGTGAGACCGTCGTCATTTAGGAAAACTTCGCTGCAATACCTGACGCTCACGCCGGCCATCCGAAAAAGGAACTCATAGTGTCCAGCTTCGTCGAT
>Ga0208249_1000529_pt1 | contig 12611 bp, 10 predicted proteins | sample CryBogmetaGMA1M_FD_184546 | JGI IMG/M metagenome (GOLD analysis project Ga0208249, IMG submission 184546) | Freshwater microbial communities from Crystal Bog, Wisconsin, USA - MA1M (SPAdes) | ecosystem: Environmental > Aquatic > Freshwater > Lake | place: Crystal Bog, Wisconsin, USA | collected...
TTTGCGATCTATGCGCGCGGGTCTGATCGCGGCGATCGTGGTAGCCGCGATCACGGGATGCTCGCGGGCGAAGTTATTGCCCGTGACGCCCAACGCGGATCCGCGGGACTATTTCCCAGAGGCGGCGCAGCAGCGGTTGGCGATCACCGTCGAGCGCGGAGACGCCGAGGGCATCGCTGCGGCCGTCAAGGCCGGGGCGGACGTGGACAAGCCCGGTGAGGAAGGTATCCGGCCCATCATGCGGGCGCTGGTCAAAGGCAACGTGGAAGGCTTTCGTCATCTGCTCGAGCACGAAGCAGATCTGCTCGCGAGATTCCTCAATCCGACCTGTGTGTCGCACGGATTCACGGTGGTGGAACAGGCCGCACGCAACCCCAACAAGGCATTTCTCAGGGTGATGCTCGAACGCGGCTTCGATCCCGACACGGTCGTGCAGCCCAAAAGGGGAGAAACACTTCTGTTTCTGATGGTGACGGACCGCGATCATGAAGGGGCGGCGATGCTGTTGGAGGCGGGCGCTGATGCCAACGGGCGGTCGCATTACGATGATGTGCCGCTTATCCAATCAGTGTGCAGGAATGACTTCAAGACGGCGAATGTGCTGTATGAGCGCGGCGCGGATCCAGAACTCTCGACGACGAGCGGCTTATCCGTTGTCGCATACTTGAAAGGACTTGGCAGCCGCAACGTCCCGCCCGTGCAGCAGTCGGCCTTCGACACGTTTGTCGATGCGATGGTTGAGCGGGGTCTCTTGACTCGACAGGACATCATCGAAGCCGACAAGCCGAAACCCGGCCCCACGCCCGGCGTGGAGATCATCGAGCATCCGTGGAACTCGCCGATGGGGCGAGCCATTCGAGAGATTGACGCCAAGCAGCGCCGCGCGAATCAGCGGCACGCGACGCCCGACTGACCCTGGCGTGTGGCCTTGGCCTGCAAAAAGATGACAGCCACCATTTGTCTATAGACCCCGGCCTTCGGCCGGGGCCGTGTCGCCTCCGGCGACCGGCAAATAGTGGCTGTCACCTTTTTCCCCAAAGCGGCGATTTCCCGGCCGCGGTGCTCCGAGCCACCAATGGGGCGGATGGCCCCCGGTCGACGCCCACGTCACGTGTCGACTGCTTGAACGGTCCGAACAGTTTGGTAGCCTTCGGAACCTGCGGCAAATCGGGCGCTTGGGGCAACATAGAGAGATCCTCCTGCGCTCGCATTCGCCGTAGTTCGCTTCGCCTCGGGCGCGTCCTCAACGTGCCCGATCACATCCATTCTCCGCCCAGAAAAACCCAACAACGCAGGGAGTTTGCTATGTCTGCTCGTGCTTTTCCTCCAATCAAGACGGTCCATGGGTTGATTGAAGATCGTGACGGGCTGCCGCGACACGGGGCCGTCGGTGATGCCTGGTACGAGCAGCACGCCGGGCTCCTCTGGGTGTGGGACAACGAGCTCGAGCAGTGGCGCGACCTCAACCTCTGGCACGGCCGCGGGTTCGCCGCGAGCGTGGCAAACCTTGTCGGACTCGGCGCCGGGGTGGTCGGTGCCAAGGGGGACAAGGGCGGAGCGGGCGAACGTGGCGCGACTGGCGGCGTCGGAGCGACTGGCGATCGCGGCCCCGCCGGACCACAGGGTGAGCGCGGTCCCGCCGGCCCGGCTGGTGCACCCGGGAAGGATGGTGCGCCGGGCAAGAACGGCCTCGACGGGAAGAACGGCGTCGATGGCAAGCCGGGCCCCGCGGGCGAGCGCGGACCGGCTGGGCCCGCTGGTGCGCCCGGGAAGGACGGCGCGCCGGGCAAGAACGGCGTCGACGGGAAGCATGGTGGCGATGGGAAGAACGGCGTCGATGGCAAGCCGGGCCCTGCAGGTGAGCGCGGACCGGCTGGCCCCGCTGGTGCGCCCGGGAAGGACGGTGCGCCGGGCAAGAACGGCCTCGACGGGAAGCATGGTGTCGATGGGAAGAACGGCGTCGATGGCAAGCCGGGCCCCGCAGGTGAGCGCGGACCGGCTGGGCCCGCTGGTGCGCCCGGGAAGGACGGCGCGCCGGGCAAGAACGGCGCCGACGGGAAGGCAGGCCCCGCGGGCGAGCGCGGACTAGCTGGGCCCGCTGGTGCGCCCGGGAAGGACGGCGCGCCGGGCAAGAACGGCGCCGACGGGAAGGCAGGCGTTGCGGGTTCGGCTGGTGCGCCGGGCAAGGACGGGAAGAACGGCCTCGATGGCAAGCCCGGTCCGGCCGGTGCCACCGGGAAGGACGGCAAGAACGGCGTTGACGGGAAGGCGGGCCCCGCGGGACCGGCCGGCGCGCCGGGCAAGGACGGGAAGAACGGCCTCGATGGCAAGCCCGGTCCGGCCGGTGCCACCGGGAAGGACGGCAAGAACGGCGTCGACGGGAAGGCCGGACCGGCCGGGAAGGATGGCAAGAACGGTGTCGACGGGAAGGCGGGCCCCGCGGGACCGGCCGGCGCGCCGGGCAAGGACGGGAAGAACGGCGCCGACGGGAAGCCCGGCCCGGCCGGGAAGGACGGCAAGAACGGCGTCGACGGGAAGGCGGGCCCGACCGGCGCGGCGGGCAAGGACGGAAAGCCTGGACCGGCGGGACCGGTCGGGCCACGCGGCCCGGCGGCGACGGAGCTGAACACGGGGGCGCGTGACATCACGGCGCTCTTGCGTCTGCCCGACGCCACCCGGATCGACAGTGCCGTGCTGCGTCGTGTCGGGGACACCGTGGAACTGTCGCTCGACGGCCTGCGGAGCAAGAAGCGGCTCGACGCGGTGCTTGGCAAGGTGCCTGCCGGCTTCCGGCCGGCCCGGCACCAGAGCCTCTGCACCTCCGACGCCGACTTCTCCCGCGTGCGGGTCAGCGTGGACGGTTCGGGAAATGCCTCGATCTCGGCAGCGCAGCCCAAGGACGCCACCGGGCTCGCGTCGACGTCCACGTCGCTGGTGTGGCTCACCACCGACGAATGGCCGGCGAAGCTTCCCGGGAAGGATTGGCGGTAAACGCACATTCCGGCGGAGCCGTGGCAACGAACGACGGGGGTGGCGGTGTGCCGTGGGGCATGCCGCCACCCCCGCGGTCCGCGCGGACCGGCTTTCGCCGCTTCGCCCCAGGCCTGCGGCGAGACGTTCGTGCGTGGTCGGCACGATGAACACGAAAACGTCTTGGTCGCGCGACGTGGCCCGCAGCGGAACGAGTGCGACCGCGAAGGGCGGCTCACCCGCCGCCCCCTCGGGCTGCGAGCATGATAGGGTCGACAGCGCGGGAGATGAGGCGACGCGAAGCCGATGCCGCCCGCGCCGATCCGCGTCGTGCTTCGCGGAGCACGGCACGCCTTGGGGGGTGCGTGTCGCGCGGGTGTTCCCGATGTTGCCGACGTTGGCGCGGCGTGTCTCGGTTCGGCGACCTGGCCTCGTCGTTGGCCACTCCCCGCGACGACGACATGCGCTTCAGTTGAGGCCCGGTTCCCCGAGGTGTAGGCTTGGGCGTTCGCGATTTTGCGGACAGGGTCTTGAACACCGGCAGCGGCGAACGTCGCTCGTGGGTTCGAATCCGTGGCCAGCCGCTCGGCAGGCTGATAACGGGACGGACGTCTTCGGTCGGCCGGTCCGGTGCGGTCTTACGGAGCGTTAGCGGGGCGGAACGACCATGCAGCCTTCGCAGTGCACGTGCGGTCAGCCACTGTTCTTCGAGAACACGCGGTGCCTCGGCTGCGGGGCCGAGGTGGCCTACGAGCCGCTTCGGCGCCGGCTCGGCGCCGTCGCCGCCGCCCCCGACGGTCTCTGGACCGTCTGCGGCGAGTCGCTCGATCCGCCGCCCTTCTACCGCCTCTGTGCCCATCGCACCGCCGCCGCGGCCTGCAACTGGCTCGTCCCGGCGTCGGAGGAGGCCGCCATCTGCCTGTCGTGCCGGCTCACCCGCACGGTGCCGCCGCTCGACCGGCCGCGCAATGCCGCCCGGCTGCTCCACCTCGAGTCGGCCAAGCGGCGGGTGGTGTCGAGCCTCCAGCGGCTCGGGCTGCCGCTCGTCCCCAAGAGCCGCGACCCGGAGAACGGCCTCGCGTTCGACTTCCTCGAATCGCTCCCGGGCGAGCCGCCCGTGATGACGGGCCACCAGGGGGGCACGATCACGCTCAACGTCGCCGAGGCCGACGACGACTACCGCGAGAAAAACCGCGAGAGCCTCCGCGAGCCCTACCGCACCGTCATCGGCCACCTCCGCCACGAGCTCGGCCACTACTACTGGGATCTGCTCGTCCGCGACACCCGCTGGCTCGAGCCGTTCCGCCAGCTCTTCGGCGACGAACGGGCCGACTACGGCGCCGCGCTCAAGAGGCACTACGCGGAGGGGCCCGCCGCCGACTGGCCCGGCCGCTGCATCAGCAGCTACGCCGCGTCGCACCCCTGGGAGGATTGGGCGGAGACGTGGGCCCACTATCTCCACATCCGCTCGACGCTGGAGACGGCCACGCTCTACCGGCTCGACATCTCGCAGTCGCCGGTGCGCGTGACGCCGTTCACCGCCGACGTCCTGCCGGAGCTGCCGGTGCCGGCCGCGCCGCCCGAGGCCGTGGACACGTTCCTCGATTGGATCAACGCCTGGATTCGCCTGACCGCCGTGCTCAACGAGACGGCCCGCAGCATGGGCCAGCCCGACACCTATCCCTTCGTGCTGAACGGGCCGGTGGTGGCGAAAATGTTCCTCGTCCACCGCGTGGTGCAGGGAGACCGCATCGCGAAGACGGTCTCACCTCCCGAAGCGCTCGCCGTGCCGGTCGGCGACGGCCCTGGCGGGTGAGTCCACGGCCTCGCGCATGGTCCCGTCCGACGTCGCCATGGTGCGAAGCGGCCGATGTCGGATCGATCGCCAGCGGGCTGTGGATAAACAGCCTGCTCGGTCGCATGGATGCGATCGCGGGAGCGCAGCTCCCTTGAAAACCGGAGGTTTTCGTGCCGGGAAAAAGTCCCGGAGGATTTTTTCCACGGCCAGCGAGTGTCGTGAGTCGGAAGTTCGTTTCGATTCACGACACGACATTCCCGGCCTTTCAGGCCGGGAATCAAGCAACCTCGAGTGTCATGAACTTCTGGTTCAGGACACTCGCGTGGATCGACCCAACTCACGTCGAACCGCTCGTGGATCGACCCGGCCGCGCCTGATGGCCGGCGATTACCGGCCCGCCTTCTTGCCCGCGTGCGGGCCGAACTTCCGCCGCACCGGCGGCTTGCCGCCGCGGCCGGCCGCGGGACGCACCGGCGGCTTGCCCCGACGATGCTCCTCGCGCGGCACGACGTGATCGTCGGCATCGGTCCGGGGCGGCATCACGGGCGCGAAGTGGTGGAGGATCGCGGCCGCCACGTCCGCCGGAGCGCGGCCCTCCGCGACCAGCCTCGCCACGAGCTTCGCCTCACCCGCACAGCCCCCCTCGTCGATCACGGCCCGGAGGCGTTGCAGGAGCGCATCGGCCCGGCGCGCCGCCACGGACTCGGCGGTGGGAATCTGATCGCGGCGGATCCGCGCGCCCGTGGCCCGTTCGATCGCCCGGAGCTTGTACGCGCCGCCGCCGGAGACGAGCGTGAGCGCCAGGCCGGTGCGGCCGGCCCGTCCGGTGCGGCCGATGCGATGCACGTAGTCCTCGGCGTCGTAGGGCAGGTCGTAGTTCACCACCAGCGCCAGATCGTCGACGTCGATGCCGCGCGCTGCCACGTCGGTGGCCACCAGGAACCGGAACGCGCCCCGCTTGAAGCCCTCCATGACGCGCGTCCGCTGGGGCTGCGCCATGCCGCCGTGGAGCCGTTCGGCCGGGCAGCCGCGGACCGCGATCGCCTCGGCGAGTTCCTCGACCATGCGCTGGGTGTTGCAGAAGATCAGCCCGCTGCGGGCGTCGTGAAACTCGAGCAGCCGTACGAGGGCCTCGAGCTTGGCCGGATGGCGCACGTCGTAGGAGATCTGCTCCACCAGCGGCGGGCCGGCGGCGGCCGGCGTCTCGATGGCCACGGTGCGGGCGTCGCGAGAATAGCCGCGCACGAGCGACTGGACGGCAGGCGAGAACGTGGCGGAGAAGAACACCGTCTGCCGCGCCGCGGGGGCGGCCGCCATGATCTTCTCGATGTCTTCCCGGAACCCCATGTCGAGCATCCGGTCCGCCTCGTCGAGCACCAGCATCCGCACCGCGGAGAGGTCGAGCGTGCCGCGGGCGAGGTGGTCCGTCAGCCGTCCCGGGGTGCCCACGACGACGTGCGCCCCGCGCTTCAATTCGACGAACTGCCGCTCGTAGGCGGCGCCGCCGTAGATGGCGACCGACCGCAGATCCCGCTTGAACGCGCCGAGCTTGCGAATCTCGGCGGTGATCTGGGTGGCCAGTTCGCGGGTCGGAGCCAGGATGAGCGCCTGCGTCGTCGGCGCTGCCACGTCGACCCGCTCGATCGCCGGGATGCAGAACGCGGCCGTCTTGCCGGAGCCGGTCTGCGACCGGCCGACGACGTCGTGGCCCGCGAGGATCAAGGGAATCGCCGCGGCCTGGATCGGCGACATCTCCGTGAACCCGAGCCGCTCGATCCCCTGGAGCACCTCGGGCGAGAGGCCGAGCGTCGCGAACGGGCCGGCGGAGTGGCACGACCGCCGGACGGCGTCCTGTGGGGGTTTGGCGTGGGGCATCGGTGTGAGCGGGAGGCCTGCCGGCGGCATGGACTCGAAGGGGGAAGAAAGAAGGCCGGAGAGCGTTTCGACAACGCCCTCCGGCCGTGACGTGCCCGACGTGCACACGCCTGGCGACGGCGGTTCACGAAGACACGACAGTATTCCTGGCCGATCAGGCCAGGAATCAAGCCATCTAGTCCTGGCCGATCAGGCCAGGAATCAAGCCATCTAGTCCTGGCCGATCAGGCCAGGAATCAAGCCATCTAGTCCTGGCCGATCAGGCCAGGAATCAAGCCATCTAGTCCTGGCCGATCAGGCCAGGAATCAAACCATCTAGTCCTGGCCGATCAGGCCGGGAATCAAACCATCTAGTCCTGGCCGATCAGGCCAGGAATCAAACCATCTAGTCCTGGCCGATCAGGCCAGGAATCAAGCCATCTAGTCCTGGCCGATCAGGCCAGGAATCAAGCCATATCGCGCGCCATGAACGACCGGTTCACGACACTAGAAGCGACGGCCGCCGCCACCGCCTTCGCGCGGCTTCGCCTCGTTGACAGTGAGGGCGCGGCCGCCGAACTCCTTCTCGTGCATGCCCCGGATCGCCTGCTGCGCGGCGTCGTCGGACTGCATCTCCACGAAGCCGAATCCCTTGCTGCGGCCCGTGTCACGATCCTGGATGACCTGCGCGCTGACGACGCTACCGAACTCGAGGAACATCTGCTCGAGCGACTCGCTGGTCACGCTGTAGGCGAGGTTCCCGACATAAAGCTTCTTACCCATGAAAACACGAAACTCCAATGATGACCCGGTTTCACTTTCGGGGTCACGGACGAAAGGGCCAGAAAATGGCGGCCCGCCAGAGGATGAAGGCGAGCAAAAGAAGAAGCGGAGGGGGCGTTTCGCCGTTCCGCGCATCAAGGAGCTGCGTCAACAACCGACGCTCTGAGCGTAAAACACGAGGCCGAAAAAAGCAAATTATCCGGCGGGCTTTTGTCGGCGTCCCGCGAGGGGGCGGGCACCAGGGCGGATAACGACGGGCTGACCGGGTTGTCGGACCGCCGGCTGGCGCCGCGCAAGGGGCTTCGCGACGTCCCGCACCCCGGGCCGTCCCGCCCCGTCGCATGCACGCGGGATCCCTCCGCCATGCCGTCGCCCCCCTGCCTCATCCAGCTCGTCGTTTCACCACGGCACCACGCTCGCGGTGGCCCGCGCGATCAGTGGCGTGCTGCCGGCCGACATCGCCGCGGCGGGGGAGGTGTCCGGCGACGACGTGGACCGTTTCGAGATCAGCGGATTCGGTTCCGGGATCCGACCATGACCGCCCGCGAACGTCCGGCCGGCCCGCGACCGCCCGTCGTGGGCATGGTCGCGCTCCCACGCGGCCGCTATTCCGGCTCGCCGTCGATCCTCGCCTGCCCGTCGTCGTCGATGTCGACGTGCAGTCGCATGGGGTGGCAGCAGACGGGACAGTCCTCGACGTAGTCCTGATGCGTCCCGGCGGACACATCCACGGGTACGACGATTTCCTCGCCGCACGAGTCGCAGACATACGTGGCCTCGGCGTCGACGCGGCCGGCCCGTCCGCCGGCGGCCGGGCGATCGCGCCGGTGCCGGCGAGAGGATTTGCTCATGATGGTGCTCCCGGGAGTTCGTCGGGAATCATAGGACCGAGGCCGGCCCGGCGGCGCGCGGCCGCCGACCGTGCGGCTGTTTTTCCGGTTGCGCGCGGCCCGCCGCCCCCTCGACCGCACGGCGTCGCACCGCGGGCCGCCGCGGTTTTCCGCTACACTGCCGGCCGCCGTTGGCCTCCTCACCCCGGGTGCCGTTCCATGATCTCGTCGAAGGCCGTCGCCGCCGTGTCCGCCACCAGGCCGTTGCAGCCGTTCGTGCTCGAGCGGCGCGACCCCCGCCCGGACGACATCGTGATCCAGATCGCCTACTGCGGCATCTGCCATTCCGACATCCACACGGCCCGCAGCGAATGGGGGCCGACCGCCTACCCCTGCGTGCCGGGGCACGAGATCGTCGGCACAGTCGTCGCCGCCGGCAAGAAGGTCCGCCGCTTCAAGGTGGGCGATGCCGCCGGGGTGGGGTGTCTCGTGGACTCTTGCGGCACGTGCAAGCCGTGCCGGGCCAGCGAGGAGCAATTTTGCCTGAAGCACACGTCCTTCACCTACAACAGCACCGAACTCGACGGCAGGACACCCACGCAGGGGGGCTATTCCACGCACATCGTCGTCCGGGAGAAGTACGCGTTTCGGATCAAGAAGGGCGCGCCGCTCGCCCGTGTCGCGCCGCTCCTGTGCGCCGGGATCACGACATATTCGCCGCTCAAGCGGCACAAGATCGGCAAGGGGCACCGGGTCGGCGTGGTCGGGCTGGGGGGACTCGGCCACATGGCGGTGAAGCTCGCCCGGGCGATGGGCGCACACGTGACGGTCTTCAGCCGATCGCCGGGAAAGGCACGCGACGCCAGGAAGCTCGGCGCCGACGACTTCGTGCTGACCACCAAGGCGGCGAACTTCGCGCCGCTCGCCGGCACGCTGGACCTCGTCATCGACACGGTGTCGGCGAAGCACGACTTCACGCCGTATCTCACGGCCCTCAAGCACGACTGCACGATGGTGCTCGTGGGCGCCTCGCCGGATCCGAGCGACCTGCATGCGATGCCCCTCATCCTCGGCCGGCGGCAGCTCGCCGGCTCGCTCATCGGCGGCATCCGCGAGACGCAGGAGATGCTCGACTTCTGCCTCCGCAAGAAGATCTACTGCGACATCGAGCTCATCCCGGCGTCGCGGATCAACGAGGCCTACGAGCGGACGATCCGCGGCGACGTGAAATACCGGTTCGTGATCGACGCGTCGACGTTCTGAGCCCGCCGTGCTCCCGCTCCCCGCGGGAGTGGGTCTGCCTGGTCGCGCCGAGCCTCCACACCACTTAGTGTCGTGAGTCGGAAGTTCGTTTCGATTCACGACACGACATTCCCGGCCTTTCAGGCCGGGAATCAAGCAACTTCGAGTGTCATGAACTTCTGGTTCAGGACACTCGATCGCATTCGACTTTGGTGTAGCACCGGCTCGGGGGGCGGCAAAAGTCTCCTTGCTCCGGCCGCGGCGGCCTCCGCTTCGGGAAGCGTTCGCCGACCCCCCTTCACCTCGCCTCTCCAGGTTCCCGGGGCGACGCTCCACGTGCGCTGAACGCGCTCTAGCAGGCTGTGGATAAACAGCCTGCTCGATCGCAGGGATGCGATCGCGGGAGCGCAGCTCCCGTGAAAACCGGAGGTTTTCATTCCTGGAAAAAGTCCCGGAGGACTTTTTCCACGGGCTGCTAGCGCGGCGACTCGCGGGCGATCGATTCCTGGACGCGTGACAGGGATCGTGACCGGATCGAGGCGACGATCGGCTCGGGAAGGTCCATCCGCACCGCCACCTCGCCGTCGCCCTCCCCCTCGAGCCACAGCCTCACCACCTGCCTCGACTGCGGGTCGAGCAGGGCCAATGCGTCGTCGAGCCTGCTGCGGGTGTTCACGGCGTTGCTCTGGTCGTCCATGCTCGACTCCCGTGGGGCTCGTGGTTCCTGACCGCAGGCCGTCGCGACCGGCCCGCCCTCGATGCGGGAGTATCGGAATCGCCGGGACAACCTTGGTCCGCAGCCGCGTTGTTTCGTCCCTGCGTTGCGGAATACCCGCCCAGACTCCCAACGGCGGACAACCTTGGTCCGACACCGGCCCATCGGTGAGCCGCCGGCTTGTTCAAGAACTGGCCTTTTGTTCAGATGTCCATCGAACCACGCACGCGCCAGGGGCCCGGGATTCCGTGTCATGAAGAATCGCCGTTTCACGGCTTCGAAGCCCGGTGTCGAGGGCTATCCGCCCTGTGTGCGCGGCTGGTTCTGCCTGGCTCGATCAGGAAGAATGCAGCGGGGGTTCCGGGATGTCGGTTACCTTCTCGCACGACGGCTCGGTCGCTGCAGGCCGCCCTGGCTGAGCCGGAGGGCGTGGCGATTCCATCGGCGGACGCTTCGCGAGTGCCTGGCGGCGCAGGACGATCAAGTGGCAATGCGTTGGCTCACGGCGACGTATCCCGGGCTCGTCGCGCTGATTCCGGCGGACGGACGCCGGGAGTTCTTCGCGGGCATGGGCGAGCCGGTCTGCGTCGACCGATCGACCGATCCGGCTCGAGCGACCGAGACACCGAGACACCGAGCGACCGGATGACCGGATGACCGGGGCGGATGACGTTCGACACGCGCGACGCGAGGGGATCATGACCGGGATCAGGCGATACGGCAACTCGACCCGCTGGGCCGATGTGGTGGTGCACCGCGGCGTCGCCCGCTGGGTCGAGGTCGCGGAGGACATGTCGCTCGACGCCCGCGGCCAGATCAGCCAGGTGCTCGCGCAGGTCGATGCGACCCTCGACGGCATCCAGAGCGACAAAACGCGGCTGCTGCAGGTGCTCGTCTACCTGGCCGACCGACGGGATGCGGCGACGCTCGATGAACTGTGGGATGCGTGGGTGCCCGCGGGGCATCCCCCCGTGCGGGCGCTGGTGCAGGCGGGGCTCGGCGCGGGCTGCAAGGTCGAGCTGGTCGTGACGGCGGCGACCGTGGACGACTGAGCGGCGTCGCCTCCGGGACGGCAGACCGTCAGAGCCGCCGCCGGTTGATCGCCCGGAGGCCGGCGATCAGCACGACCGCGCCGACCGTCGCCGTGATGAGGCTGCCCAGCAGCCCCGACGCCGAGAGGCCCAGCAGTCCGAAGAGGAATCCGCCGAGGATCGAGCCGATGACGCCGACGATCATGTCGCCGACGAGGCCCGATCCGCCCCCCTTCATGATCTGGCTCGCCAGCCAGCCGGCGGCCAGGCCGATCAGGAGAAACCAGACGATGTCCATGAATCCCGGCTCCCGGTCGGCAGGTGGCGACGCGGCCTCGCTGACGACGCCGCGCCGGCGTCGTCAGAAGGTCGCGTTGGCCCGCACACCATACACGAAGGCGTCGCCGGTGGCGATCGCCCCGAGTCCGGGACGGACCCACTGCACATCGGGCGTGACGTTGAGCCAGGGCGTGGCCTGGATGTTGTAGAACCACTCGACGCCCTGGCCGTCCCGCGGGCCGAACACGGCCGTCGGCACCGGGCCGAACTGGTCGCTCGCCCCCGCGAGATACCAGCCCACGCCGAACGTGTCGCCGCGCATCCGCCCCAGGGGGCTGTAGCCGCCGAGGCCGGCGCTGAAGAAGGAGCGGATGGGGTTCGGGTTGCCGTCGGCGATCGACGCCCGGCCGAACAGTCCCCAGCCGCGGTCGGGATTCCCGGCGTAGCGGACGAAGTATTGATCGAAGCCGTAGTAGAGCGTGTAGGAGTCCCAGAGCGTCGCCGGGCCGCTTCCCGGCGGCTGGTAGGCGGGCTGCGGCGGCGCGAAGGCGAACCGCAGGTCGAGCTGCTCCTGATGCTTCCACACGCCACCGAAGTGCTGCTGCCCCGGCAGACCGAAGAACCTCGTTTTGAACTTGATCTCGCCGCCGATGATGACGCCCTGGTTGAACAGGTCGCCGAACTGCATGAAGTCGGCCGTGCGGTTCTTGGGGTCCATCACGAACATCGCCATGCCGCCCCAGTCACGGGGCGACACCACCCCGGCGGTGAAGAACGAGTAGGGCATGCCGAGCAGGAACGACGGATTGGCGATCAGGGCCTGGTTGACGAACTGATCGGTGCCGTCGCCGCCGGCGAAGATGTCCTGGTCGAACGAGCCGAGCACGTCCTTCTTGCCGCCGAACACGACCCAGTTGGGCGAGAGCGGCTGCGTGAACAGAAAGTTGGTGATGTAGGGCACGCCGGGATCGAACGGCCGGGGGGGCAGGAGGGCGGGAAACACCACCGGCGTGAACGTGCCCGCCCGCAGCGACACGTTGCCATACTGGCCATACCACTGCTCGGCCCGCACGAGCAGCCGCCCGTGCGGGCCGAGCAGTGGTATGGCA
>Ga0208249_1000532_pt1 | contig 12590 bp, 10 predicted proteins | sample CryBogmetaGMA1M_FD_184546 | JGI IMG/M metagenome (GOLD analysis project Ga0208249, IMG submission 184546) | Freshwater microbial communities from Crystal Bog, Wisconsin, USA - MA1M (SPAdes) | ecosystem: Environmental > Aquatic > Freshwater > Lake | place: Crystal Bog, Wisconsin, USA | collected...
GCGTACCGGCGACGAGGAGACCGGCAACGACCATGCCGCGGGTGAACGCATCGAAGAGATCACGGCGGCCGATCGGCCGCGATCGAGCGAGGAAGGGTTTCATGGGCGGGGTTCTCTTGGAAAGGGGAGGGCGTGGGTGAGATTTGCCGTGGGCCGCTGATTGAGGCTGCACCAACGCGTGGTGGCGACTGAGAAAAAAGCTACTGCCGCTTGAAGTGAAGCGGGGCCTTGTCGGGGAGCGGCCTGCCGTCAAGCGTTCGCTCGATCGACCGCATCGTGCAGGTGGAGTCACCGGTGGGAACGATCACCTGCACCCACCTGGCCACATCACCCGCGGCGTTATCGGCTGTCGTGCCGACAAAGCGTCGGTTGAACGACGTACCGTCGGTCTCGAACACGCCTTCGGCCCGAGCGCCTGTTGAATCGAACACCCACGAGCGGACGCTCCCGGTCGCCTTGTCGGGATGGACAAGCTCGACGACGTCGATCTCGGTGGCGGGGAGGCCGTCGCGGGCCGGAGCCCGATGGCGGATCCCGCCGAGGATCAGGTGGCCGCCGGCCACGCGCTGGTAGCTGGCATCGACCGTGGCTCCACTGTCGGGATCGGTTGCCCTCCAGGTGCCCACCATCCAGGCCAGTGCCTCGAGCGCATCGACCTGGCTCGGCTCGACGGTCGATTCGGCGAGTCGCCACGTGGCTCCTTCGAGAACCCGCAGACTCTCGAAGCGGGTCTCGATCGGCTTGGCGCCGGGCTTGCGCGTGAAGCTCATCACGCCGCGAACCCGCGCTGCGCTCTTCCCCAGCGCCTTGACGCCGGTGAGGCGGATGGCGATGCGGGCCTCGGGGTTGGTCTCGAGCCAGCCGCGGATCGACGCCACGATCGCCTCGCGCCCCACGATCAGCCCCCCACCCTCGGAAAGCTCCGCCCCTTCCGTCCACTGGTCGGCGAGGGCCGCGAACCGGCGGCTATTCGTGGCCTCGACATACCCTTGAGTGGCCGCATCGAGCGCGTCTCGGAGGGCGGTGTCGCCATCGGTCGCATTCCCGCTCGACGAAGCGGTGGCGAGCACCGATTCCTGCCCCTCGGCCGCAAGGCCACCGATCGCCACGAAGCCGCACCCCAGAAGGATTACGGTGATCGGCAGGAGTCCCTGCCGAGAAAAAACCGGGGAAGTGGTCGGCATCAAACGATTCTCCAGCAGGGGGGCAACGGGGAAGAAACTCCCTGTTGCCGACGAGGGCAGAATCCCCCCAGCATAGAAAACGGCTGCCGCCCCTGCACTGATTTGGCGCGGTCGGCAATCCGGCTACCGTCACTCAGGCAACGCCGCCAGACAAAACAGCCGGCCTGCGGAGCGGATGAAGAGCCGGCCGTCGGCCACCGCCGGCGACGATCGCACCTCCTCACCGAGGGCCGTGCGGCCGAGGATTTCCAACTCGTTGCCGTCCGCGATGACGATCACCTCGCCGTCGGCCGAGACGTTGAGGATCGCCCCGCCGAGCGCCACGGGGGAACCGGAAAACGTCCCGCCGACACGGCCGCGATACGCCACCTCGCCGGTCGCCGCGTTGACACAAGTGACAACGCCGCGGTCGCCCCACAGATAGAGCTTCTCCCCCACCGCCAGCGGCGAGGGGACATACGGCGCGGCACTCCGATCGAGCTGGTAGGCCACCTCCGGCTCGATCGTCTCCCCACCGACGCTTCCCGTAGCCGGCGCACGGACGGCGACGAGCGTGTTGTCGCCCCCGCCATCGCCGCAGGTGCCGACGATGACTCTTTCGCCCTCCCCACTGGGCGGATCCGCGACCACGACCGGGCACGAGACCGACCGTTTGGGAAGGCACTTCCGCTCCCAGAGGACGCGGCCGGTGGCGGGATCGATCCCCGTCAGCCCATGGGCCATGCTCCCGAGAACGATCTGCGGCGGCCGGGGCGAGCCCTCTTCTCCCTCGAGGACCAACGGCGGCGAGTAGGCCGTCCGCGCCTTCTCCCGCTCGAGCGTCCAGCGGGTCTTTCCGGTGGCGGTGTCGATCGCCACGATCCTGCTCGGCCCATCCTGCTCCATCGGCACGACGAGGAGATCGCGCCACAGGGCAGGCGAGCCGGCGAAGCCATGCTCGGTGTTGAACGGGCCAAGGTCGGCGTGCCAGCGCCGCTCACCCGAGTGCGAGAAGGCCTCGGCGCAGAGGTTGTCGCGCGTTCCCCACAGCCAGACGACGCCGGCGGCATCGGCAACCGGCGTCGACGAGGCGAGGCTGTTCTGGGCGTTGAACGCCTCCACCGGCCCGGGGAACTGCTTGTGCCAGAGGAGTTTTCCGGTGGCTGCCTCGTGGCAGGAGAGTGTCCGCACGCACTGCGTTGCATCGGCTGGATCGACAAGCGCCGACGCCGTATAAACCTGCCCCTGCCAGACTACCGGCGACGCATGGCCCGTGCCGGGAAGATCGACCGCCCAAGCCCAGTCTGCAGCCGTCCAACTGGTGGGAAAGCGTCGCGATCCCCCTTGCCCCGCCGCGGCCTCGCCACGGAGCCCAGGCCAGTCGCGCGGCGTGCCGGGAGCGCCGGCCGGCGCGTCGGCCCGGGATGGTGACGCAAGGGGCATCAGCACTGCCGAAAGCCCCCAGACCAACCCCACAATCAGGCCAGCGACAGTCCCGATTCTCCTCCGCTTGCTACAGCGCATCCCCCTTGGCCTTCTCCGAAGCATGCGCAGGAATCCTGTCATAGACGCCGTCAAAGATGTCCACGTCGATGCGGAACGGCCTGTCGGTGACCGTGCACTCGCCCGAGAACGGATACCCGAAAAGGAACACGAGGTAGATATTCAGGGAGATTACGAGCGTCGTCAAGCCCGTGACGAGGAGTTGAAGCTGGTGGCTCTCGACCGCAAAAAGTCCCACGAAGAACACCGTAATGATGCACCCTGTGACGAGCACGAACCACTCGATGCCGGACATGCCATACTCGACGGTGTTCCCCCGATCGCGGCGCTGGTGCCACAGTTCCTGAGTGAGCCCGATAATGATCGGGTAGACCGCCTTCTCCGACTCGGCCGATGGCTCAAACTCGTCAAGGCACTGGGAAATGCCGATGGCCTCACGGCGCGCTTCCATGCTGACCTGGCCCTTTTTCATGAGGGGCCACTCATGCTCCACGACCTCGTGGACATACTCCCGGCACCGGCTACGGAGTTCGCTGCGGTACGGCTCAGGCAGTTGCTTGGCCAGCAAAAAAATGTCGGCCACGCAATTGGACTCGGCCTGCACCCCGTCCAAGGCCTTCTCAAATCGCACCAGCGCGTCGACCACGATCATGCCCAGCAAGACCGCGTAGAAGCCACCCACGATCGCCATCAGGTTGCCGGTGACATCGTGAGCCTGCCGGAGGGCCTCTGCGGAGAAGATCCGCCTCACGAGCACCACCATCAACATCGAGCCGATGACGCTGCTCGAAACGATCAACACTCCGGTCACACCACCCGAAAAGACCATCACAAAGACTCCTTACGTCACGATTCCAAGGAGGATCCCGAGCAACCTGGGCGAAGACGTTCTCTGGGGATCCAGTGGGCAATCGGCCATGCCGCGGGCCGCTCCTGGGGCAGGAACGGGGACCGTTGAACAGGACCGATGGATGAAGGTGCAATGCCGCGACTGAGGCGAGGCGATTGAAGGTGATTGAGGCTGAGCTAGGCCAGCTGACAGTCGCCATCCAGCCACGCTAATTTGCTCCCCGCGAAAAATCCGAGAAGCCACGGCCTCGCGATTTGTTGCTGGCGGTTCTCGTCAGCTCAAACACCAGTCCGTAGGGATTCTGGCTACCGGGGCTCGGCACCTGGGCCCCGGCCGATAGCTGCCAATGCCGCGGCAGCTCCACCACGGCACCGAACACAGCCACGCTGATTTGGTTGGTGCCTCCGATCCAGTCCGCCATGACGTGAACTTTATCCGGAACGAGCGGATACTCGCATCCGAGCATCCAACCGACGCCGTTTCCTTTGCCGGTATACATCGGGTTACCAACATAGGCCCCCGCCAGATACCGGCCGTGGTTGTTGTGGGTGTCGTATTCAACAACGGTCCAGCCAAACCCCATGTACTCCGTCTTCTGGCTGGATGTCGTCGCACTCACGCCCTGTTGGGTACCGATGCCGATGTCCCAGGATTCGTTGGGCTCAAACACTTTCTGCATGTTGACGAGCACGCCGTTGCGAGCAGCATCGCCCGGAAGGGGCGGCACGACTGCCGGATAGAGCGACACATTGAACACGTTGAGGCCGATTTCAAAATTATCGCCAAGTCCATAATCAAGCGTTGTGTTCGAACTCCCGACAGTGCCGACATTCAGCTGTTCCTGGAAGAATATTTTGTCCTCGGCGGCCACCGCAGGCACCGGCACGTTGAAAAGATTCTGCTGAGCGAGGGTTTCACGCTCGGTCAACGCTGCTGCCAAAGCCAAGAGCATGATGACGCCCAGACGGCGGAGCATGCGGCCAAATCGCGTCAGGAGTGGTGGGCCGTTCAATCGCATCTCGGAACGATTCGCCCCGTCTTTCTCTGTGGCTGTCGCGGACGCACTTTGTCGAACAGAGTGGGCGGAGGTCGGGCCGCCACCGGCGATCGACGTTCCCCACGCCGAAGGTGCACGTCGACGCGGCGGGATCCTACGCAAGGCATCTTCGCCGATCACCAGCGGAACGCCTTTCATCTTAGGCAGATTGGCAAGACGATTTCACACTGGGCTGGACGCAAGGGCCGCGGAAGTTCAACGGTCCGTTGAAAAAGTCATCCATGACCTTTTTTCACGGACTACTGAGAGCGATCCGCAGGCGCAGCACCGTCGCAGAGCGTCACCCGACAGAGCGGGTGGATGCGGTATTCGACGCCAGTCTTGGCGTCGTAGCAGCGGAAGCGACTGCGGAGCTTCGGCCCCTTCAAGAACATCCTTCCTCCCTCGACGCGGAAGGCGGCCCCGACGGCCACTTCTTCAACGAGCTTCCGGGCCGGATCGGGGGCGTCGTAGCGGGCCAGCGCCACAAGCAGCCCGCGGTCGCTGCAGGTGGCCGCCGCCGGATCGCGGAGATAGCGGGCCAGCGCCCCCGAGACATCCTCCGGGAGTGCCCCCTGCTCCACGACAGGCGCGAGGATCCGACCGAACTCGCCCTTCCACTGGGCCCCATGGGGCAGAACGCGCCGCGAGAACGGCTTTCTCGGACGGACATGCTTCTCCCAGGTAACCGCATGGGCGATCTCGTGGAGGAGCGTCGTCAGGAATGCATAGGGATTGAGATCGTCGTTGACCGTGATCCGGTGGATCGTGCGGCCACGGACCGGCGCTCGATGGTCGCCGAGTTTCGACCGCCGCGCCCGCACCGAGCGCACCTCGACTGCCGCACCGCCGAGATGCTCGCCGCGGAGCAACTCGGCCACGTAGTCGGCCGTGCCATCGGGGAGGTGCCCTCGGATCGCTCGGATTGCCTTCCCTGGTTCCATCGCGATCACGGTCTCCGCCGCCTCGTGCTGCTGTCGTTCGCACGGCCTTCATCAAGCCGAAGCCGGCATCACCGGATCCCCGATCTTTGAACGCCTGCAACGGGCCCTGCAGCATAGAGGGGCGACAGCCAGGCCGTCAGCGCGTCCCTCGCGTGAATGGATGGACATCGTGAGCGATCGCCAAGGGGGGGCAATCGCGGCCCACACGAGAACCAGACTGGAATTGGCGGGCTGTCGGGCTCGGCGGTAGACTCTCGCCCCGGGGGAAGCATTGTTTTTTCCTCATTCCTTCCATCCCTCCAGGGGAGATTCGTTTCCATGTCTGGCAAAGCAGGCGCGTCGCGCCGTCAGTTCCTCGGTTCTTCAGGCGTAGGCGCCGCGGCGGTCGCCGGCGGCTTCGTCCCGGCCTTCGCGTGGACCTCGAAGACCTTCGCCAACGACTCGGCCAACGACCGGCCGCGGATCGGCTGCATTGGCACCGGGTCCATGGGCACCGGCGACGCCCACCAGCATGCCAACTTCGGCGACATCCTCGCCGTCTGCGATGTCGACGATCGCCACTCGTCACGAGCCCGCGAGGATGGCAACATCGGCAAGGGGAAGGCCGATGCCTACCGCGACTACCGGAAGATCCTCGACCGCAACGACATCGACGTCGTCAGCATCGTCACCACCGACCACTGGCACGTGAAGATCGCCATCGAGGCCCTCCAGGCCGGCAAGCACGTCTTCTGCCAGAAGCCGCTGTCGCTGACGCTCGAGGAAAATCAACTCTGCCGCAATGCCGCCGACAAGTTCCCCAAGCAGGTGTTCTTCATCGGCACCCAGCAGCGAAGCCAGAAGGATCAGTTCCTCCGGGCCGTGAACATGGTCCACAAGGGGCTCCTCGGACCGATCAAGAAGGTCACCGTCGGCATTAATGGCAGCCCGACCGGCGGGCCGTTCCCGGTCGCCGACGTGCCGAAAGAACTCGACTGGGACATGTGGCAGGGGCAGGCGACGGCAGTCCCCTTCCGCGAGAAGCGCTGCCACTACGAATTCCGCTGGTGGTATGAGTATTCCGGCGGCAAGTTCACCGACTGGGGCGCGCACCACGTCGACATCGCCCAGTGGGCCCTTCAGGAAGACTCCAAGGGGAAGGGGCCGACGAGCATCGACGGCACCGACGTCAAGCACCCCGTCCCCTACAAGGACGGCTACACGACCGTCGACGACTGCTACAACACGGCCCACGACTTCGCCGTGGTCTGCAAGTTCCCCTCGGGCGTCGAGATGGTGATCGACAGCCGCTCCGACAACGGTGTCCTCTTCGAGGGAGAGAAGGGGCGGATGTTCGTCAACCGCGAGAAATGCACCGGCAAGCCGATCGAGGAAAACTGGGACAAGGACCAGTTCACCGATGCCGATGTCCAAAAGCTTTACAAGGGGAAGCCCTTCGAAGGGCACAAGCAAAACTTCTACCGCTGCATTCGCGAAGGGGGCCTGCCGGTCTCCGACGTCTACAGCCACGTCGTGGCGATGAACACCTGCCATCTGGCGAGCATCGCCGGCCGACTCGGTCGAACGATCAAGTGGGATCCGGCTGCCGAGAAGATCGTCGGCGACGACCAAGCCGCCACCTTCGCCGCCCGGACGCCGCGGAAGGGCTTTGAGATCGCCCGCGTCTGATCGACGACTCTCGCAGTGACCAACAGCGGCGGTGGCCCTCCTCGCGAAGGCCACCGCTGCTTCTTTTTCAAAGCAAAGCCATGACTCACCCCACCCACCGCATCACTCGCTACCGGCGAGTTGTCGCACTCTCGGTAGCGAGCCTGAGGGTGATCCGTCGGCGGGGCCGGCAAAAGTTTCGTCGTTTCTCGGAGGACCTCGTCACTCCTCGAGCGTTTGCCGATCCCCGCATCGCCTACGCACGACGAAGAAAAAGCACACCCCGACGCTCACTGGCGAGGGGTCGCCCGTGTTCCGGCAGCCGGCGTAGCCGACAAGCGCAGCCCGGAGGGCGAAGCGCAGGCGGGTCCGAGCAAGTGGAGGCCATGGATGGCCGACACGAGCGTCCGGCGACGGGACGCGGGCGATCCCGAAGCTGCCACAGGGCGCTGTCCGAAGCCCACAAACAACAGCCTCTACCAAACAAACCACGCCAACCCGATCACAGCCCCGAAGCCCCGGTCGTCTCCTGCTGCCGCTGTTCCTTCTTGAGGGGGAACTCAACGACGACGAGCTTCTTCGTCTCCGGATCGTAGGCCCATTCCTGGTAGTAGGGGAGCATCGGGAGTTGCATCCCGTCGGGCTTTCCCTTGCCGATGACCCGCGTCATGAACTCGTCGTACCCCATCGGCATCGGTCCCTTTTCAGCCTCCACCAGCTGCATCTGGTGCTCGACGGCCATGATCCCGATCTTGCCGACGCTCGTCCGGTAGGCATCGGAGGTGACGGCGCCGAGGCCTCCCTCGGTGATCGACATCTCGGCCATTTGGCCCCCTTGCTGGATCGCGTCGGCCAGCGGCAGGATGTTCTGGGTCGTCTTCCCGATCGTCTTGCGGGTTTCGATCGGCGGGGTGGTCGACGAGACAGGCTTCGGCTTCGAGGGCTCGCAGCCGGTGACCAGCGCCGCCGCGATCACGGCCGTGGCAACCGACGCGGGAATCGATCTGTGTGTCATGCCCATCGAAGGTTCCTCGGTGAACGGGGTAACTCACGCGCCCAAGCTGCTCTGAAGCTGCTCCGGGCAGGATACCGGCCGCGGGCCGGGGCGGGCAACCATCGACGCCGCTCACCCGGAAGGGGATGATGGCCGCCAGCGATCCTTTCACTCAAACAGCCCCAGAGATCCCACCATGCCGCGCCCGCTCTGCATCCTTGCCGGAATCGCCCTGTGGGGATGCCTCGGGCCCTGGTCGCTCCAGGGCGCCGAGCCGGCACCGGAGCCAGTCGAGATCCCGAACTGGGTGTGGGAGACGACCGGCGTCGGCTACACGCTTTCAGGGATGAGCCGCGAGCAGCGCGAGGAGGCGGTGCGGCACGGCGTGACGATCAGCGAGATGAACTTCGTCGATCCGTTTTATCCGTATTACGACAGCCAGCTCCTCCACAAACGCAGCCCCCATGTGGCGCTCGAGAAGATCGAGGAGGAGATCGCCGAGTACAAGCGGCTCGGGGTGCGGATCCTCGCAGTCTATCCGCCGACGCTACAGGGGGAGGTGTATGAGGCCCATCCCGACTGGCGGCGGATCGCCACCGACACCCGGGAGATCCCCAGTGTCGACATGGAGAAGTTCGGCCACGGGGGAATGCTCTGCCCGCTGGGACCGTACGGGGCGTTTTTCATTTCCGTCCTCGAAGAGATTCTCACGAAGCACCCGGATGTCGACGCCTTCAGCTTCGACGGCCTCCACCATGGCGGCGGCTGCTGGTGTGCCCACTGCCGGGAGAACTACCGGGCCGAAACGGGGGCCGAGATCCCTCCGGCCAATCTCGACGATCCCGCCTTCCGACGCTACCAGGCCTGGGCCGATGCGCGGATGGAGGATCTCGTCTTCCGGGCGCAGAAGCGGCTCAAAAGCATCAAGCCGGAGGTGGCGCTGGTCACCTGGACGACCAATGGCGGTCGGTTTGGGCATTTTCTCTCGCTGCCGCGGAACATGCCGGCGCGGATGAATCTCCAGTTCGATGCCCCTGATCAGGAGCTGTGGCTCGACGAGACGAACCGAGGCAACACGATCCTCCCGGCGTTCGGCGTTGCCTATGCCTGGGCGACGACCAACCACCGCGTCGCCTTCAGCGAGCCCTATCTCATGAGCCACGGCAATCCGTACGGCAAGGACAGCTTCCCCGGCCACGAGATTCTCCGCCGGATGATGCTCTGCCTGACTCACGGCTGCGGGGCAAGCGTGGCCGTAGCCCAGCCGCCGCGAATGCAGAAAGATCTTTCCACTGCGCTCGATGCGGTCCGCGACCGTCGCGACTGGCTCATCCGTGCCGAGCCGGAGCCGTGGGGGGCGCTCGTGATGAGCGATGCGACGAAGGCGTTTTACGGCCGGTCAGCGGGGCGCGTCGAAGAGCGCTACCTCGCCAATGTCGTCGGCACATTTCGGGCCGTCACAGAATCCCACCTCCCCGTCACCGTCATCGAGGATTGGCAGCTGACGCCGGAAGCGCTCGCCCGGGAGGCGGTGCTCATCCTCCCCAACACCGCCTGCCTTGACGACGCCCAGGTGGCGGCGATCGACGCCTGGGTGCGCGGAGGAGGCGGGCTCGTTGCCAGCCTCGATGCCTCGCTGTGCGACGCCACCGGCGACTCCCGGGGCAACTTCGCGCTGGCGGAGCTTCTCGGCGTCGATCACCAGGGGCCAGCCACTTCGACCGCCGGAGACGCCGCCGCGCTCGACGTCAACTTCGCCAAGTCGCTCCCGGCCGACTGGCACGAGAAGCGCCGCGGCATCTTCCAGTGGCGGTTTGCGCCGGGATCGTTTTTCCTCGATGACGCAAAGCTCGCCGCCTGGGTCGGCACCGATCCGGTGACGTTCAAGGGGCCGGCGGTGCGCGTGCAGCCGCGGGAAGGGACCGAGATCCTCGCCACGATCCTCCCCGAAGGCGCGGCCATACCGTTGCCGGCTGTCACCGCGCACCGGCATGGGAAGGGGCGCGTCGTCTATCTCGCGGCCGGCGTCGATGCCGCCTACTGGCAGTATCCCTATCCCTACGAGCGCCTCGTGATCACGAACGCCATCCGCTGGGCGGCGGGGGAGAAGGCGGCGCCCGTGGAGGTCGAGGCGCCGATGTGCGTCCACGCCACCGTCCGCCGGCAAGCCCTCGCCAACCGGCTCGTCGTGCATCTCTTCAACGACATCAACACCACCGGCGGCCATGGCCTGCCGGTTGATGATGTCCCCCTCCGCGAAGAGACGCTGCCGATTCACGGGATCCGGGTGACGTTCCGCCCCGGCACGCCCATCAAACGCGTTCACATCGAGCCGGGGGGAGAGGCACTCGTCGTTGACCACACAGGCACCGCGCCGGTGGTCACCGTCCCGCGACTCGACGTTCACGCGATCGTGGTCGCCGAACTGGCAGAGTGAGAGTTTTCAGGATTCACCCGACCGTCCGCGGCGGCGTTCACTCAGGCGCGCCGGTCATCATCGCGGCGACTTCGGCCCGCATCGCATCCATCGGGGCGACGATGGCGTCGACGCGGTCGTTGAACAGGTCGCCGATGAGCATGTCGGTGATGTGCCCCTTGAGATCGGGATGCTTGCGGACGAACTTCCCGAAATTGAAGCCGTCATAAAACTCACAGACGAGCCGGCGCATCCGGTCCATCCCCTCATTGAAGGCCGGCCCCCAGGTGCCGAGACGGGCAGCGGAGGTGTCGCCGACGGCGAGCCCCTCGTGAATCGCATCGGCAGCAAGCGCTCCGGACTGGAGGGCGAGGAGGATCCCGGAGGAATAGAGCGGGTCGAGGAAGCCGTAGGCATCGCCGACGAGCACCCAGCCGTCACCGGCAACCTCACGGGAGCGGTAGGAATATTCCTTGGCGGCCCGATACGGAGCGACGCGTTCGGCGGCGGCGATCCGCGGGATCACGCCGGGGCAGCGGGCCACTTCCTCGGAATAGATCGCCTCGTGGTCCTTCGATTCGCGGTTCTTGAAGAGATAGTCGAAGGGCCCCACCACGCCGACGCTGACGACGTCGTCCTGGAGCGGGATGTACCAAAACCAGCCGAGCTTGTTGTCGAGTTGCATGACGAGCGTCGCTCCCGCGTCCCGGCCGGCGTCGCGCTTCGCCCCCTTCCAGTAGGTCCAAAGCGCCGCCTTCTTGAGGTCGGGATCCCACTGCCGCAGGCCGAGACGATCCTGGATCAGCCCCCCCTGACCAGCCGCATCGACGACGACATCGGCCGCCACGAACCGCTTCCCTTCGCCCTCGGCCAGATTCACCCCCACCGCTCGGCCGCCGTCGAAGACGACCTCGAGGACGCGGGCCCCCTCGTGGACCTCGACGCCAGAGGCGCGGGCGTTGTCAAGCATCATCGAGTCGAACTCGCTCCGCAGCACCTGCCAGGTGCGCGACGACTCATGCGGCTTGTTGTCGGGGAAGTAGAACGGCTCGGAGAGCTTGCCTGTGCCGGTGACGAACTGGACGCTCTCCTTGCGGACAAATCGGCTCTCCCGAAGGTGCGGCAAGACGCCGAGCCGCTCGAGCACCCAGAACGTCTCGGGGATGAGCGACTCTCCGATGTGGTAGCGGGGGAAGGTCTCGCGCTCATAGAGCGTCACCCGATGCCCCTGCTTGGCGAGAAGCGTCGACGTCGTGGCTCCGGCGGGCCCGCCACCGATGACGATGACGTGGGGGCGGGTGGTGACCTGATTGTCGTTGAGGGAGACCATCGGTCGGCTCCTGGAATGAGAGGGAGGGTGAACCGGGGAAGAAAGGTGCGAAGGACGGCTAGGCTCGAGACTCGTTGGTCGCTGCTCCCGCGTCAGCCGCTTCGTGCGGCCGGCGGGCGGCTCTGAGAAGTTCGATGAGCGTTCCCAACTCCGCGGCGGAGAGGTGGCCGAGTTGCTTCATGCCGCAATCGACGACACGTTCGGCCATTTGCTCGAGGAGGGCGTCCCCGTCGGCGGTGATCGCAATCCGCACGACCCGCCGGTTGTGAGCGAGGCGCTCGCGGCGGACGAGAAAACGGGCTTCGAGCCGGTCAACCAAGCGCGTGATGTCAGGGGCCCGCGAGACGAGCCGGGCGGCAAGGACGAGCGTGGGAAGCGATTCCGGGGCCGCATCGCGGAGGAGGCGGAGGGCGTTGTACTGCTGGGCCGAGAGATCGAACTCGGCAAACACCCCTTCCTCGAGCGCCTTGAGGCGATCGTAGGTGCGCCAGAGGTTGAGATAGGCCTCCTGCTCGAGGGTATCGAAACGCCGCGGCTGGGCGGCTTCCCTGTCCCCGGCGCGGCGGCTCGTAGAGGGCTTCACTTTCGTCATGTCGTCATAATAGTCGTCTCGACATGAATCGTCCACACAAGTTTCAACCAGAACCCCCTCTTGCGAGCTAGATTGACGCCCTCGGGTACCCAAAAAAAGATTTCCCGCCCCTTCC
>Ga0208249_1000535_pt1 | contig 12547 bp, 10 predicted proteins | sample CryBogmetaGMA1M_FD_184546 | JGI IMG/M metagenome (GOLD analysis project Ga0208249, IMG submission 184546) | Freshwater microbial communities from Crystal Bog, Wisconsin, USA - MA1M (SPAdes) | ecosystem: Environmental > Aquatic > Freshwater > Lake | place: Crystal Bog, Wisconsin, USA | collected...
CCCCCCCATCGCCCGATGGCGAGCCGTCCCCGCCGGTGAGCCGACCGTGCCGGCCGGAGATGGCCGCTGCTTCCGGGCCAACCGACCCGGATGGCACCGCCCCCGACGGCGTGGTAAAACCCTTGGCTCGCCAGGGGCAGCAAGCGCGCCCCGGCCGACCGTTTTCCGTCCTGCCGAAGGAGTCTTTCCCCCATGGCCAAACCCCATCGCACCCTGAAAAAAGCCAACCACGGCTCCCGTCCGGCCAACAGTAAGGCCCGCAAGGCGAAGCGGAAGCACATCCGCACCTGAAGCCCCTTCTGCCTCCCAGCTTTTTCCTGGTGGAGCCCGCACCGTGGCGCCGCGTGACTACATCATCGACCCGAGCGAATACGACCTCGGCAATGTCCTGGCCGACATCCACGAGATCCGTCGCTGGAACCAGCAACGGTTCGAGATGGAGCAACTCACGGCCATCGTCCACGAGGATGCCGTCCGGGCGTTGTGCGTTGGGTACAAGGACGTCACCCACGACGAGTTCTGGGTGCGCGGTCACTTCCCCTCGATGCCGGTCATGCCGGGCGTGATCATGTGCGAGTCGGCTGCCCAACTCTCCAGCTACGTGACCCAAAAGTTCAACCTCCTCAGCCTCGATTCTTACGTGATGGGCTTCGGGGGAATGGAAGACGTGCGCTTCCGTGAGCCGGTTGTCCCAGGAGACCGGCTGGTGATCGCGGTGGAGCGGATCCGCGTCCGTCCCAAGGCGATGATCGTCTGTCGTTTTCAGGGAATCGTCCGCGACAGCATCGTCGTCGACGGGATCATCAAGGGGGTGCCACTCCCGGCCAATTCCATTTCGTCAACGGCGGGCAATGGGTCCGCGGTGGGCGGCTGAGCCATGCCGCGGCGTGCCCCGAAAAAACCCTCCCCCGAACTCGACCTCTCCGCCCACTTCCTCGTCCTCACCGAGGATCCCGTCTTCCGGGACGGCACGGGCTTCCGGACCGAGCCCCTCGATCCCCGCGAACTCTTTCCTGGCTCTGCTCCAGGCGCGCCCGTCGAACTCGAGGTGGGCAGCGGCAAGGGCCTGTTCCTCACGACCGCCGCCGCGGCTGCCCCGGACCGCTGCTTTCTCGGGGTCGAGATCAGCCAGGGCTACGCGAAAATGACCGCCGGACGGCTCGCCCGACAGGGCGCCGGCAACGCCCGGATCATCGCCGGCGACGGCAACATCCTCGTCCGCAACCTCTTTCCCGACGCCTGCCTCGACGCGATCCACGTCTACTTCCCCGATCCGTGGTGGAAGGCCCGTCACCGCAAACGACGCGTCCTCTCCGACATGTTCCTCGCCCACGCCGGGCGGGTGCTCGTCCCGGGGGGCGTGCTCCATGTCTGGACCGACGTTGAAGAATATTTCCACGAGGCGATCGGGGCCGCTGCCGCGACCGGCCTGTTCGCCCCGCCGGCCGACGTGCCCCAGCGTCACGCCGAGCATGATCTCGATTACCGCACGCACTTCGAGCGGCGGACGAGGCTCGCCGGCGAGCCGGTGTGGCGGGCGGCCCTGGAGCGGAACGCATCGCCGCCGCGGGAGTCACGGCTCGCGATTCCCGCCGTGCCCCGGGCCGACGACGCCTGAGGCTTCGGGGCCGTCGCGGTCCTAGCCAGGCGTTGCCTGGCTAAGCAAAGCAAAAAAGACGGTCAGCGAGTGACCGTCTCGTAGGTCCTCGAGACCCCGCTGCGGGGATCGTGCCCGAGGGCGAGTTGGTAGAGCTTCTCCCCCGCCGGCGTCGGATAGCGGCCGGTGAGGCAGGCCTCACAGAGAGCAGACGAGGGCATGTCGATCGAACGGGCCACCGACTCGACCGGGAGGTAGCGGAGCGAGTCGGCCCCCAGGCGGCTTGCCATCTCCGCCTGGGCCTCCTCCGTGAGAACGCCGTCGCGGAGGAACGGCGGAGCGAAGAGCTCACCGATCGTCGACATATCGATGCCGTAGAAGCACGGCGCGACGATCGGTGGGCAGGCGATGCGGACGTGGATCTCCTTGGCCAGCCCCAGCGTTCGCATCCTCCCCAGGAGGACCTTCATGGTGGTGCTGCGGACGATCGAATCCTCGACGAGGATCACGCGCTTCCCCTCGAGCACCTCGCGGAGTGGAGTGTATTTCGATTCCGCCTTCTGACGCCGGCTCGCGGCCCCGTCGATGAATGTCCGGCCGGTGTAGCGGTTGCGGATCAGCCCCTCGACGGACGGGATCGAGAGCCGGTAGGCCATCGCGTCGGCGGCCGCCTTGCTCGTATCGGGCACCGGGACAACGACCGTGTCGGCGTCGATCGGCACCGTCTCGAGCCGGGCGAGCTCCTCGCCGAGGCGCTTGCGGACGAGGTACACGCTCCGCTCGTCCATCGTGCTGGCGACGTTCGCGAAGTAGACCCATTCAAAGAAGCAGTGGGCCCGCCTCGGGCTCTCGGCGAAGCGTTCGATCCGCGCCCCGGTGGCATCGACGACCAGCGCCGTCCCCGGCTCCAAGGATCGAATCGATTCGGTGGCGAAGCCGAGATTGAGCAGCGCCACGCTCTCGCTGGCGGCAGCGACCAGCGGACCCTCGATGGCATACTCCATCGGCCGGATGCCGAGGGGATCTCGGGCGACGATCATCCTCCCGCAGGCATCGATCAGGGCGATGTTCCAAGCCCCGTCGAAGCGCCGGGAAATTGCCGCGAGGAGTTCCACGGGTGTCGGGATCGCGTCGCCCGAGAGCTCGCGGCCGATGGCGTGAAGAATCACCTCGGTGTCGTTGTCGCGGGCGAGGTGGTTGTCGCCGTCGGCGAGGATCTCGGCGCGCAGTTCGGGATAATTGGCCAGCTGTCCATTGAAGCCGAAGGAAAACCACTTCCGCTTTTGGATGTGGGGACGCTCGAGGGGCTGGGCGTAGCCACGATCCTCGGCGCCACACGTCGCATACCGGACATGCCCGATCGCCGCCGGGCCGGTGTGCTGCTCCATGAGCCGCTCGTAGACGCTCCGGTGGCTCATCCCGAACACTTCGCTCACGCTCCCGACATCCTTGTGGGTGGCGAGGAGTTGGTTGCGGTCGGGATTCCAGGCCGTCATTCCGGCGGAGAGTTGCCCGCGGTTTTGGATGTCGAGGAGCATCCGGGGAACGAGCCGGGCCACGTCGTTGGGCCCTTGCACCGGGCAGAGCGGGCTGGCCGCGGCACCGGGGAGGTGATAGATCGCCGCGAGGCCGCACTCGTGATGGAGTTCTCCCACCATATCGCCTGCATGCAGGCCCCTGAGAGGGTTCCGAACACGGGTCAGCGCCCGGCCACCGGACGAGCGGCCAGATCCACAGGGCCGCCCGTCACGGAAGGCAACTCTACCGCACCGCACCGGCGGCGCTCAATCGCCGCCCCCCGCGCCGCGGCGTGGCTGGAAAAACAGCCCCCGGGCCGCCGCAGGCACCGGGGCTGGCTGCCGGGAGAGGCTGGAGTCGGTTTTTCTCCGGCTGGTAGGATGGAGGGTCTTCCGTGCCGGTCCAGCCTCCACCACCGAGCCCCATGCCCGACCCGCTCCGCCAGGACGTCGCCGACGTCGCCCGTCTCCTTGTCATCAAGGTCGGCACGCGCGTGCTCACCGGCGCCGATGGCCTCCTCGATCCCCACCGCATCGAAGCCCTCGGCAGGCAATTCGACATGCTGCTCGCCTCCGGGCGGAGCGTCGTGCTCGTCAGTTCGGGGGCCGTGGGGGCCGGCATGGGAAGGATGGGACTTTCGTCCCGCCCCCAGGAGCTTGCCCACCTCCAGGCGGTCGCTGCCATTGGCCAGAGCTGCCTCATCGAAGCCTACGAACGAGCCTTCCGTTCCCGGGGCCGGCATGCGGCTCAGGTCCTCCTCGTCGCCGACGATCTCCAGGACCGGGCCCGTTACCTGAACATCCGCAACACCCTCCGTGCCCTCCTCGACTACGGGGTGATTCCCGTCATCAACGAGAACGACACGGTCAGTGTCGAGGAGTTGCGGACGAGCTTCGGCGACAACGACCGGCTGGCGGCCCTCGTGGCGACGCTCCTGGGGGCCCCGCTCCTGGTCCTCCTCTCCGATGTCGACGGCCTCTTCGACCGCCATCCATCCGATCCGGCGGCCCGAAAGCTCGACACCATCGAGAAGCTCGACGCCGGCATCGACGGCCTGGCCCGTGACACGCTCGGCGGCCTCTCCAAAGGGGGCATGGCGAGCAAGATCAAGGCAGCCCGGATCGCCACCGAATCGGGAGGTCACTGCATCATTGCGTCGGGGCGAGACGACCGGGTGCTCGACAGGATCGTCGCCGCCGAGACGGTGGGGACGCTGTTTGTCGGCCGGGGGACGGCGATGCCGGCGTGGAAACGCTGGCTGGGGTGGTCGGCCGATGCCCGCGGCCGTCTCATGGTCGACGACGGCGCCCGCGGAGCGGTGGTGTCGCAGGGGCGGAGCCTGCTCGCCGCCGGCATCCGAGACGTGGAGGGAAACTTCACCGCCGGAGAGGTCGTCTCGCTCGTCGGCGGCGACGGTGAGTTTGCCCGCGGGCTCGCCAACTATCCCGCCGACGATCTGCGGCGGATCGTGGGCTTGAAGACGGAACAGATCGTCGACACCCTCGGCTACTGCCCTTACGAAGAGGTCATCCACCGTGACAACCTCGCGGTCATCCGCCGCGACGCGCCGAGCGGGTCCGCACGATGATCTGGGAATGCCTCATCGTCCTCGCCCTGATCCTCGCCAACGGCTTCTTTTCCGGGGCCGAGATGGCGATCGTCGCCAGCCGTCGCGGCCGGCTCCGGCAGATGGCTGAGGCCGGCGATGCGGCGGCGAAGACGGCCCTCGACCTCGCATCGAGCCCCGACCGATTCCTGCCGACGGTTCAGATCGGGATCACCCTCGTCGGCACGCTCGCGGCGGCCTACGGCGGTGACCGGCTGGTGAGCGACTTGGCCGACTGGCTCTCCTCCGTCCTCCCCCCCGGGCTGGCGAGTGCCGCCCGATCGATTGCCCTGACGATGTTCGTGGGACTGCTCTCCTTCTTCACGCTCCTCCTCGGCGAACTTGTGCCGAAGCGACTGGCGCTGCGCAGGGCCGAAGCGCTCGCCTGCGCCGTCGCCCCGGCAATGCATCTCTTCGCCCGGGTGGCGACCCCGCTGGTGTGGATGATGAGCTGGTCGACCACCGCGATGCTGTTCCTCCTCGGCGCCCACAAGCAGGACGGCCCGACGGTGTCGGTGGACGACATCGAGCACCTCCTCGAAGCGGGGCGGGCGGAGGGGATCCTCGAACCGGTGGAGCAGGCCGTGGCGACCGAGGCCCTGCGGCTCGGCGAACGGAGCGTCCGCGACATCATGCGGCCGCGGATCGATCTCGATGCCCTCGACATCGCCACCCCCCCCGGCGAGGTGCTCGGGGCGATCGCGATGGCGGGCTACTCGCGACTCCCCGTCTACGATGGCTCGCTCGACCACATCCTCGGCTACGTCGCCCTCAAGGACGTGCTCCGGCAGAACTGGATGGGCTGGCCGATCGAGCTGCGAAAGATCCTCCACAAGGCGCTGTTCGTCCCCGAGACGATGCCGCTCGATCGCCTCCTGGAGATGTTTCAGAAGGAGAAGAACCAACTCGCGATCGTCCTCGACGAATATGGTGGCACCGAGGGAATGGTGACGCTCGAGGACGTGCTCGAGGAACTCGTCGGCGAGATTCATTCCGAGCACCACCGCGACCGCGACACGCCCTTCGTCGAACGGGAAGATGGGTCGTGGCTCGTCGACGGCGGGGCCGGGGTGGAGGCTCTGGCCGAGGTGTTCGGGCTCCGGCTCGATCCGGGCCCCCGCGACTATTCGACGGTGTCGGGCCTCGTCTTGGCCAGACTCGAGCGGATCCCCTCCACGGGCGATACGACCGACTGGCAGGGGCTGTCGATCGAGGTGGTCGACATGGACGGCCGCCGGATCGACAAGCTTCTCATCAAGAAGCGCTGATCGAAGAAGCGTCTCGAGCCGCCGTCGGCAGGTTTTTCAGTGACCGGCATCCCAGTGCCGCGAACCCCACGATCGCCGTCCGCAAGACGATCAGGGGCCCGGGGGACGAGCGTCCGGCGGCACTTCCAGTTCGCGGGTCTCGCCGGTCGGTCGGGGCGTGTTCACCGGAGGGGTGTTTGGGTCGCCCGACATGCCGGCCGGCATCGGCGGCGGAGCGATGGGGAGCGAGCGGTCGACGACATCCTGGAGCACGAAAGGCTTCGGGAACGGTTCGTCGAGTTGCTCGAGCACCTTCCGGTAGCGGAGGATGTAGCCGTTGATGTCCTCGTTGGTGATCGTGTCGTTGCGGAGGATCGTGGAGGCGTCGAGCACCTCCCGCCAGGCGGCGAACGCATCCTCGTAAAACTTCTTCGCAGGCTGCAGGCGGGCATTTTCGAACTCCTTCGCCGCCGACCAGGTCGCCTCGCGGGCCCGCAGCGCCGGTTCGGTGACTTCCGACTCGCAGCAGGCACGCCAGAAGTCGAAGTTCACGATATCCCGGTAACGATCGATGATCTCGGCGGTCTCGTTGGCTTCGAGCCACTGCCGGGAGAGATCCCGTGCCTTGTCACGGACGTCGGCCGGCGCCTCGCGCGCGACCATCGGCCAGCTGACTCGCGTCATCTCCCCCGCCGCGTAGGCTGCCCGCTGCTGGGCATCGGTGCGGTCCATGGGCGGCACCGCGACGGCTTCCTTCATCTCCGGCGCGAGCGATTCACGAAGCCTCTCCTCCATCGCCAGGAATTGGCCGGGGAGGAGCTTTTCGAGCTCCTCGTTGATCCGCGACGCACGCGACAGCTCCTCCTCCCGAAGGCCGAGCCGGATCGGCACGTCCCAGGTGGTGGGGATCTCGCGAACGGCGAAGTCGCGCATCTCTTTCCCTGCCTTCTCCCAGGCGGCCCGCGCCGCCGAGCCGAACGAGCCGTCGTCCTCGAGGGCCCGCGCGTAATTGATCATCGTCATCATCGGCTCGCTGTGGAAAATCAGCGCCGTCGTCTTCAGCGGGGCCCCCGAGTCGGCGAGCTGCTGGCCGGCGTGATACTTCTCGTTCCCAACGAGCCAATTATCCCGTTCCGGGAGCGTCCGGCCGGGTCGGTCGCGCTCGTGGAAATCGTCGTCAGACTTGAAGAGCCGGCGGTATTGCACCTTCTCGTCGGCGCGGCCGATCTTCTGCCCGATGAACCAGCCCATCCGCCCCTGCAGCCGCGGCTCGCGCTGGTTGTAGCCGATCCCCTGACGGAGAAACTCGATCCCCTTCATCACCCAGGCGTAGCGGTCGTGGTAGTCGTCAAACTCCACCGAGATGTTGTAGGAGAGGTTGTGGGCCTGAAAATCCCAGACGGAGTAGAAGTTGGGCTGGAGCTTCGTCATCTGCTCGAGGGCCGCCGAGAGATTCGTCCAATCCTCCACCTTCTTGTAGTGATTGGCCCGGTCCCAGAGGAGCGTCACGGCCACGTTCTTGAGGCCGAGTGTCGCCAGGCGGATCGTCTCGCTCGTCGGATCGACATCACCGAGATTCGCCTGGGAGAGCCCGAACTGCTTCCGCAGTTGCGCGAGCTTTCCCCCCTCGCTCGTCGAGTCGGCCGGTTGGCTCAGCGCCGAGAGCGGCACGAGAAGCGCGGCGATGCCGACCAGCGCCAGGAGCGTCGAAGGACGCAACCCAAACCATGAACCGCGCCCTGCCGACCGCTTTCCGGTCGGAGCGCTTCCGCCCCGCCGCCCATCCTGACCGGCGGGACAGCCACCAGAAGCATCGTTTCCACGGATCGATTGCCGATTCATGACGCCACCTCCCGCGCCCGCAGGCACAAGGCACCGATGATGAAGAACGCCAAGAGATATCCGAACGTCTCGGCGGAGTGCGCCAAGATGAGATCAAAGGGAATGTCGAAGCCGCTGGAGACGAAGTCACCCGTCCCGAGCGAGGAGAGCGAGGGGAAGATCGCGGCCCCCAAACGCATCGGCGCCATGAGCACGGTGTCGATTCCCTTCATCGCGGCCACGAACGAACTCTGCTCGAGGTCGAGCGTGATCGAAGTCTGCGTCACGAGTCGGTAGAACGACTCGATCGGCCCGCCGCCGGGGGCAATCGTCGAATCGCCCGTGACTTGGCTCTCGAAAAGCCGCTGGATGAACTCGCGAAACAGTCCGACGAGGACCACCGAGAGCGTGGCAAGGAGGGCGACCGGCCCGGCAAGAAACGTGCTGAACATCACGCCGAGCGCCGTCACCAACAGCATCGAGAACCAGATTCCGAGGCAGCTCTTCAGGTAGTTCCAGGCGAACGACCCGTTGCCGCTGCGGATGTAGAAGTCGGCCTGAGCGACGCCGAAATACTGCCCCGGCTCGAGGCACTGCAGGATGACCTCCACCTTGCCGTCGGAGACGATGTCGCGGTACAGATCGACCTGCTTCGTACCGCCATCGGTGGTGGTGGTGGAGAGGGCCAGCGGCACCGTCCACTCGTCGATCGTGAACTCCTTGGCGGTGAAATAACGGGGATCGGACTGGAGCCCGCTGGTCGGATTGCGGACGCGGACGCTTCCGGCGATCCCCTTCTCGATGTTCCCCTTGTGGGTGCGGAAGACGCGGACGAGCATCTCGAGAGGAAGCCCGTCGGGGAAATCCGCCGCGTCGACACCTTCAAAGGTCCAGATGGCCGCGGCGAGCTTTCCCCCCTCGATGTACTGACGGTAGGACCACTCGGCTCCGACACTGATCCCCTTGGCGCTGGCCTGCCCCTGACGGTCGAGGAAGCGCAGCGTGCCGCGGAGGGGCTTGCGTGCCTCGAGGAGGCCGAGCGGCGGGGTGAGGCGATAGCCGGTCTTGCCGCCGCTGGTGACTGCCTCGATCTCGTGGCGATGTCCTTGGATGTGGTCGGTGCGCCCACTGCCGTCGGCCGACAGTTCGACCCGGTGGCGGTGGCCACGGTCGAGACTCGTGCGCCCCTCGTACCCGGTCACGGTACCGTCTTCGGAGCGGATCTCGATGACATCCTCAGCCGTGAGTTCGTGGCCGTGCTGCACGCTGCGCACGACGAACCCCCAGCCCACGGCGCCCATCACGGCCAGCAGCGCCGTGCCGACCAAGGAGAACCCGAGCATGCGTCCCAGGACCACCTCCCCGGTTCGCACCGGCTTGGTGGTCACCGTCTGAATGGCCTTCGCCTTGAAGTCGGCAGGGAGGCTGAAGACGGAGAGGATCAGGGTCACCATGCAGACGAGGAAGTTCGTCGCGGTGAGGATGAATCCGAGGTACAGCTTGCCCGGGTTGACGCTCGTCGGGTCGAGGAACCAACCGGCGAAGAGCACGAGGATCGCGAACAGTGCGAGCACCACCAGCACGTTGCGCCGCAGCGATTCCTGGATGGCGAGCCTGGCCAGCGCCCAGATCCGCCGCGGGGCCATCCCGGCGAGGTCCTGAACTCCAGAGAGGATCCCCCGGTAGACACGGTCACCGGCCTGCAACGGCCCGTACACCGCCGACTGCACGAGCCAGGCTGCCGCGGCGGCAATCACCGCGACGAGACTCGCGGCAAACAGATACCAGAGGAACGCCGGGCCGATCCACTGCGAGAACTTCGGAATCGCCTCTTCCAGAACCATGTGCCGCTGCCCCGCTGCGTGTCACCGCTCACCAAACCCCTATTGCACGATCAACCCCGCCAAAACCGCTTTCACTTCGGCCCCTGCCCGCCGATTCGTCCTTACCCCTGACGGGCACGCCGGCCAGGCCGCGCCTCGGTATCGCGAACGACGTCGAGGAACAGGTCTTCGAGGGTGGTGCGGGGATTGCCGATCTCGACATCCTCACCGCCATGGCGCCGGAGGACTTCGCGGATCTCTTCGGTCGCCGCAGCCGACAGCCCCTTGGCCCGGATCTGCGTGACGTCGGTGACCCGGAGGAGATCATCGACGCGACCGAGTTCCTTGAGCTCGCCCTGATGGAGGACCGCGATCCGATCACAGACGTCCTCGACGTCGGCGAGGAGGTGGGACGACATGATGACCGTCTTCCCCTTCTCCCGCAGTTCGATGATGAGGTCCTTCATCTCGCGCGTCCCGATCGGATCGAGCCCGCTGGTCGGCTCGTCGAGGATGACCAGTTCGGGATCGTTGATCAGCGCCTGGGCGACGCCGATGCGCCGGGTCATGCCCTTGGAATACTCCCGGAGTTGCCGCTTGCGGTCACGCTCCAGGCCCACGCGCTTGATGAGAGCCGTTGCCCGTCGCTTCCGCTCGTCGGGGGGCATGTCGAAGAGGCGACCGTAGAAGTCGAGCGTCTCCTCGGCATCGAGGAACTTGTAGAGGTATGACTCCTCGGGCAGGTAGCCAATCCGCTCGTTCTTGGAGACGTCGGTCGCATCCTTGCCGAACACGAACGCCTCGCCCGACGTCGGGAAGATGAGCCCGAGAAGGAGCTTCATCGTCGTCGTCTTCCCGGAGCCGTTGGGGCCGAGGAGGCCGAAGATCTCGCCGCGACGGATCTCCAGGTCGAGCGGCTTCAGCGCCACTTTCTTGCTCCGGCCCCAGAAGTCCCGGTAGGTCTTCGCCAAGTTGCGGGCCTCGACGATCACCTCGCCGTGCTCCCGCCTCACCGCCCGTTCCTGCGCTGCCATGGAACCTTCCTCGTGATGCCCGAGCTTCGTTCGTTCGACCGGCGAAACCTGCCGAAATCCCCCATCAACAATGCAACCACCACGTTGTACAGACAAGTTTCCAATTGTGTAGGGGCCCAAGCCCCGAACAAGAGCCCCCGAACAAGAGCCCCCGAATAGAGATCCCACGGAACGGCGCCGGAGGGGAGTCGCTCGGGCCGGCCGCCCCCGAAAGGCGTCGCCAAGCCATACCCCGATCCGGGCAGAACCCGAGCCCGGCGTTTCGATCCACTCGCCAACTACGCAGCTGACCGTCCGATGGTTTGCCCCTGACGGCCCTCGGGAGGTTGACACCAACGGGTGGAAAGAGATAATTCGCTATCGAGAATGAGTCTCAATATCGTCTCGGGAACTTTTCGTCATGAAAGCCTTTGAAAATAGCTCTGAGTGTGGTGCCTGCGGGGGGCTGCAAGCAGCCCCGGATCGCCGCGCTTTCACGCTCGTTGAACTGCTGGTCGTGATCGCTATCATTGGCAGCCTCGTCGGCCTCCTCCTTCCGGCGGTCCAGGCCGCCCGGGAAGCGGCGCGGCGGATGCAGTGCCAGAATCACCTCCGGCAATGGAGTCAGGCGCTGGCCAATCACGAGGGAGCGACCCGCCGCTACCCACCCTCCCGAACCTGGGGGGGGGCCGTGGCCACGCCGGGGAGCTCATGGTCGGCCCAGGCGCGACTGCTCCCGTACGTCGAGGAAGTCGCCGTCGGATCCGAAATTGCCCGACAGCTCGGCATTGATTACTCGGCGGCCCGCTTGGCCGACGGAGTGACCCAGATTTCGTCACTGCGGATCGCCCCCCTGCTCTGCCCGTCAGAGAAGAACGACCGGCAGCGCGTCGACGGCAGCACGCTCTACTACCCGCTCAATTACGGCGTGAACGCCGGCACGTGGCTCGTGCTCGATCCGGTCACCGGCGAGACTGGGGATGGGACGTTCATCGTCAACGGACGCCTCCGCTCCGCCGACGTCCTCGACGGGCTCTCCCACACACTTGCCTTCGCCGAAGTGCGGGCCTACACCCCGTACCGCCGCGACACCGCCGCTGCCCGGAGCGGGGCCCCCACGTTGGGTGCCGCGATCCCCAGCGGCGGCACGGTGAAAGCCGACAGCGGCCACACCGAGTGGGTCGACGGCCGGGTTCACCAATCGGGCTTCACCGCCACCTTTCCCCCCGGATCGACTTTCCGAGTGACGGTCAACGGCGTCGAGGTCGACGGCGATTGGAACAACCAACGGGAGGCGATGTCGGCGACCGTGCCAACGATGGCCGCCGTCACAGCCCGGAGCTACCACCCCGGACTCGTCAACGCCGCGATGATGGACGGCAGCGTCCGCGGCGTCTCCACCGACATCACCCAGGAGAGTTGGCGAGCCTTGGCGACCCGGTCAAGCGGTGAGGTCGACGCAACCGCTCCCTGACCGCAACCGCCGGCCAGAGACGCTCAGCGTCCCAAGGTCTGGCTGGCGCTCGGCGTCACCGGTTCTGCAGCCGCCGCCGCAGCGGCCCGCTCGCTGGCCACGGCGACCGAGCGGTGTGCCATCGTCAGTTCGGTCGGGGTGAACCAGGCGTCATCGGGGCGGCCGAGACGGTCGATCTTCTTGGCGGAGAGTTCCTCCCAGGTGAGCCCGTTGGCAACGTGCCACGTGGCTGCCTGGGCCACCTTCTGCGAAAGCTCTCCCCGGCCAAGTGCCTCGAGGAGCGACTGCAGCTTGGGATCGGTGGAAAAGCTTTCGAGGGCGACGAGTTTGTAGGCCATCCGGCTCGAAGGCTCCTTCTTGCCATGCTCGAGGCAGACGGTCGTGATCCGCATGACCTTGGTCTTCTCAGGGGGGACCGAGAAGGCACCACCCGGCATCCCACCCATGC
>Ga0208249_1000538_pt1 | contig 12501 bp, 7 predicted proteins | sample CryBogmetaGMA1M_FD_184546 | JGI IMG/M metagenome (GOLD analysis project Ga0208249, IMG submission 184546) | Freshwater microbial communities from Crystal Bog, Wisconsin, USA - MA1M (SPAdes) | ecosystem: Environmental > Aquatic > Freshwater > Lake | place: Crystal Bog, Wisconsin, USA | collected...
GGCTGGCCCGCGGCGGGCGCCGCCGGCTCCTGCGAGTACCGTCCGCTGCCGCAGTCGACGAGCACGTACCCCGCCCAGAGCAGCGGATGCAGCGGCCGCGCGAGCAGCGCGTCGCCCGAGAGCTTCACGCGCGGCTCGCGGGCCACGTCGGGCTCCTCGGCGAGCACGAGATCCACCGCCCGCTGCCATGCGGCCGGCGCGGCCGCGCCATCGGCCGCGGTCGCCTCGCGAAGAAACTCGCTCATCAGGTCGGTGGACGTCTTGCCGCCCATCCGCCAGCGGCTCACGACGGCCGTCTGCGCACCGGCGGCGACGAGGTCGGTGACCGCGAGAAACACGTCCTCGCCGGGCCGCTGCGGCACCTTCTGAAGGCCGCCGGCCATCGCCGTCTGCAGGCCCGGCAGGAGGACGCGACGCGGCCGCTTGAGCGGAGATCCGAGCCACTCCCCGAACGTCACCGCGCTGCCCTTGCCGGCGCCGTAGGGCAGCAGGGGCCACGCCGACACGGGGCCCTCGCCCGCGAGTTCGTCGAAGACCGCGAGGGAATCGCAGACGGCCGCCACGACCGGGATCGGCGCGGCGAGCGCCGGCGTGAGCGGCGTGACACGCTCGACGGCCGCCGTGACGCGCGCGAGCGTCTCCTCCGCGGCGGCGGGCTTGTCGCCGCGGAGCATCTTCCCGACGTGCACCCCCACGGGCCCGGCCCCCTCGGGCTCGAACCGCATCACGGCGACGCTGCGGGTCGGCGCGTAGCGGATGCGGCAGGCGTCGCGGAGCCGCCGCCGGCCCCCGGGCTCCTCGTCGGCGGGCCGGCTCGACGCCACGGGCACAAGCTCGAACGGCACGTACCACAGCCAGCCGTCGGGCACGATGACGAGTTCCTCGATCCCCTCGGAGAGCGTCACCTTCGAGTTCTCGAAGAGCATCCGCTCGATCCGTTCCATCGAGCCCGACCAGTCTCCCTCCGCGAGCCGCGCCGTCGTGACGGGACCGACCGGATCGAAGAGCGAGAGCGACCGCGCGAGCGTCTTGATCTCGCCGGGGAGTTCGCCCGCCTGCCGCACCTGCCACACGGCGAACCGCTCCCGCGATTCGAGCAGGCCGAAGAGCCCCGACTTCGTCCAGTGGAACGAGAGCACGAGCTGCCGCGGCTCCAGCCGGCGACGGATCTCGGGACCGGCCGTGAGCGGCGGGAAGTCGAGCGGCACGGGCTCGCGGCTCGCGGCGATCGCGGCCACCATCTCCGCGCGGCGACCAGCGAGCGTGCCGTAGGAATTCCAGTCGGCCTTCGCCGCGGCCGCGCCCGCTGCCGCGTCGGCACCGGCCGCCTGTCCCGCGAGGAGCGTGGCCGCGAGCGTGCCGCGGAGCTGGCCCATGCGGTCGACGAGCGCGGCGAGCTCCCGCTGCGCCCCCACGATCGCGGCGCGGCGGGCCGCCTCCGCGGGCGGCAGGCTGCGGGGATCGGCCGCGAGGAGCCTTTCGACGGCGATCCGCCGTCCGCCGAGCGGCTGCGTGGCCTGCCAGCGGTGCCGCATCGTCGCCTCCGCCGCCTCGACCCCGGGCTCCGTGCCCCGGGCGGCGGCGACCTGCACCCACGTCTCGAACGCGTCGGTCCGCGGCGAACTGAGCGTGGCGAGCGACCCCAGCGGGTCCGCGGCGAAGTCGCGCGGACCGGGATCGGCGAGCAGCCGGGCGAAGAGCGTGTCGGCCTGCCGCTCGGAGAACGCCGACGACCCGCCGAGGATCGCCTCGACGAGCCGCACGGTCTGGAAGAGACGCGGCGTGCGTCCCCTCGCGATCGCAAGCGCCGCATCGAGCGCGCCGTCGCCGGCCGCGACGTCCCCGCCGGCGTATTCGACCCTGGCACGCGCGTAGTTCGCCTCGCCGCCCAGCGTGCCGCGGCCGGCATCGGACCGGAGCAGACGGCCGTCGATGTCCTTGAGCGCGGCGATCGCCGACCGGGTGTCGCCGGACGACACGAGGGCGTCGGCCTCCAGGGCCAACAGCCGCGCCCGGAGCACGGGCAGCGTGCCCCGCGCCCAGTCGCAGCCCCGCTTGATCGTCGGCGGCACGCCGCGGGTGCCGGCCATCTGATGCGCCACGAACGCGAGGTGAAATGCCTCCTCGAGCGCCCGGGCGTCGGCGAAGTCGGCCGCCGTGTACGTCGCCTCCTCGAAGAGCTTCGCAGCCCGCTGCGGCTGGTCGGCATCGAGCGCCATGCGTCCGAGCACGATCAGGCCCCACGCCGTGAGCGGGTGGTCGAACTGGTTGCCCACGAGGAGACCGCGGGTGAGCAGCGGCGCCGCGAGGTCGTGCTTGCCCTGCCCCCAGTAGGCCGTGCCGAGGGCGATGTCGATCCACGACTGCGACCAGTGGTTGGGGGGCGCGGGCCGCTTCATCAGCGCCTTCGTCGCCGCGTCGAGCGCCGGGTTCTCCCGCGCCACCTCGCCGAGGAGCGCGGCATGGCGGTAGAGGGCGATCACGAAAAGCCGCACGATGGCGAGCGGCCGCACGGGCCTGTCGTAGTCGGCCGTGAGCACGCCGCCCCGCTGGAGCACCTGCTGCGGGTCGGCCCCGCGCTGGCGGATCGACATCGTGTCGGGAATCGCGGCGGGCACGGCGTTGCGCTCGCTGCGGCCCCAGGTTGCCACGCGCGGGGCGGGCAGCGGCCGCAGACCCTGCGGCGGGAACTGCACCGAGAGCAGCCAGTCGGGCTGCGTGGCGAAGAGCAGCATCGACTCCTCGTACCGGGCCACCGCGTCGCCGAGGCTGCCGAGTTCGTAGAAGCACTCGCCGAGGAGGGCCGACGATGCGATCGAGTCGATCCACCGCTGGGCGCCGATCCTGATGCCGCCGCGATAGTCGTTCCCCGCGACCTCGGCGGCTGCGGAGTAGTTGCCGGCCGCGAGGGACTCGAGCGCGAGGTCGTGCTCCGGCGTGGGCACGTTCTCGGCACCGCCCGGCACGCCCATGTTGGGCGCCACGATCACCTGGCCGACCGCGAGGGCGGCAGGCAGCACACACGCGAGGGCGACGATCGCGGCACGTCCCATGCGGATCGTTGTACACCGGACACCCGGTTCCCCGCCCCACGTGCCACGGTGGCAGGCTGGGCGGTCCCGGCAGGAAGCCGGGCACCCTGGGCGGTCCCGGGGGCCGGTCCTGACGGTCGTTCAAAGTTTGCGGGTCATGACGGCCGATAGAGGAGACGTGCCCGCAAAGGCAGCCCCACTCCGCCACGGACGGACGACACGCCATGAACCACACGCCGACCATCGCCGCCCGTTCCGGAGCCGCATCGAGAATCCTGCTGGCCATCGGGGCGGTCAGCGGGCTCGCCTTCACCGGGTGCCAGGTGGACGTTGGCGGCCAGACCCTGCCGAGCGCCTATTACCTGCAGGACGACATCCAGTACTTCCCCGCCGGACCCGAGTTCAAACTCTCGAAGGAGGCGGCGGCCCAAAAGGCCTACAAGAAGGAAATCGGCGCCGACGGATGTGGCGGCAACTGCGGCGGCTCCTGCGGCGGCAACTGCGGCCACTGAGCGGCAAAAAAAGGCCGCGTTGATCGTGCCCCCAGACACCGGGCGGCAGACGCTTGCACGCCAGGCCAAAGCGGCTATGCTGCTGCCCGTGGGTTTGAGACCCTTTCGAGATTCAGAAACTGAAATCTCGTGGGTTTGCAGCCCAAAACGATGGCCCGGCCAGCAGGATGGCCAGCCCACCGGTTCCCGCGGAGGCGGGCCTTTGAGCCTTACGGACGACGATGGCCGCCGCGGCAGACCTGCTGATCGGCGAGTTCGTGCGAACGCTCGACGAGCGGTTCCGGCTCGCCGTGCCTCCGGAACTCCTCGACCCGCTGCTCGCCGCCGGCCCCAGGCTCGTCCTCGCCAAGGAGCGCGCCGGCTGCCTCTCGCTCTGGTCGGCCTCCCTCTGGAAGCCCAAGCTCGACGCCGCGATCGACGTGGTCCGCAGCAAGCTGGAGGCGGGGCTCCTTGCCCAGCGCGTGGGGCAGGTTCAGGAGCTCGGCCGGCTGCTCTCCACACGGCAGCAGTCCGTGTCGCTGGCGGGCCGGGCGCGGCTCGTGCTCCCCGAGGGATTCCGCGAGTTTCTCGGGGTGGAACCGGGGGGCAGCCTGATGGTGGTCGGGGCTGCCGTGTGCGTGGAGCTCTGGCAGCCCGCGGCCTGGACGGCCTACGTGACCAGCGAGATGCCCGGCTTCCGCCGCCGCATCGACGAGCTGACCGCCTGACGAATCACACGACGACTTTCGGCCATGCCCGGACGGGAGGCACGGTTTTTCCCTGTCGGTTTCATCCGGTCAGGAAACTCACGACGGAACGGCCCCCACAGCACGGATGCTGCCGCGGGACCTCCTCCGGGCATGGCCCTTCTTCCATTCGGCCGCTTCTCACGCGAGCGGGTTTTTGCGGTCGGTGATCGGCCACTCGATGCGCCGGCCCGAGAGGGCTGACGCGTAGACCGCGGTGACCATCTCCACGGTCGTGCGGCCGGCATACATTCCCGTCTCGGGCTCGCGGTCCTCGGCGATCGCGTCGAGGAGATCGAGCGCGGCCAGGCGGCCCCACGTGGCCCGCTCCGCCGCGCGGTCGACGTCGGCCTCCGGTGACGCCGACTCGAGCCCCTCGGGGCCGATGGGCTGCCAGGGGATCTCCTTGTCGACCCGCCAGAGCGGCGCCGCGCGGAAGTAGGCATGCGGCACGTGGTCGGGACGGATGTGGATCGCGCCGGCGGTTCCCGCGATCGTGAGCCCGAAGTTGGGCTGCTTGAGGCCCGCGTCGCGCACGCTCGCGAAGTACCCCACCGGGCCGTCGGCCAGGCCGAACATCGCCGCGATCGCGTCGCCCGCGATCGGCCCGATGCCCTCCGGCCCCACCAGCGCGTCGGCCTTCGTGACGGGTCGGCCGCCGGACGTGACCGCCGCCTCGCACCACTTCGGCTCGCCGCCGAGGTCGGCGAGCATGTCGAGCACGTGGCAGCCGAGCACCCAGAGATCCTCCCCGCCACCGCGCTTGTCCTCCTTGCCGCGGCTGCGAAGCTCGAGCACCTTGCCGATGCGGCCCGCCTCGATCAGATCCTTCGCCGCCGCGTAGGCGGGCGAATGGCGGTTGACGTAGGCGAGCGCGAGCTTCGTGCCGGCCTTCGCGCAGGCGTCGATCACCGCGTCGGCCTCGGCGAGCGTGCGGACGAAGGGCTTCTCCATGAAGATGCCCCTCGCGCCGGCCTGGGCCGCGGCGATCGCCATCTCGGCGTGGCAGTCGATGTGCCGCATGCAGACGGCGACGATGTCGGGCTTCGCCTCGGCGAGCATCTTTTGCCAGTCGCGGAACGCCGCGCCCGGCTTCGTGGCGTCGAGCTCGAGCCGCGCCACCGCCTTGCCGAGCCCCTCCTCGTCTTCGTCGGCAACGGCCACCACTTCCGCAGCCTCGAGGTCCCGCCAGAGCTCGTCGATCGCGTGGCCCCAATCGCCGCGCCCCGTCCGTCCGATCACCGCCACGCGGAGTGGATCCATCGATGTCGCCCCCCCTGCTGCCATGAGTCCGTGCCGAAACCGAGAGACGCACACGCGTCCGGCGCAGCATCCTACACGCCCGCCAGCGGCCGCATCGCCGGGCGTCACCCCGCGGTGAATCCCGCCTTCGCGAGGCCGTCGAGGAACATCTGCACCGCCGAGGCCACGAGCACCATCCCCATCAGCCGTTCGACCGCGGTGAGCCCCTTGTCGCCGAGGAACTCGGCGATCTTCGCCCCCATGAGCAGGATCGCCGCCGACGCCGCCCACGCCAGCGTGAGGGCCACGAACCACTCGCCACGCCGCTCGGGCTCGCGGCTGGTCATGAGGAGCACCGTCGCCAGCGCCGAGGGCCCGGCGATGTAGGGCACGGCCAGGGGCACGATGAACGGCTCGCCGTCGACGTGCTCGCCGAGCGTGCCGTGGTGCGCCGGAAACACCATCCTCAGCGCGATGAGGAAGAGCACGATGCCCCCGGCGATCGTGAGCGCCGGCTCCGAGATCGCGAGCATGCCGAGGAGCGGCCGCCCCGCGAACAGGAAGGCCAGGAGGAGGGCATAGGCCACGAGGAGTTCGCGGCCCACGATCCACAGCCTGCGCCCGGGAGCGACTGGCGCGAGCGCCGCGAGGAACAAGGGCACGTTCCCCAGCGGGTCCATCACGAAGAACAGGAGGAGGGCGGCCGACGCGAGCGTCACGGGTATGATCCTGCCGGGATTCCGTCGACCTGGAATCCGCCGATCATCTCCCGGGGCCGGACCGCCGGCAAGGCATGACGCACCATCACCCGCACGCGCACGGCGAGGGCTGCGGCCACGCGCACGGCCACGGGCTCGCCGCCGCCTCGTTCGACCGCGCGATGGGCCTGGGCGTGGGGCTCAACGTCGCGTTCGTGATCGTCGAAGTCGTCGCCGGGCTCTGGGCCGGGTCGCTGGCGCTCGTCGCCGACGCGGGGCACAACGCCGGCGACGTGGTCGGCCTTCTGCTCGCCTGGGGCGCCGGATGGCTCGCGCGGCGACCGCCGACGGCCCGCTACACCTGGGGCTATCGCCGGGCCACGATCTACGCGGCCCTCGCCAACGCGGTGCTCCTTCTCGTGGCCTGCGGCGCAATCCTCTGGGAGGCGGTCCATCGCTTCCGCGAGCCGGAGCCGGTGGCCGGCTGGACGGTGATCGCGGTCGCGGCCGCCGGCGCGGTCGTGAACACGCTCGCCGCCCTGCTCTTCGCCCGCGGCCACGGCGACGTGAACGTCCGCGCGGCCTACCTCCACATGGCGGCCGACGCCGCCGTGTCGCTCGGCGTCGTCATCGCGGGCCTGGCGATCGCCGCGACGGGCTGGGCGTGGATCGACCCGGCGGCGAGCATCGCGATCGCCGCGGTGATCGTGGTGGGCACCTGGGGGCTGTTCCGGGAGAGCGTGGACCTCGCGCTCGACGCGGTGCCGCGCGGCGTCGATCCCAGCGCCATCACCGCCGCGCTGGCGGAACTGCGCGACGTGTGCGAGGTGCACGACCTCCATGTCTGGGGCGCGAGCACGTCGGAGATCTCGCTCACGACCCACCTCGTGGCCGACGCCGCGGCCGACCGTGACGCGCTGCTCGATGCCGCCCACGATCTCGTCCGGGCGCGCTTCGGGATCGCGCACGCGACGATCCAGATCGAGGGCATCGCGGCGGCCTGCGACTGCCCCCAGCGGCCGGCGGAAGCGCTCTGACTGTCCGTGGACAAAGCCCTCCGTGGCCTTTGTCCACTCAGTCGCCCGCGGGAAACGCCAAGGGTTTCCCGGGCCGACGGGCGCCGCATCCTGCGGCGAGCTGTCCGTGGACAAAGCCCTCCGTGGCCTTTGTCCACTCAGTCGCCCGCGGGAAACGCCAAGGGTTCCCGGGCCGACGGGCGCCGCATCCTGCGGCGAGCCCCTGCCGCCACGGACCGCTAGCCGCGGACCGCGGCGCGCACGATGCCCGCGAGCATCCGCCGGAAGACGAGCTCATGAAGCGGCCAGACCGCGTACCAGTAGGCGAGGCCGCCGAGGCCGCGGGGGTCGAACACCGCCGTTTGGTGGATCGTCACGTCTCCGTCGCGCGGCACCACCTCGAACTCGAGCCAGCCGCGACCCGGCATCAGCATCTCGGCCGCGAGCCGCAGCCGTCGCGGTCGATCGCACACCTCCACCTGCCAGCAGTCGAGCGGCTCACCCACCGCGAGCCTGTCGGGGTCGCGGCGGCCCCGCGCCATGCCCGGCCCGCCGATCGCGCGGTCGATCCAGCCGCGAAGCGTCCACAGCCAGTCGCAGGCATACCAGCCGTGGCCGCCGCCGATCCGCTCGATCGCGGCGAAGGCTCGTTCGGGCGACACGGCCACCACCGCGTGGCGATGGTCGACGAGCCGCGTGCCCGCGTTCACGCCGCCGTAGCGGCGCGGCAGGTCCTCGAGGTCGGCCATGTCGGCCCAGCGTCGGCCGGCGAACTCGTCGTCCTCCCGGGCGACCGCCTCGCGGACGGCGGTCGCCAGGTCGCGGGGCACGATCGCGAACTCGCGGCGGGCAGCGTCGCTCGTCACGACCGTCGGATTGCGGAGGCCGTCGATCAACTTGCGTCCCACCTTCGAGTACTTCGGCGTCACCAGTTTCAGCCACAGGCTCGAGAGCCGCGGCGTGAGCACCGGCACGGGAATCATGAGCCGGGCCAGGCCCCGCTGCCGGGCGTACTCCCGCATGATAGCGCCGTACGAAACCTTGTCCGGCCCGCCGATCTCGAAAATCCGCGGGGCCCCCGGGGGCAGGTCGATCGCGGCGGCGAGGTAGGCCACCACGTCGGCGATCGCGATCGGCTGCGTGGGGGTGGCGAGCCATGCGGGGCAGATCATCACCGGCAGCCGCTCGACGAGCGTGCGCACGAGGTCGAACGAGAAGCTGCCCGCTCCCACCACGATCGACGCCCGGAACTCGACCACGTCGAGCCCGCTGGCCCGGAGGATCGCCCCCACCTCGTGCCGGCTGCGGAGGTGGGCCGAGAGCCGGTCGTCGTCGGCGCCGAGTCCGCCGAGGTAGATGATTCGCCGCACGCCGGCCGCGACGGCCGCCGCCGCGAACCGCTCGGCCGCGAGCCGGTCGGCCCGCTCGAAGTCGACGCCGCTCTCCATCGAGTGGACGAGCCAATACGCGACGTCGACGCCGGCACACGCGCTCGCGAGGGCGGCCGTGTCGACGACGTCGCCCTCCACAACCTCCGTGGTCGCGGCCGTGCGGCCGGCGAGCTTGCCGGGCCGCCGCGCCAGGCAGCGCACCGAAAGCCCCCGCCGCTCGAGCTCCGCGAGCAGGCAGCCGCCCACGTAGCCCGTGGCGCCCGTCAGGAGGATCCGCATCACGACCTCCCCGCGGCGCCGCCGTCGCGGCCGCGACTCCGCCGACCTACGGCGAATCCCGCTCGAACGCCTCGTCCATCCGCACGGGAATGAGCGCCGGGTCGTCGGTCTTCAGGCCGTAGAGAAACCAGCGCACCCGCTGCTCGCTCGTGCCGTGCGTAAACGCCTCGGGTCGCACGTAGCCCTGGGCCTGCTTCTGGATCTTGTCGTCGCCGATGGCGGCCGCGGCGTTGACCGCCTCACGGATGTCCTCCTCGTCGAGGATGCCCGCGTACTGCGCCATGTGCCGGGCCCAGACTCCCGCGAGGTAGTCGGCCTGCAGCTCCATCCGCACCGAGACCTTGTTGTAGTCGGCCTGCGAGAGCCGCCGCTGCATCGACTGCACGTTGTCGCTGATGCCGAGCTGCTTCTGGATGTGGTGGCCGATCTCGTGGGCGATGACGTAGGCCTGCGCGAAGTCGCCCGGTGCGCCGAAGCGCCGCTTGAGCTCCTCGTAGAACACCGGGTCGATGTAGACCGTCTTGTCCATCGGGCAGTAGAAGGGGCCGGCCCCGGCGTCGGCGATGCCACAGCCGCTCTGCACGCGGCCGGTGAACATCACGAGCCGGGTGGGCTGGAACTTCTTGCCGAAGGCCTTGGGGAAGACCCGCGACCAGACATCCTCGTTGTCGGCGAGCACGGTCTTGATGAACTTGCCCATCTCGTCGTTGACGGGCTTGCCGGGCTTCGCCGCCGGCGCGGGGCCGCCGGCGAGTTCCGGGGCGATCTTCATCAGCTGCATCGGGTCGACGCCGAGGAACATCATCACGACCATGATGACGAGCGTGAGGAGGCCGCCCCCCACCACGGCCTGCTGGCCCATGCTCCGCCGATCCTCGACGTTCTGGCTCTGCCGCCGTCCTTCCCAACGCATGTCCGTTCGACTCCGGGGGTATGCCGCCCGTCCTCCGGGCGTTGGCCGGATTCTACGGCACGCGGGGCCCTTGGTTCACGTGGGGGCCGGGCCGGGCCGGCCGACGACTGCCCAACGGCCGTCGGCCGGCGTACCATTTCTGTCGTGGGTGCGAGCCCGGGGCCGCATCCCTCCGAATACCGCCTCCGTAACGGCGCGGAGGCCACGTGGATCGGCGGAATCCCTTCGTCCGCGGGGCGAGCCTGGCCCATCCGTCGCGGGCCGGTTCCCCGAAGCGTTGTTCGCCGGGATTCCGGTCCGTTCGGCGTGGGATCGGGCACCTTCGACGTAAATATACGATGATGATGTCTCATTGCCTCCCGGACAAAAGCCCCGGCTGCCCGGCGGCCGCGCCGCGGCTGCCGTGGCCACTTGTCCGCACGCTTTTTGTGGCGACGCTCCTCGCCGCCACAAACCCCGCTGCGGATGCGGCCGAGAGGGTCTTTTCCCGCGACGATGCGGGCTACACCGCCATCGTCGTACCGTTTTTCCGCAAGCACTGTGCGGACTGCCACGTCGGAGAGAAGCCCGAGGGGGAGTTTTCGATCGCCAAGAAGGATCTGGGAACCGACTTCACGAGCCCGCTGTTCCGAAACAGGTGGCGCGAGATCGTGAACGTGCTCAACGCGCACGAGATGCCGCCGAAGGACGAGGAGCAGCCCTCGGCTTCCGACGTCGCGAATGTCGTCGACTGGATCACGAAGCAGGCCGTCGCGGCCGAGTTTGCGAAGCGGGAAGGAGCGGTCGTGCTCCGCAGGCTCAATCGGGCGGAATATCGAAACACGATCCGCGACCTCGTGGGCGTCGATTTCGACATCTCGGCGTTTCCCCAGGATCCGCCGGCCGGCGGCTTCGACAACAACGGCGGCGCCCTCTCGATGTCGCCGCTGCAGATGGAGCTCTACTTGAGCGCCGCCGAGCAGATCGTCGATCAGGCCATCGTCGCGGGGCCGAGGCCCGAGGAGGTCCGCTGGAGGTTCGACCCGCGGCCCGGGCCGGTCGACAGCGTGCGCGTGCGGCTCGACGACCACAACAACCCCCTCGTCAACGGTGGAAGCACCTATGAGGGTGACTGGACCGTGATTCGGAACGATCAGTGGGACAAGACGCCCGGGGCACGGGATTTCCGCGTGCCGGTGGCCGGCACCTACGTGATCCGCGCTCGCTTGGCCGGCCGCCGCCCCTCCCGCGACGACGTCATCGGGTACGTCACCCCGCTGCTCGAGAAGCGCAAGGCCGACGACGACGCCCGCAATCCTCAGGGCGCTCCCTGGCACGAAAAGGCCCTCGCGGACGCGCTGCAGCATTTCCGCACCGACAGGATGTACGACTTCGGACCGCCCCGGCTGAAGCTCACGCTCGGGCTGGGCTCACAGCCGCGCACCGTGGCGGAGTTCGACGTGGAGGGATCTCCCGAGTCGCCGCAGATCGTCGAGTTTCCCGTGCAGTTCACGACGGAATCCGCCGGCATGACGCTCAGCTACGCCTACTCGATCCCGTCGGTGCCCGAGAACCAGTTTTTGCAGCATGCCGAGGGCTTTCCGCGGCCGGAGGCGCTGGTCGACTGGTTCGAGATCGAGGGGCCGGTCTACGACGCATGGCCACCGTCGTCACACACGAAGATCCTCTTCGACTCGCCCCGCCGGCCGGACGGCGAGGCCGCCTATGCGCGGGAGGTGCTCGAGCGATTCATGGCGGAGGCCTATCGACGCCCCGTCACGGCCGACGAGGTCGGCGACAAGGTCGCGCTCTTTGACGCGGCCCGCGAGCGACAGGAGCCCTTCCTCGAGGCGATCAAGCGGCCGCTCGTGGCCGTGCTGTCGAGCCCCGACTTCCTCTATCTGCCCGAGGGCGATTCCGACGCCGACCCGAAGCAACTCACGGGCCACGACCTCGCCGCGCGGATGTCGTACTTCCTCTGGTCGAGTCAGCCGGATGCCGAACTGCGCCGACTCGCCGATGCCGGAAAACTCGCCGATCCAGCCACCCGACGCGAGCAGGCGGACCGCATGTTGGCCGACCCGAAGTCCGACGCGCTCGTCGAAAACTTCGCGGGACAATGGCTGGGCCTGCGAGATGTCGGGGCGAATCCGCCGGCGCCCGACCTCTATCCGCAGTACGACCGTCACCTCGAACGATCGATCGCGGGAGAGACGAAGGCCTTCTTCCGCGAGTTCCTCCGCAGCGACCTCGACGTCCGCGGCATGCTCGCGAGCGACTTCGTGACGATCAACGAGCGGCTGGCCCGGTTCTACGGCATTCCCGGGGTACGCGGCGACGCGTTTCAGAAAGTGACCGTGCCCCGGGGCGTGTCCCGCGGCGGCCTCGTCACGCAGGCCTCGGTGCTGACGATCACCTCCAACGGCACGCGCACCTCGCCGGTGAAACGCGGCACGTGGATCCTGAAGACGCTCCTTGGAACCGACCCCGGCCTGCCGGTGGCCAACGCCGGCGAGATCTCGCCCCAGGTTCCTGGCATCGACAAGGCCACGGTGCGGCAGCGGCTCGAGATTCACCGCCAGTTGAAGCAGTGCGCCCGCTGCCACGACAAGATCGACCCCCTCGGGTTCGCGCTCGAGAATTTCAACGCCGCCGGCGACTGGCGGGAGCGGGAGGGCTTCGGCTACAGGGGCATCATCGAGCCCAACGATCCC
>Ga0208249_1000541_pt1 | contig 12474 bp, 11 predicted proteins | sample CryBogmetaGMA1M_FD_184546 | JGI IMG/M metagenome (GOLD analysis project Ga0208249, IMG submission 184546) | Freshwater microbial communities from Crystal Bog, Wisconsin, USA - MA1M (SPAdes) | ecosystem: Environmental > Aquatic > Freshwater > Lake | place: Crystal Bog, Wisconsin, USA | collected...
ATCAGCACGGACGGTCGAGGCCCTGTGGGCGGTCTGCGGCCACATGCTCGACCGCTTCACCGAGACGGAGTGCCGCAACTGCTTCCAGCACTGCGGCTACCGCTATACGTAGGCGGGATGCGCTCTAGTTCAGGCTGACATCCGGGCTGAAATCATCGCCTGCATCCTCACCCTCGTCTGACTCGAAGAGTTCATCGACTGGATCGAAAGACCGGCCGGCTGAATCAACGCAGAACGTGTAGGCCAGTTCAAACTCTTCCGTGCCGGGGCCAAACACGGGCTTCTTCACCACGCAGTCATCGCAGGAGAAGACCGGGAGTTCTTCGCCGTCGACTGCAATCACGCCGTCGCACTTCAGCAGCCGTGAGCACTTCGGGCAGTGGTAGGTGTCGATCATGATGGTACGAACCGCGCCTCCACCGCCCTCAAAAGCGCTTCCAGCGGCTCCGGGTCCGCCAGCCTGTGATCCTGCCCGACTTCGATCAAGGCCCATTCAGGCAGGCCGGAGTTTGCCAGCAGTTCAACAGAGTTTTCAAACGGCACCAGGTCATCGGCTCGGGAGTGAAGAATCTGGGTTCCGGGCTTCACCGTCTTGGCCAAACCCCACTTCGTCCACGCCGGGCAGATCAGGACAAGCCGGGCGGTATTCGAGTCGATATTTATTGCCACGGCTCCACCACGGCTCGATCCCACCACGATGTCCGGCTGGTGCTCGTCGAAGTCCATCTGGGCCGTCCGGAGCGCCGCCTGAAAGTCCTCGTGGTCCAGTGTCGGCTCGTGAACATCGTGGCCGTGGCTCTTTAAGTACGTCGGCTTCACGCCCCCGACCACCGAGTTCCAGCCGTGCAGGTAGAGGATTTTCACCGATCACCCGTGACAGCGGCCTCTCCGACGACGAAAACAACTAGGACCGGTGTGATTCGAACACACGACCAAGGGATTATGAGTCCGGACAGCCCGTCTCCATAGAGTCCCGACAGCCCGCTCATGCCGGCCGAAACGCGTTTCCGCGAGAGCAGGGCAGGGGCCGAAATGCTCGTTCGGCGCGGTGATGCGCAACAGATCGTGCAACGGTACTTGGACTCAAGCCCTGATGCCCGATGCGGTGCCGGAGCCGGGGGTGACCCGAGCTTCAGCATGGGCCGACGCGGATTCACTTTGCATCTCGACCGACGGGTCGACGAGTCGCGTCCAAGTCCGACTGCCTCAGGGCCGCCTCGAAGCCGGGAACGTCGTGCCTGTTCGTGATTTCCTTCCGCGGCAGGTTGTCGGGCCCCCACAAGACGACCCGCTGACGGGTCGGCGAAAGCGGCGGCGAGTAGATCACCAAGGCATCTTCGGGGAATCGGAAATCGAGCGCGCCGGGGGACAAATCCTCGTTGACCTTGAGGTCGGTCACCGAGGTCTCACATACCATTTCCCTCCGATCAGATGAGCCTGAAACAGCCCGAAACTTCATCGACGTGGGCACGAAAACACCGCCCCCCGCATCATGGAAGGTGGTCACGGTGCGCGTGACGTCGATCGGGTAGGTCTCCTCGACTCCGTTGATCTCCTGCTTGATGTCCCGATGATGTTCGATCACCCTTCGCACGACGAAATTCACCGCCGGATCGACGAAGATGTCGAAGCCGAACCCCGGCATGACGTTGCCGCCAGACTTGGGATCGAGGACGCGGATATGCCACGTTGGGTGCCCGTCGATGTCTGCCTTGCCGGCCAGTTCCGCCACGCCCGATTCGCGAACCAGATCACCCAGAGACCAGCTATCGCCGACGACATCGAAGTCAAACCGCCACAAGAGGTGTTTCTCTGGATTCGCGACGAACGGGGAGCCCCGGTCGCGTTGGCTAATCTGGGCACTCAACGAACCCTGATTGAGTGGGGTGATCTTCTGCGGGGCATCCGGATCCCAGTTCTGCAGCATTCGGACCTCGCGATCGTCGGCGAGAAGGTCATAGATCCCATCCGGTAAGCCGTCGCTGCGAACGGCTGGTTCCGTGCGAAAGCGCATACGCTGTGTCGAGCAATCCTTGGCCCAATGCCATGTCCACGAGTCGGGCTCCGACAACGGTTTTCCTGAGGCAAAGTAGCGGTTGTCATGGCGCATCGTGAGTTCGATCTTGTGAATCGAACCGAGCGCCGCCTCATGAGCGCTGACGACGTCGGCGAGCGTCGGATCGCCGTCGCCTGAAGCCTGCATCGCACTCAAGGCGAGGAATAAAAAGACGATCGCGGTCTTCATCGGACCCCCACATGCCACGACGCCGGCCACGTCTGTTCCCAGTGGATCACCACGAAGCCCACCAGCAGGCTTCGAATCGCCGGGGATCCAGCCCAAACAGAGGCATCCGCCTTCCGGGTGACATGATACTCGGTAGCATCTCAGAGCGGCAGAAACTCGACCCGATTGCGAATGTCGTCGGGATTCATGAGTGAGGCGATCAGGACGAGATCATGGATTGCCGCGCCGATGGTGATCCGCAACTGGTGGGCGTACACCATGCCGGGGAACTCCCGTCGGGCCTGCTGCCACGCCCCCGCCAATACCAAGAAATCACTGTCCTGCGTGAAGAAGACGCGGTCGAGGTCCGTCGCTCGTTGCAGGAGGAACTCGTCGTCACGATCGGCCGTGCCGTCCGCTTCCGTGGTCAGCACGTCGATGCCCTGCTGCCGTACGCCGACCGCAATCGCTCGTGGCACGTGGTGATCGAAGTACAGCCGGAGGCTCACTGCCGACCCGCACGCTTCAGTTTCTCGCGGAGCACCGAGGGCTGCTGTGCGCCGGCGATGCGATCCACTTCCGCCAGTTGCTGGGCGATCACGGCGTCGAGGGCCTCGCGATGATCGTGGTAATACGCCAATGCCGCGTGAATCTGCCCCATCGCGAGGTGCGGATGCTGTCGCTGGATCTCCTCGGCGTCCCAATGATGGGCGAGGCTGTCGAGCGCGATCTCGACGACTTTGGTGCGAGTACCTTCGAGATACGGCACCCCGTCCGAACTCAACTCAATGTGGGGGTATGAAACGGTGGCCATGTTCGTGGTCCTCAGGAATCCCAATGCCTACGGCCTGGTCGTCACCCATGATTGTAACGACTGAGGTGTGGGACCCCACGACTCGGCAACACTTCGCGCAACAACAACCTTTCAAGCCAGCAAAAACAACTAGGCCCGGTGTGATTCGAACACACGACCAAGGGATTATGAGTCCCCTGCTCTAACCGCTGAGCTACGGGCCCGAAAACGCTTCCGTTGTACGACGAGGCCGTCCGCCCCGCTACCGGCGGTCGTTGAGCTTCGCAAGCAACCGCAAGATCTCGAGATACAGCCAGACGAGCGTGACCATCAGGGCGAAGGCCCCATACCACTCGAGATACTTCGGCGCACCGCGCTCCGCCGCCTGCTCGATGAAGTCGAAGTCGAGCACGAGGTTCAGCGCCGCGATCGCTACCACCACCACGCTGAAGCCCACGCCGACCAGTCCGCTGCCATAAAGCGACGAGAACAGCGAAAACCCGAAGAGTCCGGCGAGGAACGTCACCAGGTAGAGCAGCGCGATGCCCCCCGTGGCTGCCACGATTCCAAGCTTGAAGTTCTCGGTAGCCCGGATCATGCCCGACTGATAGGCGAGCAGCAGACAGCAAAGGGTGCCAAAGGTGCAGCCGACCGCCTGCACCACGATGCCCGGATACTGTGCCTCAAACCCGGCCGATATGCCGCCGAGGAGAAGACCCTCCGCGATCGCATAGACCGGAGCCAGCATCGGAGCCCAGGTGTGCTTGAAGCAGATCACGAAGCCCGTCACCAGCGCCACGAGTGCCCCACCGACTACCCACCCGGCGACCGAGCCCACCGCTGCGCCCGGGGCCGCCTCGGCCATCAGCGTCGCCCGTGACCAGGTGAAGCACGCGGCGCCCATCGCCAGCGCCAGCAGGAAGAGCGTCTTGTGGACCGTTCCGAGGATTGTCATTGCACCGCTCGGAACGGCGGCGGCATCGGGACGATAGGCGCCGAAGCTCTCGAATGTGTTGGCGTTGAGTGCGGGATTACCGGTGCGCATGGATCAAACCTTCCTAGGGCATCTCGCCCTTGTTTTCGACGGCGAACAAGTGCTTCTGCGAGGCGACGTAGAGCGTGCCGTTGGCTGCGGTCGGCACCGACCAGACGGCCGAGCCGAGCCGGATATCTGCGAGGTGCTTCCGCTCGCGGCCAGCCTGGAGCACCGTCAGCCCGCGCCGTGTGCCCACGTAGACTTTTCCGTCGGCCACCAGCGTCGAGGACCAAATCTCGTCGCGGGTGTCATAGGCCCAGACGAGTTCACCGGTCGTCGCGTCAAGGCAGTGAATCTTTCCGGCATGCTCCGCCGCATACACCAAGCCGTCGGCCACCGACACCGTCGAGAGCGACCGCCCGATGCCGAGGTATCGCCAGAGGACCCCCTTCTGGCTCACGTCGCCGGAGCCGTCGGCCCGGAGGCACGTGAGCGCCCCGCGGCCGGCGCCGTGGAGCGGGTCTTGGCCGATCGTCACGTAGATCCGACCGTCGTGGTAGACGGGCGAGCCGATGATCTCGTTCGGGCTCACGAGCATGCCGTCTCCGTCGAGCGTCCGGGCGCCGCCGCGGACGAGCGCCCAGTAGTCGATCGGCTCGCCACCCCTTTCGCGATACCCCGGCGGATTGCAGTCGCACTTCCAGGCCTGGCGGAACACCGCAGCGGCGTCGCCCGCGGCCGGGGCGAGTTCAAACCCGTAGCAGACGCCGTCACCGCCACCGTAGACGACGAGTTCGCGTCCGCCCGCCGGGGCGAGCGTGGGCGACGACCATTGGCCGTGGAACGTACCGGCGCTGATCGTGCCGTCGTCGCGGGCCAGGAGCCGGCCCGTCCGCTTGTCGAGCGCCACGAGCGATGCGGCCGTCGGGAGCACGATCTTTCCGTCGTACACGCCGTTGCCGGTGCCCACATAGGCGCAGTCGCCGGCGATCAGGATCGAGCAGTTTGTGGCGTCGTGTGGAAACACGGGCAGATCGCGAAGCATGTCAAACCGCCAGACGATGTCGGCGTCGGCGGGGCCGAGTTCGACCGCCTTGGCCGTCGAGGGCACCATGAAGGAGGCCTCGTCGGTGAATGGCCCGTCGTTGCCGTCGGCCATGCCGTCGGCGTCGAGGCAGATCGCCTCGCAGCGGTTGGTGACGAGATACACGCGGTCGCCCTCGACCGTCGCCGTGGAGCAGATGCCGAGCTTCATGGCGTCGAAATCCTCGCTCACCTTGGAACGATCGATCTCAAGCTTCGGCACCACGAGCCGCCAGATCAGGCCGCCTGATTTCTCGTCGAGGCACATCAGCACGCCCCCCTCGGTCGTTTCGAACCGGGGGTCGTCGATCTCCTCGTCGTTGGTGCCGATGTAGACGCGGCCGTCGGCGACGACGGCGCTGGAGTAGTTCTCGCCGCCGATCCTCGTGACCCAGCGGACGTTCTTCGCCGTGGCGGGGTCGAGGCCGAGATGATCGCGGCGGCGCTTGCCTGGATGGAAGTTCGCCGGGAGCTCCTGTTCCGCGGAGACGAGGTTTCGCTGGGTGCCGCCGCCCCATTGCGGCCAGTCGCCGCCGTGGGCCGGAGCGATCGCGAGGATCGCCGCTGAGACCATTGGCACGCATCGAGCCATGACCCGAGTCATGTTAGTTGCTGTCTCCAGACGCCATACACCCGGCCTCGCCGGCCGGAAGAGCGTCCATCGTAGACTCGGTGGCGCGGCCGCACCAATGGCGGCTTCGGCTCGCCGCGGCTGGTTTCTTAAGGGGCCGACGCCGCGGGGGGGTCGATCCGTTTGAGCAGGCGGAAGAAGTCGCTGTCGGTGGTCAGCACCAGTGTCGAGTCGCTTCCGAGTGTCTTCGAGTAGGTATCGAGCGTTTGCAGGAAGGCGTAGAAGTCAGCTGCGACGGGGCTCGATGCGTAGGCCCTCGAGTAGACCTCCGAGGCCTTGGCGTCGGCGTCGCCCTTGATCTCCTGCACCTTGCGATAGGCGTCGGACTGGATCCTTTGCATGTCTTTCTCACGGCGGCCCTCGATCTTCGCCGCCTCGCCGGCCCCCTCCGAGCGGAACCGCTCGGCGATCTGCATGCGCTCCGAGATCATTCGGTCGTAAATCTTCTCGATCACACCATCCTTATAGTTGACCCGCTTGACGCGAACGTCGAGCAGTTCGATGCCCCAGATCCCCATCTTCGGGGCGGCGGCAGCCAGGATTTCCCGCTCGAGTTCCTTGCGGCCAAACTGGATCGGCGGCAGTGTGCCAACCGTCGCTGAGGCCTCGGCGAGCGTCGCATCCTGCTCGGGCTTCCGCGTCTTGTCGGACCGCACGAGTTCGATGAGGTCGTGGCGGGCCACTACGTTCCTGGTCTCGCTGCCGATGATGTCGTCGATCCGGGACAGCGCGCTTCGCTCGTCGCGGAGGCTTTGAAAGTAGACGAGCGGATCGACGATCCGCCAGCGGGCGAAGGTGTCGACGACCACGTAGAGCTTGTCGCGGGTGGTCATCTCGCAGGGGGCGCCGTCCCATTCGAGGATCCGCTTCTCAAACCGGTTGGCCTGCTGCACGAAGGGGATCTTGAAATGCAGGCCGGCCCCGTCGGCGGCCGTCTTGTTGGAGTTGATCGGCTCCCCGATGGGCCGACCAAACTGCGTGAGCACCAACTGCTCGGTCTGCTCCACCGTGTAGGCGCAACCAAACACGAGCACTCCGAGGGCCAGCGCAGCGAACGCCCCGAGCGGCGAAAACAGCCAGTCGGCGAGCCGCCGCGACCACTGGACAAGCGGATGGTTGATCGGCAGCGGGCTCATCGTGCGTCCCTTCGGTCTTCAGGCCGCGGGGCCGGTAGGTTCATCAGCGGCAGAAACTGCTTCGCGTCTTCGTCGAGAATGATCTTGCCGCCGAGCTTCGGGAGCACGTCGGTCATCGTCTCCAGGTAGAGCCGCCGACGCGTCACCTCGGGGGCTTTTTCATACTGCTCGAGGAGCGCCCGAAACCGCGCCACGTCGCCCTCGGCCTCGTTGACTCGCTTCAGGGCGTAGCCCTCGGCGTCGCGCAGCTTCCGCTCGGCTTCGCCGCTGGCCCGCGGCACCACCTTGTTGTATTCGCCGTTGGCCTGGTTGATCATCTGCTCGCGCTCTTGCTGGGCGCGGTTGACCTCGTCGAACGATCGCTGCACGGCGGTCGGTGGATGCACGTTCTTGAGCTGCACCTGCTGGACGCGAAGCCCCATCTTCAGCTCCTGCACGAGCCCTGTGAGCTTCGCGATCGCGTCGGTTTCGATTCCCTGGCGGCCGATCGTGAGCACCTCGTCCACCGTACGGTCGCCCACCACTTCCCGCATCACGCTCTCCGAGAGGTCGCGGAGCGTGGGGCCGGGCTCCCGCATGTTGAAGAGATAGGCTTCCGGGTCGGCGATCTCATACTGCACCACCCACTCGACATGGGCGGCGTTGAGGTCGCCGGTGACGATGTCGCTCTCCTTCGCCTGCTCCGCGGAGACCTGATCGGGGTTCGTCACGCCCGCCGAGCCGAAGCCAAACTCCATCTTCAACTGCCGCTTCACCGGCAGGATCGTGACGGTGTCGATGCCGAAGGGGAGCTTGAATCGCAGGCCCGGTCCGACGGTGCCGATGAACTTCCCGAACCGCTGCACGACCCCCACGCTCTCGGGGCCGACGGTGTAGACGCCGCGGGCGAGGCCGGCGACGACAAACGCGACAACGGCCAGGGCAGCGAGGCCACGGACGTCGAAGCTCGGCGGGTTGCCACCACGATTGATGGAGAAGGGTGAACGAGGATCGGTCATCGGGAAACGGGTTCCGTGCGGGCGGGACGACGACTGATCAGTCTTACCCTCGCTCACCGTACAGGTCGAATTGGGGGAAAAACGACTGGCCGAGGCGGGCTCATCATGCGAAAATAGCGGCATGTCACGCCTGCGGATGCTGCTCGCCGCCATCGCCCTGCTGCCAGTCGGCCGGGCCTGCCTTGCCGAGGGGCCCGACTTCGCCCGCGAAGTGCGGCCGATCCTCTCCAACCGCTGTTTCAAGTGCCACGGCCCCGACGAGGATCACCAGGAGGCTGGCCTGCGGCTCGACGTCCGTGAGGCGGCTCGTGCGGAGCTCGACAGCGGCACGCGGGCGATCGTGCCAGGGCATTCCGATGACAGCGAACTGATCGCCCGGATCACGAGCACCGATCCCGACCTCGTGATGCCGCCGCCCCACACCAAGGTGACGCTCACCGAGGATGAGAAGCGGATCCTCACGGCGTGGGTCGCGGCCGGGGCCGACTATCGGCCGCACTGGGCCTTTGTGAAACCCGAGCGGCCAGCCTTACCCCAGGCCGCGAATGACGGCTGGGCACGAAACGAGATCGATCGCTTCGTGCGGGCCCGACTGCACGAGGAGGGGCTTGCTCCGTCGCCCGAGGCAGACCGGGCCGCGCTCTGCCGACGGGTGCATCTCGACCTCGTCGGTCTGCCGCCCACGCCGGCCGAACTCGCCGCGTTTCTCGCCGATGAATCGTCCGACGCCTACGAGAGGCTCGTGGATAGGCTACTTGCGAGCCCGCGATACGGAGAGCGGTGGGCCCGTCGCTGGCTCGATCTCGCCCGCTACGCCGACACGAACGGCTACGAGAAGGATCGCCAGCGGTCGATCTGGCCGTATCGCGACTGGGTGATCGGGGCACTCAATGACGACATGCCGTTCGACGAGTTCACGATCCGGCAGATCGCCGGTGATCTCCTGCCCGACGCCACGCTCGACGACGTCATCGCCACCGGCTTCCACCGCAACACCATGATCAACGAGGAGGGGGGCATCGATCCGCTCGAGTTCCGCTATCTCGCCATGGTCGATCGCGTGGGCACCACCGGCGCCGCGTGGCTCGGGCTGACCACGGCCTGTGCGCAATGCCACACGCACAAGTTTGATCCGATCACGCACACCGACTACTTCGCCCTCATGGCGCTGCTCGACAACGCCGACGAGCCCGAGTGGACGATTCCCTCGAAGGATCGCGATCGCCGGCTGGACGACGTCCACCGCCAGATCGAGCAGGCCTGGGCAGAGTTGCCGAGCAAGTGGCCGGTGCCGCAGGAGCTGGCGGGCGAGCAGGTGGCGGGATCGGGCGAGCCGGCATCCCCATCGAAGCCCAAGGCCGACGGCCGCGCCGCCGCGATGGCGGAGCGGTTCGCCGCCTGGAACACGGAGGAATCGCGGCTGGCTGTTGACTGGACGGTGGCTAAGCCGATGTCAGTGACGTCCAGCCTGCCGCACCTCGTCGTCCGCGATGACGGTTCCGTGCTCGCAGGGGGCGACGTGGCCAAGAGCTCCGCCTACGAGGTCGTGCTGCCGCCAGCCACAACGGAGACGCGGGCGATTCGCCTTGAGGTGCTGCCCGACGAGAGCCTGCCCATCCACGGCCCAGGCATGACTTGGTACGAGGGTGATAAGGGAGGTTTTTTTCTGTCGGAGTGTGAGGTGACGGCGGGCGATCACCGGATCGCCGTCGCGAAGGGTACGGAGTCGTATGCCGGAAATCCGTCGAGCAGCCGTGGGGCGAGTTCGGCGGCAAACACCATCGACGGCGATATGTCGAGCGGCTGGGGCATCGATGGTCAGCAGGGTCGGCCGAATGCGGCGGTGTATGTGCTCGCCGAACCAGTGCCGGCGGGAACGCCGCTCATCCTCACGCTCCGAAGCGAGCGGCATTACGCCTGTCCGATCGGCTGCTTCCGCGTATCGGTGTCGAGCCGTGGCGATGCCGAGGCGCGGGGCCACACGGCCGCCGAGGAAGCCGCGCTCGTGAAGCCCGCCGATTCGCGGACAGCCACCGAACGGGATCTCCTGCAGCGGCGATTTCTGGCATCGGCACCCGAACTAGCCGAGCCAGTCAAGGAGATTCGCAAGCTCGAGGATAGCCTCCGCGACGGCACGACGACCCTCGTGCTCCGCGAGCGGCCGGCCGACAGCCGCCGTGTGACGCACCGCCGCCACCGCGGCGAGTTTACGCAGCCCAAGGAAGAGGTGCGCCCCGCGGCTCCCGCATTCCTGCCGCCTCTGCCCGCCGACGCCCCGTCTGACCGCCTGGCACTCGCGAAGTGGCTCGTCTCACCAGCCAACCCACTCACTGCCCGCGTGACCGTCAATCGCCAGTGGCAGGCCTTGTTCGGCCGGGGGATCGTGAAGACGCTTGAAGACTTCGGCTACCAGAGCGAACCGCCGAGCCATCCGGATCTCCTCGACTGGCTTGCTGTGACATTCGCGCACGACCTCGACTGGTCGCAGAAGAAACTCCATCGGCTGATCGTGACGAGCGCCACCTACCGGCAGGCCTCGACCGTCACGTCCGACCTGGCGGCCCGCGACCCCGCCAACGTGCTGCTCGCCCGCGGGCCGCGGGTGAGGCTCGAGGCGGAGGTGATTCGCGACTCGATGCTCGCTGCGGCCGGACTCCTCTCGACGAAGATGGGAGGCCCCGGCGTGCGGCCACCGCAGCCCGAGGGAGTGACGGAAGTAGCCTACGGTAGCCCGAAGTGGCCGGTGAGCGAAGGCGAAGATCGGCACCGTCGCAGCATTTACACTTTCCAGAAGCGGACGGCGCCGTTTGCGATGGCGACGACGTTCGACGGGCCGACGGGCGAAGCCTGCCTGGTCCGCCGCGACGTCTCCAACTCGCCGCTGCAGGCGCTCACGCTCTTGAACGACCCGATGTTCGTGGAGGTGGCCCGGGCGCTGGGGGTGGCCGCGATGCAGGCCGGCTCCGACGATGCGACGCGACTGGCGGACCTTGGCCACCGGCTCCTCTCCCGTGGATTCGATGCCGATGAGACGGCGGCCCTCGCCGCCTACCTTGCCGCTCAGCGGCAGCGGCTGGCGGCCGGCGAACTCGACGCCGCGAAACTCACGGGTGAGGCTGGCCCCGACGCGGCGGAGCGTGCGGCCTGGATGCTTGTGGCCCGAGCGGCAATGAACCTCGATGAGGCGATCGTCAAGCGATGAACCCACTGCTCAATCTCACGAGGCGGCACTTCTTCCGCGACTGCGGCATTGGCGTCGGCAAGATGGCTCTGGCGGGCCTCCTTGCCGAGTCGCTCGGCCGTCCGGCTGCAGCCGCGACGCTCCCTGCGGGGTCACTCGCTCCGAAACCCGCCCACAGCCCCGGGCGGGCGAAAGCGGTGATCCAGCTTTTCATGGCAGGCGCTCCGAGCCAACTCGAACTCTTCGACCACAAGCCAAAGCTGGCGGCGATTGAGGGCAAGCCGATCCCGCCGGAGGTGATCGGCGGCCAGCGATATGCCTTCATCCGGCCTGATGCCGCGGTGCTGGGGCCGCAGTATCGCTTCTCGCGGTATGGGCAGAGCGGCGCGGAACTCTCCGAGATGCTGCCCCGCCTCGCGACGGTGGTCGATGACATCGCGATCGTGAAGAGCTGCCGCACCGATCAGTTCAACCACGCCCCCGCGCAGATCTTCATGAACTGCGGCTTCGCGCAGCCCGGCCGGCCGAGCATCGGTTCGTGGGTGACCTATGGGATCGGGAGCGAGAGCCACGACCTCCCGGCGTTCGTGGTGATGAGCACCGGCAACGGGATCAGCGGCGGCAGTGCCTGCTGGTCGAGCGGGTTTTTGCCGAGCGTCTACACCGGCACGCGGTTTCGCAATGCGGGTGCCCCGATCCTCAACGTCGATTCCCCCGAGGGTGCCGACGGTCGCTTGGCCACCGACACGCTCGATGTGGTTTCGGCGATCAATCGCCGGCGGCTGGCCGTCGATGGCGACCCCGAGATCGCCACGCGGATCGCCAGCTACGAAATGGCCCACCGTCTGCAGACCTCGGCGCCGGAACTGATGAACCTCGGCGACGAGAGCCCCGAGACGCTGGCTCTCTACGGCTGCACGCCCGAGGAGGCGAGCTTTGCCCGAGCCTGCCTGATCGCCCGGCGGCTCGTGGAGCGGGGTGTGCGGTTCGTCACGATCTATCACGAGGGCTGGGACGGCCACTCCGACGTGGCGGGCAACGTGAAGACGAACTGCGAGTCGACCGACCGGGCGAGTGCCGCGCTCGTCGCCGACCTCAAGCGGCGGGGGATGCTCGATTCGACGCTCGTGGTCTGGGGGGGCGAGTTTGGGCGGACGCCGATGGTGGAGGCGAGCGCCGTCCTCGGCCGGTCGAAGGGCCGCGACCACCATCCCAACGCCTTCACGATGTGGCTGGCCGGGGGCGGAATCCGGGGGGGTGTCACCTACGGCGAGACCGACGAACTCGGGTTTCACATCGCCCGCGACGAGGTCCACGTCCACGACCTGCAGGCCACGATTCTTCACTGCCTCGGCCTCGACCACGAACGGCTCACCTACCGCTACCAGGGCCGCGACTTCCGGCTGACCGACGTCCACGGCCACGTGGTCAGGGGCATCCTTGCCTGAGTAG
>Ga0208249_1000542_pt1 | contig 12467 bp, 8 predicted proteins | sample CryBogmetaGMA1M_FD_184546 | JGI IMG/M metagenome (GOLD analysis project Ga0208249, IMG submission 184546) | Freshwater microbial communities from Crystal Bog, Wisconsin, USA - MA1M (SPAdes) | ecosystem: Environmental > Aquatic > Freshwater > Lake | place: Crystal Bog, Wisconsin, USA | collected...
GGTATCCTTGAGGCTCGACGTCGGGCGGAGCGCGGACGGCGGCATCCGTCGGCGGCCCGACGCCGCCGGGCATGACGGGGGCGTTCCTTCCGCCTTCGCTCCGCGCGGTGAAGCGCGTCGTCTGGCTGCCTCCGGGAGGGCGTCCATGCCCCGTTCACGCAAGGTTCACGACGGTGCGGGCGGCATCACTGGCGGGGGCGCCGGCGGGATCGCCGGCGCGAACGACGCCGCCGGGTGTGCGGGATGGCGTCGCCTGACGACGGCCGGCGCGGCGCGTCGGCGGGTCGTGCGGGCCGGCGTGTTCGCCGGGCTCGGCCTCTCGCTCGCCGATCTCCTGCGGCTCGAGGCCCGCGGGGAGCCGGCCGGGGCCGCGGCCTTCTCCGCCGAGGTCGGCGCCCGGCCCAAGGGGGCCCCGAAGGCCCGGAGCGTGATCCAGCTCCACCTGCCCGGCGGCTTCCCCCACCACGAATCGTTCGACCCCAAGCCCGAGGCACCGGTCGAGTATCGCGGCTCCTTCGGCGTGGTGAAGACCGGCCACGGCGACGTCTTCAGCGACAACCTGCCGAAGACGGCGGCGATCGCCGACAAGGTCACGGTCGTCCGCAGCGTCGTCGGCAAGATCCCCGACCACGGCCTGGCCACCTACCACCTCTTCAAGGGCTACACGCCCTCCACGGTGATCGACTACCCGCCGATGGGATCGGTGGTGTCGCACGAGCTCGGGAAGCGCGGCGACCTGCCGCCGTTCATCGCGATTCCCTCCATGCCGGGGTTTGTCGGCGGCACGGGCTTCCTCAGCAGCGCCTACGGCCCCTTCGAGCTCAACGCCGACCCGGGCCAGAAGGGCTTCAAGGTCCGCGACTTCTCGATCCCCGCCGGCGTCACGCTCGACCGCTTCGACCGCCGCCGCCGCGCGCGGGAGATCGTGCAGCAGCAGATCCGGTCGCTCGAGGCCGATCCCGACGTGCTCGACACGATGGACGACTTCTACAAGAGCGCCTACGCCGTGCTCACGTCGGAGCAGGCGCAGCGGGCGTTCACCTTCGACGGCGAGCCGGAGGAGGTCTTCGAGCTCTACGGCAGCGCGGTGACCGGCGCGGTGAAGGGCCCCGACAACAAATACCACCCCAAGGGGCTCGCCGAGCGGCTGATCATCGCCCGCCGCCTCGTCGAGGCGGGCACCCGGTTCGTCACCGTCGAATACGGCGGCTGGGACTGCCACGTCGACGTGCAGAAGAGCTGCCTCGACCAGATGGCCCCGCTCGACCACGCGCTCACCGGGCTCATCACCGACCTCGACCGCCGCGGCCTGCTCGACTCGACGCTCGTCTGGGTGACGAGCGAGTTCGGTCGCACGCCGAAGGTGAATCGCGAGAGCGGCCGCGACCACTGGGCCCGCGTCTATTCGCTGCTCCTCGCCGGCGGCGGCGTCGCCCGCGGACTCGTCCACGGGGCCAGCGACTCCACCGGCGGCGAGCCGGCCCGCGACGCCGTGCCGCTCGAGGATCTGCAGTTCACGATCTACCACCAGCTCGGCATCGACGCCGACAAGGAACTCGTCGCCTTCGGCACGCGGCCGATCGAGATCATCAAGGACGGCAGGCTCGTGAAGGCCATCCTCGGCTGACCGACCCACGGCACCGCTTCACGACACCGATTCATGCGAGCGCCCACCAGCACCGCCACACCGCCCGGGAAGGCGACGATGTTCGTGCGAGACGATCCCCCGACGCGCATGGCGACCGGAGGACGCCGGCTCGTGGCCGCCGCGGCGGTCGCGTGGACGCTGCTGGCCGTCGGCCCGGCCGCCGGCTCGGCCTGGAACTTCATCGACACGGTGCGGCCGCGGTGCGGCCAGCCGGGCACGACCGTCGAGGTGACGATCCAGGGCAGCTACCTCGCCGACCCCGCGGAGGTGATCTTCTACCGGCCCGGCATCCGCGCCGTGAATCTCTCCTACGCTGGCACGCCGGACAACGGCGCGGCGAAGTGCCGCTTCGAGATCGCGGCCGACTGCCCCCCCGGCGAGCACGTCTTCCGGATCCGCACCCGCACCCAGCTCTCCACCGCGGCCACCTTCCACGTCGGGCCGTTTCCGGTGGTCGACGAGGTCGAGGCCGACGCGACGCGGAAGACCCCCGACAACGACTCACCCGCCACGGCGATGCCCGTCACGGCGAACGTCAGCGTCCGCGGCACGATCGGACCGCAGCCGAAGGGCGACGTCGACCTCTACCGGGTGCCGGCCACGCCCGGCGGCCGGCTCACCGTCGAGGTGGACTGCGTGCGGACGAGCGACATCCCCCACACCCACGGCGTCGAGCCCAAGGACTCCGACCTCGCCGTGCGGGTGCTCGACGCCCACGGCCGCGAACTGGCCGCCAACGACGACAACCCGCTGCACACGCAGGACCCGCTCCTGTCGCTCCGCCTGCCGGCCGACCTGCCCGCGGGCCCCGACGGCCCGTGCGCGCTCGTCGAGGTGCGCCGCTCGATCTTCGGCACCTGGCCCGCGCCCTACGTCGTGCACATCGGCGGCTTCAGCCGGCCGCTGGCCGCCTATCCTGCCGGCGGCCCCACGGGCGCCCCCCTCGCCGTGCGGCTGATCGGCGACCCGCTCGGCGACGTCGAGCAGACGATCGCCGTGCCCGCCGCGCCGGGCACGTTCGAGCACTACGGCGACGCCCCCTCCCCGCTCCTCATGCGGTCGAGCGGCTGCCCCAACGTGCTCGAGGACGAGGCGGCCGCCGACACCCGCGTGGCCGCCCTGCCGGCGGCGCTCAACGGCGTGATCGACCGGCCGGGCGACGTCGACCGCTTCCGGGTGACGGTGCAAAAGGGGGAGCGGTATCGGGTGCGGGTCTACGCCGCCGCGCTCGGGTCGCCCCTGCAGCCGCTGCTGCGGATCATGCCCATCGGGCCGGACGGCGCGCCGGGCAAGGAGGAGATCCGCTCGCACGAGTCCACCCGCGAGGACCGCGACATGTTCGGCATCACCGCCTACGGCGGCGCGGTGGTTCGCGACGCGCTCGATCCGTCGGTGATCTGGACGCCCAAGGCCGACGGCGAGCATCTGATCGAGATCTCCGACATGACCGGCGCCGGCCTGCCGACGGCGGTCTACCGCATCGAGGTCGAGACGCCCCCCGACGTGGTCTACACGTTCCTTCCCATGACGCTCTACTGGTGGGAGGCGCCGAAGTGGGCGAGCCTGACGATCCCGCGCGGGGATCGCTGGACGGTCGCCGTGAACCTCGCGCAGGGCCAGGGGAGCACGTTCAAGGGGGATCTCGAGATCGTCGCCAAGGGCCTGCCGCCGGGCGTGCGGCTCCTGCCCAACCGCATCCCCGCGGGCGAAGGCTCCTGGCCGATCCAGTTCGTGGCCGACGCCGACGCGGCCCCGGCGGCGGCGGTGATCGAGCTCGAGGCCCGGCCGCTCGACCCGCAGCGGAAGGTCGAGAGCCGCTGCCAGATGAATCTCCCGTTCCTCAACTCCCCCGGCGGCGACGCCTGGCGGACGGTGCGGCTCGACCGCTTCATGCTCGCGGTCGTCGAGCCCGCCCCCTTCGCGGTCGACATCGACCAGCCGGCGGCGCCGATCGTGCGCGGCGGCGGGCTCGGCATCCCGGTGACGCTCACCCGCCGCGACGGCCACGACGAGCCGATCGGGCTGCAATTCGACTGGACGGCCAAGGGCATCGGCCGGCCGCCGCAGGTGATCGTGCCCTCGGGGGAGAGCACCGCCGTGCTCGAGCTCACCGCCGAGGCGTCGGCGGCGCTCGGCGCCGCGCCGCTGGCCGTGACCGCGCTCACGAAGAGCCGGGGCGACCAGAGCTGGTCGGGGCTCGGCCAGATCCGCGTGTCGTCGGCGCTCGTGAGCCTCGCCGTGGCCGAGCCCTTCGTGGAGCTGGCCTGCGAGCCGGGCAGCGTGCGGCGCGGCGAGCGGAAGGCCTTCGTCTGGACGGTGAAACAGAAGAGCCCCTTCGACGGTGCGGCCTCCGTGAAGCTGCTCGGGCTGCCGAAGGGGGTGACGGCGGTGGAGCCGCCGCCGCGGATCACGAAGGACTCGGCGGAGATCGCCTTCGAGGTCGAAGCCACCGACGACGCCCTGCTCGGGTCGGTGAACGGGCTCTCCTGCGAGGTGACCGTGACGTCGGGCGGCCAGGAGATCCGCCAGCGGTCGGGCAAGGGCGTGTTGCGGATCGATCCGAGGCTCTGAGGAGGTTCGTCATGCAGCGCCCGTTTTCGATCGTCCTCGCGGCCGCGATCCTCTTCGGCGCCGGCACGGCACGCGCCGAGAGCCAGACGGCCGAAAGCCAGACGGCCGAAAGCGAGACGGCCGCCGCGCAATCGGCCGGGGCCCAAGCCGCCGCCGCGGCCGCACGGCCGAGCTTCCGCCGCGACGTGATGCCCGTCTTCTTCCGGGCCGGCTGCAACGCCGGCACCTGCCACGGGTCGGCCCGCGGCAAGGACGGCTTCATGCTCTCCCTCTTCGGCTACGACCCCAAGGGCGACTACGAGCGGATCGTGACCGACATCCCGGGCCGCCGCGTCAACACGGCCCTCCCGGAGCAGAGCCTGCTTCTGCTCAAGGCCACCGGCGCCGTGCCGCACACCGGCGGCAAGCTCTTCGAGAAGGGGAGCGACCTCGCCGCCACGCTGCGCCGCTGGATCGCGGCGGGCGCGCCCGACGACGACGGCTCCGTGCCGGCGACGGTGGATCTCACGCTCTCGCAGGCGAGCCTCGTCTTCGACGCGGCGGGGAAAAACGCGGCCCTGCGGGTGACGGCCGTGGCGGGCGACGGTACCACCCGCGACGTGACGACGCTCGCCCGCTATTTCTCCAACAACCCCAGCGTGGCCACGATCGACGCCGACGGCAACGTCGTCGCCGTCGGGCCCGGCGACACGAACGTCTTCGCCCGCTTCGCCCGGTTCACCGTCGGCGCCGAGGTGATCGTGCTGCCTCCGGCGGAGGGCTTCGCCTGGCCGAACCCGCCCGCGGAGAACTTCATCGACCGGCTCGTCTTCGACCGGCTCGAGAAGCTGCGGATCGCCCCCTCCGACATCTGCGACGACGCCACCTTCCTGCGGCGGGTGACGCTCGACCTCGCGGCGCGGCCGCCCACGGTGGAGGAATACCACGCCTTCATGGCCGATGCGTCGCCGGACAAGCGCCGCCGGAAGATCGACGCCCTGCTCGCCGACGACGCCTTCGCCGACCTCTGGACGGCGATCTGGTCGGAGCACCTGCGGATCATCGGGGGCAGCTACGCGCCGCCGGCGACGCTCGTGAAGTCGGCCGACGCCTACCGCGAGTGGATCCGCCGGCAGCTGCGGGCCGGCCGGCCGCTCGACGAGTTCGTGGCCGAAATGGTGGCCGCCTCGGGCAGCAACATCTCCAATCCCCCCGTCAACCTCTACACGATGCTCGTGCACAAGCCGAAGGTCGAGCCCAAGCCGCTGGCGGCCGACTTCTCGCAGCTGTTCCTCGGGGTGCAGATCCAGTGCGCCGAGTGCCACAATCACCCCTTCGACCGCTGGACGATCGACGACTACTACGGCTTCGTCAGCTTCTTCACCGGGATCAGGCGGATCAACGGCGCGGAGCCGCGGGAGCGGCGGATCTACTTCGACACGGCGGTCGAACCCGCCCGGCACCTCGTGGACGGCCGGCCGATGCCCGCGACGGTGCTCGGCGGCCTCGCGCCCGTGCCGGCGGGCGAGGATCCCCGCCGGGCGCTCGCCCGCTGGCTCACCTCCCCCGACAACGACCTCTTCAGCCGCAACCTCGCCAACCGCATCTGGGCGCAGCTCTTCAGCCGCGGCATCGTCGAGCCGGTGGACGACGTCCGCGTGAGCAACCCGCCCGCGAATCCCGCGCTCCTCGACGCGCTGGCGAAGCGGCTCGTGGAGCTGAAGTTCGACCTCCGCGGACTCGTCCGCGAGATCTGCAATGCGCGGGTCTACCAGCTCTCGTGCCGGCCCACGCCGTCCAACAGGGCCGATGACCGGCAGTTTTCCCACGGCCACCTGCGGCGGCTGCGGGCCGACGTGCTCAGCGACTCGATCGTGGCCGTCACGGGCGTGCCCCGCGGCTTCGGCAACTTCGCGGCCGGCACCCGCGCGATCGACGTCTACCCGCGGATGGCCGGCGACACCGGCGGGCCGCACCACGCCGATCCCTTCTTCCACACGTTCGGCGCCGCGAGCCGCGCGACGGTGGCCGCGGCGGAGACACGGCGCGACCCCACCCTCTCGCAGGCGCTCCACCTGATCGTCGGCGACAGCCTCCGCGACCGGCTCGCGCAGGGGGGCGTCGTGGCGACGCTGATCGCGACCAAGTCGACGCCGGAGGACGTCATCGACGAACTCTACGCGCGCACGCTCTGCCGCCGCCCGACGACGGCGGAGATGGAGGGGCTGCGGGTGCTCGTGGGCGACGCCGTCAAGGATCCGGCCGTCTACGAGGACATCTTCTGGAGCCTGCTCAACTCCACCGAGTTCCTCTTCAACCACTGAGCGAATCACCGCGCACCGCTCCGGCGGCCGCCGCAGGCCCGTGCCGTCCGCGGCGATCGTGAACCGCGACGGCGGCGGCCGCTGATCGCCAGGCCTTGCGGCACCGGCTATCATCGTCGCCACGGCGGCGGGCCTCGGCCCCGCCCCGCGTGGGCCATGCACCGCCCCGATCACACGCCGGCGCCGGACACCGGGCACGATCGCACCATCCCCGCCGACAGGCACGCAGCATGACCACCCACGACCCGCGCTGGGGCGGCCTCTTTCCCGCGCTCACGACGCAGTTTGACCGCGACGGCGGCCTCGACCTTCGGGCCACGGCCCGCCACGCGGAGGCCCTCGTCGCGGCCGGCATGGCGGGCGTCATCGCCTGCGGCTCGCTCGGCGAGAACCAGGCGCTCGCCCCCGACGAGAAGCGGGCCGTGCTGCGGACGGTCGTCGAGGCCGTCGGCCGCCGCGTGCCCGTGCTCTCGGGCGTCGCCGAAACGAGCACGCGGGCCGCGATCGATTACGTCCGCGACGGCGAGCGGCTCGGCGCGGCGGGCTACATGGTGATGCCGCCGATGGTCTACCGCGCGCCGGCCGAGGAGGCGCTGCACTACTTTCGCCGCGTGGCCGCGGCCACGTCGCTCCCTTGGATGCTCTACAACAACCCGATCGGCTACTCGGTGGACGTCACGCCGGCGCAGATGGCGGGCCTCGCCGACGTGCCGAACCTCGTGGCGATGAAGGAGAGCTCGGGCAACACCCGGCGGATCACGGAATTGCGGCTCGTGGTCGGCGACCGCTACCGGCTCTTCGTCGGCGTCGACGACCTCGCGCTCGAATCGGCCGTGCTCGGCCTCGACGGCTGGGTGGTGGGCTCGGGCGTGGCCTTCCCCCGGGAAAACCAGCACCTCTGGAACCTCATCCAGGCCGGCCGCTGGGACGAGGCCCGGGCGGTCAACCGCTGGTTTTTTCCCCTCTCGGGCCTCGACACCCACGTCAAGTTCGTGCAATACATCAAGCTCGCCGTGCAGGAGGTGGGCCTCGGCGCCGAGTGGGTGCGCGAGCCGCGGCTGCCGCTCGTGGGCGCCGAGCGCGACCGCGTGCTCGCCGTGATCCACGCCGGGATCGCCGGCCGTCCGCGGCTCGACTGACGTTCCGACCGTTTCCCGCCGAGGGTGCCGCCGTGAGCCGGCCAGCCGTGCGCACGATCCGCTTCGTCGACTCGCACACCGCGGGCGAGCCCACCCGCGTGGTCCTCGCCGGCGGCCCGCCGCTCGGCGCGGGGAGCGTCGCGGAGCAGTGCCGCCGGTTCGCCGCCGAGCACGACCGCTTCCGCTCGGCGATCGTCAACGAGCCGCGCGGGTCCGACGTGCTCGTAGGCGCGCTCGTCTGCCCGCCCGCCGACCCGGCCTGCCACACCGGTGTGATCTTCTTCAACAACGTCGGCATGCTCGGGATGTGCGGCCACGGCACGATCGGCCTCGTCGTGACGCTGCACGCCGAGGGGCTGCTCGGCCCCGGCCCGTGCCTGATCGAGACGCCGGTGGGCGTCGTCGCGGCCACGCTCCACGACGACGGCGGCGTGTCGGTGCGCAACGTGCCGAGCCACCGCCTCGTGAAGGATCTCGCGGTGGACGTGCCGGGGCTCGGACGCGTGCGCGGCGACGTGGCCTGGGGGGGCAACTGGTTCTTCCTCGTCACCGAGCCGGCCTGGGATCTCGACGCCCACCCGACCGCGACGTTGATCCGCATCGCCGGCGACATCCGCCGCGCGGTGAACGCCGTGCATCCGCTCGTGGACCATGTCGAGCTCTTCGGTACGCCGCTCGACCCGCGGGCCGACTCGCGCAACTTCGTCCTCTGCCCCGGCGGGCAATACGACCGCTCCCCCTGCGGCACCGGCACGAGCGCGAAGCTCGCCTGCCTCGCGGCCGACGGCCTGCTCGCGCCGGGCGAGACATGGATCCAGGAGAGCATCCTCGGCACCCGCTTCACGGCCAGCTACGCGCGGTGCGCCGCGCCGGCGACGCCGGCGGCCACGACCTCGGGCCCGGTGGCCGGGCCAACGCCCGGGCCGGCGACCGGGCCGGCGACCGGGCCCACCATCGAGCCGACGATCACCGGGCGGGCGAGCGTCGTCGCCCGCGGCGAGCTCCTGCTCGATCCCGACGATCCCTTCTGCTGGGGCCGGAGGGACGCCCCTTGAAACGCGTGGCGATCGTCGGCGCGGGCGTCATCGGCCTGCTTGCCGCCTGGCACTGCCGGCGCCGCGGCTGGGAGGTGACCGTCGTGGAGCGGTCGAGCCCGACCCGCGACGGCTGCTCCTTCGGCAACGCCGGGATGGTGGTGCCGAGCCACTTCGTGCCCCTCGCCGCCCCCGGCATGATCCGGCTGGGGCTCAGGTGGATGTGGAATCCCGAGTCCCCCTTCGCGATCCGCCCCGCCTGGTCGTGGGAGCTGCTCGACTGGCTCTGGCGGTTTCGCGGGGCGTGCACCCGGCGGCACGTCGATCGCGCGGCCCCGGTGCTCCGCGACCTGAATCTCGCGAGCCGCGGGCTCTACGAGCGGCTGCATGCCGACCTGCCCGGCGGCATCGGCCTCGAGCCGCGCGGCCTCGTGATGCTCTGCCGCACCGCGGCGGGGCTCGAGGAGGAGGCCCACGCGGCCGACATGGCGGCGCGGCTCGGCGTGGCGGCCGAGGTGCTTTCCGCCGCCGATGTCGCGCGGGCCGAGCCGGGGCTCCAGATGACCGTCGCCGGCGGCGTGCTCTACCCGCTCGACTGCCACCTCTCCCCCGCCGCGCTGATGGCGAACCTGCAGGGCGACCTCGAGAGGCGCGGCGCGGAGCTCCGCTTCGGCGAGGAGGTGACGGGGTTCGCCTGCGAAGGGCGGCGGATCCGCGCGGTGCGCACCGACCGCGGCGAGATCACCGCCGACGAGGTCGTGCTCTGCGCCGGCGCCTGGTCGCCCGCGGTGGCCCGGGATCTCGGCCTGCGGCTGCCGGTGCAGGCCGGCAAGGGCTACAGCCTCACGCTCGAGCGGCCCGCGGAGCTGCCCCGCCGCTGCCTCATCCTCACCGAGGACCGCGTCGCTGTGACGCCGATCGGCGGGGCGCTGCGGTTCGGCGGCACGATGGAGATCGGTGGCCGGATCGACAGCCGGGGCATGGCCGAGCGAATCGCATCGGGGCGGATCGCCGGGATCGTGCGGTCGGTCGTGCGGGCGTTTCCGGCGTTCGTGGCCGACGACTTCGCCCGGATCAACCCCTGGGTGGGCCTGCGGCCCTGCACGCCCGACGGCCTTCCCTGCCTCGGTCGCACCCGCGGCTGCGACAACCTCGTCGTCAACACCGGCCACGCCATGATGGGCATCAGCCTCGCGGCGGTCTCCGGCCGGATCGTGGCCGACACGCTGGCCGGCACGCCGCCGGAAGCGGTCGATCGCCACGCCGCCGCGCTCCTCTCCCCCGACCGCTTCGGCCCGGGCCGCTGACGGAGGCTGCAGCGAGCCTGCGCTCCCGAGGCCCACACAAACACACCCCCCTTGCAAGGGGGTCTTCCCGCTCCTACGATGCATCCGCTCGAAAACGAGAGGCTGCAAAGACGGAGGTGCGGCGATGGCCCGGATCGACGACTCGGCTGCTGTCCAAGCAGGTGATCAGGCAGGCACTCAGACAGGCGCCCCGGCGAGTAGCCTGGCGAGCAGCCCGCGAAGCGACCAGACGATCAGCCCGCGAAGCGACCAAACAAGCGCCCGGATCGCGGCGGTGGTGGGAGAGCTTGCCGATCTCGGCCGCCGGATCGAGCGGCGGGCGCGGGAGCTGGCCAGGCTCGCGGAGACGGCGGGCCGCACGACGTCGGCAGCGGCGCGAGGCGCATCGCTCGTCGCCAGGGCCGCGAGTGAACTCGCCAGTGGCATCGCGGCAGGCGGTCACACGACTGCCGGCGATCGGTCCGTTCGCTCCGCCCGTGCGAGCTGCGCGTCGCCTGGCTCCGCCCGTGCGAGCTGCGTGTCGCCTGGCTCCGCCCGTGCAAGCTGCGCTGCCACACGGCCGCGCGAGACGACGCCGGCGAAGCCGATGCGCGGCGGGCCTGCCGCACGACCGTCCACTCATGCTCCGTGCAGCCGCACGCGATCCCCGGCGGCGGCCGGCAACAGCTCCCACAGCCACCAAGGCGCACGACCGCGTGGCGGTGGCGGCGATCCATCGGGTGAGCATCGAGAGCATCGTCGGCGGCTGCGGGCGATCACACCGTTGCTCCTGAGCATCGCCGTGCACGTGCTCCTGCTCGTCGGCCTCGCGCTCGTGTACGTCGCCGGTGATGCGGTCCTCGAACGCACGCCGATCATCCTCGGCATGGCGTCGGATTCGGCCGCCGACGAACTCGTGTCGTTGAACATGTCGGTGGCGGACATGGCAGCGGGCGAGCCCGACACGTCGAGCCCGGATGCCGCCGCCGCAGACGCCCCCGAGCCGTTCGCAACGGCGACTGCGGCCGCCGATACGCTCGCCGACGTGCCGCCGCCCGAATGGGAGGCGATCACGGCCGACGCGTCGGCCATCCTCGAGCCGCTGACGAGAGACGGATCATTCACGGCCTCCGTCGCGGCCCTCGACCCGGCAGCCATGCTCGCCGAGGTGGGGGCGGCGGGAAGTGGAGCCGCCGCACACCGCGGCCCGGGCGGCGGCCCGGGCGGCGGCGCGGGTGGCGCCGGCGGTAAGGGGGCTGGCCGTGACCTGACGACGTTCTTCGGCCGCGAGGGATCGGGCCGTCGCGTCTGCATCCTCTGCGACAATTCCAACAGCCACCACGACGGGGGCTTCCACGCGGTGCTCGACGAGGTGGCCCGGTCGGTGGAATCGCTGCGGCCCGAGCAGTCGTTCTTCGTGATCTTCTTCAGTGACGCCGCCTATCCCCTCTTCCATCCCGCCGCCGTCGACGCGCTCGAGCCGGCCACGCCGGACAACAAGCGGCGGCTCCGGGCGTGGCTCGGCACGGTGGAGATGTGCAGCGGCGGCCAGGGCATCCACGACGCCGTGCGGCTCGCAGGGTCGCTCGAGCCCGACGTCGTGTATCTTCTCTCCGACGGCGAGTTCTCGGGGAGCGTCGTGGATCGCGTGCGGTCGGCCGACCTGGGCGACGCGGTCGTGCACACGCTGGGCATCCAGCAGCGGGTGGTGGACCGGCGGACCGGGCAGGTCGTGCCGGACAGGCTCCGGGAGCAACAGGGGTTCAACCAGAATCTGATCGCGATCGCGACGGCGCACGGCGGCTCATTCACCCCCGTGAATCCGCCGCCTCTGGCGGCCACCCTCGAGCGGCTCCGGCCGATCCCCAGAAACCGCACCCGCGGGGCGGTCTGGGGGCTGAAGTTGTGAGGCCGGGAGCTCGTCACCGGCGCCGGCCGACCACCGCACGGCCCGCTCGGACCGCAGGGGCGTGCACCCTCGCTCACGCCCCCGGACCGTGCGATCCCGAACCGTGCATCTCGGGACCGTGCTTCTCCGCGGCATCCGTCCCGGCGAAACGCAGGTCGAATCCCGCCGCCCGCAGGTGGTCGAGGCTGCGACGGATGCCGTCGGACGTGTCGCCGAGCGGCTCGTACTCCACGAGAAACGTGCCTGCGTAACCGGTGCGCGGCAGGAGATCGGCCCAGTCAATGCCGTCCGGAGCGTCGCCGACGGCGCCGGCCGTCCAGCCCGCGCCCGACCGCACCCAGTCCTTGAGGTGGCAGTAGGTGATCCGGCCGGCGAGCAGGTCGACGGCGCACCGCGGGTCGGAGGGGTCGGCGGCGCGGATGTTGCCCGGATCGAAGTTGAAGCCGATCCGCGCGGGGAGTTCCGTGAGCAGCCGACGCAGCCCGTCGCGGTGGGTGGTCGCGGTGTGCACGTGGGTGGCGGAGCCGTCGGCGTTCCAACGGATCGCGCCGTGCGTCTCAATCGCCATCGCCAGGCC
>Ga0208249_1000543_pt1 | contig 12465 bp, 15 predicted proteins | sample CryBogmetaGMA1M_FD_184546 | JGI IMG/M metagenome (GOLD analysis project Ga0208249, IMG submission 184546) | Freshwater microbial communities from Crystal Bog, Wisconsin, USA - MA1M (SPAdes) | ecosystem: Environmental > Aquatic > Freshwater > Lake | place: Crystal Bog, Wisconsin, USA | collected...
GCCGTGCGCCATGCCCGCAGCGGCAAAACAATTCGACTCTCCCGGCCCCAGAAGTTATTTGGCCAGGATCGAGAAGTGGTGGACGAGGCTTTCCCGGGTGATGTGATTGGCCTCAACAATCCCGGCATGTTTGCCATTGGCGACACCTTGTATGTGGGCTCCAAGGTGGAATACGAGGGCATTCCTTGCTTCAGTCCGGAAATCTTTTCCTGGTTGCGTAATCCCAACCCCTCGGCGTTTAAAAGCTTCCGCAAGGGTGTGAACGAACTGCGGGAAGAGGGGGCCGTGCAGGTGCTCTATGACACCGACCAGAGCAAGCGCGATCCAATCCTGGCGGCCGTCGGGCAACTGCAGTTGGAAGTGGTGCAATACCGGTTAGAGCATGAATACGGGGTTCAAACCCGTATTGAACCCCTGGGTTTCAGCGTCGCCCGCTGGGTGAGCGGCGGCTGGCCAGCCCTTGAGAAAGTGGGGCGCATTTTTAATTGCAAAACCGTGCGGGATGCCTGGGATCGGCCGGTGCTGCTGTTCAAGAACGACTGGAACCTCAACCAACTCGCCGAGGACCACCCCGATCTAGAGCTCAGTGCCGTGGCACCGGTGGTGAGTGGCGTCGAACCGATTGCCCTCTAGCTGGAGGTAACCACCTCACAGTTGGCAAGCGTCCGCGCCAGCATGGCTGTAACGAACCATCACAGCGATGCCCAAGCCAGTTTGGCTGGTGCGTCCCCGCCCTGACGGGGGCTGCGATTACGTCAATTTTCAACCCGATCTGGAGGGTTTGTCCTCCGGCACCATTCTGATGCGGGAGGGCAGCCATTTGCCCCCCCAGATTCCTCTCCTGAAGCACCGTCAGCGCCTGCCGCTGGCAGAGGCCGAGCTTTGTAGTCGCCACCTTCAGCAGGACGACGGTTATCAAAATAGTGAGCCTTTGTTTTAGGGGGCCCAAACCATGCGCCCGTTGATGGGCTGTCCTCGATAGGCTTGGACCCTATGAACCAACGCTCCGATTCGCCGTCCCCGCCGGCTGATGCTCCCGGTCCCTACGAGTGTTTGGGGATCACGGCTGATGCCAGTTTTGATGAGGTGCAGGCGGCCAAGCAGGCCCGCCTTCTTGAGGTTGCTGGTGACACGATGGCCTGCTCCAGGGTGGAAGCCGCCTACGACGCTGTGCTCATGGAACGTCTGAAGGCTCGCCAGCAGGGCAAGGTGAGCACGGCGGCTAAAACCGCCTCCCAGCGGGAGCAGGTGCCCCCGACCACGAAATTGTCCGTGAAGGCCCTGCCCAAGCTTCCCCAGTTGCCCAAATTTGCCCAAGCAGCCCTGCCCAAGGTGTCGGCTACGGCCCAGGGCCGGGAGCTCTGGTTTCCCGTGGCCACATCCGGCGTTTTGCTCGGCCTGCTGGTGTTGGTGCCTGCGGCTCCGCCGGAGCTGTTGCTTGCCTTGGCCACCGGCATGGCTGTGATCAATCTGCAGCGCCGCACCGGCAAGTTCCTCAAGGCCGTGGGCTGGAGCATTGGCTTGCTGAGCCTGGGCTTGCTGCTCGGTGGTCTGCTTGCGGCTGGATTGGATCCAGCCCTTCCCCTGGGCTTCCCCCTTTCTTCTGTGCAGGTGCAGAGCTTGCCCGCCCTAGTGGTGTTGCTGTTGGGAGCCCTGCTGCTCGGTTAGGCCCGGAGGGATGGGTCAATTACCCTGCTGCCTTGCCTTATTTTCGTTGGTTTAATTCGCTTGTTTTCTTCTGTCGCTTCACTTCTTTCGCTTCACTTCTTTCGCTTCGCTTCTTTCGCTTCACTTTTGCTGGTGAAGAGTAGCTCAATGATAGACAACAGAACAGGCATTTATTTGGTTACGTCACTTTCCTCGCGTCGTTAGGGATAGTATCTGGTTGCTGGCTGGATCACTCGGTCTCTCAAGGGCTAATCCCCGAGGTGCGTGTTCTGGATCACACGTGCCGTCGAGATACTTCCCTAAACTGTTAGCCCATCAATAGCTGCCAGATGCTTGTTCGTACCCCTTTGGTGGAACTCAGCTTGATAGAGGGGATTGCCTATCGACAAAAGTTGCGGGGCGGTCAGACAGGAGTCGTTATTCTTCGTAACGACTATCTCCAGCCTGGGCTCGCTCTCGTTAATCACCGAACTGGCGAGCCAGATTTAGCTACTCATCTGCCCCAGGAGTTGTTCTCCAAAGAGGCTTTCGTTGAGGCGTTAGAGCTCACTTCTGGCCTTCCCTACAGTCGCAGGGGACCCGTGCGCTCCCAATCGATTCTGCCCCTCTCCCCCGATACTCCTGATCACCCAGAAACTACTGAGGAGCTTGCATCCAGCGCCCCTGAGGCACTTACTGTGGTCAGTAGCCACGACTATGCGGCAATCGTGAAGGCCTACACCAACCGCAAGGGAGAGCTTTCGTATGAACTACTCAATAAGGCTCTCATTAAGGCAGCCCATGCCAATCCCTTTGTTGCCACGATGGTCCATCAAGGGGCATCATTGGAACAAATCAGTAACCATGTGGTTAGGGCTAATTTTGAGTCAGTGAGTGGCAATAGTCATTTAAGTGAAGCTGAAGTTAATAGCATCATTTCCCTGCTTGATGAGGTGAGTCCTAGATCAGTCATCAGGGAGTTTAATGACGAAATTCGTAAGATGATAAGTCATCGTTCCCCTTAATCACTTTCACCTGCTAGCTCTAGTGGCTGGAAGTCTTGAGGGAATATTTGCTGATTTGATGTTCAGTGCTTTTGCCAGAACTGCCAGATCACCTCACTCGATTGATGGGTCCCTGGCGAGCTCGACAATCAACGCTTCCAACTCGGGCGCTTCAACCACATAATGCTCGTTGCAGAAGTGGCAGGTGAGTTCGGCCCGGCCCTCTTCTTGCAGCACGGTGGTGAGCTCATCGCGGCCCAGTAGTTGCAGGGCCCCAACGCTGCGCTCCCGGCTGCAGGAGCACTGGAACCTCACCCCCTGGCGGTTGGCCAGCTGTTCCAGGGGCTGGGGATCGAGGTCCGGGAAGATGTCTTCCAGGAGGCCCTGCAGGTTGGTGGCGTGGTCGGCCAGCCGTTGGCTGAAGCCCCTCACCTCCTGGCAGCGCTCCTCCAACAGGGCCACCAGGGCGGGTTCGCGGGCGGCCTTGGGGAGCACCTGAACCAACACCCCACCGCTGCAGAGCACCCCCTGGCTATCGATTTGTTCCCCAACAAACACCGCCGATGGGGTTTGCTCGGAATGGACCAGGTAGGAGGCGAGGTCGTCGCCAATGCCACCGCTCACCAGTTCCACCGTGGAGCTGAATGGCTCACCCACGCCCAGGTCGCGGACGACGTGGAGGTAGCCCGTGCCGGTGGCAGTTTTGAAGTCGAAGTGGCTGCCGCCATCGATGGGTTGAACCAGATCCAGCTCGAGCTGGGGGTTGCCCACGTAGCCCCTCACCGTGCCATTGCGCCCCGCATCGACCATTAATCCCTTCAGGGGGCCATCGGATTGGATGCGCAGGTTGACCCGCCCGTGGGCCACCTTCATGGAGCTGGCGAGCAGCAGCCCCGCCGTCATGCTCCGGCCCAATAAAGCCGTGGTCAGAAACGACAGCCCATGCCTGTGGCGGGCTACCCGACTGGCTTCGGTGGTGGTCACGGCCACCATGCGGATGCCTCCATCGGCGGCCGTAGCCCGCAGCAACTGGTCGGCCAAAGGATGATTCCCTGATCCAGGCATCGTACGGATCGCTGTTCAGACCCCTGGCGGCTCCAGGGGGGCGAGCATGCCGTCGTGCATGCGCCAGCCCTGGTCGATCACCCCAGCGAATAGCTCCGGTTCGTGGGTGACCACCAACAACATGCGGTCCTTTGAGAGCACAGCGAGGAGATCGAGGATCTCGCGGCGCACGCTCCAGTCGAGGCCGGCGGTGGGTTCATCCAAGAGCAGCACCTTGGGATTGCGCAGTAATTGCACCGCCAGGGCCAGCCGCCGTTGTTGGCCGCCACTGAGCTGTTCCGGTGCCTGCTGGAGGGAGAGGCCCCCCAGGCCCACCAGGGTGAGCACGGCTTCGGCGTTGTCGGCGCTGAGGCGCCGCTGGCCCAATTTCAATTCCTGGCCCACGCTGAGCCCTAGGAAATGGCGCTCGGGGAACTGAAAGACCAGGCCGCACAGCCAGCGCCGTTGGCGGCCGTTGAGCCCTTGGCCATCCCAACTGATCGAGCCGGTTTTCGGCTCCGCCAGACCGCTGATCACCTCGAGCAAGGTGGTTTTGCCGCAGCCACTTGGACCTGCCACCAGGGCAGGAGTTCCAATGCCCAGTTGCAGATTGATCTGGCGCAGCACCGGTGAAGCGGCGGTGGCGCTTTGGTACGAGAGGTCGCGCAGCTCAAGCATTCGCCAAGCATGCCTGGTGTGTTGGGGGCCTGGCGTGTTTGATAGGGGGACCGTTGTTGTACTGGTCCAAGCCATGGAGGTGCGCTTCCGCGAATTCGACCCGTTCAATTGCTGGATCTGGCTGCGCTTTGCCAACCCCCCCGGCGGCGGTGAACGGGGCTACGTGGAAACGGCCTTGGATAGCTGGTTTTTCTTGGGAAAATGCGGCGCCTTCAACGCTGAGGCGTTGCAGGTGCATGAAGAGGGCGCCGATCTCAGCTGGATGGCCTACGACAGCGAAGACGCCCAGGCGGCTATGCCCGCCCTGATGCACAACATGGGTCCGATGGAATACCAGGAGAACTGGGCCCGCTGCTGGCTCGACCTGGGCACCAGTGATGGCTTCGCCCTCGATGTCTTGATCAATGCCCTGCGCCAGCTCAACCATGATGTGGTGGAGATTGAGGAGCTCTTGATCGGGGGCCTCAACGACGACTGGCCGATTGAGGAGCAACCCGAGTCGGTCTTCGACGACTAGCGCCATCGGCCCTATCCCCCGTTGTCAGTGGTCCGCGAACTGCGTCGCCTGTTGATTTCCCCCCAGCGCCTGGCGGGCGCGGACCTTGAGCTCGCGCTCGAGGCCGAGGAATTGCATTACCTACGCCGGGTGCTGCGGCTGCGCGAGGGTGATCATTTTGCCCTCGCTGATGGGGTGGGCCATCTCTGGACCGCGGCTCTTGTGGGCGGCAGCGGTGCGGTTTTGGATCAACCGGTGGATGCGCCCCTCCAGGCCGAAGCCAGGCCCTTACTACCGCTGCAACTGGCGGTGGCCTTGCCCAAGCGCGATGGGGAGCTGATCCTGCGCATGGCCTGCGAATTGGGCATTGATCGCCTCACACCCCTCAAGGCCGACCGCAGTGTTCCCGCCGCTTTCAACAGTGGGCGTTGCAGCCTGATCCTGCGGGAGGCAGTGGAGCAGTGTGAGCGGTTGTGGTCTCCCGAACTGGGGGCCTTGCAGCCAGCTGAAGCTTGCCTGGGCCAACCGCCCTTGGGTCTGGGCCTGCTAGCAACTACCCGCCGCGAAGGGCTTCCCTTGCTGGCCACGGTGCTTGAGCAGACAAGTCTTCCCCCCATGCTTGATTGGCCTCCCCTCTGCGCTTCTGCGCTTGCCCAGGGTGTGGTGATGGCGATCGGTCCGGAAGGGGGCTGGAGCCCCGCCGAAGAAGAACTGGCCATCTCAAAGGGCTGGATCCCGGTGAGCCTGGGAGCCACGATTCTGCGCAGTTCCACGGCGGCGGTGGCAGCTGCGGCCCTGCTTAGCCATTGGAGGGCAGGCCTGTAGGGGCCCCTCATAGCCAAGGGCTCAGCTCGGAAAATCAGCTCTTGAACATGCCCTTGGCCATGGTCTTAAAGCCTCCGAGGTTCGCGCCTGCGCGGCGGCGGGCCGTGGGGACGGCATTGGCGGGATTGAGGCAGTCGGGGGCAAAGGTGGCGTTGCTGGGTGCTGGCATGGCGTCTTGGGCAGCTCGCAGCTCGGCGGCAATGGCTTCGGCCGTGGTGAGGGTGCTGGCAGCTGGCTGGCCTTCTTGGGTTGCCCCGGCTGCTTGCAGCGCTTGAGGTTGTGCGGAATCGCCAGGCTTGGGCGCCCCGGTCTTGGCCGCAGCCGCGTTAACTGCCGCTGCCTTGACCGGCGCAGATTTGATCGCAATCGAAGCAGGCACAGCTCCTTCGCTGCCGAAATCGTGGCGGAAAACTTCCTTGCGGTTAAACACCATGACGGCAGAAACGTCTTGAGTCGATTATCGATGGCGATCTGCCACTTCGGTTGCCTGGCTTAGATCTGTGCAACACAAGCGAGGTCCCTGCGTTGATTGCCGTCCTGCTGAGCTGGTTCTCTGCCCTGTTGATCAATGGGCTGTTGATCGCCCTGGCCCAGCGACTGCCCTTGCTCACCAAGGCCGGTTGGGTGCATGCCGGCATCCTGGGCACCCTCCTTTGGGGCAGCTTGGGGCCCAGGGGCTGGTTGGCCGTTGTGGCCTATTTGGCCCTGGGTTCGATGGTCACCAAGCTGGGCTTTCGCAGCAAACAGGCCCGGGGTCTGGCGGAGGCGAGGGGTGGCAAGCGGGGCCCCGAAAATGTTTGGGGTTCGGCGGCCACCGGTGCCGGGTTGGCCCTGGCGAGCCAGCTCCTCCCCCCCCAGGCCACCCCCGTGCTGCTGGTGGGTTTTGCCGCCAGTTTTGCCGCCAAGTTGGCGGACACCTTCGGCAGTGAAATTGGCAAGCGTTGGGGCCGCCACACCCTGTTGATCACCACCTTCCGAGCGGTCCCCCCCGGCACGGAGGGGGCCATCAGCCTGGAGGGCACCGCTGCAAGCTTGGTGGGCAGTGCCCTGATGGCCTCGCTGATGGGCCTTCTCGGCCTACTGCCAACCTCGATCAGCTGGGTCCTGGTGACCCTGGTGGGCTTGCTGGCCACCCTGATTGAAAGCGTGATTGGGGCCACATGCCAAAGCCGCTTTGGCTGGCTCACCAATGAGCTGGTAAACGGCCTGCAAACCCTGATTGCGGCCCTGATCGCCATGGTCGGCTTCCTACTCCTCGGCCTCCCATCGCAGGTTATGGCGTAGCTGGTCGAGGGCGGCTTCAACGCGGGTTTGGGCTTGCTTGGGGTCCATGCGCAACTGAAAACCAAGCTCTTTCCAACTGCGCTGATGGATCCAGTGGCCCTTGAGTAGGGCGCGATCCAGGTCCGGTAGGGCCTTCAACTGCTTCTCCAGCCAGCTTCGCTGTGCCTGGCTGGGGCCATCGCTGGTTTCCGGGGCGGCAATCTGATCCATGAGGCATGGGCCCTCCCCGCTGGTTTGATGGCACCCAGGTACGGGGGCATCGAGGCTGAGCAGGTGCAGGGCCCGCTGCACGGCCTTGGCCTCTTCCAACTGCTCAATCCGGCAGTTCAAGGCCCCGGCAAGCGCGGCGGTATCGAGGGGTGCTGCGCCCTGTCGCTGGCGTTGTTCGATCAGCCGTCGAGCCCGCTGGTGCAGTTCGCGCAGGCGCCTGGGGGTTTTGAGCGGTTGGTGGTTGTCCCGCTGGTCGTGCAAGATCGCCCCGCGGATGTAGGGCACGGCAAAGCTGCTCAAGTTGCAATCCCGTTTGAGGTCGAAGGCCTCCACGGCCCGAATCAGCCCCAGGCTTCCAGCCGAAACCAGCTCGTCAAAGGGTTAGCCCGTCTGCTTGCTGAGGCGGTTGGCCACCTGGCGCACCAGGGCCAGATTTTCCCTGACCAGGGCATTGCGCCAGTGGAGGCTCAGCTCAGCCTGTTTGGATTGGTTGGCCTGGGCTAAGGCCTGGAACCATTGCTTGTTTCGCGCCCGAAGTTGGGACTTGATGGGGGTGGATTGGGCCATGGAGCCTGGACGATGGAGACGCCGGTAGGGGGCATCTACGCTCTTCGCTCGCTTGGGCCATGGCCTCCCCTAAGGGGTGGAATGGCCCCTCACCGGTTTGGGTGATTGGCTGCGGCGGCTTGACCCGGATCGGCCCATTGCAGAAGGGCAGGCCACTGGCTGATGCGTTCGTACAGCTGCCGGTGACCTTCGGTATTGAGATGCAGGCCATCACCACAGAGCCACTGGCGCCAGTTGGGATCGCCAAGGAGCCCATCGAGCAGGGGCAAAAACGGCACATCGGCGTCGAGGCAGGCTTCCTCCAGCAGGGCCTCGTAGCGGCGGATGTCGTCGAGTTGGTACCAAAGAATCTCGGCATAGGGCATGGCAGCTTCATCCACCGGCGCCAGTCCCACAACATGGATTGGTGCCAGGGCCTTGGCCGTGGCGAGGAGCTGCTTCAAACCAAACAGAAAGCCCTCGGGGTCCAGTTGCTGGCGACCATCGGCCCGACCCACCCGGGCCGCATCGTTGTGGCCGATGCCGATCAGGATTCCCTGGGGGGTTTGACGCCTCAGTTCGCCGCGGCGGCCCACCTCATCCACCAAGCGGGCGGCCAGGCGCTCCAAGCCATCACCCCGCACGCCCAGGTTGTACACGACTGGGCCGTTGGGTCGCTCCATCCAGTGGCGCCTGAGCCGTTCACACCAGCCCCCCTCGCTCGGATCCCCCCAGCCCTGTACGCCGCTATCGCCAAGCACCACCAACTTCTTGGGACTGGTCATCACCATGGGCGGTTTCGAGGAGTTGGTGGCGGGCACGGTCGCTCAGATCTTCCCCCAGCAGGGTCAACGCTGCATAGACGGCAACCAGGGCAAGCAGTTGGTCCCAGGCAAAGGAGCTCAGAGCCTCCAGGAGTTGGCTGCCGAGGCCCGTGGCCCCCACCAGACCCACCACCACCGATTCGCGCAAGATCACGTCGGCCCGGTAGGCCCCGTAGGCCAGGTAGGGACGCGCCAGAGCGCTAAAGCGCCCATACAGCAGGGCCATCCTGGGGCCCGTTCCCCCACTGATCAGGGCCTGTTCAGGAGCCCTGTCTGCGGTTTCGGCGCACTCCAGCAACAACCGGCCCAGGATGCCGAGGTTGTGGAACCCCAGGGCCAGGGCAGCGGTGGGTACGCCTGGCTTGAGCACAAACAACAGCAACAGGGCTGTCAGGGGGGGCGGCCAGAGCCTGGCGAGCAACCAGATCCCGCGCACCACGAGTTTGCCCAGGGGCCAGGCCGCCACCAAGAGCAGCAGCAGCGGAGCCCCCCCCACGGCCAGAGCTGCGGCCAGGCCCGTGAGCACGATGGTGTTGCCCACCAGGGATGGCCAGTTCAAGCCCGCCAGCTCGGCCCAGTGCGGTGGCCCCATGGGCGGCAGGGCTTGCCAGTGGAGCAAGGCCCCTGGATCGATCTGTTGGCTCTGGGCCACCCACACCAGGAGGGGGATCAACGCCACCCCTAGGGCCACGAGTTCCTGGCCTTGCCGGCCGCTTGCCATCACTTTTTTGGTGAAGCGATTCGGCATCGACCACCGGTGGCGGAGCCAGCCCAGCAGGGTTTCGAGGAGCACCATGGCGGCCAGCAGCACCCAAAGGCCGCTCCACAGCTCCTTGAAGTTCAGCGATTGCAGCGTGAGCCTCAGTTCGGTGCCCAGGCCGCCCAGGCCAAAGACCCCCAGGAGGGTGGCACTGCGCAGGGCGCATTCGAGCCGGTAGCTGCTGTAGCTGAGCAGTTGGGGCAACAGCGGCGGCCCCAGGGCCGTCACCAGGGCCGGTCCCGCTGGTGCGCCAGCGGCGCTTAGGGCGTTGAGGTTGCCCGTGGGCAAGGCGTCGATCAGGTCACTGACAACCCTGGCCACCAGGGCCCCGAAGGGGATGGCAATGGCCACCACGGCCACCACGGGTTCGAGGCCCACCAGTTGGAGCAGCAGCAAGCCCCAGAGCAGCTCATGGATCGAGCGGGGGATGGCGAGCAGCTTGCGGATCAGTTCCGCCGGTGCCCCATGGCCGAGCACCGTCCGCCAGACCGTGCGGGAGCTGGCAACGCCCAGGCCCACTCCAAGCACCATGCTCCCCGCCCAGCCGAGTAGGGCCATTGCTGCGGTGGTGCCCAGCCCGCTGATCACCGATTGGATCACCGCCGGATCGAGGGAGGGCTGGGCGGCGGCCAAGGCGAATTGGCCGATCAGCTCCCAACCACCGCCGTGGACCAGCTGGGGCAAACCCAGCAGCACCGGGATCAACACCAGGGCTGGCATCAACACCCACAGCGGCGCTGCCGGTCGCAGGGAGGTGCTTCTCAAAGGCTGCTGGCATAGAGCGCCGTCAGCTGGTCTTGGCCGAGTTGATCCACCGGTTGATCGAACAGCACCCGTCCAGCCCGCAGGCCCACCACCCGATCGAAGCCGCCCAAGAGATCCGGCCGATGCAAGCTCATCACCAGGGCCCGAGGTGCCCTGGTGTAGTCCAGCAACAGGGCTAGGAGTTCCTCCGCGAGCCTGGGGTCGAGGCTGGCAAGCGGCTCGTCGGCAAGTACGAGTAAGGGCTCTTGTCGCAGGAGCCGGGCGATGGCCACGCGCTGGCGTTGGCCACCGGAGAGGGACCCCACGGGCCGATCCAGAAGGGCCTGATCCAGATCAAGCCTTTCCAGGGCAGCGGCGCAAGGCCCAGTCTCGAGGGGCAGCAGCAGGTTGAGCAGGGCCTTGGGCCATCCCCATTGGGCAAGCCTGGCCCCATTGAGGTTTTGCTGCACTGTGAGTTCTTCGATCAGGCGCAGGTCCTGCCAGAGGGTGCCAATGCGGGCCTGTTGACGGCGGCGCTGGCGCCGGCTTTTGGCTGGTGGTGACCCTTGCCAGAGCACGGTGCCGGCATTGGGTTTAATCAACCCATTGGCCACCGCCAGCAGGCTGCTTTTCCCCTCCCCGCTGGCCCCTATCAGGGCAACCCGTTCCCCGGGCTGGATGTTGAGCTTGATGGCCTCGAGGCGCCGTTGACCCTTGCCGGCCAGATCGATGCCCTGCAGCTCAAGCAAGGCAGGGCTCGGGTGGCTTGGGCTGCCTGCGCTGTCAGCCTCTAGCGTCTGACGGATCACGGCCAGCTTGCGGGAATGGATCTAGGTAGCGTTCCATCCTGCCTTTTGGCCTTCCAATCCGGTGCCCATGCTCCAGGCACGCTGTTGCCAAAAGGATTTTTCCTCTTCCTTGGCCTTCTTTATCTTCTGGCGTTGGCTGCGGATCGCTGGGCGACCCGGTTGGGGGTACCTGCCGCCTTAACGGTCCTGCTGGTGGGCCTTGTGGTGAATGTGAAGGGTGTCGATGTTTTATCGATCGACCAGGCCGAGGTCGAGACCCTGCATGTGATCAGCCTGGCGCTGCTTTTGTTTTATGCAGGCCTGAAAACAGACCTGCGCCGTATCCGAGGTCACCTCACCTTTGCCCTGTTGCTCTCGACTGTGGGAGTGGTGGTGACCCTCTTTTTGCTTGGCTTTTGGCTGGTCTGGCTGGGTTCGCCAGGGGGCGACCTTCTGGCCATGGGCTGGCATCAGCGAATGCCCTGGGGTGCTGCCTTGCTCACGGCAGCCTGCTTGATGGCCACCGATGGCTCTGCCACCGAAGACCTGCTGCAGTCGCTGAGGCGGTGGTTGCCCAGCAATGTCAGTGACGTGCTGCAGTTCGAAGCTGCCCTCAACAATTTGGCAGCTATTCTTTGCTTTGGATTGATCGCGGCCTTTTTCCAGGATCAGGCCCATGGCGGCCATGGAGAACTTCATGCCGCCTATGGCGCGGGAGTTGGTCACGCGTTGCTCAACGTGCTGAAGCACCTCTTGGCTGGTGTCCTGGCAGGACTTCTGGTGGGCCTGGGCGCCAGCGTGTTGATCGATCGCTTGCTTCGTGAGCATTCCCAGCTGCTGGTTCTGGCCATATCCGTGGCTTTTGTGGCCTACGGATTGGGCAATGTGTTTGGCGGCGGCGGGATCGTGGCGGTCTATGTCTGCGGTCTATTGATGAGCAACTGGCACTACCGCGATTCGTGGGTCAATCACGAGGCGTTGCAGAAGGTGTTGCTGCCGTTTAATACCTTGGCTGAATACACAATCCTGTTGTTGCTTGCCTTTTTGGTGCGCCCAGAGCAACTCCTCAGAATCTTGCCCTTTGGGCTAGCCACAGCCCTGATCCTCTTGATCGTGGTTCGTCCTTTGGCCGTACTGATCCTTCATCGCTCGAGCCAGATGAAGCGTGGGGCCCTGCTGGCTATTTCGTTCTGTGGTGTGCGAGCGGCGGTGCCCCTGGCCCTGTCCTTGAGCCTGGTATTTGAGGTACCGGAATTGCGAGGGGTGAGCTCTGCAGCAGCAGAGTCACTAGGGGAAAACTTGGCTTCGGTGGTTTTTATCGTGATCCTTGTGGATCTGGTGATCCAGGGCCTGCTGGCCAGGCCCCTAGTGCGAAGAATGGCCCCGATGGTCGTCCAAAGCCCATGATTTAGGCCTTGGACTAGCGGGCTCTGATCAGCGTATTTTGCCGATTTGCCGACCCACTTGCTCAATCTTTTTGTAATCGCTACCGTTGACATTGGTGAACTGTTGGGCACCAAACAACTTCAGGATTTGCTTTTGCTCGGGATCAGTTGGGCGCCAGCTGATGATTGCCTTGGACAGCTTGGAGGTGAAACCTTTGCCAAAGCTTTGA
>Ga0208249_1000544_pt1 | contig 12453 bp, 10 predicted proteins | sample CryBogmetaGMA1M_FD_184546 | JGI IMG/M metagenome (GOLD analysis project Ga0208249, IMG submission 184546) | Freshwater microbial communities from Crystal Bog, Wisconsin, USA - MA1M (SPAdes) | ecosystem: Environmental > Aquatic > Freshwater > Lake | place: Crystal Bog, Wisconsin, USA | collected...
GGTTTGGGGTGTGGGGTGATGCTGACCCGGGCGCACGCCGCCCGCCGAGACGCCCCCGCATGATAGCCGGCGGGGGTGGGGCTTCGATGGCGCGGAAGCGGATCAATCGTCGTCGAGATGGTCGTCATCGCCAACATCCGGCGCGTCGTCGGCGGGGAGCGGGGGAGCCATCTCCGGCGGGGCCCCTGCCGAGCGGTGTTCGGGGGGCGTGCCGTCGCCGTGCGGGGAGTCGGAGTGGATCGCTTCCCGGAGCCCGGCCGGCGGACGCCTCACGCCGCGCCGCCCTGCGCCCAGCCCGCGGAGGCGTTTGATGAGCCGGACGATGTCGGTCGGTAGGGGGCTCGAGAACCGCATCTCTTCCCCGGTGACCGGGTGGACGAAGCCGAGATCGGCCGCGTGGAGCGCCACCCGCGCCGCCTGCGAGCGATCGACAACATCGGCGCCGCGCGGCGCCGAGTAGACCCGCTCACCACAGACCGGATGACCGCTTTCGGCCATGTGGATGCGGATCTGGTGGGTGCGTCCCGTCTCCAGCCGGCATTCGACGAGGGTGTAGTCGTCGCCGAAGTGCTCCACCGGGACGACGTGCGTCACCGACCGCTTTCCCTCCTCGCCGTCGGCGGAGCCGCGCCGGCCGTCGCCGCGGTCGCGGACGAGATTGGAGATGATCGTGCCCGCCTCGACCCTTCCGACGCAGATCGCCAGATAGCGGCGCTGGGTGGTGTGGGCGCGGAATTGCTCGGCGAGGATTCGTTCGGCCGGGACGGTGCGGGCGAACACGAGGAGGCCGCTGGTCTCCCGATCGATGCGGTGAACGGCCCGCACCGGCGGAAGGCGTCGCGGCCCGGTCCGCTCCTGCCCACCGCGGGGAGGGCCGCCGCGCGGGGTGGGGGCGCGCCGCGAACGACCGTCGAGGAAGCGTTGCACGACCGACGGGAGGAGCTCGTCGAGCGTCGGCTGGACCTGCCGGCGGCGGGCAGGCCAGTCGCGCTCCTCGGCGTGGCGGGTGGTGGTCAGGCCCGCCGGCTTCTCGACGACGACGACGGCGTCATCGACGTGGACGATCTTGACGTCGTCGGCCCGCGGGGGCGCCACGGCGGCTTCAGGGAGCACCTTCACGACCTCCCCGTCTTGAAGTCGCCGGGCCACGTCGGTGCAGATGTTGCCGTGGATCATCACATGCCGCGACCGGACCAGCTTCTGCACCCGCGACCAACTTGCCCCGTCGAGCTTGGCGCGGAGGAATCCGGCCAGCGTCTGCCGCGCGTCGGCGCTGCCGACGTGAAAGACCGTGCCGGTGGACTTCGGCTTCGTCATGGGAATGGGATGCTCGATGCGTGTGGGATGCGTGTGGATGGATGCCCCAGCCAGCCCGGGGGCCAAGGGAGGGCCAGGGTGTCCGCCGGAATCCAGGCTGACCTGAAAAGGAGGCTTTGGCAGCCGGTCGAGCCGGCCGTTTGCGGCCCCTCTCCCGCGGCCCGCCGGCGGCTTGACCGGGGGTGGCCCGGTTCTAGACTCTACATCGGGTGGGCCATGATGCGGCCGCCTCCGGCGGAATCGCCGTCTCCTTTCGCTCCACTCCCCCTCCCGAGGATCCCCTTCCGTGCCCGGCACCTGCGTCATCGGTCTGCAATGGGGTGACGAGGCGAAGGGGAAGCTCGTCGATCTCCTCACCGAGGATCACGACGTCGTCGTCCGCTACCAGGGGGGGGCCAACGCCGGCCACACCGTCGTTTCCGGCGGCCAAACCTGGAAATTGTCGCTCATCCCCAGCGGGATTCTCCGGGACAACGTCAGCTGTGTCGTCACCGGCGGCGTCGTCCTCGACCCGGCCAGCGTGATCCGGGAGATGGACGGCCTCGAATCGCGGGGCGTGAAGATCGGGCGGAAACTCCTCCTCTCCGACCGGGCCCATGTCGTATTTCCGTGGCATGTCACCGAAGACCGCTTCCTCGACGGCAGCCTGTCGGGCGGCGAGGCGATCGGCACCACAGGCCGAGGGATCGGCCCCTGTTACCGGGACAAGGTCGGCCGGTCGCTGGCGATTCGGCTCGGCGACTTCTACCGCCCCGACTTCCGCGACAAACTCGCGCATGTCGTGAACGTCAAAAACGGCCTCTTCGCGGGCTGGAGAGTCGGTGAGGCGACGATCGAGCCCCTCGATGCCGACCGGATCCACGCCGAATACGCCGCGTACGGTGAGCGCCTCCGGCCGCATGTCGCCGACACGACCGCCTTCCTCCTCGACGAGATCGAGGCCGGAAAGCGCTTTCTGTTCGAGGGGGCGCAAGGGTCGCTCCTCGACATCGACCATGGCACGTTCCCCTTCGTCACCAGCAGCAATTCCTCCGGTGTCGGGGTGTCGAGCGGCTCGGGTGTGCCCGGGCGCTGGATCGACCGGGTGATCGGCGTGGTGAAAGCCTATTCGACGCGCGTCGGAGGGGGGCCGCTCCCCACCGAGCAGATCAACGCCGTCGGCGAGCACCTCCGGGAGCGTGGCCACGAGTACGGCACGGTGACGAATCGGCCGCGTCGCTGCGGGTGGTTTGACGCCGTCGCCGCCCGCTACACCGCCAGGCTTTCCGGGGTGGATGTCCTTGCCGTCATGCTCCTCGATGTCCTTTCCGAACTCGACGAAGTGAAGATCTGTTCGGCCTACGAGATCGACGGCCGCCGTGTGAATCAATTTCCCAGCCACATCGACGATCTCAAGAAGGCTGTTCCGGTCTACGAGACCCTCCCTGGGTGGAGGGACGACCTGACGGGCGTGCGGGGCTACGATGACCTTCCTCGCCAGGCCCGGGCCTATCTCGACCGAATCGGTGAGCTCCTCGGTCGGAGGGTTTCGATCGTGTCTGTCGGTCCCGACCGGGCCCAGACGATCCTCCGTGACCGCAACCTCGCCGGTAGCCCCCCGAAGCCATGGCCACCACACCCGCACCCCTCGGCGGCGAACGCCTGACGCCGGTGGCGGCGCCGGTCGAAACCGCTCCGCTCGTCCCAACCGCTCCGCGCCCCGACTCCCTCCCGCGGCATGTCGCCATCATCATGGATGGCAACGGACGCTGGGCGATGACGCGCGGTCTGCCCCGCATCGAGGGGCACCGTCGGGGCGTGGCGAGCGTGCGGCGGACCACCGAGCAGTGCGTGCGCCTCGGCATCGAGCAACTCACCCTCTACTGCCTCTCCAGCGAGAACTGGCGGCGTCCCGAGGCGGAACTCGCTTTTCTGATGTGCCTCCTCGAGCAGTATCTCATCGAGGAACGGGGGCTCCTCATGGAGCAGGGCGTGCGGCTGTCGATGATCGGCCGCCGCGATGGACTGCCGGCGGAAACTCTCGCCGCCCTCGATCAAACCGCCGAACTCACCGCCGGCAACGGCGGCATGAAGCTCTGTCTGGCCATCAATTACGGCGCCCGCGCCGAGATCGTCGAGGCTGCCAGGCGCCTCGCCCGCGAGGTGCGCGAGGGGAGCCTTGATCCGGAGAGCATCGACGAGGATCGCTTCGCCGCAGCGCTCGACACCGCCGGGATGGCCGATCCCGATCTCCTCATCCGTACAGCCGGCGAGATGCGAGTGAGCAATTTTCTCCTCTGGCAGATCAGCTACTCGGAACTGTGGGTGACCGACGCTGCCTGGCCCGACTTCGACGAGGGGCAACTCGACGCTGCCCTCGCCTCGTACGCCTCCAGGGAGCGTCGCTTCGGGGGGCTCGGGAAACCGTGACGCTTCCAGGCTTCGCCACGCCGATTCCGGAGAGCGTTCCCCCCAGGCCAGCGGCCCAGGTGCGGACGGCCCGCGTGATCATGGGATTGGGTCTGCTCGGTGCGTTCCTGCCGCTGGTGTGGGCCGATTCAATCGGCCTGTGGGGCGCCGGAGCGGCCCAGTGGCTCCTCCCCGTGGCCCTGCTCCTCGCTGGGGGAGCGGCGATCGAGATCGTGGCGATCCTCTTCCATCGGGGGCTCGCCCCCCGGCTGCCGGTGCTCGTCGCCGGCTGCGTCGCTGTCCCGCTGGCCGCAGCGCTCGGTAATCCCGCCTTCCGCTCGGCCGCAGCCGGAGGCCCGCCGCTGGCCTCGGCAGGATGGGCGGCAGCGACCGCCGTGGCCGTGATGATGGGAGCGTTTGTCGTCGAGATGTGGCTCTACCGTGTCGGGGGTGGCGCGATCGAGCGACTGGCCGGCACGGCTCTGGGGCTCTTGGCCGTCGCCCTGCCGCTCGGCTTTCTTGTCAGCCTCCGCCTCACCGGCACGCCAACCTACGATGGAGGCTGGCACCGTCCCGGGATGTTGCCGCTGGTGGCGATGATCGCGGCGGTGAAGTTCGGCGACGTGCTCGCCTACCTCGTCGGATCGACGATCGGCCGTCGGCGCATGGCCCCCGCCCTGAGCCCGGGCAAGACCTGGGAGGGGGCGGCAGGGGCGCTCGTCGGGGCGCTGGTTGCGTCGTGGATCGTCCTCATCCCCCTCCGCGGCTTGCTCACGCCGGCCGATGGCGGCGCGGCAGGGCCGTGGGGTGGCTGGGTCGTTCACGGCCTGCTCGTGGGGAGCGCCGGGATGCTCGGCGATCTTGCCGAGTCGCTTCTCAAGCGCGAGGCCGGTGTCAAGGATTCCGGCGCCACGCTCGGCGCCCTCGGCGGCGGTCTCGATCTCGTCGATTCGCTCCTCTTCGCGGCCCCTACCGCCTGGCTGTTGTGGGTGAACTCGTATCCTTCCTGAGCGCTCGACGCCGGTCGCGTTCTTGTCGCCAATCTCCTCCTTCGGGGGTCCATCCATGAATCGCCTGCTTTTCACCCTGGCTCTCCTCCTTGGCTGCTGCGCCCGGCAGGGGCATGCGGAGGAGGGAAATTGGCCGGCGTTCCGTGGCCCGGCCGCGCGGGGCGTGGCCCTCGGCAGCGGTCTTCCCGACCGCTGGTCGGCGACGGAGAACATCGCCTGGAAGACCGACATCGCCGGGCGTGGGTGGTCGTCGCCGGTGGTCTGGGGCAACAAGATCTTCCTCACCACCTGCGAATCGACCGGGGAAATCGAGGAGGCGAAGAAGGGGCTGTACTTCGGCGGCGATCGCACGGAGCCCTCCGAGGCGATCCACCGTTGGAAGGTCCTCTGTCTCGACCTCGAGTCGGGGAGCATCCGCTGGGAGAAGACACTCCACGAAGGCAAGCCTTCGCAACCGATCCATGTGAAGGGGAGCTATGCCGCGGAGACGCCGGTCGTCGATGGCGACCGGCTGTGGTGCCTGTTTGGCAATGTCGGCCTGTTCTGCCTCGATCACGATGGCAACGAACAGTGGCGCCGCGAGATCCCACCCCGCGCGATGCGCAACGGCTGGGGCACCTCGGCCTCGCCGGCGCTCCATGACGGCCGGATCTATCTCGTCCACGACACCCAAGACACCTCCGAGATCGTCGCCGTCGATGCCGCCACCGGCGCCGAGATCTGGAAGACCGATCGCGACGAGAAGAGCAACTGGGCCACGCCGCTGGTGTGGGTGACGCCGCAGCGCACCGAGATCGTCACGGCCGGCACAGGCAAGGTGCGGTCGTACGACACCGACGGCAAGCTCCTCTGGTCGCTCCAGGGGATGTCGTCGATCACGATCGCCACTCCCTACGAACACGATGGGCTGCTCTGTGTCTCCTCGGGCTACGTGATGGACCGCAGCAAGCCGCTCTATGCGATCCGTCCCGGCGCCCGCGGCGACATCTCCCTCATGCCCGGTGAAACGTCAAATGCTTCGATCGCTTGGAGCCAGCCGTCAGCCGCCCCCTACAACCCGTCGACGCTCGCCGTCGATGGCCGGGTGTATGTCCTCCACGACCGGGGATTCCTCGCGGCCTACGCCGGGAGCGACGGCCGGGAACTGTTCTCTCCGCAGCGGATCCCCGAGGGGCGGGCCTTCACGGCGTCCCCGTGGGCAGCCGATGGGAAGGTGTTCTGTCTCAACGAGGATGGCGTCACCTTCGTGTTCCAGGAAGGGGACAGCTTTCAACCGCTCCATGCCAATTCGCTGGCCGAAGATGACATGTGCATGGCGACGCCGGCCCTCGCCGGCGACCGGCTCCTGATTCGCACCGCCGCCCGGCTGTACTGCGTTCGCCGTGCCGACTGACGGCCCCGTGGCGGGCACCGATCCCCCTCTGGCCGGGGCTGGATCGATAGGCGGCGGTGGGATTTTTCATGCTTTTTTCATGCTGGAATACCCGGATCTCGGGCTGGCGGCGACGGTGGCTTGATCCTCGGCCACTGCATGGCTTCGGCTGGCGGGTATACTTTGGAGTTATTCGGGTCCATCCCCTCCTCTCGAGACCGTCGGCGCCTCATGCGTCGCGGGCTCCGATGTCCCGCACGACGATCGCGGTGGTCGACTCCAAACGGATCCTGGCCATCTTCGGCCCGCGGGACCAGCACCTCCGCAGGATCCGGACGGCGCTGGGCGTGAATATCTCTGCGCGCGAAGGCTCGATTCGCATCGAGGGGGAAGAGCGTGCCGTCAAGCGGGCCACGACGCTCTTCGAGCAACTCGACCGCGTGGCCCGTGACCGCGGGAGCGTCGATGGCACCGATGTCGCGCAGGCGATCGCGGCGGTGACCGGTGAAGAGGCTCCGGTTCACCATGAGCCGATCGACGTCCACCGTGCCGGCCGGCATGTCATGCCGCGCTCCGAGGGACAGGCCGCTTACGTGCGGGCGATCCGCGAACACGATGTCGTCCTCTGCAACGGTCCGGCAGGGAGTGGAAAGACCTTTCTCGCCGTGGCGATGGCGGTGTCGCTGTGGCGGGCCGAGCAGGTTCGGAAGATCGTCCTTGTCCGCCCCGCGGTCGAAGCCGGTGAGAGCCTCGGCTACCTGCCCGGCGATCTCCAGGCCAAGATCAATCCCTACCTCCGCCCCGTCCTCGACGCCCTCCGCGAACTGATCGACTTCGAGCTTCTCAAACGGCTCGGGGAGCAGGACGTGGTGGAGATGGTGCCGCTGGCGTACATGCGCGGGCGGACGCTCAACAATGCCTTCATCATCCTCGACGAGGCCCAAAACACGACCGTCGCGCAGATGAAGATGTTCCTCACCCGGCTCGGGCTCGGCTCGAAGATGGTGATCTCCGGCGACACCACGCAGGTCGATCTCCCCCCGAACCGCACCAGCGGGCTCGTCGACGCCATGCGGCGTCTCCAGCATGTCCCCGGCTGCTGCCGGGTGCGCCTCGCGGGGAGCGACATCGTCCGTCATCCGCTCGTGCAACGGATCGTCGAGGCCTATGACGACGAGGCCCACGACGATCATGGTCGCCCTCCCCGCTGATCCAACCGCGCCCCTCGCTCCCTCCGTCGCCGCTGTCGCACCATGCCCGTAGCACCCTCCTCCTACCGCCGTACCGTCCGTCGCGGCCATTCCGTGGAGGCGCCGCAGGGCTTTCTTGGGGCGATCCTCGAGCGTGTGTCGCGGTCGGAGGTCCTCCTCCGCCTGTCGCTCTGTCTGGCGGCAGCGACGGTGTTGCTCATCGCCCTCCACGGCTGGACGGAGCCGATGCCTTGGCACACCGGCTCCGTTGCCTCCCGGGGGATCGCAGCCCGCGTTCCCTTCGAGAAGCCGGATCAGGAGCGGACTCGCACTGCCCAGGAGCGGGCCGCGGCGCAGGTGCGCGTCGTCTACACCCAGGATCCGGCGCCGCTCCTCCGCCTCCGCGATGGTCTCAAGAACCGGGCGGCCGAGATCGGCGCGGCCGACGCGCTCGACCTCGTTTCCCGCGATGCCTGGCTCGAGTTCGCGCCCGAGGCTGCAGCGCTCGTCGGCCTTCCCGAGCGGGCGGTGGTCGACGCCGGCCGATCGGGTGCGGCGAAGGCGCTCGACGAAGCTGCGGCCAAGCCGTCTGCGGCGGAGGAGGCCACCGCGGCTGTCGCCGACGAGGGCAAGGCCGCGACCGGCGCGGGGGAGGATGCCGCGGTCGACCCGGCCCTGGCGGCCCAACTCGCCGAGTTTGCCGAGTTTCGTTCCCACCTCGACACGAAAGACAAACAGCTGGAGTTTGACAAGGGGATCGATCAGGCCTTCGCCGACCTGATCGCGACCGGCGTTCTGGAGACGATCCAGCACGGCGTCGACGAGGGGAGCCAGACCGAGATCGACGTCCATCCGCTGGGGAACCTCGCCACGATCGCTCGCGTTCAGGTGGCCGACGTGCTCCTCGGCGAGGCGAAGAATCGACTCCAACTCCGCCTCCGCGAGGAGCTCGGGGCGGGGGCGTTTGCCGACCGCATCGATGCCTGGGTCGGGCCAAAGCTCGCCGGCTCGCTCGAGATCGATCTCGAAGCGACCCAGCAGGCACGGACGGAGGCCCGCGAGAAGACGCCGCAGCAGTTCGTCCGTTATGCCGCCGGCGACATTCTCTCCGCGCCCGGCGAGCTGGTGCGCGAGGAGGAGCTGGCGCTGTTGCGTTACGAACACGATGAATACGTCCGCCGGCAGGATGCCAGGCCACGGGCCGGGCGAGCGCTGTCGATGCTCGGGCTGTTCGTGGCGATGTTCACGCTGGCTGGCTTCTATGTCCACATGCATCACCGCGAGGTTCTCGACGACCTCGGCCATGTCGCCACGCTCCTCGGCCTGGCGGTGGTGACGACGATCATCTGCCTGTTCGCTTCGGGCGACGCTTGGCGGGCAGAGATCGTGCCGTTGCTCGTGTTCGCGATGACCGTGGCGATCGCCTACGACGAGGATCTCGCCCTCCTTCTCGCTGCCGAGGTGGCGCTCGTCGTCGTCGTCGGCCTCGGTCGTGGCCTCGTCGACTACATCACCCTCACCGCCGCGTCGGCGGCGATGATCTTCTGGATGGGGCGGCTGCGGAGCCGCAGCAAGCTCATCTATGTCGGCATGTGGGCCGGAGTGGTGGCGCTGGCGACCCAGCTCGGCGCCGAACTCCTCGACGGCCGGTCGATGAGCACCCAGCTCCTCTACGACGCCGGGAGGACCGGAATCTGGACGCTCCTGGCGGGCTTTCTCATGACCGGCCTCCTCCCCTTCATCGAGCGGAGTTTCGGCGTCCTCACCGACTTGAGCCTGCTCGAGGTGGGGGACGTTGCCCATCCGCTCCTCCAAGAGCTCGTCCGCCGTGCGCCTGGCACCTACAACCATTCGATCAACGTTGCGAGCATCGGCGAGGCGGCGGCCGAGGCGATCGGTGCCCGCGGCCTCCTCGTCCGTGTCGGGGCCTATTTCCACGACATCGGCAAGATGCTCAAGCCGGTCTACTTCGTCGAGAACCAAGGGCAGCAAGGGAGCCGCCACGAGTCGCTCGTCCCGGCGATGAGCACGCTGATCATCGTCGCCCACGTCAAGGAGGGGGCGGAGCTGGCCAGGCAATACAACCTCCCTACACCGATCGTCGATTTGATCGCCGAACACCACGGCACGACGCTCGTCGAATACTTCTACCGACGGGCGACCGAACGGCAGCAGGCCAATCCCGACGGCGGCGACGTCGACGAGCACACCTACCGCTACCCTGGACCGAAGCCGAGCACGCGCGAGTCGGCGGTCCTCATGCTCTCCGACGCCGTCGAGAGCGCTAGCCGGGCGCTCACCGAGCCGACGCCGGCCCGGATCCAGGGGCTCGTCCACGATCTGGCGATGAAGCGGCTCCTCGACGGCCAATTCGATGAGTGCGGCCTGACGCTCGAGGAACTCGAGATCATCGAGCAGAGCCTCGTGAAAAGCCTGACGGCCGTCTATCACGGCCGCGTCAAGTATCCTGATCAGCAGAGGACGGCTTAACAGGCCGTGGATGAAGTGCCGCCCTGCTGGATGCCGTGCCCGTGACCCGAGGAAAACAGCGGCAGCGATCGGCTCCGTCCGCTGGCCGCAAGGCCGTCGCCGCGGTGTCCGACAACGCGGTGTCCGACGACGTGGTGATCGAGGTTGTCGATCGTCAGCGGCGCGTAAAGCTCGGGAGCGGGTGGCTCGAGCGGCTCATCCGGAAGGCCCTCCGCGCGGAGAAGGTGACCGCGGCCGAGGTCTCGGTGCTGCTCTGCGACGACCGGCGGATCGCGCGGCTCCATGACGAATGGATGGGAGACCCAACCCCCACCGACGTGATCACGTTTGACCTTTCCGATCCGGCGGGGATGCCCGGAGGCGACGGCGTGCTGCGCGGAGACCTTGTCGTCAGCACCGAGACCGCCGTGCGGATGGCAAAGGAAGTTGGCTCGACCCCGCGTCTGGAAACGGCCTACTACGTGATCCACGGAATCCTCCACCTCACCGGCCACGACGATCTCTCGCCGGGGCCGCGGCGCGCGATGCGCCGCCGCGAGCGAACGCTCATGAGTGCGCTCGGCCTGCCGGCCCCGCCGCGACCGGCTGGCGGATCGAAGCCACGTGGCGGCGGAGGGGGACGATGAGCCCCGAACCGCTCGGCATGGCGCTGCTGCTCCTCGGGATCGCCAGCATGGCGGCGGTGCAGGCGCGGGCGGCCCGAGGGGCGCCGCGTCACCGCGTTCATGAATTGTGTCGCGATCGGGGAGTGCCGGAGCTGGCCGACGAGATTGTCGACGGGAGCGAGCCGGTGGCCTTCATTGCAGCCACGATCGTGGTGGTAGCTGCGACGGCGGCGACCCTCGTCGCGGCGCACTCGCTCGATCTCCAATTGGTGCCGGGGCGGATCCGCCTGCCAGTGATGCTCCTCTGGATGGGGATCGTGTGGTTTCTGCTCGTGGCAGCGCCGATGCTCCTGGCGCGGACAGTCGGCCCGCGGATCCTCGTCGCCATCTGGCCGGTGTGGAGGCCGTTGGTCGCCGCGGTGAAGCCGTTCGTGCTCGGCGTTGCCTGGGTTGCGAATCTCCTCGGCGGCGTGTTCGGCAGGCGCGCCGGGGAGAGCGACGAGCCGACGGTCGAGGAGGAGGTTCGGCAGGTGGTCGATGACGCGCTGCGCGATGGGCGGCTGGAGGGAGCGGCCCGTGACATGATCGAGGGGGTGATGGATCTGCGCGATGCCCGTGTCGCGCAGATCATGACACCGCGGACGTCGATGGTGACGCTCCCGGTGAACGCCGCCTGGTCGGAGGTGCTCGCCGTGGCCACCGAGAGCGCCCACACGCGAATGCCGGTCTGGGACCGTTCCCCCGACGACGTCATCGGGATCCTCCACTCCCGCGAACTCCTCACGCACCTCGCTGCTGCCGCCGGCGGAGGTGCTGCGGCGCCGCCGGAAATGCGGCCGCTCCTCCGCCCCCCGTATTTCGTCCCGGAGTCGATGAGCGTTCAAAACCTCCTGCGCGAGTTCCAGCGGACGCACACGCACATGGCCGTGGTCACGGATGAGTTCGGCGGCGTGTCGGGGGTGGTGACGATCGAGGACGCACTCGAGGAGATCGTTGGGGAGATCGCCGACGAGCACGACGAAGCCTTCTCCGATGGCCTCCGTCAGATATCGGAGGGGGTCTGCGAGGCGATGGCGAATGTCCGTCTCGAGGATCTCGCCCGCGCCACCGGGCTCGACCTGCCGATGGAAGCCGACTACGAAAGCGTCGGCGGGTTTGTTTTCCACCATCTCGGCCGGATCCCGGTCGCCGGCGAACGCTTCGAGTCGCACGGAGGACGGTGGGAGGTGCTCGCTGCCACGCGCAACCGGGTTGACCGGGTCCGCGTCACCCGCCTCTCCCCCCCGGATTGACACTCGATGGCTGCGGACAAGGCCCACGCCGTCGTGATCCGCGCCGTGCCGTTCGGGGAAACCAGCGCCGTGGTGACGCTCTACACCCGCGAGCTTGGCAAGCTGCGGGCCCTGGCGAAGGGGGCGTGGCGGCCAAAGAGTGCTTTTGACGGCGCCCTTGACCTGCTTTCGACCTGTCAGGTACTCGTCCTCCGCAGATCGTCGGGCGGGCTCGACCTGCTCACCGAGGCTTTCCTCGAACGAAGGTTCCGCGTCGCCACGAACCTGACGGCGGTCCACGGCGGGATGTATGTCGCCGAACTGCTCGATGCCCTCACCGCGGACGCTGATCCGCAGCCGGAGTTGTTCGATGTTGCCAGCACGACACTCCTCCACCTCTCGGACCATCACGGCCCCGACGCGCTCGTCTGGCCTCGTGTCGTCCGTTTCGAGCTCGCCGCCCTCCGTGCGGCCGGCCAGGCTCCGGCGCTGGGACGCTGCGCGGAGTGCCGCGCGGCCGTTCCCGACACGGGGCGGATCGCCTTCGGGATGCTCGATGGTGGCGTGCTCTGCGCGGCCTGCCGCAGCGGCCGCCGGGTCGTCGTCTCGGTGTCGTCAGCCGCCCTTGCTGTCCTCCGCGGCCTTCGCGCGGGCTCTGTCGAGAGGCCGATCGATCCCCCGGTCCTCGGGGAACTCCGGGCCGTGATGAACACCTATGTCGCCCATGTGCTGGGGAGAAAATCGCGGCTCAGCCCGCGGCTCGTGCCAGTCCTCCCTCCCCGATCCACTCCCCCACGCGACGCCTGATCC
>Ga0208249_1000546_pt1 | contig 12439 bp, 10 predicted proteins | sample CryBogmetaGMA1M_FD_184546 | JGI IMG/M metagenome (GOLD analysis project Ga0208249, IMG submission 184546) | Freshwater microbial communities from Crystal Bog, Wisconsin, USA - MA1M (SPAdes) | ecosystem: Environmental > Aquatic > Freshwater > Lake | place: Crystal Bog, Wisconsin, USA | collected...
GTCTAAAATGTCGATTCCGATTCCCAGAATATATATAATATATTTTGGTACTTAAAGGGCTTTAAGTACCTTTTAATAATATATTTAATTTGGGCGCGCCAAAATCATCGTCACAATTATATTTTCTGTGTCTAAACCATAAATGCTAACAAAAATATCACATATTTTGGATTCCATTTTTCAGTAACAACTATTTTTCAAAAGTCCAAAAGGGAAATCGATTTTGGACATTTTAAAAATGTCCATATTTGGATTTCTGAAAAAAGTTTTGAAAAAGAGGGTAAAAAATGGGGTTTCTTACCATAATGGTGTCATTCACAGAAATAATAACGCAGTATTTGTTATGATAAAAATATTATAAAAAATGACAAAAAATAATTTAGCAACTTTTCTGTTAACTAATTTGTTAACAAATATTAACAAATGTTAACAGAAAGTTGCGAAAAAGTTGCGCCCGTTTTTTACTGTAATTTTTGTGACTATAACACGTCACGAAAAAGTAGCTATGAAAAACACTTATCGTCAGACAGACATTCAGTTAACACAGTTAACACAAAAGTTGCGAAAAGTTGCGAAACCACATTTTTCTGTAGTTTTTGTAATAAGCAATACAAATCTCGTGTGGGGTTGTGGAAACATCACAAAATATGTGGAAATATTGTTTTTATCGAGTCAGAAAATAAGCCAAAAGTGCCTCAAATAACGACTGAATTAGTAATACAATTAATTGAACAAAACAAAGAATTACAGCAAGCACTTATGGAACAAAATAAAACAATCATGGAATTGGCACAAAAATCCGGTAATAATTATTGTAATAATAATAACAAAACATTTAATTTACAAGTATTTTTGAATGAAACATGTAAGGACGCTATTAATTTGTCGGATTTTGTGAATCAAATACAAGTATCGATTGATGATTTGGAAGCGACTGGTAATTTAGGGTATGCCGAGGGCATTAGTAAAGTATTCATTAACAATTTAAAAGGAATTGATTACACACATCGCCCTATACATTGTAGTGACTTTAAGCGCGAAGTACTTTATATTAAAGATGAAAACAAATGGACGAAAGATGATGAAAAAAATAGTAATCTAACAAAAGCAATTAAAGAAGTAGCGAGCAAGAATATAAAACAAATCAGTGAGTGGCAAAAATTACATCCGGAGTATTGTGACCCAGATTCAAAACAAAACGACAAATATATGCAAATAGTCTTACATTCCATGTCTGGTTCAACAAAGGAAGAAGCCAATAAAAATTACGAAAAAATTGTCAAAAATATAGCAAAAGAAACAGTAATATCAAAGGATACCATATCAAAATAAAAGAGCAATTATAGATTTTACTAAAATTGGTTGTTAGTTTATAATAAATAATAGAACTAGTGTTTATATAAATGACACATTTTCCAAACTTGTTTCTTTATCCAAAAATACAAAATTAACAATAAACAATAGTAATAGTTTTTCATTTCTAAATTCCTTTTTTACTTTATTGAACGCAATTAAGAGTTCATAGCGTTTCTCCATTGTTAAGTCAAAAAAACCGAATTCTAATAATTTTATTAGATCCAAGGCACTATATGCTTTCTCATATAATTTAGTAACAAACCCAATTAACTCTGTATCAGATATATCTTGATTTATCAATGTTTTTTTAATTTCCTTTTTTAACCAATCATTTCTAAGAGTTTTTACACTTGTTAGTTTAAATGTTTCGGAAAGGTTATATTGGTATAAATTAATCAGTTTTCCTTTATACTCCGGCTCAGATATGTATATTTCACAAAACCGCGATAAAATGGGTCTTAGTAACTTACTTTTATCCTCTACAATAATAAAGAATCGTGTATTGTGACTAAACAATTCAATACATCGTCTTAGAGCAGATTGAGCATCCATTGTTAGTTTATCTCCATTTAACAATATAATACTCTTGAATGTATCACCACCATTGGAATTAATATGCGTTTTAGCAAAGAACTTTAGTTCCTCTCTAATAAATTTAATACCTTTACCGTGTGCGCAATTTACATACATTACAAAATCCTTCATTCTTTCCTTATTGTTATCGTATATAAGTGATATGAAATCATTCACAATTGTGCTTTTACCAGAACCACTAGGACCATTAAAAATAATATTTGGTATTTTTTTAATTTCATAAAAGTATTTTAACTTATCCTTTATATTTTGATGAATTACTAATGACATCTACCTAATATTAGATTACTGTTTTTATATTTTATTTATACGTATTTATTTATACGTATTTATTTATACGTATTTATGTCATTCTTTTCACAATGTAGTTGTATAAAGAACTATAAAACAAATCATACGACAAATTTGCGGCTAATTTTGTCGCGTCCATCGTGACAGAGCAACCACCGTATTGTAAAAGAGATACATCAAACCGTCTAATATTTTTATCTAATGCTGTATGAATAATCGATTCCACGGCACACTCCCTACCATTTTTTACATGTAAATGTAATGATAATTTTGATACATTTAGTCCATTTGCTTGCCCGACAGTAACGATATATTCAAAATCGTGCGGTTCAAGCGTACCACATGTATCCGATATACATATATTATCCACATTCATTCTTTGTAGTTGAAGTAATCTTTTTACAATAATATCATTATCTATTCTTCCTTCAATGGGACATTCATTGATACACGATACATACAACTTAATTTGAGGAGGGTATTGACGATAATGATTTTCATCTATCATATACAGCATTTCATATATTTCATTGTCCCCTTGTTCCAATGTCTTTTTCGCATTCTTTAATTGGAAACTGTTGGAGACAGACGTAATAAAAGATAAATTATGTATTTTTTGATTATTCAAAATTATCGATAATTTTTCTTTAGAAGGTATTAAAACATAATGATTTGTATAATCCATATCTTCTAAATCATTTTCTTGTATTTTTTTAGGATGATTAATTAAATCCAAGAATTCCAAGGTATCTTTAAAAATAGGCAACACATTTTCATTCACTATCGAACCTATTTCTATGGCCTCTGGCTCATACAGTGTTTTTATCGTTGTATATAGTTTCATTTTGTCTTGTAACAAAAATTTGGTTTGTTGCTCTCTAGTTAACCCTTGAAGACCGTCTCGTAATGTAACATCAAATAAGAATATACGTCCTATATCTGGCAACTGTTTTTGTAAACATTTAATATTTTGCGCGCATTTGGTATAAACGGTCTTCATAACTATATAAAATGATGATATAACTTTAAATAGTTTTATTTGTGTTTTTATACAGAGTTAGTCAAGCTGTGCGTATAAGGATTCTCCTTAAATGCGTTCAAAATATCCGGACTAATACGCTCACATCCCATACAATTGTCTATATATTGGGGCATATTTGCTTTACCATATGTTTGAACTGATGGACCACTCTGAATGATGGTTTGAGGTGCCCACAATCGGTTATTATCACGATCCGAGTCCAATTTCGACATGGTTACATTAATTTGATGGTTATAGTGTTTCGCATTTCCTCCATTCGTACGCCCTACTATCGTTTTCTCCTTTACAGCACTATTTGTCTGTCTATAAACCGCATCATATTGACGATTTCCATAACTGGACTTCAAACCTAACATCTGGTTGTGATTCATACTGTCACGTTGATTGGTAATAGGTATTTGTTCCGTAATAAGGTAAGCCGCGTTATCTGTTTGATTACCAATGTATCCATTGGGTCTGTACAATGTAGTCTCCCTTATAGTCGTATCGGGTACATCGCCGTCGTTCAAAACATAGTTACCTGGCACCGCACCGCCTAAATTTCCATAAACACGCATATTACAACTGTATTCCTCCTTTCTAGATGGCTTCAAAATATCCATTATTGGCGCAATCGCCGCACCTATCGCATGAGTAAATCCGGATCCAAATGTTTGTGGTTGTTGATTGATGACACGATTATTCGTATAATTAGTGTGGCTCTTTTGATGATTGTCTTTGTCATGGTGTGGTCCGGCACCCGTCGCGTTCGAATGGCCGACTTCGAAACCCTCTAATTGCGTTTTCTTTGCTACTTCGTGTCTGGACGGGACATAACTGGCCGTCTTTAAAATAGCATTAGGGGTACCGTGCTGATATGTCGTGGTATCATTACGATGTGATGTTTTTTGTACTTCTTCTGCTATTAATCGGGTCGCCTTTTCCGCACCAGTAGTGGTTAGCCACCGATCTTGCGAGTTGATAAAAAAGGTATCTGGTCTGTATTTCTCTACCTTTCCTTCAATTCCTACATTTTTAATAACGGATTGCGCCGGTCCTTGTAAATTGTCTAAATTATATTCTTGTTTAGGATTGTTAGTTGTTCGTAATTCATCGACCGTTTTAGGCAACCATTTGTCACGGGCTTCCATTCCAGAGTTGAAACCTTCGCTGCCGTTCGATGAATATCCTTTGTCTAAACCGGGACCAACTCGAATAGATTCAAATGGTTTCACCATGTTGTTGCGATTTACGGGGTTAACTCGCGACTGATAAAATTCGCTCGCATTGGGCGCACCATAAGGCCATTGAACATTGTCTTCCGGCTTGAAAAGCGGCGCTTGTTCTATCTTTTTAATGATTTGCGAACCGTTTCCTACATAATTGTCTAAAATAACTTCTGCGTTATTCACATTGTATGTTTGGCCAAATGGCTTGCTTCTCGTAAATGGAACCATATTGTTGTGCGAGAAATCTCTGGAAGAAAGATAGTCGCCGCTGAGCGAATAAATTTGCTGAATGCTATCACCAATTCGTAATCCATCGCGTTCCTTTTGTTCGTATACATTTTGATTAAAATACTTGTCTGTGGCTACATTGGGATTGGGATATTCTTGGACGGTATCCACTAATTCTTTGTTGTTTGTAATGGGATAATTCTGTGGAGCAACATGCGCGTTAGGCAAATAATTGTTGAAGCGCGATTCTGTGTTACTTACTTGAAGATTAGTTCGAATACCCATATTTTCAAAGTTTTCTTTTTTTTGTGGTTTTGAGTCCATTCTTTTTAAACCCTCTTTAAGGTTTTCTTTATTTTTATTTTTATTTTGATTTGTAATTATATACATTCCGCCTAAAGCAACTAATGGTATAGCTAATTCCATATTATATACATATACTTTTACATTTTTTTATACTTTTTATATTTTTTATACTTTTTTACATTTTATACCTTTTTTATTTTAGAAAAAAGTATAAAATAAACATTCAACAATATTCAAGATACAATAGTTACCATGTCGTAATGCCTTAAACCCGTTCACAATCATTGGCGGCACTACATGTGGTACGACCAGCTACATAAGTGCCTCTTTGGATATTAACTGGCACTGTGTATCTTTGGTCATTTGGAGGAACACAATCATATTCACGTTTAAAAGTCGATTTCTCTAAAATGCGCGTACTAACAGAATGCTGAAAAGGTAGTTCAGTATGCGCTTGAGGATCGTTCGGTAACAAATACCCGTGATTCTGTTGTAAATCGCGAGCTGTCCATGCTGGCATAATGGATCTAGATTGTTCCGTAGTCAAAAAGGAATCACATGTGTCATAATCTATAGGGGAAGTATGTATGGTTTGACGTTTATAGGGGTTTTTACCATTAACGGGTATACAGTCGCGGTTGAGACGTCTATCTATTCCTAAAAGTGCGCTATTAATGTCGGTACTTTGGGTCCACATATTGGCGCCCCATTTCTGCGGGATAATATGGGGGTCTAATATGAAGCACGGTTTTTCTCCACCGCCAACTCCCGGAACATCTAAATACCAGCGTTCTTGGTCGGTTTGTTGTTGTAATTGTTTTGCGATTCTTGCGGGGTCATCATGGAAGCGTGTAAAAGCCATTATATATACAGTTAGAAAAAGGCGTATGCGAAACATACTATTTATGATAATTTCATACAATTGATGTTTATATTTCCGTTCCGTTAGACATTTGATATAGAGAGTGATAATATTTCTAAATCAAATACGACAGCGCTATTATACTTACGCAATTTTAAACTGCCCCCCAAACCACACTATTATTGAATAATTTTTTAATACCAGTCGCACTATCCGTAATAGTGAGAGCGTAATTGGTCTCCCATATCTACTCTTTGCGGAGATAATCTTTTATTGCTTTGGACACCCACGCAACGACGAAACCGATAAGAAATCCTATCATTATACTCTTTGCGGAGATTTTTAAACACCACCCCAAGTAATACTATTATTGTAAATACACCTTTGACCTGTGCCTCCTTCTGTAATTGTTAAAGTGTAATTTGTTGTTCCAGAAGCAGTAGCAAGGACACTATCAGTATAAGGCGGTGCGGTTGTTTTATTAACGCTGTGGTCGCCAGTTCCAATAAACGAATATGTTAATGCTCCTCTTTGATTTTTATAAGTATTTGGAGAGTTTCCACTAACGGAAGTATATACACCACCAACAACATTATTCGTTGGTGCTAAATTATATCTTATACTCGCACCAATACCAGTTTGATATTGACCTAATCCAGTAGAACACCATACAAACTGAAAGGGTGCTTGATTGACTAAAAAAAATCCGCTCATTATACATTAGGTCAAGATATTAATACCGACAATATAAACCGAGTTGATATAGTAAATACTCATTACTGCGACTGAACTTTGTGGAATGGTAAATGCTGTGGCGAAAGTTGTTTTAACCCCACTTATTCCAGTATTGAATGTAAAAGAACCGAGAGCCCCAGTAGTAATATAAACCATATAAGACCCACCAGCGACGGCATTGGAGAACGAAACTGCCGATTGCGTAATTGCGGAGGTAATTGGCGTTGAGTTATAGAAGTTTTTGAATGTAAGCGACCCAAAATCAAGAGTGAGAGTAGTTGCGACGAATGTATAATTATTGAGGGCGTTTGTAATATTTGCTGACCCAGTAAAAATAAGGGCATTTAAATTACCAGTTGAAGCGTTATAAGTAAGTGGAGAAGTCACATCGTCAATAAATAGGGGTTTGTTTCCAGTTCCACTCGTCTTTGCGAAAGGTATATAATAAGTTCCACTCGTATTATCACTTGTAATTCCTACATTCGTGGCGTTGGTTGCCGTTGTTGCCGTTGTAGCACTTGTGGCGTTTCCACTCAAAGCACCCACGAATGTCGTTGCCGTGATTGTATTAGTGTATGGATTACACGATATTCCAGCGGTCTTTTGAATAGCACCAACCCCAGTAGTAGAAGCATCGCTGAAATTGAGATAATGCGGTAAGTTCGCAGTCGTATTCCTTGTGGTGTATCCACTTTGATTTATCGTATTTGTCGTTGTTCCGTCTGTGAGCGTTATTTGAGGATTACCACTTATAGCATTTTTGGGGTCTATTTTGATATTTGACGCTACGCCAATATTATCATACAATCCCAAAAATCCTTGATAAAATTGAGCGACCCGCTGGGAGGTTGTTCCGTAGATAGTTACACCAACATTTTCTAAAAATACCCAAGAACCATCACTCATAAACGCTACATCACCACCATTCACCCTATACCTAAAAGCATCTTGGTCGCCAATATGATTAAACTCTAATCTTGGTGGCGTATTATTTGCGATACTATCCTTACCACCACTCGTCAATATGACTTCTTCGGTGAAAAGGTCGGGCGGTTGCGACCAATTATTCGTCTTTAATTTTAAACCGCCTACTCCTTTTAATTGAGCGGTTTCGTATGGGTTGTTTGGGTCGGTTGGGTCGGTTGTAGTGCTTGTAAAACCATCATCAGCAGTATAACCCCCCGTAATAATATAGGGGGCATTAACGCTGGGGTTTGATGAAGCGAAACCATCATTATAATAGGTAGTTGAGGTAGTATTAACGGGGTCGTCAATAACAATTGAGGAATTGCTTATCGTTGTTGAAAGAAGAGTTGATGTGTCGGTCAAAGTCATTTCCGTCGGCGATATAATATTACTTTTTCCGTCGTCCCTTTGAAGAGCAATACTATTAGCAGAACTCGTGTTAAAATATTGAGGCGACCCAGTTGCGTCTGTTGCTACAAATCCGTTATTGGTATAACTCGTAAAAAGTTGAGGAATTGCTGGGTTGTTGAGTGTGATTGTATTATTTGCCGTGTTTCCAGCAGTAAGAACCGCTTCCAAAGTATCCGCTGGAACTACTGGTGGATACGGAACACCATTTATATTCACACTACCGTTTGGTGTATCCAAATTAATATCTCCGTTTGTTGATGTTATATTTACATCGCCGATTGATGTCGCATTAATAGAAACACTATCAGTAGCATTCACACTAACATTATCCGCCCCACCATTTCCAATCGTGATTTGGTTTCCATTTGTATCTATCGTAGTCCCACCATCACTCAAAGAGTTTATATCACCAGCACTCGTAAGGTTAATTGACCCAGCAGTCGTAGTTAAATTAAGAGCAGTAGTCCCACCAGAAGAAGTTAATGAAATATCGTTAATCGCATTTAAAGTAAGATTAACATCACTATATAATGCGAGGTCGTTATTACTACTCATTCCAGTAGAAGAAATCGTATTGATATAACTGGGAGTTGTAAGATTATCACGAAACTCCGCCGTCAAATCGGTAATATTCCCAGCGGTTAAAACTTGTTCCAAAGTTGGAGTTGTTGCTGGATAAACGTTTTCGTTATTAAATTGTAAATGTCCGTTTGTACTATTTACCCAAATTCCGGTTAATCCAGTTGGAATTGGATTGCTAGCTTGAGGATCCAATGTTAAAAAAGTGGGATCGATTCCACCCGACACATATAACCCTCCAAAAACCATAACATCTCCAGTATAACCAACACCAGTATAGCCAGTTGGTCCATATATTAAAGATGTATCAAAAAATGGACTAGATCCAGTAGATCCTTGAGATCCAGTGGCTCCTTGTGCTCCAGTGTGACCAGTAGATCCTTGAGGCCCTTGTTCACCAGTAGATCCTTGAGATCCAGTGGCTCCTTGTGCTCCAGTGTGACCAGTTGCTCCTTGAGGCCCTTGTTCACCAGTAGATCCTTGAGATCCAGTAGATCCTTGAGATCCAGTGGCTCCTTGTGCTCCAGTGTGACCAGTGGCTCCATCTGCGCCCGTCGGACCTTGGTCTCCAGCGCCACTTCCACGAGGCCCTTGAGCACCCGTTGCCCCGGTCGCACCTTTACATCCCGTAGTTCCTCTAGGGCCTTGGGGTCCCAACGACCCAGTAGTTCCAGCTGGGCCTATAGGACCTCCAAAACCTTGCGCACCTTGAGGCCCGTGTACAACATTATTATTACTATTGTTACAACAACGTCTAGCACCTAAATAATTCGAATAATTATTAAAAGACATTATTTATATAAATATATATTTATAAAAATATTGTTATATTCCACGTATGTATTATATTTAACAACTGATTAAAGTTAATGATAATTGATAGGATGGTTCAGCTCCCATATATACAGAAGACAACTGGTATACATTGACTGTATATGATAATGTAGGACCGAGAGTTACAAGGTCATTTGCCGAGCCAGTGGTATTTAACCCATTCGTATTCAAATAAAATGGATTTCCATTATTATATATGGTAGGAGTATATACAACATTATTTATATCGCTAAAAGTGATATAGAATTGATTTGTAGAATCATCCAATAATTCCGAAATACTCCACGACATAGCCCATGAAGTAGTACCCGCTGATGGTAAATCTAGTGGAAACGTTAACGCTGGTACCAAAAAATTGGCTTGAATAGACAAAATGGTACTATCATTTACGGTTTCATTGACGACGTAGCCCATTCCGGGAGGTCCTTGTGGACCAATAGCCCCTTGAGCACCACCAGCGGGTCCTTGAGCGCCTTGAAATCCTTGTGCGCCTTGTGCTCCTATACAGCAATCGCCTTGAGGTCCCGTTGCGCCTTGAACCCCAGTGGCGCCTTGTGAACCCATAGGACCTATTGCGCCTTGAGCTCCTTGAGCGCCTTGTGGACCCATAATCATATTTAAATTATTGTTACACACATTTTTATTTGATATATAGGATTGATAATTCGAAAAAGACATTTATATACATATATTACTAAATTTAATTAAAAAAATTAATTCTAAATCTGTGTTAATGTTATGCTAAATTTAATATTAGCATTTTGAACAGTAATAGGACTGCCAGTAGTTTTTTGCCATATTATAATATTATAATTGCCGACATCTAAAAATACCTTGTCACTGCCAACACTATTAATTACCTTCTTTTGTGTATTACTAGTTAATACACATGGACTCGTATCTGTAAAGACATATGGTGTAAAAATCGTGCTTGTATTATTGTTTAAAAAATCCACATAAAAAGCATTCAAAGGATCGGACCAGTTTTCACTCAGTTGCCAATTGATGATATAATCGCCGGCACTCGAAATGTCGATCGTATTAGATCCAAGAAGTGTATAAACGTCGTCAAATGTAACTGTTGTAAAAAGTTGAGTAGAAATATACGAGCTTATAATAGGGTTACTTCTCAATACAGTTGGTCCGGATGGTCCCGGTGCGCCTTGATCCCCGTCTAAAGAGCCTTGAGAACCTTGAGCACCTCGATAACCTTTGTAACCTTGGTAGCATAATCCGGACGCACCTTGAGGGCCAGTTACGCCATCGGCGCCAGTTAAACCAATTCCGCCAATAGGACCGTAATTGCCTATAAATCCTTGAGCTCCAATAACATTGCGATTAAGATGCGTATCACAGCATCGGTCTTTTCCTAAACTCATTTTTATATTATATAAATAATAGTTTTATATAATTACTAACAGTAAATGTTTATTTACAATGGTTTTGATTTTTACTTAATTCGTGAATTCTTTGACGTCTAATTAAAAAGGCTCGGCAATGTTTTTTATGGTTAGGAAAATCACGTAAATCGGGTTCACCATCATTATTAATTCCATTAATTTTTCTCCAGCCATGTTTCCAAGTTCTAATTTTATCACCCTTTTTTAAATGTTTCATGGGTACATATTCTTCTTTTGAATCATTGTTACGACGTAATAATCTAGTACCATTTTTCATTGAAGCTACCATATCATATGTTGACATTTGATACACTTGTACTTTGTTAGAATAAGGCTCACCAAACGCAACCACTGTTCCGGCGCTGCTTAATGAAAGAGCAGCACCATTTGCCGCAACATCATTGTAAATGCTACTATAAATATCTTGAGATATTTGTGTCCAAGTTCCGATACTAGTTGCAGTATCATAAGAGTATTGATACACTTGTACTATACCTCGAGTCCTCACATCGTAAACATCATACCCCGGAGTCCCAACAGCAACAATAGTTCCCTCGCTACTCAACGAAACTGAATACCCAGTTTCTTCATGACCTCCGGAATCGTCACGAGTAACGATATTGCTACCTAATTTTACCCAACCATTATCATTTGAATAACGATACACTTGTACTAAACCTTGATCTCCCACACCGCCTAGATCAGCACCGGGAGAACCAACCGCAATAGTGAGACCATCACTGCTTAATGAAATAGAAAATCCAAATTTTGCAGCATAATAAGTCGAACCAGAAGCATCAATAATATTAGAACCCAATTGTTTCCATTCATAAGTAACAGTTCCATCACTACTAGTAACTGTATATGATTTATACACTTGTACCAAACCAGCTATTCTGGCCGGCGTAACATCAACTAACGGTGACCCAATGGCAACAATTGTTCCATCACTACTCAACGCAACCGTTTGTGATTCTGAATCGGTTTCGTTATTAACAATTTCTGGACCCATTGGATTCCAAACATTAGTAACTGAACTATAATGATACACTTGTGTCGAACCAACATGATTACTTGTGTAATTACTAACCGCAATAGTTGTTCCATCATTACTTAATGATACCGAAAAACCCGTACCTTGAGATGTTCCAGAAGAATCATAAATCTTATTGCCATATGGTTGCCAAACATTGTCATTGTATTGATACACTTGTACCGAACCGGGATATTTTGAATCAATTGCGGTAAAAGGTGACCCAATTGCGACAATGCTACCATCACCACTTAACGAAACAGACCATCCATTCTCTCTTCCATAAAGATCAACAATCGTGTTACCATATGGTTTCCACGTATTGTCATTGTATTGATACACTTGTACCGAACCTTGACTATCACCTTGAATAGTATAAGATCCGACCGCCATAATTTTTCCGTCGTTACTTAACGAAATATAACTATTAGAATACTCAATCGTACTTGGCGATCCCCCAATCGATGTAGTAATATCTTGACCGACTTGCGTCCAAGTTTGACTCATATACTAATTATTTATAAAATAAATTTTACAAATAATTTAAACCATATATTTCTAACATTTATTACGTAGTTTATCGCGTCTAATTAA
>Ga0208249_1000547_pt1 | contig 12422 bp, 17 predicted proteins | sample CryBogmetaGMA1M_FD_184546 | JGI IMG/M metagenome (GOLD analysis project Ga0208249, IMG submission 184546) | Freshwater microbial communities from Crystal Bog, Wisconsin, USA - MA1M (SPAdes) | ecosystem: Environmental > Aquatic > Freshwater > Lake | place: Crystal Bog, Wisconsin, USA | collected...
GGGCAAAGGTGCCCGCCGCAGCGAATAGGCCACGTTGGCGACGTGTCGGGGGGCGACGCTGCGGCGGGCACCTTTGCCCCGCTTGGTCGCCAGTGCGGCGAGGTAGGCGTCGACGTGCTCCGCGACGGGGGTGCCGGCATGGTCAGCGACACCCGCTTCGGCTTGGGTGACGATGCCGGCCCGCACTTTCTCGGCGCGGGATTCGAGGTCGGCGAGCACGGCCCGAGCCGCGTCGAGCGATCGGCACCCCGTCGACACCCGCCGCACGACGCCGTCGCCGTCGCGGAACTTGGCGAGGTAGGTGCCGCCCCTCGCCCGAATACGGGGCGGATCGCCAGCGGTGACGGGGGCTTGGCGTTTCTTCCCGCCGGCGTCCGTCCAGACGGCGACGCGCTTGCCGGCCCGCGTGACGAGTTGCGCCCCTTCGGGCAGAGGTCGCGTGACGAACGGCTTGAACACGGTTCCCATGCGTCAGCCCCCTTTTCGCTTCGGCTTCGCCGGTCGCGTGCACACGATCCCGAAGTGGGCCGCGAGTGCATCGGCCGACGCCAAGTGGATGGAAACCTGCTCGCCCCGCATGAATGACGCCAGCGTTTGCCGCCGCACGCCCGTCGCTTTTTCGATCGCGTTGAGCGACGGGGCGGCGAGCAGCGCGGCCCGCAAGAGTTCGGTCATGGTGCCCGTCGTCTTTCGTGCCATGTCGGATACCTTACAGGTGACGGTCGCGCCCCGCAACGTTTCTCTGTCTCTTTCTCTGACTGTGAGCGTGTGAGTCATACACACACATATTCTCCTTTCTGGGATGGGTGACACCCATGCCACCGAGAAAAGCACTGAAATGTCACCATGTAGGGTGACGCCGGTGTCACCCTACTTTCACTCGATACGCCGACACTCCACGCCCCAAGCCGCCGCGCCGCACGACTTCGAGCAGCCTGCGATCGACGAGCACCCGCAACGCGCGGAGCACGGTTCGACGGTCACACCCCACCCGCCGCGCCAAGTCGGCGACAGCCGTGCGTGCCAGCCCGTCGGGTTTCGTGTCGCGCCAGAGCGTCACCCACGCGAGAGCAGCCGCACGGGGTAGCCTGCCCATGTCGCCAGAGTCGACGAAGCCATTGAGCACGGAAAACCGGCCAGAGTGCCCCCGTGAACGCCGTGCGTGCGTTCTCACGCCCTTTCGGGGTTCGGGGCGGCCCGCGGCCCCTTTGCTGGCGTCAGCCCCGACGAGGGGCGGCAGCACGACGCCGGCCGGCAGCACTCTCGACGGCGTCACTCGTCACCCCCTTCCGGCCCGCCGGCGTCGGGCGGCGCGGCCGGCGTCGACCGCCAGAGTTCCGCCAGCCGTTCGGGGGAAAACTCGGCGTGCGGCTCCTGCCGCTGCGGCTTGCGGCCTCGTCGGCCTCGGTTCGGTGTCTGGGGTGGCGCGGCCGGCACGGCCTCGTCGAGCAGCGTGAAGGCTTGCCGCGGGCGGTCGAAGTGCAAGTCGACGGTGCGCTGCGCCCCGTGCCGGCACTTCAAGTGCGACAGCCGCACGACGCTCGGGTCGGCTTCGTCGGGTGGCGCGAGCAGGAAGGCGTCGTCGGCCCCGTATTCCAGTTCCCCCGAGTCGCGAAACGACGCCAGCGACATGGCCGACGCGGCGTAGGTCGAACGGCCGGTGTTGTCGCGGCTGCGGCCGACAGCCGACAGGGCGAGGACGGCACACCCCGCGGCGGCGAACTGCCGAAGTGTGTCCATCGTCGCGTTCACCCGCAGCCGCGCGTCGGATACGTCGCCGGCGGGCGGCATGATCCGCTGGAGGTAGTCGAGCACAACCACGTCGGCCCCGTGTGCGTCGGCGGCGTGGGCAACGTTGGAAAGGTCGAACGGGGCTTCGAGGAACGCCAATCGGTCGACGATCGACTCGACGGTCGCAAGGCCCGCGTCGAGCCGCTCGGCATGCTCGGGGACGAACCGCCTGTGCCGGATCACTTCGGCTTCGATGCCGGATAGGCGGGCGAGTTGCCGGTCGAGGAGTGCGGCCGGCGACATTTCGACGTTGGCGACGAGTGCCCGCAGCGTGTCGGTGTGCCGCAGTGCCTCGACCACGCACTGTAGGGCGAGTGCCGTTTTCCCTGCCCCCGGTGCGCCGCCGAGGAGCACGACGTGCCCCGGACTGATTTCCGGCACGGGGAGCGTATGCGGAAAGACGACGGGGCCGGTGCCCGTGAGCACGTTTTCGCGCCAGCCGGCGAACACGGCTTCGCCGGTGACGAACTTCGCCGTTGGCGTCGACTTGCGGGTCATGTCGCCCCCGTAGTGTCGGCCGGCTCGACTTTCGTGACGGTGCCACCGAACAGCGCGGCCGCGTGAGCCACCAACGGGTGAGCCGCCGCGTGCCCGCACTCGATTTGACGAGCCACGTCTTTTGGCGGCAGCCCGAGGTCGAGGGCCGGCTCGGTGAGCAACGCCCGCACGGCCGACAGGGGGCACCCGAGTTCGGCAAGGTTCGCCGCCGCGCTGTAGAGCAGCCGGTGCCGGTCGCCGATAGGAACCTCGCCAGCCAGTATCGCCCGCGTGAGCTTGTTGACGCTGCCGGCTCGGTCGCCGTTGGCGAGTTCGTGGCGGCGCCGCTCGACGGCAGCGGCTTTCTCGGCGACGGCCCGCGCGGCCCGATCCCATGCGGCGACGAGAAAGTCGGCACTCCCTACGCCGTCCGTGCTCGGCGCGTCGAACGCTTCCGGCGTGCGGGCCATGTCGAGCACGCCGTTGACGGTCACGGCGTCGAGAATCTCGACGGGCACGTAACGCTTGTGCAGGCCCGTTTTGGGATGCCGGCTGTTCGGTGCTCGAAACGCCCGCACGCGGTCGAACACGCCAGCGTCAACGGCGACGGTCGCTTCGGCCGCAACTGTCTCGACGAACTGCCGCGCGACCGCGTGAAAGTCGCCCGACGCTGGCGGTGCCCATAACGCCGTCGGAATCCCGAGGTGGAATCCCTTTCCGCCGCTCACGAACGGCAGAAGCACATCACGAGGGACGCCGAAGTGTTCGTCGAGCGTGTCGACGAGCCGCCGCGTGTCGTCGAGTGCCCGAGCGATCCCGCCGGCCGACTCGTCGCGGTCAACGTCGCACCACAGGTACGGTGCCCATGTCGAGCCGGTGAAGCCGGCCGGCGAGCCGGTGCGGGCGAGGTGCTCGGCGAAGTCGGGCCCGAACTGGAAGGCCGACAGGTAGGCTTCCCGCTCGACGCCGGCTTTCCCGTCGCATTGGCAGTACGCTCGAAACGCCGTCGCGGCATCGACTCGCCGCCGGTCGCCGGTGCACGGCCCGACAATCCGGAAGCCGTGCGGGTGTGTCGTCGTGCTCAAACGCCACCCCCTTCCCGCGCGGCATCGAGCGTGCCAGCGGCAGGGGCACCGTACCGCGACCCGCTGGCCGTTGACGGCCGCCGCAGGGCGGAACTTTCGGCCTCGTCGTGAGCAGCACGAAGTCGGTCGTATTCCGCCCGAATGTCGTCGTCATCGGCCGCAGGCAGGTCGTCGGGGTTCGTCCCGCACTGGGCACGCAACGCGACGATAGTGCCAGCCAGTTGGAGCACGTCGGCGCGATAGCGAATCAGCAGTTCCCGCAGTCGCCGCCGGCCAGCCTCGTCGGGTGCTCGCTCACGCACTTCGGCGATGAGCATTTCGGCCGTGGGCTGAAACGACATGACGAGTTCCCGTAGCAGGGCGTCGAGCTGAATGACGGCATAGTGGGCGTCGAGTTGAAACGTGTGGGTCATGGCGTGTTCTCCGTGGGGGGCGTGGGTGAGGCGAAGTCGTCGTCAGCGGTCGGGTCGGCGAGCACGTCGACCACGTCGAACGACACGACGCGGCTCCGCTCGACGCCGTCGTCGTCGACGCGCACGACGACTTTCACGACGCACACGAAGCCAGCCGGCAGCGGCCGGTCGAGCATGTCGAGCGACGTGACGCCGAGCTTGGCAAGGTCGCGTTTCGTCATGGGCAGCGCGGCCGGCGTGAGCCAAGCCGTGTGCCAGAGCTTGCGGCCTTTGTGCTCACCGTCGTCGACGGTGAACGTCAGCGTGTACCCCGGCGTACCACCCTTTGACGTGACGAGTTCGCCGTCGGCGACTCGGCAGCGGTAGGTGCCGCGAGGAAGCGGCAGCATGTCGCCGGCCGCTTCGGCTTCGTCGAACTGGCGGGCGAGTTCGGCCCGTGACGTGCCATTGAGCACGTCGACGAGCGACTTGCGAGTGTGCGCGGTCATCGGGCCACCCCCCGCCACTTACGGCAACTGGGGCAACCGTCAGCGATCCACGCTTCGATCGTGGCCCGCGGCCAACGAACGCACCCACCGAGCCGTACCGGGGGCGGGCACTTGCCGGCGTCGACGAGCCGGCGAACGGTGCGAGTGCTGAGTCCGAGCAGCGCGGCGAGTGCCGCAACGTCGAGAAGTGCGGCCCGCGTGCCATTGACGGGGTCGCGTGGGCGTACCGGCTCCGGTAGACTCATGGAGTCTCTCCTGTTTCCTACGGGTTGGGACGAACAAACAGCGGGTCGGGGATCTCTACTCCCCGACCCGTTTTCATTGACGGGCGCGTCGCGCCGCCGGCACGACACGCCACGATCGTGCGACGCGCCGCTCATGGGTGAGCACGCCGCGCTCGACGCAGTGCCGAGCGAGTTGGGCCGCGCGGCTCTCAGAGCAGCCGAGCCGCTCGGCAACCTCCCCGAGCGTCGGCGGGAAGCCGCGCTGCCGAGTCAGTTGCTCGACCACGTCGGCAAGTTCGAGTTGGCGGCCGCTGGGCGGCAGGTGGGGCTCTTTCATGCTGCTCTCTCCTGTCGTGCTGCGATGGTGCCGGAACGCCGCGACACGCGTTGAAAGCGTTCTCGCGTCTACGATTTGGCAGAGTAGCCCACAGGACGTATCCCTTGAACGTCGCACGGCCAAGATTCGTACTACGGTAGTACGCACGTGCTGAAAGTCGCATGAAACACGGCCAAATCGCAGTGCTGCTACGCGGTGTGGTTGCCCGCTGCGTCGTACTTCGACAGGAAGGCGTCGAGCGCGGTCGGCTCGCGGTCGCTCGATGGGTCGATCGGGAGTCGCGCATCCGACAGGGCCGTCAAGCCGAAGTCTCGCGCGGCGGCGAACAGGTCGCGGCGGGCGTCCCGCAGGAGTTTGCACGCGGGGTTCGCTCGGGTGCCGCGGCCGGTCGACACGACGGCCCCTTCGGCTTTGACCAGTTCGGCGAGGGCGCGGCACTCGGCGAACATTTCGCACACGACGCCGAACGTCGCGGCGTGCTCGGGCCGCAGCCGCTTGGCGTCGGCGAGGGTGGGGGCGTGCTCATTCCAGAAAGCCAGAGCCGCGGGGTTCGCCGCCACGAACGCTGGCGGTGCAACGCTGACCGGCGTGGGAGCCGGTGCCTTGCGGTACCGCGTGTTTCGGCCCCGTCGAGACTCCGAACTGTCGGGCTTGGCGATCGGGCCACGGCTTCCCATGTCGTGCTCTCCAGCGTGAAAACCTGAAACGCCCCGCCGGTTCACGCGCTGTCGGGACGGGGTAGGGTGGCATCATTCGTTGCGCTCGGAACCCACCCCTCCCCCCTGACGGACGAGCCGCGCGACAACGGCGGCGCGGTCGGCTTCGGACAGGGGGAGAGCCGCGACGAGTGCCACGGCCCGAGCGATCGCGTCGAGCCGAGCGTCGTTTTCGGTGCAACCGTTGGTGCAACGGTCGGCGGGGCTTGCCGTAAGTCGAGTGTTTTCTAGACTTAGAACGTTGGTACTCCCGCCTCCGGAGCTGAAGGTTACAGGTTCGATCCCTGTCGGGAGTATTGGTTGGAGTTTTGTTCGCCGGCCGGTCGCACTCCGCGTGCGACGGTCGTCCTTGGCTGTCACCCCCCGCGTCCGGTGGCACATGCCCGATCCGGAACTCGAAGCCGCGTATCGGTCCACGTCCTACTCGGTGATCGTGCCGGGCCGGGAGCCGATCTCGATTCGCTGCGGGGCGCGGTGCCTGCCGCTGGATCTCCTGCTCGCCGAATCGCGGGCGACCAACTGGGCATTCATCACCGCCTGCAATCCGCGGTCCACGCCGCTCGACGACGACGCCAACGACGAGCGGATGATGCGGCTCGAGATGCTCGTCCGCGGTCGCGGCCTCAACTGCTTCCAGGGCGAAGGACAGGCTGACGAGGGCGACTGGCCGCCGGAGCCGAGCCTCCTCGTGCTGGGCATCAGCGAGGCCGACGCGGTGGCGGTCGCCCGGGAGTTCGAGCAGCATGCCATCGTGTCCGGCAGCCGCGGCGGCGAGGCGCGGCTTGTCTGGGTGGATGCCGGGACCGACGGGGAGGACGCCGGATAAGATTGCCTGGGTGACGCCATGGCAATCCGCGATGATTCCGGGCCGTTCATGCCGGTGGGCCGCATCGCCCTCGGCCGAGCGGTGCTCGTCTACGACACGTGGACGGCGCAGCCGGCGGCCCACGTCACCATTCCGATCCGCGGCCCGCGGGGCGGCGTGGAGCCATTCATCGGCACCGGTGACGATCTCGCGGCGGCCGTCGCCGTGGCCCTGCAGTCGCTCTCCAGGATCCCGTTCGCGATCGCGGCCTGCGAGCTGACAGCCTCGGCCGTCGAGGGCCAGCCCCGCGCGGCCGCGGTGCTCGTGCGGTCGCGCGACGCGACGCGACCGCGCTACACCGCGGGCCATGCCACCGCCGCCGACGACGCCACCGCCGTGGCGATCGCGGTGGCCCGCGGCTTGGCCGACGGCGGCTTCTTCCAGCCGCGGCTCCTGCCGCCTGGCGGCCGCGACGTGGAGTCCTCGACCGAGCGGATCGTGAACGGCCTCGAACGGGTCGTCGGCACGCTGGCGCTGCCGCCGGCGACGGCGGGCGCGGTCCGGGAACTCGTGGCCCACGAACTGCATCGCTTCGGCACGGGCCTGGCGATCCTCGCCGCCCATGCCCCCGACCGTGACGGCGTGCTCACGCGCTTCGACGCCCAGGCCGCGCTCGAACTCCCCGCCGGCGCGACGAAGACCAGCGACACCCGCACCACCGCGTGGTGGGAATGGTTCCCGGGCCTCGACAACGACGACCGCACGCTCCGCGCGGTCCTCGCCGAGCTGCCGGCGGCACCGGCCACGGCGATCCCCTGGATCGTGCGGCTGTTCGAGAACCCCGCGGGCTGGTTGCGGCTCCATGGCGCGATCCACCTCGAGGATCACGACATGGTCCACGTCCTCCTCGGCCGCGGCCTGCTCGACCAGGACGAGGCTTTCGTGATCGGCTTCACGATGGGGAGCACAAAGGCGGTCTCGTGGGCGGAGCGGGCCTGGTTCCGGTTCGTGGTCTCGCACCTCTACCCCGAGCCCTACCGGATCTCGCACACGATGCTGGCGGCCTACGACCTCGGGCTCGAGGCGGGCCGGCAGCTCCCCGTGAAGGATCTCCACCGCGTGCTCCGCGAAGACATGCTCGACCGCCCGCTCGGGGCCGTGCGGCGGGAACTCGGCATCGACACGCGACGGCTGCGGCGCTTCTACGCGCGGGAACGAGCCGCCCTGCCGGGCACGCTGGCCAGTTCGCGGCTGCCACGACACGACTCCGCCGCGACGGAGCACCCGCCGCTCCCCGAGGCTGCCTAGCTCGAAAAGTGGCCGCAGGTGTTCAACCTGAGCTGCCCTCTGTCTGCCGCACCGCTCGGGGCTGCCCCTCGCTCGCCGTGCAGAGCGATGCCGCGATTCTCCTCCCGGCGAGCAGCGGGTCGGGGGCACGCGCAGAAGCCGGCGTCACTTGTGGACGCAAGACGCCGACATTCCGTCAGAGCTGAGAACTCACAAGTGCCGCCGGCGCCGAGCATGCCTCCGACCCGCTGCGGCGCGGCCCCGAACAGCGAACTTCACCATGCCGACGACACCGCACCGACCGCCACGACACCGGCCGCGACGCCTGCCCGGCTCAGGTGTCCTCGAGCGGCCGGAACCGCGGCACCTTCTTGCCCTCCAGTTCGACCGTCTCCAGAAACATCGCCGCCGGCCGGACCCAGAGGCCGTGGTCGCCGTACTCCTGTCGATAGACGACGAACTCCTCGAGCGTCTCGCTGTGCCGGCCCACGCCGAGCACCGTGTATTCATGGCCCTTGTAATGGCGGTAGCGGCCCGGACGGATCGCGGTCATGACTCACCTCGACTCGATCGACGATGCGGCTGCCGACAGCCGTGCCGGCAGCCACGCCCCACCGCACACCATCCGCGGCCGGACACGCGTCCGTTTATACTCCTGCCGCTCGGCAGGGCACGCGTCCGGCTTCCAGCCCCCGCGACGATCCGGCCGCCGGAACGATCCGATGACCGCTCCCTTCGCACCCGGCGGCTCCAGACCCGATCCCGCGACTGCTCCGTCGTGGCGGGAACTCGCCGTCACCGATCCGCTCACCGGCCTGCCCAATCGCCGCCGGCTCGACGAGGTGCTCGCGGAGGCCTGGAGCCGATGGCGCCGCGACCGCACGCCGGTGTCGGTCCTGATGATCGACATCGACCACTTCAAGGCGCTGAACGACACCGCGGGCCATCCCGCCGGTGACGCCTGCCTGAAGACCGTCGCCGCGGCCCTGGCAACCACCTGCGACGTTCCCGACGGCCTCGTATGCCGCTGGGGAGGCGAGGAGTTCCTGACGCTCCTGCCCAACACCGACGCTCCGGCGGCGGCCGACGTCGCCCGGCGAGCGCTCGTGGCGATTCGCGACCTCGCGCTGCCGCATGCGGCCGTGCCGGCGGGCCTCGTCACGATCTCGATCGGGGCGGCCACGGCGCCGCCGACATCCGTCGCCGGCCCCGACGACCTCGTGGCCCGGGCGGATCGGGCCCTCTATGCGGCCAAGCGGGCCGGCCGCGACCGCGTCGCCACCGCGGCCGGCTGAGCCCCCTTCGGCCCGGGCAACGCCCCGCGGCGCGACCTCCTCGATGTGGTGAGGGGGCGTGCGTCGCTCGCCAATCCATCCGCAGCGCGACATCGCCTGGAAAACAGTGCTCTTCGCGCAAGAAGGGGCTGCGGGGAGCAGTTGGCACGAGATGTGCATCTGTTCTTCGTGGTGGTCACCGTGCCGTGGTGGTACGGGGATCGACCCTGCCCAAACCCCATTTCGTTTCAGGAGGTGCCTCCGTGATGGTCATCGCCGTCGGCATCACTTCCGAGGAAGTGCGCCCGGTCCGCAAGTAACTGCGGTTTCTGGGGCATTTCAGGGAGGTTGCCACGCTGGGCTTTTGGGCCCCGCGCTGCGGCAATCCCTCGAAGTCATGCTGCTTCCCGATCGTTCGCACCGCCTCCAGGCACTGAAAACAGGCCCTCGGGTGGATCATGGGTGATCGGGTGCCAGTTCCAGAGTTTCTCCCCACGTTGTTGCGAGTTTCCCGTGTTTTCCCCCGTTGTTTCCTCCGTTCGCTCGCTTCCTGGCAGTCGGCCGCTCGCGGCCTGCGTTCAGGGTGTCGCGACTCGGGGAAGCGGCCCTGCTCACTGTTTTGGTGAGACATTCACCGAGGTGGTGATCACCGCCTTGATGAGAGCGAAACCCGGGAATCTTCCGTCTTCGAGACCACCGGATCGTGGCCCGAGACGAGGCCGATCGCCTCGCTGCCGGCCGCTTCCATCTGGCGTCTTCGGGACATCCCGTCGCGACCGCGAGCCCACATCGCTCACAGTCTGACGGCCCGTTCGTTCGTTCGATTTCGTTCGTCAATCGTTCCCAACCACAGGTCGGCGGGTATCGGTCGTTCGTGCCCGTCCGGTCGCTGATTCTCTGAAAGGAGCCTCAACCATGGTGCGCTCATCCCTCACCCGCGCCTTCGGCGCTCTGGCCGCGCTCGCGGCCGTCAGTCTCACCGCGCTCGTCTCGCGCGCCGACCTGGTCACGCAGAATGATTTGCCTGCCGTCGTCTTCGTGGCGGGCACTTCGACCGGTTCGCAGGCGTTCGTCGACCTGAGCGGTGGCTCGGTCGATACCGGTAACGTCGACACCGCGACGATTTTCACGATCGGCAACCTCTTCTCCACCAGCAACACGGGCTACTTCGCGGGTTTTCCTACTTCGTCGCTCGGCACAGCGGTGTCCTTCAACAGCGGTGTCAACACGAGCCTCTCGTTCGGCACCGGCGCCTTCGGAAGTTTTTTGTCGACGCTGATCAGCGAGGAATCCAGCGGAGCGGGCTTCCGCAACTTCCTCGTGCTCGGCAACTACACGGCTGGCACTTCGCTGGGTACCCTCGTGCCGAACCCCGCGCCCGCAAGCTTCCGCATCAGCTTCACGCAGACCCCGGTCGGTACTGGGGCGATCTCCGACTCCTCGACGCTGGCCATCCCCCCGGTGCCGGAGCCCTCAACCCTCATGCTGGCCTGCGTGGGGATCGCCGGGGTGATCGCGGTGGACCAGAACCGGCGGGCGAGCCGCCGCCGTGCGGCCGCCGCACACGATTCAACGACGAACCTCGGCTGATGGTTGAACGACCCATCCGTCGACGGATCGTTGGTTTGGTTGGTTGATTGGTTGGTTGACGACAACGAACGAAGGCCGCGCTGGCATCCGCCAGCGCGGCTTTTTTCGTGCCCGCGATCGCCGCCGCCGGGCCCGGGCCGCCCGGATCGGGCCCTGGATTCCCCTTCTCGCAACGTCGCGATCCGTGCTAGTTTCTGCCCCGGACTGCCCGTGCCGTCGCCCCGACTCCGGAAAGAGATGCCATGAATGCGCTTCGCGGAATGCTCTCCCTACTCGCCCGACTGATGATCGCCGCGATCTTCCTGCTGAGCGCCGTCGCCGGGAAGATCATGAACTTCAGCGGCACCGTCGAGAAGATGGCCGCGGAGGGCGTGCCTTCGCCCACGATCCTCCTCGGCGGCGCGATCGCCTTCCTGATTCTTGGCAGCCTCTCGATCGTGCTCGGCTTCAAGGGCCGCTTCGGCGCGTTCCTGCTGCTCTGCTTCCTGGTCGCCGCCACCTACTACTTCCACGACTTTTGGAAGCTGCCCCCGGACACGCCTCCGGCCGCCCAGCAGGCCGAGGTGATCGCCTTCATGAAGAACCTGGCCCTGATGGGAACGATGCTCTTCCTGGTGGCCAACGGCACCGGTCCGTGGAGCCTCGACAATCGCGGGAAGACCGCCGCCAAGGCCGCGGTCGATGACGACGACGAGTGATCGCGAGGGGCAGCCCCTTGCTGCCCGCGTCGCCATCGCTCACGCGATCGGGCTTCCTGACGAGGGAGCGAGCATCTTGGCGGCCAGGAGGATCGTCGCGGCGTGGATGTCGACGATCGCCTCGAGATCGGCGGAATAACCGCCGCCGAGCACGATCGCCACCGGCACACCGGCCGACCGAGCCGCCGCGAGCACGAGCCGGTCTCGCTCGAGGAGCCCTGCCATGCTGAGCCGCAGTCGACCAAGCCGATCGTGCTCGTACGGGTCGGCACCGGCGATGTAGAACACGAGATCAGGCCGACCTCGGCACAACGACTCGTGCACGGCGGGCGCCAAGGCCGCGAGATACGCCGCGTCGTCCGCGCCGTCGTCGAGCGGCACGTCGAGCGAACTGGGGTGCTTGCGGAGCGGGAAGTTCCGGGCCCCGTGGATTGACATCGTAAACACCGCGGGATCGGCGGCGAAGATCTCCGCCGTGCCGTTCCCCTGGTGGACGTCGCAGTCGAGGATCAGCACCCTTCGAACGCTGCCCCGAGCCTGCATCTCCCGCGCCGCGACCGCCGTGTCGTTGAACACGCAGTAGCCTTCGCCCCAGGACGTGCCGGCATGATGCGTGCCCCCTGCCAGGCTCGCCGCGATGCCGTCTTCGGCCGCGGCCGCGGCCGCATCGACGGCGGCCCCCGTGCTCCGCAGCGAACGCTCGACGAGCGCCAGGCTCCACGGAAAGCCGATCCGCCGCTGCTCGTCGTTGGACAACGTTCCGGCCAAGACCCGGCCCACGTATCCGCGGTCGTGCACCCGCAGCAGCTCCTCGTCGGTGGCGGCATGCGGCTCGACGAACCGGAGGGCCGCCCCGGCCGCGGCATGGGCCTCGAGTCGGCGGCGGAGCAGGCCGTACTTGGCGGCAGGGAAACGGTGGCCCTCGGGCAGCGGCAGCGGGTAACGGTCCGACGGAAACAGGCGCATGGCAACTCCACGACCGTGTCATCCTATGCCTGCGGCCTGCGCAGCGGATGCCAGCGGCGCGGGCAGGCAGGGGCGATCGAGGCCGGCATCCAGCGGCGACCACAGCCGCAAAACCGCCTGGAAAAACAGGCTTTCGGCGTCCCGGGGTGGATCGGCGCGCGATTGGCACGGCATCTGCATATCTCGGATGCGGAGTGGCCCAGGAGTCGTCGTGATGCACCGCATCCTGTTTCTCTCAACGGTTCGACGACCCGGCCCTCGGTCCACGTGC
>Ga0208249_1000549_pt1 | contig 12396 bp, 8 predicted proteins | sample CryBogmetaGMA1M_FD_184546 | JGI IMG/M metagenome (GOLD analysis project Ga0208249, IMG submission 184546) | Freshwater microbial communities from Crystal Bog, Wisconsin, USA - MA1M (SPAdes) | ecosystem: Environmental > Aquatic > Freshwater > Lake | place: Crystal Bog, Wisconsin, USA | collected...
GGGGGGGGCGGCATGGACGGTGGCTTCCCTCGGCGGTTACGATCTCCATGCTCTGCCTTAAACGAGTTGCGCTTTCTCACATCGCCGAGCGCCGCAACGCCTTCCCGGGTGGTTCACGTCCCTCCTTGGCAAAGGGGCCCAAGCCGACGTTTCGCATCACGAGCTTCAGTAGAAAGGATGTGGGGAATGGCCGGGGGCAGGAGGGCGGAGTTCGGAGGTCGAGCAGACCGCTCTGGGCTCTCGACGATCATCGACGCCGCCCGGAGCGGTGGAGCGGAGGCGCTCAACCGGCTCCTCAGGGTGGCCCACGTCTACCTCGGGATTCTCGCCGTTCACGAAACGCCCGAGGCGACGACGCGGAAGTTCGACGCATCCGACATTCGCCAGGAATCGATGATCGACGTGGCGAGGGGGATCAATAAGTTCCAGGGACGCAGTCGGGAGTTTTTCAGCTGGCTGCGGCAGATCGTCCGCACCAACACCATCGATCAGCATCGCCGCCACCGAAAGTCGGCCGAGAGAGAGGTCGTGGACGACCTGCTTCTAAACAACATTCCCGCGCCGTCCGACACAGATCAGCTTCTCCACTTCGAGCAGAGGGAGCAGGTCGAGAACGCCATGAGCAAGCTCTCCGAGGATCACCGGGCGGTGCTCCGCCTCCGTGTCTGGGAGCGGCTCAAGTGGGAGGAGATCGGACAGAAGCTGAATCGCTCTGCCGATGCCTCGCGACTCCTTTTTGTCCGAGCCCTCGACGCGGTGCGGGGTGACTTGGGAGACGATGGTCCGAGCGCGGCTTGTGGGGTCTGACAAGAGCGCCATGACGCTTACCCCGCTTCCCGCCGATGATCGACTCACGGAGCCTGCCCTGTGGCCAGATCCCGATTCCCGTGACGCCCCAACGCCGCTCGATGCCGCTGCCATCAAGCGACTGGCAGCGATCGATGATCAGCTCGCCGGGCTTGCCGCGGCCGGCAATGACGATGAAGCCGGGGATGCCGCGATCACCCCCGAGCTGGCCGAAAGGCTCGACACGCTCCTTCTCCTGCGGATGGTGGCGGCGGGGGATGCGAAGCCGCCGGCGGCGCTCTCGATTGGCAAGTTTCGCGTTGTCCAAAAGCTCGGCGAAGGGGGCTTCGCCGAGGTCTTCGAGGTGATCGATACGAAGCTCGTCCGCCGCGAGGCTCTGAAGATCGCCCGCCCCGAGATCCTCCTCGACACGAGCAAGACGAATCGGTTCCTCCGCGAAGCGAAGCACGCCGCCAAGATTTCCCATCCGAATGTCGTGATTGTTCATGAGGTGGGGGAGTACGACGGGCTCCCGTACATCGCCCAGGAGTTGTGCGGCGAAAGCCTCGCCTCGTGGCTCGATCGCCATCCTGGTCCCGTCGCCGCACCGATCGCCGCCCGCGTCGTCGTGGCGCTCGCCGAGGCAGCCCATGCCGCTCATGCCGTCGGTGTCTTCCACCGCGACATCAAGCCGGGGAACGTCCTTCTCGTGCCCAGTGAAGATGGCCCGCTCCCGCCCGACGATCGTCTCGGATCCAGTCAGCCCGGCGATGCGCCGGTTGCCCGCGGCCAGCGGGTCAAGCTTGGCGACTTTGGCCTCAGCACCTCGGTCTACAGCGCCGATCACGACTCCCCAGGCGCCGCCCCCACCGAAATCGGCACGGTGCTCGGGACTCCCGAGTGGATGGCCCCCGAACAGGTCGATCCGATGGTCGGCCCGATCGATGCCCGCACCGACGTCCATGCCCTCGGCCTCGTCCTCGATCGGCTCTTGACCGGGCGCTGCGTCAACGCAAGTCGGTCGCGGGAGGCCATCTATCGCCGCATCCTCGAGGTGGAGCCGGAGCCGGCGGACCGCGTGGCACCCGGGATCCATCCCGATCTCGTTGCCGTCTGCAGCAAGTGCCTGGCGAAGCGACCGGGCGATCGATACTCATCGGCCGCCGAACTCGCCGTCGACCTTTCTCGATTCCTCGACGGTCGACCGACGATCGCCCGGCCGCTCACGCCTGCCCAGCATGCGGTCCGCTGGCTCCGTCGCAATCCCACGCTCGCCGGTGCGGTCGCCGCCGCCCTGACCGCCGTCCTCCTCGGCGGCCTCGTGATCGAGGAGCGGGCCCGGGGTATCGCCCGCGAGAACGCGGTCAGGCTGAAGGAAGAGCGTGACGAGCAGGAGGAGGCCGAGCGTCAACGAGCCACGGCGGCGCGAGAGGCGAAGGAAAGAGCCGACAAGGCCGCCCGCGACGCTGCCCGTGATCTCCGCCGCGCCTTCGAGAGTTATCGCAACGGCAACGCGGCCGGGGCCGTCGATGATCTGCGGAAGAGCGCTGCCGCCGATCTGGCGCTCGCCGATTCCCTCGCTGGGGGATGGCTGCTGGCAAGAACACACGGGGAGATCGCACTTCTCGTCGACCATGCTGAGAAGGCCCAGGGGGCCGGCAAGGATGCCTTGCAGATCCACTCCATCGCGCTGTCGCCGAATGGCGACAGGCTTGCCGCGGGAGCCGCCGACGGGACGCTCATGCTCGTGCCACTCGCGACGGACGGCACGGCGGCTGGGGCGCCGGTTGGGATCGATGCCGGTCACGAGATCAACCAAGTCGTGTTCAGCCCCGATGGCGCCGTCGTGGCCACGGCCGGGAAGCTCCGGGGGGATCCGGAGCCGGCCGATGCCGGCCGCGTCCGGCTCTGGAACGCGAATGACGGTAGCCATCGGCGCGACGTGGCGGTCGGGGGGCAGGAAGTGTTTTCCGTCGCCTTCTCGCCATCCGGGGAGCGAGTCTTGTGGGGAGGTGCCGGCCGGGTGATTCGTGACGCAGCCGTGTCGGCAGGGGAGGCATCAGAGCGCATGACGGAACTGCGGCTCTTCGATGATCCGGGCCTCTTTCCTCATGCCGATCCCGACATCGAGATGATCCGCTTTCTCGATGAGAAGCGAGTGCTTGTTGCCATCAGCGATCGGGTCTGTCTCGTCGATACCGCGTTGGGGATCGTCGAACGAGACTTCCGCGGGAATTGGGGGCACGTCCAGTCGCTCTCGCTCTCGCCCGATGGCCGCGAGCTGATCGCCGGCGGATGGCACGAGAACATGGTTCGAGTCTGGGATCTCGAGACAGGATCCCTGCAACTCGAACTCGAAAGCCATCCTGCGTGGATCAACGGATGCGGGTTCTCCCCCGAGGGCCACCGGATCGTGACCGGCTGCAAGGACGGCGTCCTTCGCGTGTTCGATGCCACGACAGGTGAACTGGTCCAGGAAATTGTCGGCCACGTTGCCCGGATCTGGAACACGATCTACCACCCCTCGGGCCGGATCCTCTCCGCTGGAGGCGATGGCACCGTCCGCCTCTGGGATCCGGCAATCGGCCAGTCCCTGCTGGGGACGAGGCCGATCGACGTTCCCGGCCTCCGGACGGCCCAATCAACGGTCGACCTCGGCGACGGTCGATGGCTGATCACACCCCGGTCCGGAGCGCCGCTGATCCTCACACCAGGTGGCACGCAGTCTCCCCAAGTCGATCCGGGAAGTGGCAGTGAGATCATTTCCGCTGCGGTCGACCGATCGAGCCGGCAGGTCGCGTTTGCGACAGCCAACGGGCTTGCCGTTCACCGGTTTTCGGTCGCGGCTCAGCCGAGCGAGATCGTTGTCACCCCGAATGGAAAGTTCACCCGCGCCGTGGCCTTTGGTCCGGGAGGGTGGCTCTATCAGGGATCAAAATCCAATCCCGGGAGCTCGCTTCTGGCGTGGCCGGCCGATCTCAAGTCCCCGCGGTGCATCGAGGATGATCTCGACGTGGAGATCGCCTCGATCGCCATAACCGAGCCTCCCGTTTTCCGACTGGCATTTGCCACAGGCACGTTCATCAGGGTGCATGACCTCCGGCCGGACGGCGCCCCCGTGGCTGGAAGTGGCCGCCAACTCGCCAACCTGGCCGGTGAAATGCGCTCCGATCTGAAGCTCGCCTGGTCGCCGGACGGGGAACGTCTCGCCGTGGGGAGCGACGATGGCCGCGCGATGATTCTCGATGCCCGCACGGGGACGCCGACTGCCGAATTGGCGTCATTCGCCACGATGGTGCGCGGGATTGTCTGGGCTCATAACCGATCGGCGCTGATCGTTGCCGATGAGAGGTGCATCCGGCTCTGTGATGCCGTGAGTGGCACGACGCTCGACGAAATCCGCCCCGGCTGGGCGATCAACAACATCGCCTTCGTCGAGGGGCGTGACCGCCGCCAGCATCTGGCAGTGACAGGAAATCGATCCACGCTCTCGCGTCGTCCCTTCGGAGCGACGCGACGTGATGACACGCCCGAGGATGGTCGCGTGTTCCTCCTCGACCTCAGCCGGCGGCTTCCCGCGGATGCGGCTCGCGGTCAGTAGCGGGCCTTTCGGCCGAGCTTCTTGAGCCGGTTCATGCGGACCGGGCTTCCCTCGAAGACCCCTTCCGGCCAGTCGCCGGCGGAAAGGATCGCCCGGTAGATCCCCTTCTGCTCGTAGGCGTTGACCCCGAGGCCGGCGAGATACTGGAGGCGGAGATTCGAATCGCGGTTGATCTCGGCATCGGCCAGCCAGCCTTTGAGCTGCGGGCCGGTTGCTGCGAACGAGGCGAACAGGTCAGCGGCATTCGAGCAGCCGATGTCGGCGAGCGACTCGCGCAAGGCTTCCGTGCCGGGGTCGCGGAGGCGCTCGTCGATGCGGTCGAGGTCGATCACCGTCGGGCCGTTGCAGCCGAGGAGGACGAGGTCGTAGCCCTCGCCGCCGGCGGTGTTGCCAAAGACGAGGCCGTCGGGGAAGACTTCGAGGAAGGTGGCGATCTCACTCTTCACCGCCGGCGTCCCCGCTTCATAGAGCTGAACGAAGACGGTGATCACGCCGCCGGGGTTGAGATGGTCGCGGGTCGACTGGAAGAACTCGCGGGTGTAGAGGTTCGCGGCGCCGCGCACCCACGGGTCGAATGGATCGCTCGTGATCGCATCGAAGGAGTGGCTCGTGGTGCGGAGATAATGGCGGGCATCGTCGATCGTCACCGTGACCTTCGGATTGCGGATGACGTCCTGATTGATCGGCCCGAAGTAGTCGCCGGCCGTCCGCGGCACCTCCGCTTCGATCTCGCAGATCGTCTCCGCGACAACGGCCGGATCGACGCTCACGCTTCCTGCCGTCACACCCGCCCCGCACCCGATGACGAGAACCTTGCGGGGGTGCTCCGGGACGAGCGTCGCCATGTGGCCGAGCATCCGCTGGAGGCGCATGTCCTGCGGCTCCCCCGAGGCCTGCACCTTGCCGGCGTTGTGGTAATTGAGGGAGCCGTCGGCCGATCGCGATACCGCGAGCGTGCTGTCGGCCCCTTCGCGGACGGCGAGAAACTCGACCGGCTGCTCCCGGAAGACCGCCGCCAGCCGCCCCCAGGCGACCAGCGACGGGGCAAGCTCCGGGACGCGCGGCGCGAGCCAGGCCGCGAGGAACATTGCCGTGACTGGAGGGGCGATTCTCGGCCATCCGGCAAGCCCGGTAACTCCAGCCCACCGCGGAGGCATGGCGACCACTGCCGCGACTGCCGCTGTGGCGACGAGGAACGCCTGAGTGGCCTGGCTTCCGGCGCCGGGGAGGAGCCAGAGCGCCGTCGCGACGCTGCCGAGAACGGCGCCGAGGGTGTTGGCGGCGAGGACGGCCGCGGTGGCCCGCGACGCTGCATGGCCGTCGTGGGTGGCCGAAGAAATAGCCAACGGAAGGCTCGCGCCCCAGAGGATCGCCGCCGGGAGGACGGCGACGAGGCAGCGGACGAAGTCGATCTGGAATTGTCCCCACGGAGAAGCAGCGAGGCGCGGGTTGACAGGCCACTCAGGCAACCCGACCCCGAGGCACCAAGCTCCCCAGGCGATCGCCGGCACGAGCGCCACCTGACACCAGGCAAGCCACGGCCGCGGTGGGCGGAGATTGCCGGCGACGGCGGCGCCGATCCCGATGCCGGTGAGAAATCCGGCCAGGATGAGAGAGAATGTGTAGGTCGTTCCACCGAGGAGGAGCGTGAGGAGCCGTGTCCACACCACCTCGGCGGCCAGCGCCGTGGCTCCGGAGAGGCAGGCGGCGACGAGCACGCCCTGATCGAGCCGCGCGATCGATCCTTGTCTCTCGACAGCGGGAGCCGCGGGGGGGAGCGTCGCGGCGCGGCTCGAGATCCCGCGCCGAGCGAGCCCCGCGGCCCAGATCGCTGCCGCGAGGTTCAGGGCCACGGCAACGAAGGTCGCCACCCACACATCGTGGAGACGGAGAAGATGAAACCCGGCCAGGAGGCAGCCGATGACGCCGCCGAAGGTATTGGCGGCATAGAGGCCGGCCACTTGCCGCGTGGCCCGTCGGCCACTTCCCAACGCGCGCGCGGCGATCGGGAGCGTGCCCCCCATGGCCAGGGTCGGGGGGAGGAGGAGGAAGCCGACGGCGAGCCACTGCCGCGGGCCGGAGAGCGCCCCGGTGGCGGAGATCGCCCCCGGCAGGGCGAGGCCGCACAGCGCCGTGAAGGCTTCGAGCGCCGCACAGGCCCGCAGTGGAGGGGTGGTGTTTGGAATCAGCCGGGGAATGAAGAGCGCCCCTGCACCGAGGCCGGTCATGAACGTCGCCAGAACCAGGGCTATCGCCCGTGTCGCGCCTCCCACCTGGAGGGCAAGAAGCTGGAACCAGACGACCTCATAGATGAGTGCCGCGGCACCGCTGGCGACGAACAGCGGCAGGAGGAGCGTGGCTGGTTTCATGAGGCGGAACGCACCACTCCCCGTGGATGAACTCGACGGATCGTAGCAGCAAGCTTCCGCGGGCGCCAAAGCGGCCGCGGCAGGCGTTCGCCAGTCCAGAGCCCCAAGATTCCGACGCGCTCCGAGCCTTTTTTTTCTTGCCGCCGGGGGTCACTCGGAGCGATCGTGCATCCAGTGCCACAAGGACGTCCGCGACGTCGGCACCGGCAACTGACCTTCACCGGGCCGGCGTGAGCGTGAGGCGGCGGAACTCGATCGGGCCATGATCTCCTTGGAGGAGGATCGGCCCGGGGGCGCCCTCGTCGGACTCGATCGCCCCCCCGGTGATCCCCGGGATCAGTTGCCGGTCGATGATCTGCTCGCCGTTGAGGACCACGGTGACGCGGCGGCCGACAAGCATGATCTCGATCTCCTGCCATTCTCCCGCCGGCTTCGCGGCATTGAGGCAAGGGGTGAGGAATCCGTAGACGCCGCCAATCCGGTGGCTGTCGGCTTCGCCGCCGAAGTTGTCCTCGATCTGCACTTCGTAGCGGCCGCGGAGATAGATGCCGCCGTTGCTCCCCTTCGGATAACGAAACTCAGCGCGGAGCTTGAAGTCGTCGAACGTGCGTTCGGTGCGGAGGTTGTTGCCGGGCTCGGCGTTGACGAGGAACCCGTCCTTGACCCGCCAGCCGTTGGCCACCGCGGCGTGCTGCGGCGTCCAGCCGGCGAGATCGCGGCCGTTGAAGAGATCGACGGGCTTGCCCCAGGCCGGCTCGGCGTGGTCGAGAAGCGGGGCGGGCCGCCCCTCGAAGGGGATCGGATTCCCAGCGGTGTCGGTGATCGTCCCTTCGAGGACACCGTCGGTGACGCGCCCTTCGACGACAAGATCGGTGGAGCGGTCTTCCCACTGGGGCGGGATCGTGAAGCGGAATCGCTCTGTGCCGGCGTCGGTTGTGGCCTCGATTTTGGCGATCGGGCGGGCACTGCCGAACTGCCCGACGAACCGGCCGACGAGCGTGTTCCGCCCCGACTTCGTCACTTCGAGCCAGGCGGGATGATCTCCGCCGGCGGCATGGACGGTGAGATCGAAGCGCCCCGCCAGTCCTGGCGGCGCATCGGCCGCGACCGCGCACCGAACCATGCCCAGAAGAGTGAGAACGATCGCGAGGGCGACGAGCCGGCGGGGCATGGAAAAGACTCCGAAACGCTTGACGGTAGGAACGGGATGCTCGAAGGTCAGTCTAGCCTGCCTCCGCTCCGGTCTGATCAGCCGGCAAGCGTCTGCCAGAGAAGTCGGGCGACGAGCGTGAACACGACCCCCGCAAACACGATGCGGATGAACGGGGCCCCGTGCTTCACGGCCAGCCCGGCCCCGATCCTGCCGCCGACCGCCTGGCCGACGATCATCGCGCCGGCCGACGCAGGATCGACCTGTCCCCACGCTGCGAACACAGCCAGTGCCGCGAGGTTGCTCGTGAGATTCACGACCTTCGTGAAGGCCGTGGCGCGGGGGAGGCTCATGCCGCGGAGGTGGACGCAGGCGGCGGTCCAGAATGCCCCGGCGCCGGGGCCGAAAAAGCCGTCGTAAAACCCGAGCACGCTGCCGGCCAGCACGCCGAAGCGGTTGGCGGAGAGCCGTGCCTCCGTGGGAGCGTCGCCGAGATCCGGCCGCCGCAGGACATGGATGGCGACGGCGAGGAGGAGCCAGGGAACGACGGCGCGGAGCACCCGGTTGTCGATCCACAGCACGGCCACCGTGCCGAGCGTCGCGGCCAGCGCTGTCGCCGCGATCGCCGCGGTCATCGTTGGCCAATCGATGAGCCTGGCGACATGGTAACGATGGACCGCCATCGTCGTGCCGACGGCGCTTTGGAGCTTGTTCGTGCCAAGGGCGAGATGGGGAGGGAGACCGGCCCAGAGGAGCGCCGGCAACGAGATCAGCCCCCCGCCGCCGGCGATTGAATCGATGAACCCGGCGCACAGCCCGGCGAGGCCGAGGGGGAGCATCGTCGAAACGTCCATCGTGGCTGGCCTGCTCCGTGGCAGCGGTCGAGAAAATCCTACCCGCGGAGGAGTTCGCGGTAGCAGTCGAGGAAGTGCGTGGCGACCTCGGCGTTGATTCCCTTCCAGGCCTCGTCGATGAGTGTTCCGGTGAGGAGGCCATTGACCGCCTTTCCCGCGACGCCGCCAACGACTTCGATCAGGCCGGTCATCGGGTGGATGCCGAGGAGCCGTTCGCGGTCGACATGGACGAACTCGTTGGCCACCAGCGACAGCCCCGGAAGCTTCGGGACCGGATCACGGCCGTTGACGTAGCGGTGAATCTTTCCGGCAAGCTCCCGGTTGAAGGCTTCGCAGGCTGCGCGATTGCCGATCATCGGCGCCCCGAACGTGCAGACCTCCTCGACGGCGATGAACTTCCGCTTGAGGAGCCAGGCGGCGATCAGTGCCAGTGCCCCGCCGAGGCTGTGCCCGGTGATCCAGATGGGACGGTCGCTCTTCTTCACCTCGGCCTCGATCGCCGGCAGGAGGGCCGGCCAGATGTCGGCGATCGCGTCGACGAAGCCCTTATGAAAGCGGGCACCGACACCGGCAGCGGCGAGATCGAGGCCGAGGCGCCCCTCCGGCACGACGAGGAGATTCATCGCGTCGGTGAGGAGGATGTCCTTGAGGCCGTCGAGGCTCGTCGGGCTCTCCGTCCCCCGGAAGGCGACGACGATGTGGTCGGCGTTCGTCCCCAGCCAAGCCTGGGTGTTGCCGACGCTGAAGAGACTCGCGTCGAGGCCGAGGATTTCCTGGAAGGCCTTCTTACCCTCGGTCTCGCCGAGGTAGGCCAGAGCGCTCGCCTCGCAGAGATACGTGGCGCTGGAGACATGGCCAGGGGTGGCTTCCTTGAGTTCGAGTCGTTCGAGGGCCATTGGGGGCACTCCGCTTCGAGTGGGGGTGGAGTCGTTGATTTCAATTCACGTAGCGACGTTCGGGGGCAGGTGCCTTCCCTTCGCCGGGTGGGGCATCGTCCCCTGTCGCAGCAGCGTTCTTCCACTTCCGCAGGATCGACGTCGGGATGTTGTTGCCGGTAACGTCGATCTCCCGGAACGTCGGCGGGGCATCGGTGAGGAACGCCGACACCCCCTCCGGCGTGACCCCCGTCCGCGCGATCCGCAGCGATTCCAGCTGTTTCAGCTCCCGGAGCTTGTACAGGCCCTCGTCGGTGATCCGGGAGTCATTGAGCGTGAGCTCACGGAGCTTCGGCAGGCCGGCGAGGAGATCGAGCGTGGCGTCGGTGACATCGGCATTCCCCATCTCGAGGATTTCCAATCCGGGCTTTTGGGCGAGGATCGAGTAGTCGCTGCGGTCCCAACCGGTGAGCACGAGCGCCTGCCGGCCATCGACGACCCGCTCGCGTTCCGCGAGCCCCACGATCGAAAGGTAGAGATGCTGCGCGGCGAACGGGACCGAGCCGATGACGAGCCCCGCGATCAAGAGCGCGGCGGGGCCGAGAAGCTTGCGTCGCTCTGTCCGACCCAGCAACACCCGCAGGCTGTGGAAGATGAAGACAAGCAACCCCGACGTGGCCAGGAAGAGGCCGACGAAGACGAGCACGGCACCGATCTGTTCGCTCATCGGGAACGCTCGCTCCGCAGGGGCGCTGTCACCGAGCCGGACCGGAAAATAGCCGCAGCCAATCCTATCAGGCCGCCGGCCGATCGCGGCCCCACGGCCCTGCTGCCGGCCGACTGCGTCGTCACACTCCCGCCAGGCTCCGCAGGTCGCGCTCCATGGAATCGAGCCTGGCTGCGAGCAGCTCCTTCGTCGCTGCGAGGTCGGCGGCAGGCAGCGGCGGGGCGGCGGTGAAGAGATAAAACTTGATCTTCGGCTCGGTGCCGGAAGGGCGGGCGGCGACGCAGTTGGAGAGCGTCGGGAAGGGGGGCTCGGTCCCCGGACGGGGCGACGCCTCCGGGAGACCGGCGAGATCGAACATCACCAGATCCCCCTTCTTCGCGGTGTGTGGGGCTCCGGGGAACGGCCGCGGGGGGGCGCCACGCTCGGCCACGGTGAGGCTGCCGTAATCGCGGACGCGGATGACGTCGAGGCCGGCGAGGGTGGAAGGGGGATTCTGCCGGAGCGCCGCCATGATCTCGCGCATCCGATCCATGCCGGCGGCGCCGGGAAGCGTCACCGACACCTGCCGTTCGGCATGGCATCCATGGGCCACGAACAAGCCGTCGAGATGCTCGTGGAGCGACTGCCCGCGTTCCTTGAGCGCGGCCGCCAACTCCGCCAGGAGCAGGGCAGCGACGCTGGCGTCCTTGTCGCGGACATGCGTGCCGGCGAGATAGCCGTGCGATTCCTCGCAGCCGAACGCGAAGTGTTCGGGGCCGATCCGATCGATCTCCTCGCCGATCCACTTGAAGCCGACCTGGAGCCAGTCGGTGATCGCGGCCCGGTGCCCCTCGGCAATCCGCCGCACGAGCCCCGAGGTGACGAGCGTCGTCACGATCCGATCGCTCGGCCGCAGGCTCCCCGTCCGGGCCCTGGTCGAGAGCACCCAATCCGCGAGCAAGCACCCGAGTTGGTTGCCGGTGAAGGCCCGCCACTCTCCGCTGCCAACGGTCACCGGAGCCGAGGCACCGAGCCTGTCGCAATCGGGGTCGCTTGCCATCACGAGGCCGTCGCCACGGCCGCGGGCCTCGGCGACCGCGCCATCCATCACGGCGGGGTTTTCCGGATTCGAGACATGCCCCGGCACGTTGGGGAAGTCGCCGTCGGGGGTCTCCTGCGGGCCATACAGCCTGAGCTTCGCGAAGCCGGCGCCGGTGAGCACCGGGACGACGGCACTGGCACCGACACCATGGAGCGGCGTGTAGAGGATCGACACGTCGCGGGGGCCGGGGGTCGCCTGGCGGAGGACGGCCGCCACGAACGCCGCATCGACCTCCTCTTCGACGAATCGCACCCGGCCGTCGGCGACCGCGGCGGCGAAGTCGGCTCGCTCAACGGTGTCGACCGACATCACCCGGTCGATGATGCCCCGGTCGTGGGGAGGGAGCACCTGGACTCCGCCGGCCCAGTAGACCTTGACCGCGTTGTCGCTGGGAGGATTGTGGCTCGCCGTCACCATGATCCCGCAGGTGGCGCCGGTGTGGCGGACGGCAAACGAGAGTTCGGGCGTGCTCCGGAAGCCTCGCAGGAAGAAGATCCGGAAGCCGGCCGCAAGCAGCACTTCGGCGCAGAGCTTGGCGAAATGTTCCGAGCGGTGGCGGGTGTCGTAGGCGATGGCGCAGGTCGCGGCCGTGCCGGCGGGGAGGGCGCCGCGGACATAGTCGGCGAGCCCCTGGGCGCTCTCGCCGATCGTCCGGTCGTTGATGGCGTTGGAGCCGACCGGGAACATCTTGCCGCGGCGGCCTCCGGTGCCGAAGGGGATCACCGTCCAGTAGGCGTCGTCGAGATCCTTCCAGGCGGCCTTTGTGGTACCGGCCGCCGCGGCCCGGTCGACGAGTTCGCCGAGTGTGGCGGCGAATTCGGCGTAGCGGGGTTCGGTGAGCCAGACGCGGATCGTCTCGAGAGAGTGATCGGTGAGGGCACCGGCGGCGTGCGCCGATTCAATCGCGGCGAGGCGGGCGGAGAGCATGGCTGGCGGGGGCTCCGGGGCGGATG
>Ga0208249_1000552_pt1 | contig 12361 bp, 8 predicted proteins | sample CryBogmetaGMA1M_FD_184546 | JGI IMG/M metagenome (GOLD analysis project Ga0208249, IMG submission 184546) | Freshwater microbial communities from Crystal Bog, Wisconsin, USA - MA1M (SPAdes) | ecosystem: Environmental > Aquatic > Freshwater > Lake | place: Crystal Bog, Wisconsin, USA | collected...
CTCGATCGCTCCATGAGTTGTCACGTGGTGCCCAACGGGGTAGCTTCACCAACCGTTTGGAGATCTTCGGCCGGCTCCGTCGCAGCGGCGGGGTGATGGGGGCGAAGATCGAGGAGGGGTGGCAAGTCCCCCGTCCCCCATGTTTTCTGGAGAAGCGCGTGAGCAAGCCCGGCAAGATCAAGGTCGTCGGCCCGGTCGTTGAGCTCGATGGCGACGAGATGACTCGCATCATCTGGCAGTTCATCAAGGATCAACTCATTCTCCCTTACCTCGACGTCGACCTGAGGTATTACGACCTCTCGATCGAGCATCGCGAGGCGACGGGCGACCAGGTGACGATCGATGCTGCCCACGCGATCCTCGAGCATGGCGTCGGCGTGAAGTGCGCCACGATCACGCCGGATGAGGCACGCGTGAAGGAATTCGCCCTTTCGAAGATGTGGAAGAGCCCCAACGGCACGATCCGCAATATCCTCGGCGGCGTGATCTTCCGGGAGCCGATCATCATCGGCAACATCCCGCGACTCGTCCCCGGCTGGACGAAGCCGATCGTCGTCGGCCGCCACGCCTTCGGCGATCAGTATCGGGCCACCGACGTGAAGATCCCCGGCGCCGGGAAGCTCACGCTCACCTACACGCCAGCCGACGGCTCGAAGCCGATGGAGATGCAGGTCTACGACTTCCCGTCGTCGGGCGTGGCGATGGCGATGTACAACCTCGACGATTCGATCCGCGACTTCGCCCGGGCGAGTTTCCGGTACGGCCTGGCGCGGAACTTCCCGGTGTATCTCTCGACGAAGAACACCATCCTCAAGGCTTACGACGGCCGCTTCAAGGACATCTTCCAGGAGTTGTTCGACGCCGAGTTCAAGGCCGACTTTGCGGCCCAGGGCCTGACGTACGAGCACCGTCTCATCGACGACATGGTCGCCTCGGCCCTCAAGTGGGAAGGTGGCTACGTCTGGTCGTGCAAGAACTACGACGGCGACGTCCAGAGCGACATCGTCGCGCAGGGCTTCGGCTCGCTCGGGCTGATGACGAGCGTGCTGATGACACCGGATGGAAAGACGGTCGAGGCCGAGGCGGCCCACGGTACGGTGACCAGGCACTACCGCCAGCACCAGCAGGGCAAGCCGACCTCGACCAACCCGATTGCCTCGATCTTCGCCTGGACCGGCGGGCTGGCCCACCGAGGCAAACTCGACGGCACTCCGGCGCTAACCCACTTCGCCGACACGCTCGAACGGGTCTGCATCGAGACGGTCGAGTCGGGAAAGATGACGAAGGATCTTGCCGTCCTCGTCGGACCGAGCCAGCCTCACCTCGACACCCAGGCTTTCCTGGCGGCGATCGATGCGAATCTGCGGACAGCCGTGGCAGCCAGTCGGGCCTGAGCCCCGTTAACGCTGTCGTGCAGCGGTGGCTGGTGGCACTGCCGGGTGGCAGTGGCTGGGGGGATGGAGCGGAGCGGAGCGGAAACCGGAGGGATCCGATGATGCGTCGTGCGTTGATGGTGGCGTGGGCGGTGGTGGGGCTGCTTGCCGCGCCGGAGGCGGGAGCTGCCGAGCCGATGCGGGCCCTGATCGTCGATGGCCAAAACAACCACGGCAATTGGCCGACGACGACGAAAATGATGAAGTCGGCCCTCGAAGAGACGGGCCTGTTCACCGTCGACGTCGTCACTCATGCACCGCAGGGGCCAGATCCCTCCTTCCGCCCGGACTTCGCCCGGTACGCCGTGGTCGTGAGCAACTTCGGGCACGGCGCCGCCGATTGGCCGGAGGAGACCAGGAAAGCCTTCGAGGTCTATGTGGCTGGCGGCGGGGGCTTCGTGGCGGTTCACGCCGCCGACAACTCGTTTCCCTCGTGGCCGGCCTACAACGAGATGATCGGCCTCGGTGGCTGGGGGAGCCGCGACGAACGCAGCGGTCCCTACGTCTACCTCGATGACGAGGGTCGAACGGTGCGCGACGATTCCCCCGGCCCTGGGGGAAACCATGGCGCTCAGTGGGCCTTTCCGGTGATCGTGCGTGACTCCGGGCATCCGATCACGGCTGGTATGCCGCCGGTTTGGCTGCACGTCAAGGACGAACTCTACGACAAGCTCCGTGGCCCGGCCCGAAACATGCGGATCCTCGCCACGTCCCGCTCCGATGTCACCCAGCGCCACGAACCGATGCTGATCGTCGTTGACCACGGCGAGGGGCGCGTGTTTCACACGCCGATGGGCCATGCCGACGAGTCGCAGGAGTGCGTCGGATTCATCACGGTTTTCCAGCGCGGCGCGGAATGGGCGGCCACCGGCGAGGTGACCCAAAAGCTCCCCGATGACTTCCCGTCCGCCGAGAAGACGAGCAGCCGCCCCTTCGCTGGCCGTTAGACCGTGATCCCAACCCAACGCCAATTCGACGCGATCATCGACGGCGACAGCTCGGCGCTAGCGGGCGTCCGTGGCCATCACACCGTGGCGATGATGGCGGTGGTGCTCGAGGTTCCCGTGACGGCGATCCGTCACTGGGTCCGTGGCGGTCTCCTGCGGCCGACCCACCAGCATGCCGGAATCGACTGGTTCGACTTCGGCGAACTCGTCGTGGGCCGCCGTCTGGCGAGGCTGCTGCGGGCAGGCTTCGGCCTCCGTGAGCTCGATACCCGCCTCGCGGCCCTCCATCCCGACGGAGCAGGCGGGGCAGCCCGAGACCTCGAGCGAATCGTCATCGACGGCAAGCGGCTGAGCCTACGCTGCGGCGGCACTCTGCTCGGCGCCGGCGGACAACGGCAACTCGGCTTCTACACTCCCGACCTGACCGCGGAGGAAGTCCCTCCGGTTGCCGTGATTCCGTGGTCCGCGCCGGTCAACCACACCACCTCCAGCGTGATCCTCGACGGGGAAGCCCCTCCGGCGGAGGCCGAACTGCTGGCGATGGCGGCCGATCTCGAGGCAGCCGGCGAACTCGAGCCCGCCACCGAAGCCCTCCGGGCGCTCCTTCAGGCCGGAGGCCCGAGCGCCCGCGTGACGTTCATGCTCGCGGAGTTGCTCTACCGCGTCGGCGACCTGACGGCGTCACGGGAACGGTACTACGCGGCGATCGAGCTCGATCCTGACCATCTCGAGGCCCGTACCGGGCTCGGCTGCGTCCTTGCCGAACTCGGCGACCACGAGCTCGCCGAGGCGGCTCTCGACGGAGTCTTGCGGCAACAACCCGACTATGCCGATGCACACTGGCATCTGGCCGGCATCCTCGATGGCGTCGGTCGGGCGTTCGATGCCACCCGACACCTCCGCACCTTCGTGGCACTCGCCCCCGACAGCCCCTGGGCGCGGACGGCGATCGAGCGCCTCGCCGACCGCGGTTGAGTGCACCGCGTCATCGACCGGCGGATCGTCCTCCGCGCCCGCCTCGTTCCGCGCTGTTCACAACGGTCCAGATGGTCACCACGGTCCGCGGACACTGTGAACACCGAATTGGACGGTGTCGCTGGGCCAGTAGGGGGTGGGGAGCATGCCGGCCCCCTGTCCGGGAACGGCCCCAGGCCCCGGGTAGGGACGCTGGTACTGGTGATAGAGCGGCATGACCCGCGAACTCGGCACGCCCCAGGCGTACTCGGAGGTGAACTCCGCCGTCGGCGGCACGACCAACGCCATCGGTCGCCCGATCGACGGGTCATACCAGACGCTGTGCCAGCTCTTCCCCTTCGCGCGAAGGAAGTAACGTTTCTCGGTCGCCTTGTCCCCCGCGCGGGCCACCGTCGCCAGACCGGCGAGGAGGGTCGCGACGAGACCGACGAGGATCACGGTGCGGGCCAGGGCATCCGGCCGGGGGGACAGAGACGGTTTCATGGACAGATCCTGCAGGAAGAGGTCGAGAGGGGAGATGAACGTTTCGATCGGCCGCGATGGCGGGGCTCACCACCAGACCGCACGGACCTCGTTGCGGAGACCGGTGGCACCGGCGGGACGGACATACTTGCGATGGTGCTTGTAGAGAAACTCGTGCGGCAGAAACGGCGGGTACGTGTACCAGGTGTGGCCGACGCGCGGCGGCACCGGCCGCGGCGCGACGTAGAGTTGGGCGCCGAATCCCGGCGAGGCACCGGCCGGCACCGGCGGAACCCAGTAGTTGTAGAAGACGTCCGGCGTGGGGGCGTCGATGCCGTGATTGATGGGGGCCGCGCGAAGTGCGGAAGATCCGCAGACGCCGGCCGCCGCCACGAGCAGGGCCGGCAGCACGCGCCGCCAGGAAGCAGAGAGAGTCATCGCATCACCTCCGAGACGTCGATTGGTGCACCGGCCTTCACCGGCCCATAGGGGGTTTCGGCTGGTGACGAATCGACGAATCAGTCGCGGCACGACACCTGTGACGCCTCTTCCCAGGAGGCAAGGTCCCCGGTCCCCGGAGGGTCGCCGTGGCCGGAGAACTGCCCCCCGCAAAGCCGCTATACTCTGCCCATCTTCCCAGGCGACGATCTCCCTCCTCCCGGCGCGACAGCAGGGCTTCCGGCCCTGTTTCCCACACGCTTTCCCACGTTTTTCACCAAGCCATGGCCAAGCAGCCCCCCTCCCGATCCGCCACATCCACTGCCGTCGCGGCGGTGAAGAAAGCCACGGTCCAAGCCACGGCGACCCTGAAGGATCATCCCGCTGCAGAGCCAGCGGCACCGCTCGACACGCCCCCTCCCGCGCCGGCGAAGCGGCGGGCCACCGCCCAGACGCTCGCAGCCGGCCAGCGCGACATCTCGGTGAGCGAGTTCTTCGCCAAGAACCGCCACCTGCTCGGGTTTGATTCGCCCCGCAAGGCGCTCCTCACGAGCGTCAAGGAAGCGGTCGACAACTCGCTCGACGCCTGCGAAGAGGCGGGCATCCTCCCCGAGATCTGGGTCCGCATCGAGCCCGTGAGCGACTCGACCTCGCGCTTCCGGATGGGGGTGCAGGACAACGGACCGGGGATCGTGCGCAAGCAGATCCCGTTGATCTTCGGCAAGCTCCTCTACGGCTCGAAGTTCCACCGCTTGCGGATGAGTCGCGGCCAGCAGGGGATCGGGATCTCGGCCGCCGGGATGTACGGCGTGCTCACGACCGGCAAGCCGGTGAAGATCATCTCGAAGATCTCCGCCAAGGAGCCTGCGCACTACTACGAACTGCGGATCGACACGAAGACCAACGAGCCGCAGATCCTCAACGGCAAGGGGGAGGGAATCGATCTCCCTCCCGGTAAGGCGGCAGCGGACTTGATGGCCAAGCATGACATCGAGTGGGTGGCCGTCAACGACCTCGGCCACGCAGTCGATCACGGCACGCGCGTGACGATCGAGATGGAGGCGAAGTTTCAGCGTGGCCGCGGGAGCGTCGAGGAGTATCTCGAGCAGACGGCGATCGCCAATCCCCATTGCCGCATCCATTTCCAGGGGCCCGACGGACCGGAGCGAATCCTCGAGCGATCGACGAACGATCTGCCGCCGGAGCCGAAGGAGATCAAGCCGCATCCTTATGGCGTCGAACTCGGTCGCCTCGTGACGATGCTCCAGGAACACGCCAAGCTGACGCTGGCCCAGTTCCTCACCAGTTCCTTCTCGCGCGTCTCCTCCGGCATCGCCCGGAAGATCTGCGATTCGGCCAAGCTTTCGTCGCGGGCCAGCTGCGCGAAGCTCGGCCGCGGCGAGGCCGATGCCCTCTACAAAGCGATCCAGGAAACGAAGATCCCGCCGCCGGCCACCGACTGCGTCGTGCCGATCGGCGAGCCGCGCTTGCTCGCGGGGCTGCGGCAGGTCGTGCCAGGAGAGTTTTTCACCGCCGCCACCCGACCGCCTGGGGTCTACCGGGGCAACCCGTTCGTGATCGAGGCATCGCTGGCCTACGGCGGAGGCCCCGGCGCGCAGAAAGTGTCGCTCGAGGCGCTCACGGAGATCGCCGGCGAGAGCGACGCCCGCAGCCTGCGGCAATTCCTCACCACGACATTCTCGGGGATGAGCGGAGAGGCAGCCGACAAGATCCTCGACGAGGCGAAGCTCGCCAGCCGCCAGTCTCCCTCGAAGCTCAAGAAGGATGCCCTGGCCACGCTCCATTCCGCGATGCAACACGTCAACATGGACGAGGGCTCGAACATGACGGTGCTGCGGTTCGCCAACCGCGTGCCGCTCCAATTCCAGCACTCGGCCTGCGCCGTCACCCAGACGATCCTTGCCACGAATTGGCGCTCCTACGGCCTCTCCCAATCGCGCGGGAGCCTCCCCTCGGGACCGGTGACGGTGATGGTCCACGTGGCGAGCGTCTGGGTGCCGTTCACGAGTGAATCGAAGGAGGCGATCGCCTCCTACCCGGAGATTCAGAAGGAGATCCGTCTCGCCCTTCAGGCCGTGGGACGCAACCTCGGCATGTACTTGCGCCGCCGCCTCCGCGTTGCCCAGGAGGGACAGCGCCGCAGCATCTTCCTCCGCTACCTCGGCGAGGTCGCCCAGGCCGTCTCCACGATCAACGGCACCGACGCCAAGAAGCTCTACGAGGATCTCCTGGCGCTGGCCAAGAAGAAGACAGCACAGGCCGACGTCCGCTACGACGACCGGGGCCGCCCGATCGTGGAGGAGGAGGAGCTCGATCTCGGGAAGCACTGCATCATCGTCGCGCCGGGCGAGGTCGGCCTCACCCAGGCCGCTGCCGATTTGGTCGATGACGACATCTCCGCCGGCCGGAAGCCGCCGACGAGGAGCAAGCGTGCGAAGATCGCCACTGTCGAAGGGGAAGCCGCCGACGACGCGGATGACGAGCCGAAGGCGAAGCCCGCGAAGGGAGACGTGAAGAAGCCCGGGAAGGGGAAGAAGGGAAAGTAAGAGCCCCGCCCCGCCGAAGCCCCCCACGGGCCAGAAGCTCATCGGGCCTCCGAGTCCCGGCTCGAACGTGGCTTCGGGATCGCCCGTGCCCCGTCGCCGGACGCTCACTGCGGCCTTCGTGGCCTCCGTTCGCTCGGAGCCTGCTTCGCTCCGCCATCCCTGGCTCCGCTCGCATCCTACGCCGGCTCTCGGAGCACAGGCGACCCCTCGCTGCGGGGCGCTAGCAGGCTGTGGTTTTCCACGGGCAGCTAGAAGAGGTGCTCCTCGCGGGATCACCCGTGCCCGTCATCGGACGGGGCGATTGCGCCCCAGGACAGACCGCTCCTGCCACCGGAGCACGAGGATCGTGATGAGCGTCGCCACGAGGATCTGCGCGAGGAGGGCCGCGTACGGGATCCAAGGCGCCTTGTCGTAGTCGCCGAGATTCTGCCAGAACTCGGGCACACCCGGCCCCTCGCTGCGGCAGCCACGATGGGCCCAGTAGAGCGGGGAGAAGAGCATGGCAAGGACCTTGAGCAGCCCACCCTTGATCGGCAGGATCGTCGCTCCGAGGAGGATCTGGGGCGTGATCAGAAGCGGCACAGCGAGCACGCCCTTGTCGGTCGAGCGGACGCAGGCCGAGACGATCAGGCCGATCGTCGCGCAGGCCACCGCGGCAAGCCAGTTGTAGGAGGCGGAAACGATCGCCCCGCGCCGGTAGATCTCGGCAGGAGCCTCGCCACCGAACGCCTCGCGCAGCAGTAATCCGAGTTCGACCATGGTCCTGAAGATCGCGATCTGGACGGCGAGCAACAGGGCCAGCGCCACGACCTTCGCGACCACGTAGGCGGCAAACCTCAGGCCATGGCGGCGCTCGAGGTCGAGCATCGGCCGCTCCTTGACGATTTCCCGGAAGCCGGTCACGAACCCGAGGATCACCATGCAGATGCTCATCAGCGACAGCCACTTGAACGTGCCGCCCGGATCGATGATCTCCCGATCCGGGGCGACGGGGACGGTGTCCGTCAGTGCATCGCGGACGATCCGGGCAGTGGACGGCTCCCGGAGATGGGCGAGCAACTTCGGCTGGCTGTCGAGGAACACGCGGATCTGCGCGGGGATGCTGGCATCCTGATCGCCGACCGTCTCGGTGGCGATCGCCTGGGTCACCTCGCCCCAGACGTCGGCCAGCACCTGTTTCTCGCCGGGGTCGAGCAACCGCGTGACCATCAGCGGATTTTTGAAACTCGTGGCGGAGAAGCCGGCGAGGACCACCAGCGCCAGCGCCAAGGGGAGGAGCATCGACATCCGCAGGCCGAGGCGGTCGTGGAGGAGCGTCTCGAGTTCACGGCCGAGGAAGGAGGCGAACTGCCCGCCGAATCCGGGAATCGAGACCGCCGCAAGGACCGCGGCCCGCTCCACGCCCGGATCGACGGCAGCCCCGCCGGGCTCCGGAGTCTCCGCCAGCCGGAGATCTTCAGCGAGCCTCTCCCGCCAGCGGGCCGACCAGAAGCCGGGCGACTCGTCTTCGATGGCGACGTAGACATCGGCGAGGCGATGGACCCCGAAGTGGCCGAGGGCTTCCACGCGGGAGCCAAACCAGACCACCTCGCCATGGCCGAGGATGAGGAGCTTGTCGGCCTCGTCGACGTTGTCGAGGTGGTGCGTGACCGCGATCACGGTCATGCCCGCCCGGGCCCGCTCTGACAGGAGCGCCATGATCCGGGCCTCGGTGGCCGGATCGAGGCTGGAGGTCGCCTCGTCGAGCACGAGCAGGCCCGGAGCAGCGAGCATTTCGGCCGCCAGACTCGCTCGCTTCGCCTCTCCCCCGGAGAGGTCGCCGATGGCCTGATGCCGCACCCTCTCGAGGCCCAACTCGGCGACGACGCGGTCGACCGCGGAACGCCGCTCGGCGGCTGACGCTCCAGCCGGAAGCCTCAGCTCCGACGCAAACCGGAGCGCCCGCTCGACCGACAGGGCCGTCGGATTGATGTCACGCTGGGGGACATATCCGATCGCGCCGCGGAGCGCATCGGCCTCCCGAAAGACATCGTGCCCTCCGACAAGGAGCTGGCCGGAGGCGCTCTCCCGTTCGCCGAGCAAGCTCCGCACGAGCGTGCTCTTTCCAGCCCCGCTGGGCCCGAGCACACAGATGAACTCCCCCGGCTCGATCCGGAAGCTCACGCGATCGAGGAGCGTCTTTTGCTCACGGCCAGCGCGGCCATCCGGCACCGTCACGGTCAATCCGTCGGCCACGACCGAGAGGCCTGTCTTCGTAGCGAGCGTCATGGTGGGGGGGGGCGTTGCCTCAGTAGCGGTGGTCATCGGGATCGTAGTCGGGGGAGGCGATGATGTTGCCCTCGGCATCCGCGACGAATTTGTGGCGGTGATCCACCAGCCGGCGGAAAAACCGCGACCGCCCGATCATCGAGAAGAACTTTTTGAACGAGTCGCCGTTGGGATCGAGCGGCCGCTCGGAGGCGAACATGAACATCGGCAGCAGCATCTCGTCGTTGATCGTCTCGTTGTGCCAGACGTTCTGCGGTGGATCGAAAGGGTTCCGCAGATTGGCGGCGGAGTTGTCGAAGGAACACTCCGCTTCAAACCGCGTCCCGGCAGGAAACCGGACCGGTTTCCCGAGGTTGTAGGGAGACTGCCAGTTGTAATCCCACTGCGGCACCCGGAGGAGCAGCCGCGACTGCTTCTCGCCAGGCACGTGGACCCTGATCGCCAACCAGCGGGCCAACTGGTGCGTGTGCGGAATGACCCCCACGAGATCGGCGTCCTCAGGGAGCGTGTAGCTGCCGGTGACGCGGAAGTCGGCGACGCCCGGCGGCACCACGGCGAAATCGCCGGAGAGGTAAATCATGTTCATGACGTTGCGCGGTGGCTGCTTTTCGAGCCAGATGCCGATCCGGCTCGACTCGGTCTCTAACTTGCCGGTCCGCACGTAGTGAAATTGCACCGTGATGTCGCAGCCTGCCGGAATCACGACGCCTGCATCGGCGGGAGCGACCACGGCCCGCACCCCCGGCACGTAGCCACTGATGAAGGAGGCCCGCGGCTGGCCGTCGGCACGGATCGGCGGCACCCGAAACCCGATGCCGTGCGGATCCTGGAAGCCCCCGGCGGAATCGTCGGGGTGGCTGAAGCCTTCCCTTCCGCCATGCTGACGCACCGCCTCCTCCACCGTCTCGCGCGGCAGGTGCCCGATCAGAGCGTGGTGCACGACCTTCCGATTGCCAGGGAGCACCTGGATCGCGCGGAGCCGGAGATCCTCGGACCGATCGAACGGAAAGACGATGTTGCGGTAGACATCGTTGCCATGGGCGCCAAGCTGCGTCGGCTCGGGCTGCTCGAGAATGATGTCGGGGGGGCCGAGATCCTCCTCGAACGCGGAGTAATCGGGCAGCGGCTCGAGCTTCGGCGCGTCGGCGGCATTTCCCTCTGGCTTGCCCGCTGCCACCCAGGCCTGCAGCATGGCAATCTCGGCAGCCGTCGGCGCCTTCGGCCCGGTGAAATCGAAGTCGCTTTCGATCTGTGCCGGCGGCATCCGGCGGGCCTCGATCTCCTCGAGTCCGACGTCGATCCAGTCGACCGCGTCATCGTAGGAGAGGAGACTGAACGGGCCCGCCTGCCCCGGACTGTGGCACTGCTGACAGTGGCCATGGAGAAACGGCAGGACGTCGCGAAAGTAGGTCGCGGCGTGCGATTCACTCGATGATCGATCGGCCCCCGGCCGCTCCGGCCGGTCGATCGGGCATCCCACGGCCTCGGTGTGGGGCTCGCGGACCGCGCGGCCGGCGACCAGGTCGACGATCGCCTCGCGCAGTTCAGGATCGGGTGTCCCCGGCGACATCACGCCGCGAATCTTGTAGCGGTCGTCGATTCGGCCGGCATACCGCACGCGCCTTTCGACATCGACGAGCACCACTTCCGGGGTGACGCTCACCTCGAGCGCCTCGGCCAGCCGGAAGTCACGGTCGAGATCGATCGGAAAGGGGATCTTGAAATCGCTGCGGTAGGCCTCGATCTCCCCGGGGGCGTCGACCTCACAGACCACGCCGACAAAACGGATTCCTGCGTCGGCGAACTCCTCCGCGAGTTGCCCGAGCACCGGCGCGTAGTCCTGGGCGAGCGGGCAGGTGGGATGGAGGAAAGCAAAGCAGACGGCCCGGCCATCGGCCCCGAGAAGATCGGCAAAGGGTACGCGTTCCCCACTGAGGGCCTGGAGTTCGAGCCGCTCGGCGGCAATCGGCTTGCCTCCCGGGGCATCGGGGATCGCCTCTCCCGGCAGATCAGCCGCCAGCAGCGCAGCGCTTCCCAGCGCCGACAGCAGACACAAAAGCCAAACGAATCGCATCGTGGAACTCACCTCAACGCCTTCCCTGACGGGGAGCGAATCAATACTCCAACTCAAACCCCGCCGCTTGGAGCGCCGCCAGACTGCGGCGGATGCCGTCGCAGGTGTCGTGGAGCGGTTCGTATTCCACCAGAAACGTGCCAGCGTAGCCGGTGCGGGGGAGGAGATCGGCCCAATCGATCCCGTCTGCGACGTCGCCCACGGCGGCGGCCCGCCAGCCCTCGCCATCCCGGGCCCAGTCCTTCAGATGGCAGTAGGTAATCCTGCCGCGGAGGAGATCGACTCCACAGGAACGGTCGGCCGGATCGGCCGCGCGGAGATTGCCGGGGTCGAAGTTGAAGCCGATCCTCGCCGGGAGATCGCCGAGGAGCCGGCGGAGGCCGGCGGGGTGCGTCGTGACGGTGTGGGTATGGAGGGCGGAGCCGTCGGGGCGGTGGTTGATCGCGCCGTGGGTCTCGATCGCCATCGTGAGCCCGAGGCGTTCGAGCTCACGGTCACACGCGATCAGGGCGTCGACCATCCGGGCATAGCGGGCGTTGTCCATGGCAGCCCACGGCGTGAAGCCTGCGAAATAGCGAACCTGCCTGGCGCCACACTCGGCCGCTGCCCGCGACTGGCGGATCGCCTTCACGACCGCCGCTGCCACCTCTTCGGGCCCGCCCGCGGAGAAGTCGTTCTCGATGCAGCAGCCGGGGGTCGCGATGCCGCTGTCGGTGGCGAGAACCTTCAACGCGGCGATGTCGGAAGGGGTCGGCACTTCCGGGAGGCGGCCCGGCTGGCCACCGCCGATCCCAAACTCGAGCTCACGGAATCCGAACTCCTCGGCAATCCGGAAGTGATCGGCCATCGGCAGCGCGCGGAAGCCCCACTCCCCGCAGCCGACGCGGAGACGGCGGTGCGGCAGCGGAGGCGGGGATGGCAGCGGAGGCGAGGATGGCAGCGGAGTCATGCGAGGATTCCCTGGATCGGTCGGGCTGGTTGGACGCCGGTGAGCTTCTGGTCGAGCCCCCCGTAGAAGTAGGTGAGCCGCTCGGGGTCGAGCCCCATCAGATGGAGAATCGTGGCGTGGAGATCACGGACGTGATGGCGGTCGACCACAGCTTCATGGCCGAGGTCGTCGGTCTCGCCGTAGCTCGTTCCCCCCTTCACGCCGCCGCCTGCCAGAAAGTAGGTGAAGCCCTTTGGGTTGTGGTCTCG
>Ga0208249_1000554_pt1 | contig 12340 bp, 8 predicted proteins | sample CryBogmetaGMA1M_FD_184546 | JGI IMG/M metagenome (GOLD analysis project Ga0208249, IMG submission 184546) | Freshwater microbial communities from Crystal Bog, Wisconsin, USA - MA1M (SPAdes) | ecosystem: Environmental > Aquatic > Freshwater > Lake | place: Crystal Bog, Wisconsin, USA | collected...
CCTCAATCCCGACGTGATCGTGCTGGGGGGGGGCGTGGCGACGATCGGTGAGCCGTGGCGGGGGAGCGTCGAGCGGCAGCTCGAGGGATTCCTCATGGCACCGCTGCGGCCGAGCCCGCCGGTGCGGTTGGCCGCACTCGGCGAGGATGTCGTCCCGGTGGGGGCGGCGCTTTCGGCGCTCGGAGACGAGAGCCCTGCGGCGCGGAGGAGCGAGGCACGATGACGTCCTACGGCCTCGTCCGTTCGTCGCTGCCGTGGAGCCTCGCGATCCTCGTGGCCATCGCCGCGGGCGGCGCGGCGGCCGACGACGCCCTCTTCGAAGCCTCAATCCGCCCTGTCCTCGTCGACACCTGCTTCCGCTGCCACGGGGGGGAGCGGGTCTCGGGGGGGCTGCGCGTTGACTCGCGCGAGGCCCTCCTCGCCGGCGGCGACTCGGGGCCGGCGATCGTAGCCGGGGACCCTGCCAACAGCCTTCTCGTCCAGGCGATCTCGCGCCACGGGGATGTCTCGGCGATGCCCCCGGAGGCTGACAAAGCCCTGCTTCCCGAACAGGTAGCGGCGTTCGATCGTTGGATCGCAGCCGGGGCGCTGTGGCCTGAAGTGACCGCGGCCTTCGAGGTCGAGGGGCACTGGGCCTTCAAGCCGGTGGCTGATCCCGCCCCGCCGCCGGTCGTCGACGAGGCGTGGTGTCGGACGCCGATCGACCGCTTCATTCGCGCTTCCCAGGAAGAGGCGGGAGTCGCCCCCCTTCCCCGCGCCGACCGGCGCACACTCATCCGCCGAGTCACCTTCGATCTCACCGGCCTGCCACCGACGCCCGCGGAAATCGAGGCGTTTCTTGCCGACCCCGCGCCCGATGCCTTCGAGACGGTGGTCGAGCGGCTCCTCGCCTCCGAGGCCTATGGCGAGCGGTGGGCGCGCCACTGGCTCGATGTCGTCCGCTACGCCGACACCGCCGGCGAGACGGCTGACTATCCCGTCCCGGTCGCCTGGCGCTACCGCAACTACTGCGTCGACGCCTTCAACCGCGATCTTCCGTACGACGAGTTTCTCAGGGAGCAAATCGCCGGCGATATCCTCGCCGCGAAGGGGCCGGCTGAGGCGTACGCCGAGCGCGTGGCGGCCACCGGGTTTCTCGCGATCTCGCGTCGCTTCGGCTTCGATTCGGAGAAGTACCACCACCTCACGATCCAAGACACGATCGACACCGTGGGCCAATCGATGATGGGCTTGAGCCTCGGCTGCGCCCGCTGCCACGATCACAAGTTCGATCCGGTCAGCGCCCGCGACTATTACGCCCTCTACGGGATCTTCGAGAGCAGCCGCTATCCGTTCCCCGGCTCGGAACAGAAGCAGCGGGTGCGGAGCCTCGCGCCACTCGCGCCCCCGGGCCCCGACGCGCGTCGCTTCCGTGACTACGAGGCCCGGGTGGCCAGCCTGGCCGGCGAGCTTGCCGCCCTCGACCGCCCCGTCCCCGCGGCGACGCTCCGCTCCGTCACCGATCTCGACGGCGACTTCGAGCTCCAGGCCCCGGCCGGCGGCGGGAGCTATGGGGTGCTCGTGCCGCCGTGGCGGTATGAAGGGCCGATCGCCGTCACGGCCGCCGCCCAGAGCCCATTCAAAAACATCTATTCAGGCGGCCGCTGCGGCGTGAGCATCGCTGCCGGCGCGGGCCCCTACCGCTGCACGCAAGCCGTTCACGGGATGCCGCGGGACGCTGCCCCGGTGTTTCTCAATCTCGATCTCCGTCGCCACGCTCACGCGCCTGCCGCGACGGGGCGCCATCGCATCACGCTCACCGCTTCCGGCGCCGCCGCGATCGAGCTTGTCGTGTCGGCCGAGAGCCTGGCGCTCGCCGCAGCCGGAGCCACCCACGACCTCGGGCCAATGCCCGCAGCGGAATGGATCAATCTCCAACTCGCGATCGACGCTGCGGCGCATTCAATCTCGGGGCGCCTCGGCAGCCCGGGGAACGTCCGCGAGTTCGGGCCGTTTTCGCTCGCGGCCGAGCTCCGCGGCCCGATCCACAGCGTGGAGTTCGCGGCGCTCGTCGAGCCGACGACCGCGTACGCCGCCGCGCCGCTCGACTTCGACAATCTCGCCCTCCAATCGAGGCCGATCCCACCGGTGAGCCTCGAGCGCCCGACAGCCATCGCCAGCCCCGATGCCAAGGCGCTTCGCGCCCGCCTCCGGGAGCTGTCGGGCTACGACGGCGATCTCGAGATGCAATCGGCCGGAGCGCCCCCCGTGGCCCCCTGGAACCCCGGGCCGGCGAGTGTCGTCCGCCTCGACGCCAAGGCCCAAAGCCCGTTCACGAATATCTTCCGTCCCGGTCGGCTCGGCCTCGAGCTCCCGAGTCGATCCGAGTACGACGGCTTCGGCCTCGCGCTTCCACCGATAGCCCCCGACGTCGATGGTCGCCTCCACATCGGCTTCGACATCCGTCCGGGCAAGCGCGTCGGCAACGGTGCGGGCACGTGGCGATATTCGATCGGCCATGGGCCGGGCCCCTCCCCGGCGATCGAGCTGTTCTTCGACGATGCGGCGTTCTTCACGCGCGACGGTCAGATGACGAGCCCCGTGGCCACGCTCGTCGCCGATCGCTGGCATCAGGTGCAACTCATCCTCGATCTCGCGAAGCGGACATACACCGGCCTCCTTCTCGCCGAAGGCACCTCGACCCCCTTCTCAGGGTCACTCGCCGCCACCTGGGACGGCACGATCGACTACACCTTCATCGACAGCTACGGCCATGTCGGCGGTCTCCGCCCGGCGCTCGATGTCGACAATTTTTCAGTCTCCGCCGTGCCTCTCCGCCCCCTCGACAGCCCGGCCGAGGCCCCGGCTTCGTCGGCCGGCCGCGACGAGGAGATCGCGGCACTCAAGAGCACCCTTGCCACCCTCGAAGCCCGGGCCGAGGCGCTCGCTGCAGAGCTGCGCCTCCTTCTCGCCGAAGGCCCGGTGCCGATGGCCTACGCGATGGCGGAGGGGACTCCGGCCGATGCCCGCATCCAGCGTCGCGGCGAGCCCGACGAGCCTGGCGAGGAGGTACCGCGAGGATTCATCGCCGTCCTCGGTGACGCCGCACTTCCGGCCACCACGACGGGGAGCGGCCGGCTCGAGCTTGCCGAGTGGCTCACCCGTCCGAGCCATCCACTCACGGCGCGGGTGATGGTCAACCGGATCTGGCAGCATCACTTCGGCCGCGGGCTCGTCGCCACGCCGAACGACTTCGGCGTCCGCGGCCGCCCCCCGACACATCCGGAATTGCTCGACCGGCTCGCCACCGACTTCGTCCGCGGTGGCTGGTCGATCAAGGCGATCCACCGCCAGATCCTTTCAAGCGCCGTCTGGCAGCAGGAGACGGCTCGTGCGGAAGCCGCTGCCGCGACCGCCGACGCGCGGAATCTCTACGTCGGCTTCGAGCGTCGCCGGCTTTCGGCCGAGGAGATCCGCGACGCGATCCTCGCCGTGAGTGGCCGGCTCGACCGGTCGCGGGGCGAAGGGCATCCCTTCCCCCCTTCCTATGAATGGGGCTACTCGCAGCATGGGCCGTTTGGCGCCGTCTACGACCACGACCGCCGCAGCCTCTATCTCATGACCGGCCGGCTCAAGCGGCATCCCTTCCTCGCCCTCTTCGACGGCGCCGATCCGAATGCCTCGACGGCCGACCGGCTCGGCACGACCGTGCCGACGCAGGCCCTCTTCTTCTTGAACGCCCCCCTCGTCCACGGCGCGGCCGAGACCTGGGCCGGGCGCTTGGAGGGGGAATCTCCTGACCGACGCCACCGAATCGAGGCGGCAACGATTGCCGCTGTGGGCCGCGTGGCCGACAGCGCCGACGTCGCCGCTGCCCAGCGCTTCCTCACCACGTACGCCGCCGCGCTCCGCGAGGGGGCGAGCGATGTCACCGAAGCCGCAGCCGATCACGAGGCCCTCGCCGCCTGGCTGCGCACGCTTCTGGCGGGGAACGAGTTTCTCCATGTGGATTGAAGCCAAGGTGGATTGAAGCCAAGGTGGATTGAAGCCAAGGTGGATTGAAGCCAAGGTGGATTGACCGCGCGCGGGATTGAAGCCTCGCTCGCTGGATGCCACGATCGACTGACATGCCCGACTGTCCAGAAGCCTCCCATGAGCCACTCCCCACCCCGCCGCCAGGTGATCCGCTCGATGGCGGCCGGATCGATCCTCTTCCCGGGCCTCCTCAGCGAGCTGCTCGCCGGCGACGCTCCCGCTGCGCCCCCGGGCAGCGCTGCGGCCGACCCGCTCGCCCCGCATGCTCCCCATTTCCCGGCGCGGGCCAAGCGGGTGATCTTCCTCCACATGAGTGGCGGGGTGTCGCACGTCGAGTCGTGGGATCCGAAGCCGCGGCTCGTGGCCGATGCCGGGAAGACGATCACGGTACCGGAGTTCCAGGGGCGGAAAGGCTCCTTCGAGATGTTTCTCAAAGGCCCGCAGTGGAAGTTCGCCCCGCATGGCAAGTCGGGGACGGAAGTCAGCGAGCTGTTTCCCCACATGGCCCGGCAGGTCGATGACTTGTGTGTGATCCGGTCGATGAAGACCGACCACACCAATCACTACGAGGCGACGCTCGGGATCCACACCGGCTCCTTCACCTTCGCCCGGCCGAGCATCGGCTCCTGGGTGAGCTATGGCCTGGGCACGGAGAACCGCAATCTCCCGTCGTTCGTCGTCATCGCGCCGCAGTCCCCGTACGCGGGCACGCAGGTCTGGGGGAGCGATTTTCTTCCCGGGGCCCATCAGGGGACGCGCGTCGTGCCGGGGCCCGAGCCGATCGCGAATGTCCGTCGCCGCAGCCGGTCGGAGCGGCTCCAGGCGATGGAGCTCGGTGCCCTGCAAGCCAGCAACGAACGGCACCTTGCCGGCCGCGGTGTCGATCCGCTCCTGGCAGCCCGGATCAAATCTTTCGAGACGGCCTTCGGCATGCAGTCGGAGATGCCCGAGGCCTTCGATCTGGCGCAAGAGTCAACCGAGACCCACGCCCTCTACGGCCTCGAGCCGGGGAGCACGCAGGGCTTTGCCTGGCAGTGCCTCGTTGCCCGGCGACTCGCGGAGCGGGGCGTGCGGTTCATCGAGCTGATCGACGTCGGCTCGTCGGCCAACTGGGACGCGCACGGCGACATGATGACGCACGTCCCGTTGGCGAAGAACGTCGATCAGCCGATCGCGGGGCTCCTCCAGGATCTCAAGCGCCGCGGGATGCTCGACGACACGCTCGTCGTCTGGACGACGGAGTTTGGCCGCACCCCCTTCAATGCCGCGGCAAACGCGGCCGGCCGCGAGCATCACCACTGGGTGTTTTCCTCGTGGCTGGCCGGCGGTGGCGTGAAGGGAGGGATCACCCACGGGGCCTCCGACGAGCACGGGATCGACGTCGCCAGCGACGTCGTCCATGTTCACGACTTCCACGCCACGATCCTCCACCTCCTCGGCCTCGACCACACCCGTCTCACCTATCGCCATTCCGGCCGCGACTACCGCCTCACCGACGTCCACGGCAACGTGGTCACGCCGATCCTGGCGTGAGCGGGGAACAAGCCTGCGGAGACCAGAGGCTGGTAGAATGCCGTGACAACCACCTCCCGCAAGGAATCGCACCATGCCCGCTTCCCACACATCCACGCTCGACTGGATCGCTGAGTACGTCGCCGCACAGGATCGGGCGATCCGCTCCGTGCCGGCAGCCGAGATCGCCGCCGCGATCGAGGTGGTGAAGAAGGCCGGCCGCGAGGGGCGACGGATCTTCGTCTGCGGCAACGGTGGCAACGCCGCCAACGCCGCCCACTTCACCACCGATCTGGGCAAGAACGCTTCGCTCGCCGCGCCGCGCCCCTTCAAGGTGCTCTGCATCGCCGACAACACCGCCTGGATGACCGCGATCGGCAACGACTTCACCTTCGACGATGTGTTCGTCCGCCAACTCACCAACCACGCCGAGAAAGGGGATCTGCTCATCCTCTCGAGCGTCAGCGGCAATTCGCCAAACCTCGTCGCCGCCTGCCAGTGGGCCCGCGAGCATGGACTCGAGACCCTCGCGCTCGTCGGCGGCAAGAGGGGGAAGGTCGCTCCCCTCGCCGACCATCTCCTCGTCATCGAGGAAGGGCACTACGGCCGCGTCGAGGATGCCCAGATGAACATCCTCCACATGATCTGCTACGCCGTCTGCGAACTCGGGGCGTAACGGAGCGACCGACTCGCTCGCTTTTCGCTCCCCGCGCACCTACCGAAACCATCTCAGGAGGGGCTGCCCGTGCTCCGTGAGCCGGCGTAGCCGACAAGCGGAGCCATGGATGGCGAAGCGCCGGCGGGTCCGAGCGAGCGAAGGCCTCGGAAGGCCGTAGCGAGCGTCCGGCGACGGGGCACGGGCAGCCCCGACCCGGCGAAGACACAGTCGAAGCCCCCTGCGGCTCACCGTCGCCGGGACTTCCGCGGAACTCGTCTCGCGATCCAAGCCCCCCCGGTTCGGTGAGCGGTTCGGCCCGGTCGATCGGCCGGTGAGACCGTCCCGCAGCCCCCAGTGCTTTCAGCGATCCCGGCAAGGGTTTAGAATTGCCCCCGGGGGAGCCGATATCTTGCACACAATCTGCAAGGTCTTCCCCACGGCATCGACTTTCGTGCCGTGCCCAGACCTCCCGAACTGCGCAGGCTGCCGTTGGCCCAGGCCACCGACATCCGGCAGTGCGGATCCGCCCACCCCCGAGGACACCCATGCCCCGCGACGAAGCGAAGTCTTCCCAGAGCCCCGCGACCGGCTCCACCACGAGCGCGAAGAGCAACCGCCGGCAGTTCCTCGACACGACGACGGCCACCGTCGCCGGCGCGGCGCTCGCCGGTGTCGCCGCGAAGACGGCCGGGGCCCAAGAGAAGGCCGACGTGCCGAAGGTGTTTGCCGGCGGTAGCGACGCCATCCGCCTGGCCCTCATCGGCTGCGGCGGGCGTGGCGGCGGCGCGGCGGTCGACGCGCTCTCCGTCCAGGGGGCGCCCCTCAAGCTCGTCGCCATGGCCGACGTCTTCAAGGAGCGGGCCGACATCGTTCGCCGCTCGATCGGCGAGCAGTTCGAGGGGAAGTTTGATGTCCCCGACGAGCGCGTGTTCGTCGGCTTCGACGCCTACAAGGAGGCGATCGACTACCTCAAGCCGGGCGACATCGCGATCTTCGCCACGCCGGTCGCCTTCCGCGCCCCCCACTTCGCCTACGCGATCGAGAAGGGGGTGCACACCTTCATGGAGAAGCCGGTCTCGCTCGATGGCCCGAGCACGAAGCGGATCATCGAGCTGGCAAAGAAAGCAGATGAGAAGAATCTCAAAGTCGGCGTCGGCCTCATGTGCCGCCACTGTGATCGTCGCCAGGAACTCTATGACCGGCTTCAGAACGGCGAGGCGGGAGAGCTGATGGACTTCCGCGGCTACCGGATGCACACGCCGGCCCAGAGCCCCGAGCTCTTCCCCGGCCCGCCGGAGGGAGTGAGCGAGATCCTCTGGCAGATCCGCCGCTTCCATGGATTCCTGTGGGCGTCGGGGGGCATCTACAGCGACTACTACGTCCATCACATCGACGAGGTGTGTTGGATGAAGGGGGCGTGGCCAGTGACGGCCGAGGCCACCGGCGGTCGCCACGTGAAGGGGAAGATGGACGATCAAAACTTCGACAGCTACGCCGTCGAATACACCTTCCCCGACGGCACGAAGTTCTTCTACTCCGGCCGCCACATCAAGAACTGCGATCAGAAGTTCGGCGTCTTCGGCCGCGGCACGAAGGGGGCCTTCACGATCTCCGCCAGCGGCCACTCGCCGGCCCGCTGTGCCATCTACAAGGGGCAGGCGGAGGACAAAGACAAGCTCCTCTGGACGGCCGACCAGCCGGAGCCGAATCCCTACCGCCGCGAATGGGAACACCTCGTCGATGCGATCATCAACGACAAGCCCTACAACGAGGCGGTCCGCGGAGCCGAGGCGAGCCTCGCCACGGCGATGGGGCGGATCGCGGCCCACACCGGCAAGCTCGTCACCTATGACGGGCTGTTGAACGGCGACTACGACCTCACTGCCGGGGTGGCCGACTTCAAGGCCGACTCCCCCGCCCCGGTGCGGCTCCTCGCCGACTACACCTACCCGGTGCCGACGCCTGGCAAGTTCAAGTACGAATACAACGACTGATCGCGGAATCGTCCGTCAGTCGTCCTGCAACCACACCGGCCCCGGGGGAAACCACTCCCGGGGTCGGTCGTTGCCGGGCTCTTTCTTTCGCGTTCACTCCTCTCCAAAGGCATTCCTCCGATGGTGCGCACGCCGATCACGCGGCCGATCGTCCAGATCTCCCTCGACCTCACGAACATCGACGAAGCCCTCGACACCGCGGCTCTGGCGATCCGGGCCGGCGTCGATTGGCTCGAGGCGGGGACGCCGCTGATCCTCGCCGAGGGGCTCCATGGCGTCCGTGCGCTGCGGAAGGCTTTTCCGGGGGTGCCGATCGTGGCCGATCTGAAGACGATGGACGGCGGCTACCTCGAGGCGGAGATGATGGCCAAGGCCGGCGCCACGCACGTCGTCGTCATGGCCAGGGCCCACGCCGAGACGGTGAAGTGCGTCGTCAAGGCCGGGGCCGATTTCGGCGTCGGCGTGATGGGCGACAACATGATCTGCGAAGACATGGTCGCCGGGGCCAAGTGGCTCGAGGACCTCGGCTGCGACTACGTGATCCACCATGTCGGCTACGACGAGCGGCGCGGGATCGCCGCCGCGGGGCACCGCATGCCAAGCCCGCTCGACCAGCTCCGCGAGGTGGTCGCCGCCGTCAAGATCCCGGTGCAGGCCGTCGGCGGGCTCTCACTCGAGCAGGCGATCCAGTGCCCGCAGTACGGGGCGCCGCTGGTCGTCCTCGGGGCACCGCTGACGATCGACGCCGATTCCTTCAAGACCGCTGACGGCAACCTCGAAGCCTCACTGCGGATGATCTGCGACGCCGTCCATTCCCAGCAGCTTCCGGCGAAGGCCTGACGGAATCGCGCCCGCACGTTGCCGCCCCCCGCTTTTCCACCGCCACCCTTTACCCACACATCCCGGAGAACCCCCGATGAGCCAAGCCTCGCCCGGAGTCGTGAACTTCGCCGCTGCCCGCGGCAGCGTGGAACTCCGTCCGATGGAACGGCCGACGATCGGCGACAGCGACATCCTCCTCGAGGTGGCCAACGTCGGGGTCTGCGGCAGCGACCTCCACCAATGGACCGGCGACCATTCCTGGCAGGTGAATTATCCGGTCGTCCTCGGCCATGAGTTCGGCGGCACGATTGCCGAGGTGGGGAAAGCGGTCGAGGGTTGGAAGCCGGGGGATCGGGTGGTGAGTGAGACCGCCGCGATCATCTCGGCCGACAGCCCGCTCACGCGTCGCGGCCTCTACAACCTCGATCCCACCCGGAAGGGCTTTGGGTATGGCGTGAATGGCGCGATGACAAAGTTTGTCCGCGTGCCATCGCGGATCCTCCACCGCGTTCCCGACAGCCTCCCCTTCGAGCAGGCCTGCCTCACCGAGCCCTGCTGCGTCGCCTACAACGCCGTCGTCAAGAATGCCCACATCGAGCCCGGCGACCGGGTCGTCGTCCTCGGCCCCGGCACGATCGGCATCCTCTGCGCTGCGATGGCTCGGCTGTGTGGCGCCGAGGTGGCGGTCGTTGGCCTCGAGGCCGACAAGGGGCGGCTCGCCGTCGCCAAGAAGTATGGCTGCGAGGTGGTGATCGGGAGCCCGAAGGATTGGGCCTGCGTTCGTGACGGCCTCGGCTGCGACGGCGTCATCGATGCCGCCGGCGTCAGTGCCACCCTCGCCATTGCCCTCGACATCGTCCGCCCGGCCGGCTGGATCAGCAAGGTCGGCTGGGGGAAGGCCCCGGTGGGGATCTCGCTTGACCCGCTCGTCCAGAAAAACGTCACGCTCCAAGGGAGCTACAGCCACAACTGGCCGATCTGGGAGCGCGTTCTCGCCCTGCTCACGAGCGGCCAACTCGACGTCAAGCCGATCATCGGCGGTGTCTGGCCGCTCGAGCAGTGGCACGAGGCGTTCGAGCAGATGCACGCAGGGAATGTCGTAAAGAGCGTCCTCGCCCCGGCATGAGCAGCTCCCCTTCCCGACGTCCGCGCGGCAAGGGGGTGGCGGCGGCCGCCGGCCCCGTCGCGGGCACGCTCGTCTTCGATGGGGGCACGATCGTCCTCCCCGACAGGCTCGTCGAGGGGAGCCGGATCGTCTGCCGCGAGGGACGCATCGCCGCGATCGGGCCGCGTGTGGCGCTGCCGCGCGATGCCGTCACGATCGATGCCCGCGGTGCTTTTCTCGCCCCCGGGTTTGTCGATCTCCATGTCCACGGCGGCGGTGGCGCCGACTTCATGGATGGCGACGAGGGGGCCGTCCGCACGGCGCTCGCCACTCACGCCCGTCACGGCACGACGACGATCTTCCCGACGACGACGACCGGCACGCCAGCCCAGATCGACGCGATGCTCGCCGCCTGCCGGACCGTCCGCGACTCCTGGCACCCGGGAGAGGGGGCGAGAATCGGTGGCGTCCATGTCTACGGCCCCTACTTTGCCTCTGACAAAGTCGGCTGCCACGGCATCGACGGCCGCCGCGATCCGCGGCCTGAAGAATATGAGGCCTGGTTCCGCGACGACCTCGTGCGGATTGCCACGTGCGCCGCGGAGCTCCCCGGCGCTGAGGCCTTCTACCGGGCGGCGCAGCGGAAGAAGTGCCTCGTCACCTGCGGCCACTCCAACGCCACCTGGGGGGAGATGGAGCGGGCCTTCCGGGCGGGCGTGCGGCATGTCGATCACTTCTGGTGCGCGATGAGCTCGGTGGTTTCGTTGCGGGCCCGGTGCGGGACGCCGATGGAGGCGGGGATGGAGCAGTTCGTCCTTGCCACTCCCGCGATGAGCACCGAGGTGATCGCCGATGGCGCCCATCTCGGGCCGGACCTGCTCGCCTTCGCCCTGCGGATGCTCGGGCCAGAGCGGCTTTGCCTGGTCACCGATTCGAGCCGGGCGCTCGACATGCCGGCTGGTCGCTATCGTTTCGGCCCGGAGGATGGTGGCAGTTGGTTCGAGAGCGACGGCAGCGTCGGCCGGGCGGGAGGGTCACTCGCGAGCAGCGTGATGGGAATGGACCACATGGTGCGAACGATGCAGGCTGCCACCCGGGCCGATCTCTCCACGCTCATCCGCCTGGCGAGCCTCACGCCGGCAGAGCGTGTGGGGATCGCCGACCAGTGCGGCAGCCTCGCGGTCGGCAAGCGGGCCGACGTTCTCCTTCTCTCCCGTCGCCTCAAGGTTCGACGGGTGTTCATCGGCGGAGTCGAAACAGCCTTCTGATCCCCCGTCGAGCCATCGATGTACGGGCTTCGACAGTCGCTACAATTCCCGCAACCCTTGAGGAATGTTTCATGCGTCTGGCTGAGAAAGTCGTGATCGTCACCGGCAGCGCCACCGGGATTGGCGCTGCGATCGCCCGTCGCTGTGCGGCCGAGGGGGCCCGCGTCGTCATCCACGGTCTCGAGGCCGACCTGGCCCGCGATGTCGCCGCGGAGATCGAGGCCCGGCACGGCCAAGGGCGGGCGGCTGTCCACGTCGAAGAGCTTTCCAATTCCGGCTGTGCCGAGCGGCTTGTCGACCTCGCGGTGAAGACTTTCGGCCGCCTCGATGGACTGGTCAACAACGCAGCGATCGTCGCTTCCGGCGATCTTGCCTCGACGACGCGCGACCTGTTCGAGCGGATCATGGCGGTGAACGTTCTTGTGCCGCTCGAGCTGACGCGGGCCGCCCTGCCCCACCTGCGGCAGACGCGCGGCAGCGTGCTCAACATCGGCAGCGTCAACGCCCACTGCGGCGAGCCGAATCTCCTCCCCTACAGCCTTTCCAAGGCGGCCCTCCAGGCAGCGACGCGGAACCTCGGCGACACCCTCTTCCGCGAGGATGGTGTGCGCGTCAATCAGGTGAACCCCGGCTGGGTACTCACCGACAACGAGATTGCCCGCAAGCGGCAGCAGGGTCTCGACGACGACTGGCCCGGCCGCGTCGGGCCGCAGTTCGCGCCCGCAGGCCGGCTGATCGCACCGGAGGAGATCGCGGCCGTCGTGGTCACGTTCCTCTCCGACGAATCGGGCCCGATCAGTGGCCAGGTGTGCGATCTCGAGCAGTATCCACTCCTCGGTCGCAATCCCCCGAAGACGATCCAGCCCACCAAGGGCTCCTGAACCTCCGTTTCTGTGAGCCGCTCCGTCTCCCCTCCCGCGCACCCTCTCTCGCTAACCGCATCCTCGCTCGCTAACCGCTCCGGATC
>Ga0208249_1000556_pt1 | contig 12331 bp, 13 predicted proteins | sample CryBogmetaGMA1M_FD_184546 | JGI IMG/M metagenome (GOLD analysis project Ga0208249, IMG submission 184546) | Freshwater microbial communities from Crystal Bog, Wisconsin, USA - MA1M (SPAdes) | ecosystem: Environmental > Aquatic > Freshwater > Lake | place: Crystal Bog, Wisconsin, USA | collected...
CTCGCCACCCTGCCCGAGGGGGCCGTGGTGGGCACCAGCTCGCTGCGGCGCCTGGCCCAACTGCGCCACCACTACCCCCATCTCGTCTTCAAGGATGTGCGCGGCAACGTGATCACCCGCCTCGAGAAGCTGGATTCCGGGGAATTCGATTGCCTGATCCTGGCCGCCGCCGGGCTCGGACGGCTTGGCCTGGGCGAGCGCATCCATGAGCTGATCGATCCGTCGATCTCCCTACACGCGGTGGGCCAGGGGGCCCTTGGCATCGAATGCCGCCAGGGCGACAGCCGGGTGCTGGAACAGATCAAAGTGCTGGAGCATCTGCCCACGGCCCGCCGCTGCCTGGCCGAACGGGCGTTTCTGCGCCAGCTGGAGGGCGGTTGCCAGGTGCCGATCGGGGTGCACAGCGCCTTTGAAGGTGAGGATCTCGTGCTCTCCGGCATGGTGGCCAGCCTCGACGGCCAGCGCCTGATCCGCGACGAACGCCGTGGTCCCCAGCAGGACCCCGAAGCGATCGGCATCGCCCTGGCCGAAGCCCTGCGGGCCCAGGGAGCCGGCGAGATCCTGGAGGAGATCTTTGCAACCGTCCGGCCCGAGGCCTGAAGCCAGCGCAGTCCCGGCGCTCCAATCGAGCGCCGAGGGCCGGGGGCTGCCCTACCAGTGGAATCTGCTGGCCTGGGCCGCCCTGGTGGGACTCGCCACCGGTCTGGCCGTGGTGGGCTTCCACGAGTTGCTCGGGTTGATCAACAATTTCCTGTTCGGCCCATTCGTGGAGGGGCTCCTGGCCATCGCCCGCTCCGGCACCGCAGCGCCGCCGGAGCTCCCCAGCCTCGCCCTGGCCAGCCCGCCGCCGGCTCCGCTCTCGCCCCTGACCGCCCTGCTGAAGATGGGACTGGGGGGCATTGGTTTTCTGCCGCCGCCGCCGGCACCGCCGCCGCCGCCACCGATCGCCCTGCCCCAGACCCCTGACTGGCTGGAGCTCTGGCCCGTGGTGGTGGTGCCCACCCTGGGGGGGCTAGCGGTGGGCCTGCTACGTCACTGGGCCGGCAGCCTCGGCCCAGCCCTGCCCAGCCTGATGGCCATGGCAGATGGGGCCATGGCCGGTGCGGCGCGGCTGCCGCTGCTGCGCATCGTGGCGGCCTCCCTGAGCCTGGGCAGCGGTGCCTCGCTGGGCCCGGAGGGGCCCAGCGTCGAAAGCGGCGGCAACATCGGCCTGTGGGTGGCCCAGCGGGCTCGGCTCTCCCCCCAGTCGCAGAAGGCTCTGGTGGCGTCCGGAGTGGCGGCGGGCCTGGCGGCCGGCTTCAAGGCACCGATCGCGGGGGTATTCTTCGCCCTCGAGGGCAGTTTCAGCACGATCCCGGGCCGGCCGAATCTGCGGGCCGTACTGGTGGCGGCCGTCGCCTCCAGCCTGGTGACCCAGGTGTGCCTGGGGGACACGCCGATCCTGAGACTGCCGGCCTACGAGGTGCGCTCCCTGCTGGAGCTGCCGCTCTATCTGGTGCTGGGGCTGTTGGCGAGCGGCATGTCCTGGCTGCTGATCAACCTGCTGGCCCTGGGCCGCAATGCCCGCCTGCAGGGCTGGCTGGGCAGGCTACCCCCGGGGCTGGCCACCGCCATGGGAGGAGCGGCGGTGGGGGGGATGGCTTTCGCCTTCCCGCAGGTGCTGGGGGTGGGTTACGACACGATCGAGGCGCTGCTGGGCCGTGACGGCGGTATACCCCTGGTGACGCTCGTGGCCCTGATCGGCGTCAAGCTGCTAGCCACCGGCGTCAGCAATGCCACGGGCTTTGTGGGAGGGGGATTTGCACCCTCGTTGTTCCTGGGGGCGGTGCTGGGCAACACCTACGGCCAGTTGCTGGGCGAGGGGGGGCTGCACTGGCCCGTGGCCGAACCGCCGGCCTATGCGATGGTCGGCATGGCGGCGGTGCTGGCGGGCAGCGCCCGGGCGCCGATGACAGCCCTGCTTCTGCTGTTCGAACTCACCCACGACATCCGCATCGTGCTGCCGCTGATGGCCGCGGCAGGCCTGAGCGCCGGCCTGGTGGAACGCTGGCAGGGTCTGCAGGATCCCGGCCTGCTGGGCCCTGATCCGGTGGAAGAGGCGCGACGCAATAACCTGGCGGCCATCTGGGTGGCCGAAGCCTTTGAACCGGAGGCACCGCTGGTGCTGGCGGCCGACACCCCCGCCGAGCAGGCCCTGGCCCAGCTGATCACTTGCCAGGGGCACTGCCTGATCGCCGCCGACCAGGGAAGCGCTGTGGGGCTGGTGACCCTGCCCGACCTGCAACGCGGGCTGGCGGGGGCGGCGGCCAGGGGCCAGAACATTTCCTTGATCGACTGCCGCCGCAGCGATCTGGTCTGGCTGACGATGGCGGCCCGGCTGGATCAGCTGGAGGACCAGCTCACCCCCAACGGCCTGAGGCAGGTTCCAGTGTTTGCGATTCCACCCGGATCGGTGGCCCAGCTGCCCTATGGGCTGCCGCCGGCGGGCCTGCCTCTGGATCGGCTACGGGGTATCGCCAGCCGGGATGGCATGGCGATTGCCCTGGCACGAAGGCTTCAGGAGCAGGTGTCCCTGCGGTCGGAGATCAGCGCTTCGGCCACCGGATCCGCCTGAGAGAGCAGGTCGATGATCCGGCGCAAATCGAGAGGGGAGAGTTCGCCGTCACTGCACCACTTCAGCGCCGTGCTGTTCTGCGGATCCACCTGCAGCGAATCGCCCTTGGGTTGATCCAGGGACGCGCGGGACTGGGGCTGATGGGCCATGAACAGGGGCGGAGGGAGAACTGCGGATAAGGCTGGGCTGCAGCGCCGGGGCAAGCGCAGGTCAGCAAGCCAACACCCTAGGTGGATATACCTGCCGCAGACCCGCCCAAGCGAAGGATCTCCAGATTCTCTTCCGGCCGGGTTGGCTCACCGCGGACGGGGTGGGGTCGCCGCTCAGCGGACCACCACCACAGGCGTCCCCAGGTCGACCGCATCAAACAACTGGCGGACGTGGGGCCCGAGCATGCGCACACAGCCATGGGTGACGGCCGCGCGCTGCTGCACAGCCCAGGCCCAGGCGGGCGGGGTGCCATGGATGCCGAACTGGTCGCGGGCGGTGCTGTGGAAACCGATCCAGCGGTCGCCGAGGGGGCCGTTGGGACCGATGGTGGGGTTGTTCTTGCCGCTGGCGGTGCTCTGGTACTGGGGATTGATCACCTTGCTCTGCACCTTGAAGCGGCCGGTGGGAGTGGGGGTGGCCGGATCACCGATGGCCACCGGCCAGCTGCCGATCACCGTGGCCCCATCCATCAGGCTGATCGTGCGCTTGCTCAGGTTGAGCACGATCTCGCGGGTGCTGCTGATCGCCGCGGTGGAGGCGGGAACGGCGACCGGCCTGAGGGGCAGCTCCGGCGGCGGAGTCCCCGGTGCCGCCGAGACGGCCGCGGGGGCACAGGCCAGCAGCAGGGCCGAAACCAGGGGAACCACCCGCGACAACCGGCGCTCGGGCTGGACAGGAAGGGACGGACGGAACGTCATGACAGCGAAGCAGCGGTGGGTGCGGGGGAAAGGAAACGCCTGGGATGGCCTGGGGATTCAGTTGACCAGTCTGGCGTCGATGGTGGTGAGATAACGCTCTTCGCACTCCTTGATGATCCTCACCGCCTCCTGAACATCGGCAAAGCCATTGACGCTGCAGGTGCCGGGCTTCTTGAGATCCTTGTAGTGCTCCCAGTAGTACTGGGTTTCCTTGAGCCAATGGTCGCCCAGCTGGGTGTAAGTGGTGATGTGATCCATCCGCTTGTCATCGGCCAGCACGGCAATCACCTTGTCGTCCACCTCACCGCCGTCATCGAATTTCATGATGCCGATGATGCGGGCCTCCACGAGAGATCCGGGCACCAGAGGTTCGGTCACACCGACGATCTCGATGTCGAGGGGGTCGCCATCCTCGTCCCAGGTGCGAGGGATGCAGCCGTAGGCAAAGGGATAGGCCAGCGACGAATAGCCCACCCGATCGAGCTTGAGGTGGCCGGTTTCGGTGATCAGTTCGTATTTGTTGATGGTGTTGGAGTTGAGCTCCACGATCGCGTTCAGGCGCAACTCGCCCTCATCGGCGAAGGCCGGCAGCACATGCAGCAGGTTGAGCATCGTGCGGCTCGGGGCGTGGTCGATGTTCGCCATGGGCAGGAAAAGCGCCGCGGCATCTTAGGCAGTGACCGGCGGGCTCAGGGCCCGGTGGCCAGCTCGGCGACCTTCGTGCGGAGGTAGGCCAGAAAGGGCTGGGCACTCAGCCGGCGACCCGAGACCTGCTCCACCAGCTCTTCGCCATTGACCGACCGGCCGAGGGGCCAGACGGTCCTGCCGAGCCAGGCCTGGAGGCGGGCCTCATCGCCGGCGCCGATCAGGGCCTGGATGGGGCCATGTTCGTGTTCAAAAGTCTCGGAAATCTGGGCGCTGATGAGGTGCCCAAGGGCATAGGAAGGGAAATATCCGAACAGGCCTTCAGCCCAATGGATGTCTTGAAGACACCCCAAGGAGTCAGTCTGTGGCTGGATTCCCAGCAGATCCTGCATCCGCTGATTCCATTGCTGGGGTAGGTCTTCCACGGGCATGTCCTGCTCGAGCAGGGCCAGCTCCAGCTCGAAACGCAGCACGATATGGAGGCAGTAGCTGAGCTCATCGGCTTCCACCCGGATCAGCCCGGCCCGCAGTGGGTTGAGGGCACGCCAGAAACCGAACGGGCCGCCCCAGGGATCGCTGCCCAGGCCAGAACAGAAGCGGGGATGCCAGCGCTCGGCAAAGGCGCGGCTTCGGGCCACGCGACATTCCCAGAACAGCGACTGTGACTCATGCACCCCCATCGAGGTGGCTTCGCCGAGGGGCCAGGGGAAGTAGTGGTCATCAGGGCGGGGCAGCCCCTGCTCGTAGAGGGAATGGCCCCACTCGTGGGCCGTGGCCAGAAACGCCGACAGCGGCTGAGCCGGCACCACCCGGGTGGTGATGCGGAAGTCCTGGGGCCCCACGGTGCAGGAGAAGGGATGGGCGGAGCGGGAGCGCTGGCAGTGGCGGGCGTCGTAGCCCCAGCTGTCGAGGAGTTCGGCGCAGAGCTGCTCCTGCAGGGCTTCGGGCAGATCGGCAGCGCCTGGCTGGGGAGCACCGCTGGCAGCCACCTGCTCCAGCAACGCTGGCAGCTCGGCCTTGAGCGGCGCAAACAGCTCGTCAAGGCGCGCCGTGCTCACATCGGGCTCAAACGGCTGGGCCAGGATCTCCCAAGGACTGCGGGGCACCGGCTCGGCAGCGGCGAGCTGGCTGGCCTGCTGGCGGCGCAGCCCGATGAGTTCCCGCAGGGCTGGCGCGAAGGTGGAAAAGTCGTTGCGGGCGCGGGCGTCTTGCCAAACCGCATTGCCCCGGGACTGCGCCCTGGCCAGGGCACTGACCAGGTCCGGATCCAGGCAGCGCTGCCGCTCGAGTTCAAGCCGCAGCAGCTGCAGGTTGCGACGCTGCTCAGGCGGAGAAGCCGGCGTGAGTTCGGCCTCAGCCGACCCCACCAGATCGGCGTACTCGCTGCGGCTCTGGCGCTGGTGCAGCTGGCCGGCCAGCAGGGCCAGCTGCTCCCCCCGCCAGGCGGCCCCGGCCGCTGGCATCACGGTGTTCTGGTCGTAGTAGAGGGCGCTGCTGATCGAACCGAGCAGGCGGGTGTCGTGCAGATAGGCCCGGAGACGCTCGAGGGCCGAACCGGCAGGAGGCATGGGCGGAGATTCACAGCCGGCCCAAGCATGCCGGCCAGAGGGCGTCGGGGGGCGGTGGCGGCAGGGCCGATCTGCGCATGGTCCGTCTGCAAAAACCTTGCCACGGTGGAGATGGTTCAGGGCCTGCCCGCAGGTCACACCGATGCACCGCCCGCAGCCCCGCCCGCCGCAACGCCAGCCGCGCCGCCCCCTCGCCCTGCCGATCCTGGCCGGCCTGCTGCTGGCCGCCCTGGCGGGCGGAGCCCCGGCTCAGGCCGCCAGCCTGGCGGACATCAAGCAACTGGAGGACCTGATCAACGCCAGCGGCACCGAAACCCTGGTGTCGGTGACCTGCCCCCCCGACCACGCCGGCTACTACGAACACGACGGCCAGCGGATCGACCGGCTGGTGCTCTGCAGCAACAACGTCGATCTGGGCGATGTGGAAGCCGTGTGGGAAGTGATGGCCCACGAATCCACCCACATCATGCAGGCCTGCACGGGCTCCTCGGCCATCGCCGACGCGCTGATGCCCCGCACCTACCGGGAACTGCAGACGATGGCCCCCCACTACGCCAAGTTGCTGGGGGAGAGTTACCGCAGTGCCGACCAACGGCTGGAGGCGGAAGCCTTCTGGATGGAACTGCAGAAACCCGACGAGGTGATCGCCAGGTTCCGCCAGACCTGCAGGGCGTTCCTGCCCAACCGGCCCTGAAGGGCCCGACGGGGCAACCAGAACAGGACAGAACAAACCAGAGCAGGGCATCCAACGGGCCCCAACGGCGCCATGGTGGGAACTCCCGCCGAGCCAGCGTTGATGAACGCCCCGACCCCGGAGCAGACCCTGGTGCTGGCCGCCATCGAGCGGTTCATGGACGACCCCGATCTGGCGGTGGCGGATGGCGATGGGCAGGAAGGAGATGTGCTCGAAGCGATCCTGCAGGCCCTGGTCCTGGTGCTGCCGCTGGAGGAGATCGAAGCGGCCATGGGGGGTCTGCTGAGCGACCACGGCGAACGGCTCGACGACGACACCCAGCTGGTGCTGGAGGCCCTGCTGATGGCCCTCGACAGCGACGAGGAGGAAACGGCGCTCGAACAGCTGCTGGCCCAGCAGGCCACGCGGGTCGAAGCCAACGCCCAGGTGCCCCATCGGCTGCTGGTCTGGGATCCGGGCCAAGATCCAGGGCTGCTGGAACTGGAACTGCCCGAACTGCTGGAGATCTACCCCTGTGAGGGCGAACAAGCCCGCTGGCGCCCGGACGATGTGGTGGCGCTTCTGGAGGCGAAGGCACGCCAGTGGCGCCGCACGATGGTGGCCCTGGAGGTGCTGCGCGAGCGGCCGACCGCCCACCCCAGCGCCGGCACGATGCTGCTGGTGGTGCCCCATCCGCCGCAGGCCCCGCTGGAGCAGGCGTCCCTGGCGATCAGCCTCAGCCGTCCCAGCCCGGACCCGCCGACCTCATGACCAGTTCAGCAGCATTGGCACCGCTCCCTCCAGGCTCTGCTTCACCGGACAGGTTTCGCCGGCGCGGATCAGCAGGGCGCGCTGCTCCTCCGCCAGCCCCGGCGGCAGGGTGATCCACACCTCCAGGCGGGCGATGCGGCGCACGCCCGAGCTGGTCATCGTTTTCTCAACCCGGGCCTCCACCTGGCCGAGATCGATGCCATGGCGACCGGCGCTGATGCCCATGATCGTGAGAATGCAGCTCACCAGGGCGGTGGCCACCAGATCGGTGGGGGAGAAGGCCTCCCCTTTGCCCTGGTTGTCGACAGGGGCATCGGTGATCAGGGTGGAACCGGAGGGGGTGTGGGCGGCGCTACAGCGCAGCTGACCTTCGTAGCGACAGGAAATCAGCGTCATCGCCACCAGGGGTGTGGAGGTCACCAGCCTGCCAGCCGCCGCCCCCTACGGTGAAACCAACGCCGCGCACCTGCCGTGCCGCAGCAGCTGCTGCTTTCCCTTGGGACCAAGCCCTCCCTGGTGGGCCATGCCGAGGCCATCCGCCTGGCGGTCACGCCGGTGTTCCTGCTGGCGGGGATCAGCGGCCTGCTGGGGGTGCTCACCTCCCGCATGGCCCGCATCGTGGACCGGGCCCGCTGGCTGAAAGAGCACCCCCCCGCCGGCTCCATCGCCGACCGGCACGACCACCGCTGGGAGCAGGGGATGCTGCGGCGGCGCATGCGGCTGGTGTCACGGGCGATCGGCCTCACCACCTTCTGTTATCTGCTGGTGGCCCTGGTGGTGGTGCTGCTCTTCGTGAGTTCGGCACCCATGGTCGACATGAGTCCGCTGGTGGCGCCGCTGTTCGTGCTGGCGATGCTCTCCTTGATGGCGGCGGTGCTGCTGCTGCTGCGGGAGCTGCAGCTGGGCGGCCGCGGCCTGGCGCTCTACTGAGTCCGGGCAGCGACGGGCAGGGCACAGGCGCCGCCGCGCTGGCCGCAGAGCTCTTCGAGCGGCGGCCGGCCGGTGAGCCGTAGGCGCCAGGCGGCCCAGAGGCCGTAGGCGAAGTTCACCAGCGGGCCCACCAGGGGCCAGGCGGTGGGGGCATAGAGCCAGCCCAGGCCGATCAGCTCGTAGGCACGGCGGAACACGGCCACATCGCGCAAGACGCTGCCATCAGCGGCGATGGCATGGATGCGGCCCATGGCCTCGGCATAGCTGATGCCGGCATGGGCGCTCTGGTCGTAACCCGGCGCGTTGATGTCCACAAAGGCGATCCGGGGTTCACCGGGGTGGCGGGCCCGATCGCGGGCCTCAAGGAAACGAACCTCGCGCAGGCAGAGGGGGCAGCCGCCGTCGTAGAGGAGCGTGAGGGCGGCGGCGGCGGCACAGGCAGCGGCGGCCATGGCAAGACGGGGACGGCAGGCGTGGACCCTATCGGGGCGAGAGCGGCCGTTGTCGCGACAGCCCTGCAGACTTGCCCCACTGCACCGCCACGATGCTGCGCCAGAGCCTCCACCAGCTCAGCCTCACCACCTCCGGCGAGGGCTTCACCGACATCACCGCAGCCCTGAACCGGGAGATCGCCGCCAGCGGGCTGGACACGGGCCTGGCGGTGATCGCCTGTCTGCACACCAGTGCCTCGCTGACGGTGAATGAAAATGCCGACCCGCGGGTGCTGGCCGATCTGAACGCCCATCTCCAGGCCCTGGTGCCGCGGGCAGGATCTCGGCCGCTCAGCGGCGACGGCGGGCTGCGCCCCTACCTGCATGACGACGAGGGCCCCGACGACATGCCGGCCCACATCCGCACCGCCCTCACCTGCAGCAGCCTCAGCCAGTCGTTCAGCCAGGGGCGGCTGCTGCTGGGCACCTGGCAGGCCGTGTATCTGTGGGAACACCGCAGCGGCCGCCAGCAGCGGCGGCTGAGCCTGCACCTGATCGGCGCCTGACCTGCGCCTGAGCGGCCTTGGCGCCCCACATCGGTCCTGAGCAGCGGCCGGCCCTAAGGTCCGCCCAGCTCCCGCACTGCCGTCGTCACCATGGCCCCCCGCCCCCTCGCACCAGCGGAGATCGCGGCCCTGCCCGAACGCCTGCCCGGCTGGAGCCTGGTGGACGGCAAGCTGCAGCGGGAGCTGCGCTTCGCCGACTTCTCCGCCGCCTTCGGCTTCATGACCCGGGTAGCCCTGGCCGCCGAAGCCCTCGGCCATCACCCGGAATGGAGCAACGTCTGGAACCGGGTGAACCTGGCGCTCACCACCCACGACTGCGGCGGCCTTTCGGATCTGGATCTGGCCCTTGCCGATCGGATCGAGGCCTTGCTGCCGGCGGCGCCGGCCGCCCCCTGATCGCGGCCCGTCAGGGCAACAGTTCCCCGGTCTCCCGTTCCAGCACGGCCCGATCGATGGCCTGGCGGGTCTGGCTGGTGAACAGGGCGGCCCGGGCCGCCTGCAGATCCCTTTGCACCAGCAGCACCTCGGTGAGCGGCTCCACCATCGCCCGATAGCGGCGCTGGGCGTCGTCGAGGGCCCGCTGACCCGCTGTCACCGCCTGTTCGCCGGCGGCGATGGCAGCCGGCGCCGCCTGCAGCGCACTCCAGGCATCGACAACGGTCTGGCGGATGCGCCGCCGGGCCAGCTGCTCATCGGTCTGCAGCAGATCCCGTTCCCGCTCAGCGGCCGTGGCTGCCGCGCTGCTGCTGCCGCCGTCGTACAGGGGCTGACGCATCAACAGCGCCACACCCCAGTTGTAGAAACTGCCGGACCCACTCAGGGATGAGGACGTGCCCGGCAGGGCCAGATCGACCGGTCCCTGCAGGCTGGCGCTGTTGTTGAGCACCGGCACGGCCAGGGAATTGCCGCTGTAGCCGGCCCCGGCAACCAGCGACAGGGAGGGCAGCAGGGTGGCCCGGGCTGCCCGGGCCTCCTGCCGCTGGGCGTCCATCTGGGCCTGCAGGGCCTCCAGCAATGGACGCCGCTCCAGGGAACGCTGCAGGGTGGTCTGCAGATCAAGGGGCCAGGCGGGCTGGGTGACGATCGGATCAGAGGCTTCCGGAGGGTCGGTGGCTTCCAGGCCGAGGCGCACCCCCAGATTCGAGCGGGCGATGGCCAGTTGGGCCTGGGAGTGGGCAAGCCCCTGAACATCGCCGGCCTGCAGCGCCCTGGCCCGCAGCCCATCGATGCGCGGCACCAGACCGTGGCGATGCAGGGCCTCCACATCCCGCAACAGGGCGGTGGAGGCCTGCAGCGCCTGCTGCCAGACCGGCACCAGGGCCTGGGCCAGCTGCAGCTGGCGGTAGGCGGTGACGAGATCGAGACGCACCTGGCGGTCGGTTTCGCCGCTGCTGACGCGGCTGCTGCGCAGCCGGGCGCGGCTGGCAGCCACCTGGGCACCCTGGCGCAGGGGCAGCAAGTTCACATCGAGCACCAGGCCGACGTTGCCGAAACTGTTCTGCAGGACCGCGTAGGTGTTCTGGCTGAAGCCGAGGCTGATGTCCCCCAGGGTGGGCAGGCCGGTGATCAGGCCGGTCGAGGAGCCCACCTGGTTGAAGCTGGCCGCTCCCACCACGCCCAGGCGCGGCCGGCGCAGGGCCAGGTTGAGATCAAGCAGGGCCTGGTCCCGCGCCTGCTGCTGACGCGACCGCTGCCGCTCGGGTGCCGTGGGCAGACCAAGCTCCAGGGCCTGCTCCAGGCTGAGGGGAGCCGCCTGGGCCACCCGCCCCCCGATCGCGAATCCCAGGCAGGAAAGCAGCACAGCGCCGAGCGGCGCCAGGCCCAGGAGGGCAGGCGAGACGCCAGTCATCCCTGGGGAACGGTCGGGGCTCACCGGAGAGGAACCAGATTTGGCCCAGGACATTAAAGGCCCCAGGGTCTAAATTCCCGGCACTTCCTGAGGGTCATGGTGCATTCCCCGGCGGCCGCCAGCTCTTCAGGTGGGCATCCATCCGCTCCGGGGCCTGCCGATCCGCAAGCCTCAGGACCGTCTCCGCAGGGGGATCAGCGGCCTGACCCCGCCGCCGCCCCACCTGGTGCTGACAAGCCACCGCCGCTGGCCAGGCTCTACAGCTGCCTGCCGATGCTGCTGGTCACCGGCCTCAGCCTGGCCTGGGCCTGCCGGCCCTCCGTCCCGGTGCTGGTGCGCGGCACCGGCCTGATGTCGGCGCCGGATCAGCGCCGCCCCTTCTACTCCCGTGGTCCCGGCCAGGTGCAGGCCATCCGGGCGGCGGTGGGTTCCCAGGTGCGGCGGGGCGAAGTGTTGCTGACGCTCAGCCAGGTGGGCCAGGCCGCCCCCGGCGGTGGCGGTGATGCCATCCCCGACCCGCGCGTCACCCAGGCCCGGCTGGCAGCGATCCGAGCCGAGCTCGATGTGCTGCAGCGCCAGGGCGCCGCCCTCGATGACCAGCGCCGGTTCCTGGCGATGCGCCTCACCCAGATCCAGACCACCAACCGTCCCGTGGCCAGCCAGCTGCAGGCTCTGGAGGCCCTGCGCCGGGATGATGTCGTCGCCCGCTTCAGCCCCCTCTGGGTGACGGCCCAGGACCTCTACCTGCGCAACAAGGCCGACATCTCCGCCGTGGAGGCCCGCCTGGCGGAGCTGCGGGCCCAGGATGCCGCCCTGGCAGCACGCCGCAGCCAGCTGCGGGCCGAGGGGGCCGGCCTGCTGGCGGAGGAGCTCTCCCAGCAGGTGTTCAGCCCCGTGGACGGCCGCCTGCTCGACGTCTCGGTGCAACGCGATCAGGCCGTGCTCGCCGGTCAACGCCTCGGCAGCATCGCCCTGCCGCCCCGGGAGCCGGGCCGGCGGGTGGTGGTGCTGTTCACCACCGCCGACGCCAGCCGCCTGCGACCCGGCGCCGAGGTGATGATCACCCCGCAGCTGCTCAGCCGCGCCAGCTACGGCGGGGCGCGCGAGCGCTACGGCAAGGTGCGTGGACGTTTGCAGACCCTCTCCTCCGAGAGCGTCGATCTCCACGACGTGGCCGCCCAGCTGGGCAGCCAGGAGGATGCCGCCAACCTGATGGCCAGCGCCCGTCAGGAATCCTTCGGCGAAGGCGGCGACCTCACCGCCCAGCTGCCCGGCCGCAGCGGCGCCCCTCTGGTGATCGGCGTGGTGGAACTGGAGCAGGCCCGCAACCGCTCCGGCCTGGCCTGGACCCGGGGGGAGGGCCCGCCCCACCCCCT
>Ga0208249_1000559_pt1 | contig 12281 bp, 14 predicted proteins | sample CryBogmetaGMA1M_FD_184546 | JGI IMG/M metagenome (GOLD analysis project Ga0208249, IMG submission 184546) | Freshwater microbial communities from Crystal Bog, Wisconsin, USA - MA1M (SPAdes) | ecosystem: Environmental > Aquatic > Freshwater > Lake | place: Crystal Bog, Wisconsin, USA | collected...
TATCAAACCACGGCGGGCGGCAGCTCGATGGCGCTCCATCTTCCATCCGGGTTCTGCCTGAAATCGTCGCAGCCGTTGGCGGCAAATGCGAAATCTATTTGGATGGCGGTATCCGCTCCGGCCAAGACGTTTTGAAGGCCGTGGCGTTGGGAGCAAAATCAACCTTTATCGGCCGCGCTTTTCTCTATGGCCTGGGTGCAGGCGGCGAAGCAGGTGTGACCCGTGCCCTGCAAATCATCGCCAAAGAAATGGATATCACGATGGCTCTGTGCGGCGAGCGCGATATCAAGAATATCGGGGCGCATACGATTTATCGGAATGGGTTGGTGGGATAGGGGCGAATAGGGAGTGGCGAATAGCGAATAGGGGCTAATCCCGCCTATTCGCTACTCACTATTCGCCATTCGCTGACTTAACAAACGGCTCCACTTTACCCTTAAGCTTAATCGTCATGGAATTGCCAAAGCGGTCTTTCGCGGTACCTGCCGCAACCCGGACCCAGCCCTCGCTGACGCAATATTCTTCGACATTGGTTTTTTCCACGCCGTTGAACCGAATCCCAACACCGCTCTCCAGTAAGGTAGCATTGTGAAATGGGCTATTCGTATGGATGGAAAGGCGGTCGGGAAGCTGATCGGTCATCGGTTCATCCTGCATGTTTGAGACGCTGTTTTATCGACATAAATGTGCTTTGCAAACTTGTTTTGGGATGACGCGTTTAAAGGAGCCATTGTTCTAAAACCGCCAGAACAAGTTTTTATCCACCGAAATATTGCCATCGTAAAAATTGCAGGTTACGTTCAAACTTCGTCAATGGGTGACGGATTTCTTCGAGGACGTGATGGCGACAGGAATTGTTAAGTGGTTTAATGCAACCAAGGGCTACGGATTCATTCAGCCGGACGGCGGCGGTGCGGATGTTTTCGTACATATTTCGGCTGTTCAGCAGGCTGGCTTGACCGAACTGCAGGAAAAACAAAAGGTCAGCTTTGAGCTGATCATGGATCCGCGGAAGAACAAGACCAGCGCAGGCAATCTTAGAATCGGCTAAACTGAGTTTTTGTCTTTGAGGAGGGGGCTTGTGGCCCCTCCCACGCGTTTAAGCTGGGCTTTCGGTTAAGCTCGAACGTCACGTGCGCCCTGAAAGGTGCCGATGGAAACGCTTGTTCGTTTCATAAAGGCCATGCCGAAGGCCGAACTCCACCTTCACATTGAGGGCACGCTTGAGCCTGAAATGATGATGGCGCTGGCACATCGAAACAATATCCAACTTCCCTACGAGGATGTTGAAGCTGTTCGGCGCGCTTTCGCGTTTGGATCCCTTCAGGATTTTCTCGACATCTACTATGTCGGCATGTCGGTTCTTGTGACGTCACGCGATTTTTTCGATCTGGCTTTCGCTTATCTCACCAAGATGCACGCGCAAAATGTGCGGCATGTTGAAATTTTCTTTGATCCACAAGGCCACACCGCGCGCGGCGTATCGTTCGATACGGTTTTGTCCGGCATTGTTGATGCGCTGGAGCGTGCTGAACGAGATTATGGCATCACATCGAAATTGATCATGTGCTTCTTGCGGCATTTGCCGGAGGAAGAAGCGTTTGACACACTCAAACACGCCTGCCGATGCAAAGACCATATTTTTGCGGTTGGTCTTGATTCATCCGAAAAGGGGCATCCCCCGTCGAAATTCTCCCGCCTGTTTCGCGAGGCCCGCGAGAATGGCTTTGTTACCGTTGCCCATGCGGGCGAAGAGGGCCCGCCAGCCTATGTCTGCGAAGCACTGGATGATTTAGAGGTACAGCGGGTCGATCATGGCAATCGCGCTTTGGAGGACGCTTCACTTGTGCAACGGCTTGCCCGCGATCAGGTACCGATGACGGTGTGCCCGCTCTCCAACCAGCGGTTACAGGTCTGCCCGGATCTCACGCAACACCCCCTCCGGCGAATGCTCGATGCGGGACTGTTGGTCACTGTGAATTCGGACGATCCGTCCTATTTTGGCGGCTATTTGACCGATAATTTTTTGTCGATCCAAAAGGCGCTGGCGCTTGAGGTCAGCGAGATTGTTACCCTAGGACGCAATGCCTTCCGATCATCCTTCATGCGCGAACCCGCCAAGCGACAGGCGTTGGAAGCCTATGACGATTTCGTTGATCGATTTGATTTCCGTTAAACCAAGCGCTTGATTCAAAACATCAAATAGCGGCGAAATCATATTTAAATTCAGATACTTGAAACCGTTTTCGGATTCAAGTTCAGAGATGACTCATCTCGCGTCCCACCTTTGAGCGACCTTTCAAGCCGAGCATTGCTCGCGCCTCATCGGGCGTGGCAATCGCATGGCCCAGCCCCTCGATAAGCCCTCGAACCGTTGCAACCTGTTCAGCATTGGAAACAGCAAGCCGCCCCGGCCCCGCCCAAATCGAGTCCTCCAATCCCACGCGTACATGGCCACCAATAGCCGCCGAAATCGAAGCGATCGGCATTTGGTTCCGACCAGCGCCCAGCACCGACCATTCGAACGCATCGCCAAACAGCCGATCCGCAGTGCGCTTCATATGCATTACATCATCCGGGTGAGGGCCGATGCCGCCCAATATTCCAAACACGGTTTGCACGAACAGAGGCGGGGTTACGAGTTTGCGGTCCAGAAAATGCGCCAGATTATAGAGGTGTGCGGTATCGTAGCACTCATACTCAAACCGCGTGCCTGCATCGCGTAGAGTGGAAAGAACATATTCGATGTCCTTGAAGGTATTGCGGAAAACCAGATCTCTCGAATTTTCCAGCACGATGGGTTCCCACTCATGCTTGAACTCTGAAAAGCGCCCAAGCATAGGGAACAATCCGAAATTCATTGAGCCCATATTCAGCGACGCCAACTCGGGCTGAAAATGCGCAGCTGGTTGCACGCGCTCTGCCACCGTCATCGAGGGCGCACCACCGGTGGTAAGGTTGATCACCACATCGGAGGCCTTAGCAATGGTTGATAAAAACCGGCCAAAGGCTTCAGGCGATTGGTCAGGCCTACCGCTTTCGGGGTTACGTGCATGCAGATGCACAATGGCAGCGCCCGCTTTCGCGGCCTCAATAGCGGAAGAGGCAATTTCGTCAGGTGTTACTGGCAAATGCGGCGACATGGACGGCGTGTGGATCGCTCCTGTTATCGCACAGGTGATGATGACTTTGCGCTGCTTGGCCATAGGTCGAGTCCCTTTTGTTCTAATTGTCTAAAGCGCCTCGACATTGCCATCGACGCCAAGCGATTGGCCGGAAATATGCCGCCCTGCCGCCGAGAGCAGGAAGAGAATGGTAGCGGCCACATCCCCCGCCGTCACCATTCGCCGCATCGAGACGCGGTCGAGATAGGTCTTTTCCATCTCGGCATAGGATACGCCCGTTTGCTCGGCGCGCGCTTTGATGACATTGGTCATGCGCGGACCTTCCACAATACCGGGCAGGATGGCGTTGACGCGGATATTGTCCGGCCCCAATTCCTTCGCAAGGCTTTGGGTGAAGCCGATCACGCCCCATTTGGCTGCCGCATAGGGGGTGCGAAAGGCATAACCAAAGCGGCCAGCCGCCGAGGAGAGGTTAACAAGCGATCCGCCGCCTGCTGCCTTGATCATCGGCACGGCGCGTTGTGTGCATAAAAATTGTCCAGTGAGACAGATATCCAGCGTCCGCCGCCAATCCGCGACGGACAAATCTTCGACCTTGCCGGTAGGCCCTGCAATGCCCGCATTGTTGATGAGGGCATCCAAGCCGCCAAGGGCGTTTGCGGCCTCATCAAACAGTCGCGCAACATCTGCTTCTGAGGATACATCTGCCTTTGTCGCCGAATGCTGAGGGTGATTGGTCCGGAAATCGGCCAAATGCCCTTCGTCGACATCACAAATGTGAACGCGGGCTCCGTGCGCGATCAACAAATCGGCGACCGCTCTGCCAATCCCCGAGGCACCAGCGGTTACAACAACGCGCGTGACTTTTGGAAGCGCGAACGTCTCTTGAGGGGCTGACATAATGAACTCCGGCTTGCCGTATGGCGGGTTTACTGATCGTATGCGACGGGCTGCCACCAAGGCAAGGGCACGGGCTAGGTCTGGGGTAAGGGGAAAAACGGTATGACGCAGGATCCAAATTGGTACGAGGCGGAATATAACCCGCGCCTAAGCGTGGCAGACGCCGCAGAATACGCTCCAAAATGGAAGGCTTGGGCTGAGGCGACGCGCCAATCGCGACCCATCAGGGCTGATCTGCGTTACGGCCAGCATCCCCGTGAGATAATGGACATCTTTCCAGTCGAGAATGCCAAGGGCGCGCTCGTTTTCATCCATGGTGGGTATTGGCGGGTTCATTCCAAGGACGTGTTTTCTTGGGCCGCCGACGCTTTGGTGGATCGCGGCATCTCGGTGGCAGTGATCAATTACCCACTTTGCCCTGAGGTTTCCGTAGGCGATATTGTGGCCTCGTGCCAGCAGGCGGTTGCATGCCTTTGGAAGGATCATTTAACGCCCGTTGAAAAAGCCAATCTGGCCGTTAGCGGGCATTCCGCAGGCGGCTATCTAACGGGAGCGATGTTTGCAACCGACTGGACTGCGTTCGGTCTACCCGCCGCACCGTTTGTGGGTGGCGTTCCGATTTCTGGCGTTTTTGACGTGAGCCCCTTAATTCATACCAGCATCAATGTCGAAGCCCGCTTCACGCCAGAAAGTGCCGCAGCGCTCAATCTTTTTACCCATAAGCAATTGGTAGATTCGCCTTTTGTCCCGATTTATGGTGCGCTTGAATCGTCGGAATTTCATCGCCAGAGTGAAGAGATTGCTCGCCTTTGGCCCCACACCGAACCGGCTATCGGTTTCAGCAACCGCCACCATTTTAATGTGGTCGAGGGCATTCGAGAGCCCGGATCGCCAGTGCTTGAGACGATTTTACGTCTGTTGCAAAACTAAAAAATCCGGCGGGTTACCCCGCCGGATCAAATTTGCCCTAGAAGATAACTTAAATCAGACGATTTTGACCTGCTCGGAAACCGGACGGCGTGGCTTACGCGGCCAGTTGCCGGGTGCTGCGTTACCTACCGCAATTAGCATCACTGGCACTTCATTCGCGCCAAGGCCGGCGACGGCCGAAACCTGATCCGGAACAAAGCCGCTCATTGGGCCCGTAACATAGCCCTTGGCTTGGGCCGCGAGCATCAACGTCATCGAGACGAGCGAGGCGGAGCGGAACGCTTCGTCATGCTGCAATTGTGGGTTGTTCTCATGCGAACCAACCGTCATGCCAACCCAGCCGTCATAAGCTGCTTGATCAATCACGCCTGCATCGAGCAATGGCTTGGCGAGGCGGCCAATTTCCTTATAGCCGTCCTTAATGCCGACCACGACAAAGGTAACCGCGGCGTCAGCCACTTTTTGCTGGCCATAGGCAGCACCCTTGAGTGCTTCCTTTTGATCCTTCGACGAAAACGCCACAACGCGCCAGTTCTGCAAATTGAAGGCGGTTGGTGCATGCTGAGCGTAAGACACAAGCTCTTCGATTTGAGCTGCGGTCATCACGTGGGTTGGGTCAAAATTATTGGCAGCCGTGCGGTTTGCGATGGTGGTCAACGTATCGGTCATGGAGTTCTCCGGTCCGGTCAATGAATGAATGTCCGAGTGGACAATTCAATGCGTCTGATGCTGAATAGACGCAAATGAATGCAAATCCTAATTGCAAGTTGGCAAAGCTAGGCTTGCAACGGTTAAGTTCGGCTGGAAGATTGGATGAAGCGGTATGATAAAATCCATTAAAAGTAAGCCGGTAGATGCCGTGGTATTCGATGCGTACGGAACGATTTTTGACGTACATGCCGCGGTTCTCAAACAGGCTGCCGTTTTAGGCCCTTTGGCGCAGCCGCTTTCTGACCTTTGGCGCTCCAAGCAGCTTGAATATACTTGGGTAAGGTCCTTGTCGGATCGCTATGCCTCGTTTTGGCAGTTAACCGAGCAATCGCTTGATTACGCGATTGCGACACTCGCTCCGGAACATACCTCGCTCCGAAGCGCCATTTTGGAGGCCTATCGCGACCTAGACGCCTATAGCGATGCTGCTGCAGCCATTCACGCGCTTAGTTCAATGGGGTTCAAAACCGCCATACTTTCAAACGGTGATGCCGATATGCTGGAGCGCGCGCTGTCAGCCTCTCATTTATCTGATGCCTTTGATGCGGTTTTGTCCGTTGACTCGATAGGGGTCTATAAAACAGCTCCTGCTGCGTACCGGCTCGTGGAAGATCAAATGGGCATCAAACCTCAATCAACGGCCTTTGTGTCGTCGAACCGATGGGATATCGCTGGGGCCAGTGTCGCGGGCTTTCATTGTGTCTGGCTCAATCGACTTGGTCGCGTCGATGAATATGCCGATATGGCCCCCGCCGCCCATATTCGTTCGCTCGGTGAATTGCTGACCGATTAACTGGATTTTTTCCAGATTTGCCCCAGTGAATGACCAATCAAGGCGGTCATCACAATCATACCGCCTATCAAGGTGAAGAGGCTCGGGGTTTCCCCGTGGATCAACCATACCCAAATCGGGCCCAATACAGGTTCAGTCGTTCCAATAAGTGAGGCGACGGAGGCAGGGATCGCCTTTGCACCACTGATGAACAGTGCGAGACCCGCGCCAAGATTAAGCGCGCCGAAGGCAAACAGAACCAGCATATCGGTGGGCGATACCGCAAAATTTTGCGTTTTAATCGCTGCGACACCACACGCGATCAAGACGCCAAGTACCACGGCGGGCACCATTTCTACATGCGCAAATCGGCGTGTCAGGACGGTTGCCAGCGCAAAGACGAGCGAGATCAACAAAGATAAGGCACCGCCAATCGGCGAGACATTGGAATCAAGCGATTCGGCTTCCATCACGGCAATGCCAACGATAACCGTTGCAATCGCAAACCAAGTGCCCGTCGTTACTTTTTCCCGAAACAGAAGCCAAGCGAGTGAGGCCGCAATTAACGGACCGCCCGCCTGCACGAGCAGGATATTGGCGACGCTCGTATATTGGAGCGCAATGACGAAGGCCATTGAAGCAATCGCAAAGCACAGGCTCACACCAAGGCCAGCTAAACCCATTTTGCGGAAATGCACGAGCGTAAGACGTACGCCATCGCGCCTAAGCATATAGCCGATTAAAAAAGCCGCCGCCCAAGCAGAGCGCCAAAAAATTACAGCCCAAGTGTCGGTCACCGATAAATAGCGGGCAAGCGCGCCACCAAAGCTCCAAACCACCGCTGATCCCAGAATGAGCAACATACCTATCCGCCGACCTCGGGCCACCGCATCGGGCGAGGCAGAAGCGACGTCATCGGCCTGAGAAGGGTAAGTCAACATGACTAGGATACTCTTAGCGGTTGATTCGAAAATGCAGCAGATTACAACATCCTCTTTGCCAGCGCCGCGTCGCGCGGTAAAGAACATGCCATCATGCCCACACACGAAATTGCCGCTTTTTATCGCTTCCATCGAATTTCTAATCCGCCCGCGATGCGGGAACGCCTCCATTCGATCTGTCTTGCTGCCGAAGCGACAGGAATTCTCCTTGTTGCCGACGAAGGTATCAATGGTACGATTGCGGTTAAAGTCGGGGGAATGGCTGCTTTGATCGAAGCGATCCGACAGACCGTTGGACTCTCTGAGTTGACTCCAAGGCTCTCGTTTGACGATGAAATGCCTTTCCTGCGGCTGAAGGTTAGGCTGAAGAAAGAAATCGTAACCATTGCCGCGCCTGAGGCCGATCCAACACAACGTGTCGGTACCTATGTTAAGCCGGAGGACTGGAACGCGTTGATCACCGATCCCGAGGTTTTGGTGATCGATACACGCAATGATTACGAGGTGAAAATAGGCACGTTCCAAGGCGCCATTGATCCGAACACCAGAAATTTCAGCGATTTTCCGGGCTATGTGGCCAGCCATCTTGACCCCGCGCAGCATAAGAAGATTGCGATGTTTTGCACGGGAGGTATTCGCTGCGAGAAGGCCTCAAGTTACATGTTGGCGCATGGGTTTAAGGAAGTTTTCCATTTGCAGGGCGGGATTCTGAATTATCTTGAATCAATCCCTCAGGAAGAAAGCCTCTGGCAAGGTGGTTGCTTTGTGTTTGATCGCCGCGTGGCGGTCGGAACAGGACTTGAACCGCTTGACCTCGACCTGTGTTACGGCTGCCGGACACCCCTTGCCGATGCTGATCGTGCCTCGCCTGACTTTGAAAAGGGCGTAACCTGCCCCCATTGCGCGCCCTTAATGACGCCAGCCCAAAAGGCATCTTCGCGCGAGCGGCATCGCCAAACGCTTTTGGCCGAAGCCCGCGGCGAGACGCATATTGGACCACGGCAAATAAAGGGTGAGCCGTGACAAGGAAAACCCGACGCAAGGCATGGATGGTGCGGGTGAAGGCGTGGCTAACCTTCCATTTCACCGAGTTTTCGACGTTTGCAGCAGCGATTGCCTATCAGCTGATGATCGTATTCTTTCCCGGTATTCTTCTTGTCAAAGCGTTGAAAGACATCTTTGGCATTCCAAATATTGCGCGGTTTCAACCCGTTTATGCCGAAATCGAGATGCCTGGTTCGATTGTGTCTCTGGTCAACGGATTTTTAAAAAGCGCTAAGGGCCTTACGGGTTTTAGCAAGCCGGTGGCAACTGCGTTTCTTTTATTCCTCGTGCTCTTGGGGTTGAGCCGCGTCTTTGCTGAATATTACAACGCGTCGCTCTTGCTCTTTGGGCGCGATAAACGGCTCTTGCGCGACCGGATTATCAGCGGAATTGCTTCCGTTGTGGTGGTCAGTGCATCTGTTGTTCTGTTTTTGGCGCTAAACGGATCGGCCTTCGCCCGCCAACCGCATATTTTGCGGGACTATGGATTTCTTATTGCTGCCGCTAGCACGCTTGCGTCCATTCTCGTGCTCGTTGCGAGCATTGCGGCGCTTTTCCACCTCGTCTCACATGGCCGCTTGACCCAATTTGCGATCTGGGTTGGTTCGAGCGTGACGGTTTCGGGCTGGATTGCAGCTTCTTTTGTCTTTCTCCAACTCGATTTCTACTTTGCCATGCAGCAGAGCTTTTATGGTGCCGGTGCGGCCATCGTTGCCATGTTGGTCTGGTTTTATCTAACCGCCAGCCTCTTGCTCTTAGGCCTTAGCTTTTCGCATTTCGTCATTGATGGCAGGAGTGGCACCAAGCAACGCGCGATTGCAAGCTCAGCTGATCAAGATTACGCGGCCCTTTGATTTCGTAAGACCGGGGCCAAAACGCCGGCGGGCGGATGGGCGGCTTCGAATTCCGTGATGTAATCGCGGGTAATGGGTACCGTTTCAGTTCGCTTTGCCAGTTGAATCTGGAAAACCATCTGCCCCTGATGGCGAAAGGCCAGTTCGCAAACGATCAGATAGAATTCCCACATCCGGCAGAAGCGATCATCGTAAAGCTCCCGGATTTTAGCTCGGTTTGTTTCAAATCGCTCGCGCCACATGCGTAGCGTTTCGGCATAATGGAGCCTTAAAATTTCAATGTCGGTGATCAGCAATCCGGCCTTTTCGATGGCCGGGATAACTTCTGACAAAGCCGGGCAATAGCCGCCCGGAAAAATATACTTCGCAATCCATGGATTAGTGTGTCCGGGGCCGTCGGCACGGCCAATCGCATGAATGAGGGCAACACCATCCTCTTTCAGTGCATCCGCGATTTTTTGGAAATATTCGTCGAAATGGTTGACGCCCACATGCTCAAACATGCCAACCGATACAATGCGGTCATAGGTTGCAGGCTCAGCCCGGTAATCGAGGAGCTTAAATCTCACCCGATCGCTTACGCCTGCTTTCTTGGCCCGCTCGTTGGATACCGCATGCTGCTCTTTGGATAGGGTCAGGCCTGTCACGTCGGCACCGGAAATATCGCCTAGGTAAAGCCCGAGGCCACCCCAGCCTGATCCAATGTCCAGCACACGATGGTCGGGCCTCATCAGTAGTTTGGCGGCAATATGACGCTTTTTCTGCGCCTGTGCGTCTTCGATCGTATCGCTCTCCGACATCACATAAGCACATGAATACTGACGGTCAGAGTCTAAAAAGAGGTCGTAAAGCGTGTCGGAGAGATCATAATGATGCGCAACATTGGCTTGCGATCGGCTCGCCGGATTGAATTGATCAATCCTCCTAAGCCATGTTCGAACCCTCTCTGTGAACCCGCTAAGAGGATAGCTAATCGGCTTGAGACCAATGTTCTTCATACACACGTCGAGGAAGTCGAAAAGGGTGCCTTCTTCAATCGTCAATGCGCCATCCATATAGGCCTCGCCAACCGCGAGCTGTGGATTGAAGATTAGCCTCAGCGCCGTTGCTCGGTTCTTCAATCGAATAACAACGCGATTACCGGTACCGTCGCCGTAAAGCGTCGTTTTCCCGCGCCAATCGATCACCCCTAATGTTCCGTTGCGAACAAGCCTTTTTAGTACTGGATCTAGAACCGCCATCGTGAATGCTCTCTCTCAGAAAACACATCTCGGACCCTATGGTGCGATTGCCGTATTTTTGACGTCAAGTAAAATTTTTTACATTACCTGTCAGGTTAACGTCTAAAGGATTGGATTGGGGGGTACGTTTAAACCCGAATAGCCTGATGGCACGCTCTTTGCTTAGCTGAAGGTGACCGGTATTGGCCGGTTGTTGAAGCATTACGGGGGAGAGCCGTTATGAAAGACATGGCATTGAATAGCGCCGCTGATCTACAGTTGGCGCGTGCAGAGCGCAGGATTGAAGAGTTGATGAGCTGGGCAAAATTGAGAAGGCGTCTTGCAGGCTCGGTTCGTCGCCAATTGAAGCTTGCCCAACAAATGGGCAGTTACGAACTGCACCAATCATCGGTGTCCTAACATTCTATCTTGAACTAAGAGTTTGAAAAGGTTAGAATTTTTCGGGATCTGAAGAAAAATGAAATTTTTTTAAAAATCCGCTAAAGTTCCTGCCGTTCGAACCGTCTTATTAGGTACAATGTAGTGTAACTTTTCTTCGGCGTTCGCGTTGGAGGTGGATGATGATGGATCCTTTAGGAAATAAGTCGGTGATTGCGGACGCTTCTATCCGCAAAGCGCCAAAGACAGATGCCAAGGCTGCTGCGGTTTCGTCGCCGCCCGTGGACGCGTCTGCTTCGCAAAATGAGCCCAGTGCTCTGATTGAGGTGACGATCGCGAGAGGCAATGGCCTTTCCGAGCAGCCCTTCGATTATGCCAAGGTTATTTCGTTGAAGCAGTCTATCAAGAGTGGCGGATATAAGATTGATTTCGAAAAGCTAGCCGATTCGATGATCAACACCGACATTCTGAACGCGGTGAAGGGTAAATAAGCCTTTAGTCCGTGTGCGCGTTAAGCGCTTTTGAGAAAATCGCGGGTGAGATCAGCCCAATAGGCTGCACCCGTCAGAAGAACAGCGTCGTTAAAGTCGTAGCCGGGATGATGCAAGGGCTGCGCTGTGTCGGTTTTTGCGCCAAGGACCAAATAGCTGCCGGGCCGCTTTTGAAGCATGTAGGAAAAATCCTCGGCCCCCGTATAGGGACGCTTTAAATCAATCACATTCTTTTGTCCGACGCTGTCGACTGCAACTTTTCGGGCATACTGCGTCATCGACGGATCATTCATCAAAAGCGGATAGCCTGTCATCTCCGTGATTGAAGCGCTCACCCCAAAACTGTCCGCCTGAAGCCGGATCACCTCCGGAATGCGTCGTTTAAAGAGTGCGGCTACCTCATCCGTGAAGGCGCGAGCATCTACCGTCAGCGTCGCCGTCTGCGGGATGGCATTGGACGCTCTACCGGCTTGGAAAACGCCCACGGTAACAACGCCCGATTCCATAGGATCAAGGTTACGCGATACAAGGGTTTGCAGCGCCATGACAATGGCTGAGCCCGCCACGATCGGATCCCGGGTTACTTCTGGCGTCGAGGCATGGCCGCCCACCCCCCGCAGCACAACGTCAAAACCTTCTGCATTGGCAAACAGCGTGCCTTCCTTAAAGCCGAAGATGCCTGCTTCGATGTCCGGCATATTGTGCATGCCGAAAACGGCGTCACATGGAAACCGCTCGAACAGCCCGTCGTCGATCATTAGTTTTGCACCGCCAAAATTTTCTTCGGCTGGTTGAAAAATTAAGTGCACGGTTCCATCAAATCCGCGGGTTTCGGCCAAATGTTTAGCCGCGGCCAGTAGCATTGCGGTATGTCCGTCATGGCCGCAGGCATGC
>Ga0208249_1000562_pt1 | contig 12265 bp, 9 predicted proteins | sample CryBogmetaGMA1M_FD_184546 | JGI IMG/M metagenome (GOLD analysis project Ga0208249, IMG submission 184546) | Freshwater microbial communities from Crystal Bog, Wisconsin, USA - MA1M (SPAdes) | ecosystem: Environmental > Aquatic > Freshwater > Lake | place: Crystal Bog, Wisconsin, USA | collected...
GGTCGGCCACGTGCCGCAGCGCCTCGTACGCCATCACCGGCCCAAGATCGGAGCCGCCGATGCCGACGTTGACGACCGCGCGGATTGGCCGGCCGGTATGCCCCTTCCAGGTGCCGCTGCGGATCTGCCGGCAGAATGCCGCCATCCGGCCAAGCACCTCGTGCACGTCGGGCACGACATCATGGCCGTCGCAGAGGATCTTCTCTCCCTGCGGGGCGCGGAGGGCCACGTGGAGCACCGCGCGGTGTTCGGGGGTGTTGATTTTTTCACCGGAGAACATCGCGTCGATCCGCTGCCGCAGGCCGCAGGCTTCTGCAAGCTTGAGGAGCAGCGGCAGCGTTTCTCCGGTGATCCGCTGCTTCGAATAATCGACGTGCAGGCCGCAGGCGTCGAGCACCAGCCGTTCGCCGCGACTGGCATCGGCCGCGAAGAGATCTCGGAGATGCGTGCCGCCCGTCGCGGCGGCGTGCGCGGCGACGTGTTGCCATTGCGGCAACGCCGCGCGACTGGGGGACGATTGGGCGGTCATCGGGTTGTTCCTCCGGCAGTGGTTGCCGTCTGCGACTTGGTGTCGATCACCTGGAGCAACTCATGCCAGCTCTTCACGAACGATTCGGCCCCATCCTTTTGGAGCTTTGCTCCGAGGGCCACGAGGTCGATGCCGGCACGGCTGATGGCGAACAGCGTCTGTTCGGCGGTCCCGCCGCCGGCCGACACGATTCCCGAGCAGGAGCCGTGATCGGCGAAGGCCAGCAGCGTGTGTTCCGGCATCGTGTTGACGGTGTTCGGTGAGGCGAGAGCCGAGACATAGAGCGAATCGGCGAGCTTTGGATCCTTGGTGCCGGTGCTCGCGTAGAGCAGTCGCTGCGTCAGGGCCCCAGCGTTGGCAAGCCGCTGGCAGCGGTCGGAGGCGAGCAGGTCGCGGTAGGCCTTGTAGCACTGCTGGCCCACGGCGATGCCGAGCGTGTTGGCCAATGCCGGGGGAAGCTGTGCTGCCGTCGCGCCGTCCCAACGGCTGATGAAGAGCGAGGCCACTGAGCAGACCTGCGGCGACAGGCCCGCCTCAATCCGCCGCTCGATGCCCCGCAGGTAGGCTTCCGCAGCAGCGAGGTAGTGTGCGGTCGTGAACAGCAGCGTGACGTTGACCGGCACGCCCGCGAAAATCGCCTCCTCAATCGCCGGCAGACCTTCGGGCGTGCCGGGGATCTTGATATAGAGGTTTGGACGGTCGGCGCGGGCATGGAGGTCGCGGGCCGCGGCGAGTGTGCTCGCGGTGTCGTAGGCCAGGGTGGGGGAAACCTCCAGCGACACCCAGCCGTCGAGGCCGCCGGTGCGATCGAACGTGGGCCGGAAGAGGTCGGCCGCGCGGCGGAGATCCTCGATGGCCAGCTCAAAAAACAGTTTCTCGCCCGCCAGTCCCTGCTTCACCTTCGCCGCGATGGCGGTGTCATAGAAACTGGTGTTTTTGACCGCAGCATTGAAGATCGTCGGATTGCTCGTCAGCCCCGTCACCGACAGTTCGCCGATGTAGCGGGCCAGCGTGCCGTCGTCGAGCATGCCGCGGGTGATGTTGTCGAGCCAGAGGCTCTGTCCCAGACGATGGAGCTGCTGCGTGGTGTTGGCCATGGGATGGGCTTGGGGGCAGGGGAAATGAGCTGGTCGCCGAACGGCGATTCAGGGTGAAGTTATACGCAATTGCCGGTCGCCCGAACCGGGAATGGCGCGCACGAACCGGGAATCGCGCGCACGAACCGGGAATGGCGCGCACGAATCGGCATTGGCGCGCACGAACCGGGAAATTCGCGCACGAATCGGGAAGAAGCAGACCCCGTTGACCATCTGGCGTCCGCGGAAATCCGGCTTGTGGGCTACGCCTTGCGGGCGTTGGTCGAGTCTGGCAGCTCCGGGCGGAGCGCGAAGTGGAAGGGAAGGACCACGAGGAAAGCCCCGCCAATCATGTTCCCGATTCCGACGGGAATGATGTTCCACGCCAAGGCAGTCCACCAGCCAGGTCCCGTCCCTCCCGGCATGACGAGTGCGAAGTAGCCCATGTTGGCCGGGCTATGCTGGAAATTGGCTGCCACGAAGAGCGTGACCGCCAGCAGCACTGGGATGTATTTGCCGCAGATGGTGCGGCCCATCGTGGCGAAGAAAGCCGCCATCCCCACCAACCAGTTCGCCAACACGCCGGACAGCATCGCCTGGAACCATGCAGCAGGCGTGCCAACCGTGCTGTAGTAGAGTTTTTTGGTGACAAACTCGGCCAGCCCTTCGTGCATCTCGGCCGGATACACCTGGGCGATTGCCACAAGCCAGCCGACTGCGATGGCGCCGATGAGATTGCCGATCCAAGCCAAGGCCCAGACTCGGGCAGTCCGGCCCAGCAGGGATGCCTGCCGCTGCTGCACCAAGGCGGACGGGAGGACGACGTTTGCCTCGGTGAAGAGAATGGATGACGAAAGGATGACAAAGAAAAAGCCCGTGGAAAACCCGACCCCCTGCATCAGGTACTTCAAGCCTTGGGGCTGCACCTGCTCCGACAGCAGGACGGATAGCAAGGCGCCCATCGTGACGAAGCCGCCTCCCATCATTGCGAGCACCAGAGTCTGAGCGATCGACGTGTGTTCAACACGCTTGATCCCGTGGTGCGCGAATTCATCGATCACGTATTCGGGGGCTAGGTACTGGGCGGAAGGTCAATCATCGTGGTCGGTCATACTGTGCCTCGCAGGAGTGGATTGAACGAGACAATCATAGGCGGGCATAAAGTCACCAAGACCGATCTTGCGTGAACTTCACCACGAGCGCCCTACGTGTCGCCGACACGACCTTTCCCCTCCATGCCGCCCCCGAGCGCCACGACGTTATGGCTCGGTCGCGAATCAAAGCCGCTGCCTGCAGGGTTGCCCGTGACGATGACGGTGGCCTTGTAGGTGCGCTCGATATACCGCGGAGAGATAGGGTCCGGATTGGGCAAGATGCAGATGCCCATCTCGACGTTTTGATAAACCGTATTCCCTGAGCAGAAACTGCTACCCGGATAGTTCAGCGGCACCCACTGCGCGGTGCCGAAGGATCCGTCACTGTTTACAGGCACATAGGCGTAGGCCGCGCCGGTAGTTCCGCCGGAGAGGATTGTGGCGGAGAGCGTATAGCCGCCCGGCGCTGCGTTGATTCCCTCGAAGTGCGTGTCGCCTGCGAGCCCCACTCCCAGCGGAAAGAAGGCTTTGTTGCTGAAGGTCTGCGTAGCGGAGTCGTAGTTGACCATGTAGGCGGTGTTCGCTCCCTCATGCACTTGGCCGCCGACGATCGTGTAGAAGGTGCTGCTGGGGCCGCCGTTCTGCCAGATTCCGTAGGCACTTGTCAGATCCGTCAAGCCATCCCACGAGGAATCGAACAACTGGTACGTCCCGGTGCTGATCTCGTAGATGAACGCACTGGCCGCGCCGACGGGCTGTCCTTCCACGGAGTAGTTACCAACCACCAGATTCCCCATCGTACTATGGGGAATCGTGTTGGTTACCGTGCCACCAGCGAGACTGTCCGGTACGTTGATCTGGGTCCAGGTTCCCCCAACACCGTTGGCGGGCCCTTGGTAGAGCACGCCGTGCTCTCCGGAAACTGGCGTGCCGTTCTGGGAATACTCGTAGGTGCCCACCACGCGAATGTTGTTCTTGCCGAGGGCGGGATTAAAGGCGTCTGTATTCGGACCGTAGTAAACCGACGTCGTCACCGTCTGGCCGGGGAAAGTCGGATTCACCCGGACTTTCTGGCCCACGCCGGTGGACAGGTCACCGATCCACCACTGCCCCATGACGGGATTGAGAAGTTTGTTGTCAGGCAAATACGAGCCGACCAAAACGACCTTGTTTCCCCGCGCACCGCGGACGCCGGTAGCAGACTCGTTTTCCCCGAGGATCAGCGAGTAATCGACGAGGACAAGGCCACTGGAGCGAGCGACGTTGCGGTTGCCCGCCGCGTTGTGCTTGATCGTATTGCCCTCGACCTTCGATCCGCTGCAGTTGCCTGTGGCGAGCAGCCCGAATGCCTTGTTCCTGGTGATCGTGTTGCCGCTGTCATTGGCCGTGCCACCGACGAGCAGGCCCTGCGCCGCACGCAAGACGACGCCGCTTCCACGATTGCCCCGGATCACGTTGTTCTGCACAGACGAGTTGGTGAGAGAACCCGAGGCATACACGCCCCACGTGCCGTTCCTCACGATCGAGTTGTTATTGCCGGCGACGCCAATCCGAGTGTTCTCCGCTCCCAGCAGCGTCACGCCGCCACCGGCGTTCGCTTCGACAATGCTGTTGACTACCGAGACGCCGCTCGCCCCGGCAACCAGGATGCCATCATCTCCATTGAAAGCGATTGCGTTGCTGTAGGCATACCGCTCGTTGAGTTTGCCGCCGATCGTCACACTCGTCGCGGCCGCGCCCACGAAGATGCCGCCGCGGAGATTGGGAAGCTTTGCTGCCAGACTCAGGAAGGAACCCACTGTCTCGCCGGTGCCTACGCCGACCGCGGTGTTGTAGACGAAGATGTCATGGGCAAGATCTCGGACCTCGATTCCGTAGCCGCGGTTGCCGCCGACATGCACCCCTAAGTTTCCCTCGAAGCCCTCGACTGTCGGCCGGAAACCACCGATCCCGATGTTGTGGGCGGTGCCGCCGATCACGACGCCCGAGCCCTTGTTTGGGATCGGCTTGTTGATCGTAGTATTCGTGCCCACGGCCGTGTCCATAACCTGCACGCCATTGGCAGCGCCCACAATCTCGATGCCGTTGCCCTTGTTGCCCCCGATGAGGCACGTGCGGATGGTGTTGTACGTGCGTTCGTCGTTGTTTTGGAACCCGCGGTTCGTTGACGTGATCAGGACGCCATTCTTCTGGTTCGGGGCGATGCCGCCGAATGCCACCTGCCCAATGAAGCTGTTCCAGGAGACCACTCCGCCGGCGGTGTCACTGATCTCAAGACCGTTACCGGTGTTGCCCGAGATCACGTTCCCCAAGGGGATGACGCCACCGAGCGTAACGCCCTGGGAGTTTCCCGAAACGAGCATGCCGTCGCCGCCATTGGGAACCGGCTTCTCATTGTCGGCACCGATGCCCATGAAGTTGGCGTAGACGGTCGTATTGTTGGAGTCGGTGATCCGCAGGCCATTGCCGCCGTTGCCCGAAAGCACGTTGTAGAAGACAAATGGATTCTGATTGAGCGTTGTGCCGACGATCCGGTTGTTGTCGGCCCCGACGATTGCCACACCGTCGAGGGCGTTGCCGAGCGCGCTCTTGCCGGAGGCCTTCGTGCCGACAAAGTTGCCGGCAACCTCGTTGGAGTCGGCTCCAGCGCTGATCAGCACGCCGTTGGCGTAGTTGCCTGAGATGAGGTTGCCTTGCGGCGGCCGGACAAAGACGCCTGCCGTCGGATTGTTGCCGCCCGTCGCCTCGCCGCCAATGAAGTTATTGTTGGCGCCGCCAGTGACCACCACGCCGTTGCCGCCGTTGCCTCGGTTCCGCGTGCCGGTGATATCGGTGCCGATGTAGTTCATGGAAACGCGGTTGCTCGTCGCGCCGGCGCCCGTGATGCTCACGCCGTTGCCGCGGTTGCCCGAGATCACGTTCGAGAGTTGGAAGCCGGTTTTGATCATCGCCGGATTGTCGTTGCCGATCACGTTGTCGTGAGACCCAGGCAGGATCGCGACGCCATCGCCGCGATTGCTCTCGTTCGTGACCCCATCCGCTCGCAGGCCGATGTAGTTGCCCGCGACGGTCACGCCCGACGCGGCCAGGCTGATGCCCGCGCCGCTCGAGTCGACCAGCGAGAGCGACTGGATCATCGAGCCGTCGGCCCCTGCGGAGATGATCAGGCCCGCGTTGTTCTGGAAATCGAGCGTGACGACCGGCTTGCCGGCGTACCCCGGGGCGGACGAGCCATCCACGTCAAGCGAATCCCTGACGGCAGGCAGAGCCGATTTCAGTGCGATCGTGCCCGCGACGCTGAAGTCGATCGCGTCGGCACCCTTATGCGCGTTGGCGAGAATGATCGCCTGCCGGAGCGAGCCGGGGCCTGAGTCGGCGAGCGTGTTGACGACGTATGTCTCCGATGCGACGAACGCCGCCAGCACCTGCCTCCCCTCGAGTAGTTCGAGCGTCAGCGGACCACGGGCGGAGCGGCTGTCGGCGCTGCGGCCACGGCCGCGTCCGTCGTGACGGGAACGGCGGCGGCTTGCGCGAGCAGTGCAGAGCGACGTGGGTCCGGGGCGAATGAAAGGCGACATCGATGATCCTTTGCGTGGGCGAGGCGACAGAGTTGGGATGAATTGCGCGGTGAAGATGAGATCGCAGATGGCGGCATACCGTTGTGCGGGGCACGGAAACGCCGCGATGTGGACGGTCGGCCTGCTGCTTGTGACGAGGCTTTGCCGATGGACAACGCACAAGAAAGCCACAGAGTTGTCCTACTGTCAAGAAAAAAGTCGCTAGTCCAAGACGAACTTTTTTCATCGCGCACGAATCGGTAATTTCGCGCACGAACCGGTAATTTCGCGCACGAACCGGGAATTTCGCGCACGAACCGGGAATTTCGCGCACGAACCGGGAACGGCGCGCACGAATCGGGAATTTCGCGCACGAATCGGCACCGGGGAGGCCTTGCCGCTCGCGAGGGCTGAGTCGATTGCTGAGGCGATCCCGGTCATACTGGCGATCGCTGCTCGTCCTCCGCTGAGCCATTGCGGCCGGACGAGCGGCCCTGCCCACGGCTCCGCTTCTCCGCACTCAGTAGTCAACCATAGCAATGAATCCCCTTTCCCTCGACCGCCCAGACGGTGCGAATGAGAGGGGCGTTGCACCGCCGCGCATGGTGGCCCTGCGCGAGTCGCTCCCGCGGTGGCGGAGACGTATTTTCTGGTCGTTCCAGGTGATGTTCTGGCTGGCGATCGGCGCGGCGGTGCTGGGGCTGAGCAAGGCAATGAAGCCCGCCGAGCCGACGCCGTGGCTGCCGATGGCGCTGCGGGTGGGCACGGGTTTCCTGATCTCGACCCTCGTGTACTTCGTGTTCGAGACGCCGCGGTTCCGCGGGCTGTCGCGGCAGGTGCGGTGGCCACTGATGCTATTGACCGCGGCGGTGGCGCTCGGAGCGTCGGTGCTGCTGCTCATCGCCGGGGGCGTGGGCGGGCCCACCAACTGGACGGGCGAGACGACGCTGGGATCGCTTGTGCCGCGGTTTGTGGCGGTGGGCTTCTGGTGCGTGATCTTCTTCGGGTTGGAGACGATCGAGGATCTCTACAAGACCGAGATTCTGCTCGCCGAGGCCGAAGCGATGATGATCGACGTGGAACTTCGAATGCTGAAGGCGGAAGCGGCTGCCCGAACGTTCGAGGTGCGGCAGTTGCAGGAGCAGATGAACCCCCACTTCCTCTTCAATGCGCTCAACGCCGTCGTGGCAAGCAAGCACGATCCCGAGGCCGTGGAGACCGTGACCCGCGACCTCGCCGATTACTTGCGATTCACGCTAGGCGAGGCACGCACCTTCGAGCCGCTGTCGCGGGAGCTCCAATCGCTGGAGAAATATCTCGGTGTGCAGCAGGCGCGGTTTGGCGACAATCTCATCTGCCGCGTCTCGTGCGACCGGGCGGCGCACTCCATGCTTGTGCCGCCGATGCTGATTCAGCCGCTGCTGGAGAACGCCCTGCACTATGGTTCCCAGACGAGCAGCATGCCGCTGAAGGTGACCGTGACGGCCAAGGTGATCGAGGGCTGGCTCGAGGTGGTGGTCGCCAACACGGGCCGCTGGGTGACGCCGGACACGACGCGGTCGCCCTCCACGGGCATCCGCTCGCTGCGAAAGCGGCTGGCGCTCTTGATCAACGAGGATGCCACCGTCGAGACGGTGATCGATCCGGATCTCGACGGCGGCTGGGTCCGCGTGGTGATCCGGATGCCAACCACGATCATTCAGCCGCCGACTGCCCTGAAACCGGCCCGGGCTCCGGAATCCGTCTGAAGCACATTCATCGCGCCGATGCCCTCCACGCCTTCGGAAGCCGCCATGGTTACCGCCCTGCTCGTCGACGACGAACCCCTGGCGAATATTCGGATGCGGGAACTGCTTGCCGCCCATCCGGAGATCGACGTGATTGGCGTGGCCGGAGGCCTGAAAGCGGCCCGGGCCTTTCTCGAGACGCGCTCGCCCGACGTGGTGTTTCTCGACGTGGAGATGCCCGGGGGCAGCGGCCTCGACCTGCTTGTGAGCGTGCCCGGCACCACGCAGGTGGTGTTCGTCACGGCCCGCGAAAAGTATGCGGTGCAGGCGTTTCAGGTTGCCGCCCTCGACTATCTCGTGAAGCCCGTCGACCCCGAGCGGCTCGCCGATACGGTGGATCGCATCAACAAGCAGGTCGCGAGCAGGCGGGGCCTGCCAGAGAATGTGAGTGAGCGTGACGACGATGAACTCGAGGCTGATGGTGCAGCCAGCGAGGCCGCGCTGGGGCTCAATGACACAGTGAGCGCCCCGCTGGCCGACGCGCTCACGTCGGCCGTGATGACCGTCGGCGACATCTGCTGGATCGAGTCGCTCCGCAACTTCACCCGGGTCGCACTCAAAGGGCCTCCGCGGGTGGTGCTCTTCCGCCGCCGACTGAGCGACTGGGACAAACTTCTGCCCGCCGATTCGTTCGCCCGGATCGGGCGGTCATACCGCGTCCAACTCGCCCTCGCGGAGCAGGTCGAGTGGGACTCACGGCACGAGACGCGAGTGACGTTTGGCGACGGCGTGGAGCCCCTCACGCTCGGACGCATGCCCGCCATGCGGCTCCGCGAGATCCTCGGCGGCACCGCCTAGCCGCGGCCAGGGCCGGGCTACCGCAGGTTGCCAACCTGCGGCTACGTGGTGGCAGCAGCGGTTGTCTGTCGTAGGTGCAGGTTGTCAACCTGCACCTGAAGTGCTGGTCGGCGTTGCCTTCCCGCAGGTTGCCAACCTGCGGCTACGTGGTGGACGGGATCACAGCCAGAGGTCGGCGGCGATCGCGGCCAGCAGCACCAGGCCGATCAGGGCGTTGGCCGAGAAGAAAGCCTGGTTGACCCGCGAGAGATCGTCGGCTTTCACGATCGCATGCTCCCAGACGAGCAGGGACACGATCGCGGCCAAGGCTATCCAGTAGATCCAGCCAAGCTCCGGGACCGCGAGGGGCAACGCGGCCAGCAGAAGCATCGTGGCCACGTGGAGCCACTTCGCCAGCCGCAACGCCCGCGGCACGCCGAGCCGCGCGGGAATGCTCTGCAGGCCGTGGGCGGCGTCGAAGGCGGCGTCTTGGCAGGCGTAGATGATGTCGAAGCCGGCGACCCAGAGCATCACCGCCAGACCGAGAATGGCGGCGGGTAGCACGTCGGCCGGGTCGCGGGTGAGCGTTTGGCCGCGGAGGGCGATCCATGCGGCCACGGGGGCGAAGCCGAGGGCCGCGCCGAGCCAGAGATGCGCGAGGGCCGTGAACCGCTTCGCATAACTGTAGCCCAGCAGCCAGGCGAGCACCGGCACCGAGAGCACCAGCGGCAGCCAGTTGGGCAGGAAGAGGAGCGTGGAGGCGATGAAGGCGGCCGACGAGACGACGACGAGCAGGAGCACCTCCCCCACGCTCACGTCACCACGGGGAAGATGCCGCGCGGCCGTGCGCGGGTTGGCGGCGTCGATCGTGCGATCAACGAGCCGGTTGAACGCCATCGCCGCGGTGCGGGCCGTGACCATGCAGAGCAGGATGCCGAGCGTGCCCCGAAGAGCGCCGATGGGCGACGTCCAGTCGAGCGCCGGGTCGCCCCCCCAGCGGATCGCAATCAGCGCCGCCATCACGGCGAACGGCAGGGCGAAGATCGTGTGGCTAAACCGCACGAGTTCGAGGTAGGTCTGCAGCCGCGAGGGGCGGACAGCCGGCGCGGGCGACGTACCACTGGAGGCCGCCGTCGCCATCAGGTGGCCTCGCCCCAGCGGCGGATGAGCGAGTTGGCCACGCCGAGCTGGTCGCAGATCCGCGCCACGACGAAATCCACCAGATCAGCGACGCTCGCCGCACCGTGGTAGAAGCCCGGGGCGGCGGGCAGGACGACCGCGCCCGCCTCGTGGATCGCCTGCATGTTTTTCAGTTGCGGCAGCGAGAGGGGCGTTTCCCTCGGCACCATGACCAGCTTTCGCCGCTCCTTGAGATGCACCTCGGCGGCCCGGTGGATCAGGTTCTCGCCCATCGAATGCGCGACGGCGGAGAGCGTGCTGCCGCTGCACGGGCAGATCACCATCGCGGCGGTGAGGAAAGAGCCGCTGGCGATCGGCGCCATCAGGTTTTTGTGGTGGTGGTAGGTGAGCCTGCCCGCGGCGGGGGTCGCGTGGCCGAGCAGTGCGGCGATGTCGAACCGATCGAGATCGATCGTGCGGCCGAGTTCCGTGGCGATCACGGCCTGGCCCGACGGGCTGATCGAGAGGTGGACATCGCGTCCGGCTTCGAGCAGCACCTCGAGGAGCCGCACGGCGTAGGGGGCTCCCGAGGCGCCCGTGATTCCGACGACGAGTGGAGCTGCTGCGGCCATCGTTCAGGTGCTCCGCGTAGCGACGTAGAGCGTGGCGATGCCGAGCGTGAGCGGCACGACGTCAACGCGACTGAAGCCAGCCTGCTTCACGAGAGCCGCCAGAGCCTCGCCCGACGGAAACTGCTCGACGCTCTGGTTGAGGTAGGTGTAAGCGTCGGAGGAGTTGCGGGCCACGGCGTTGCCGAGCCGCGGCAGGACGTTGCGGAAGTACCAGAGGTAGAAGTTGCGGATGGCAGCGTTTCGCGGCAGCGAAAACTCGAGGATCGCGAGTTTTCCGCCCGGGCGACAGACGCGGGACATCTCGGAGAGTCCCTGGGCCGTGTCAGCGATGTTGCGGAGGCCGAAGGCGACCGTGACCACGTCGAAGGCGGCGGTGGGGAAGGGGAGGTCCATCGCGTCGGCCTCGACCCATTCGACGGGGAGCCCCGCCCGCCGCGACTTTTCCACGCCACGGTCGAGCATCGGGCGGCAGAAGTCGCTGCCCACCACGCGGACGGCCGGTCCGGCCTTGCGGGCATAGGCGAGGGCGAGGTCGCCGGTGCCGGTGCAGACATCGAGGACGGCGCCGGCGGCCGGCGGTGGGGCACGGTTGACGGTGACATGCCGCCACCAGACGTCGATCCCGCCTGAGAGGATCCGGTTGACGAGGTCGTATCGTGGCGCGATCTCGGCGAACATCCCGCGGACGCGGCCGCCGCTCTTGTCGACGCCGCTCTCCTCTGCGTGATCGGCGGGCATGCGGCAGCCTGTCGTGGCGGTGGCGTGGGGAATCGATTCGGGCGGCACGACGGCATTCTCGCGGGATGACCAAAAGTCGCTGGCAAAGCCGCGACACCAACAATCGTATCCCGCAGGGGGCTACGGCGGGAGGGATCGCGGTCGTGGGCGATATTCCGCGGCCGCAACGCGGCTGATGAGCAGATCGCTCCGGGCCAGGCTCTGTCGTGGGATTTCCGTGGCTTCTGATTTCCGTGGCTTCTACGGTTCACGCTTGATCCCCACGGGTCGTCGCGGCGCCGCAGCTGGCATCATGTGAGAGCCCAATGCGAACCGGGAAGGCACACAGGTTGAAAACCTGTGCTACGAGAGAGGCAGGGCACACAGGTTGAAAACCTGTGCTACGAGAGGCTGCGCTGCGAGGAGCTGCCCGTGCCCGGGAGCCGGCGTTGCTTTCTCCGCGTAGCCACGATGGCGAAGCGGAGAAAGCATCGAGCGAGCGGAGGGCAGGATGCCCGGAGTGAGCGTCCGGCGACGGGCATGGGCAGCCCTGAGCCGCCGCGATGGACGGACACAGGTCAAAAACCCGTGCTACGAGAAGCCCCGAGCAAAGTAGTTACTGCAGGCGTTTCAGGGACCGCGTGCCGCCGCCGATGTGCATCGTGGCATCGCCCGGCTTCCCGGCCGCGTCGGTCTCGAACTCGATCGTGGCGTCGGTGTTGACGAACTCGAACACCCGCTCCGACACCGGCACGATTGGCATGTCTACGGGCCGGTCGGCAAACCGCACGATCAGGCCGTTCCCATCGACGGCCATCGTCACCGGCGGCTTTGTGGTGTCGTCGCCCAGTTGAAACGCGCCGGTTCAGTGTCAGAGACGAGGATCGATTATCTCCACGACCCGCCAGTCGAGCCAGCGGTTGTCGGGGTCTTCGCCAGTCTGGCTGATGAAGCCGACATGACCGCCCTGGTCGGTG
>Ga0208249_1000563_pt1 | contig 12257 bp, 10 predicted proteins | sample CryBogmetaGMA1M_FD_184546 | JGI IMG/M metagenome (GOLD analysis project Ga0208249, IMG submission 184546) | Freshwater microbial communities from Crystal Bog, Wisconsin, USA - MA1M (SPAdes) | ecosystem: Environmental > Aquatic > Freshwater > Lake | place: Crystal Bog, Wisconsin, USA | collected...
GCCCTCGATCGTCGCGCCCCCCGGCAGCGGCACCTGGGGCCAGGCCAAAAGCATCGCCAGCGGCAGGCGGACGATGATCATCCCGAGGAAGTTCACCAACAGCGGCGGGCGTGTCGCTCCGGCACCGCGGAGGCCCCCGGAAAAGACCATGAGCATCGCCAGGGGGGGCTGGGCGAAGGCGACAATCCGCACGAGTCGGGCCGTCAATGACGCCACCTCCGACTGTCGCCCCTCTCCTCCCACGAACCAGCCGGCCAGCGGATCGGCGGCGACGAGGAACAGCACCCCCATCGCCGACATCAATCCGACACACCCGGCGGCGGCCAACCACACGCTCTGCCGGGCACGGCGCTCGTCCCGGGCACCAAGAAACTGCCCAGAAAGCGTGGCCGCAGCCAGCCCGAAGGCACTTCCTGGCAGGAAGGCAAGCGATTCGATGGTGATGGCGACGGCGTGCGCGGCGGCGTCGACATCCCCGAGCCGGTTGATGACCGAAAGGAACCACAGGTGGCAAGTGGCGTTGCCGATCGCGTCCATCCCCGCCGGCAGTCCCACCGAGAGGATGCGCCCGAGACAGTGGCGGTCAGGAACGAGATCGCTAGGGGCGGGGCGGAGTTGCCGGTCACGGCGAGTGAGAAGCCACAGCGTGCAGATGGCCCCACAGCCGTAGCCGATGAGCGTGCCCCAAGCCAGTCCCTGCCAGCCGAGGCGGGGTAGCCCGCCCACTCCGGCTGCCAAAGCGTAGCTGGCGCCGGCGTTGACGAGGTTCACGACCGTCATCGACATCAAGCCCGCCACCATGTCGCCGGAACCACGGAGGATCGCCACCCCAACGCCGATGATCATCATGGCGGGAAGTGCCGGAATCACGATCTCCAGGTATTCCATCGCCAGGCCGGTGCTCGCGGCGGGCAGCCCGAGGAGCATCACGAGCCTCTTCCCCCCCAGGGCGGCCGCCAGCCCCACGAGCCCGACCAACACACTCCCGACGATAAACGCCTGCCCGGCAGCCCGCCGGGCCCCGATGAAATCCCCCCCGCCGACGCACCGGGCCACCAGGGCCGTCGCCGCCACCGCCGGAACCGCAAACAGCCCTGGGAGAAACCCGAGCGCGTAGCCGACCAGCCCGACTGCCGCCAGGAATGCAGGGCCTTCGAGAAGGTTTCCCGCCAGCCATTTGTCGGTGAAGCCGACCGAGATCGCGAGCACCTGCTCGAGAAGCGCCGGCAGCACGAGCAGGAGCACCGGACGAACCGTCCCCGGGAGCGACGCGACGCCGCCGGCCCGCTGCTGGCTTGCGGGAGAGGCTTCCTGCGAGAGTTTGCTGACCGCTGGACCGGGGACGTTGCCCGTCACGACAGCCTCCCGGGGGGAGGCCACCGAGCCATTACCCAAGCCAGCACCGAGACCATTTCCCAGGCCGACCGGAGACCGTTCGACCCCTGCCCCGTCGGCAGGAGGGCTCAGGCGAACAGCTCCTTGATCACCTTGCCGGCGTTGGCGATCTTCATCGGCCGGCCGTTCTTGGCCGTGAACGTCGTCTCCAGGGAGATGTCGAGCGACTTCAGCACGCTGGCCATGAGGTCCTGGGCCGAATACGGCTCCGTCACCACTTCCTTGCCATCAGAGCTCGTCTCGCCGACGACCACCCCGCGCTTGAAGCCGGCACCACCGACGGCCACGCTCCAACTGCGGGCCCAGTGATCACGCCCACCGTTGCCGTTGATGTTCGGAGTCCGGCTGAACTCCCCCATCCAGATGATTGCCGTGTCGTCGAGCAGACCACGCTCCGCAAGATCGGAGACGAGTGCCGCCATCGCCTTGTCGAGTTCCGGGAGTTTGTTGTCGGAGAGTGTCTTGAAGATGTCGGCGTGGTTGTCCCAGCCGCCGAGATCGACCTCGACGAACGGCACCCCCTGCTCCACCAAACGGCGGGCCATGAGACAGCCCCGACCGAAACCGGTGTTGCCGTAGCGGTCCTGGACATCCTTCGGCTCCTTCATGACCTTGAAGGACTCCATCTGGTCGCTCGTCATGAGCTTGACCGTCTTGGAGAGAATCTTGGCGTGGTCGTCGGACGAGCCCCCGCGCTTCTCGCCGATAAACTTTTCCTCGATCGCCGAAAGCATCTCCAGCCGCTGCGACAGCCGGGTCGGATCGATCCCCATGTCGAGGTTGCGGACATTGCCGTTGGAGTCGACGACGAACGGCGACCACGACATTCCCAGGAATCCCGGGCCTACGCTCCCACTGCCGACGGAGACGAAGGGGGGGATCTCAAGATCGGGCACCTGATCGGCCAGTTCGTGGGCAATCACGGCGCCGTAGCTGGGGTGCTCGACGTTGGGATTCGGCACGTAGCCGGTGTGCATGTAGTAGCGGCCACGCATGTGGTCTGCTTCGCGCGTGCTCATCGAGCGCACGAGCGACATGTGGTGCATCTGCTGGGCCATCAGCGGCATGTGCTCGCAGATCTGGATCCCGTCGGCGCTTGTCGAGATCGGCTTGAAGGGACCGCCGGTCGCCGCTCCTGGCTTGAGATCCCAGATGTCCATGGTGCTGGGGCCGCCTCCCATCCAAAGGAGAATGGCCGACTTGTGCCGCTTCTTCAGATCAGCGGCATTGGCGAGAATCGAGTTGGTGAAGGCCGTCGCCGGGGCGGCGAGGGCAGCTGCGCCCGCGACATGGCTCATGAAGTGTCGGCGGCTCATCCCGTCGATGAAACGGCTGGAGGCGGACATGGAGAGAATCCTCGGGGTGGACAGGGGTGAGGGGAGCAGTGGGGCGTCTTGGCTTTGAGCGGACCAGGGACCAGTGTGAGGATCAGTGGTTGATGATGAACTCGTTGGAATTGAGAACGGCCCACCAGATGTCCTGGAGGGCACTGATGGCATCTCCCTTGCGGGCGACCATCATCTGGTTGGCAAGTTTGATTTCCTTGCGAGTCGGCTTCCTGGCAAGTGCCGCTGCATAGAGGGAATCGATCCGCTGAGCGTTGGTCATGTCGGAGGCAGCGATACGGTCGAGGAAGCCCCCCTTGCCCGTCCCCGTCGCCGTCTTGACCAGATCCCCGTTGAACATCATCAGCACCTGCGGGATGGAGCCGTTGAAGGTGGTTGCCTCGTCTCCTTCGTCGGTGCCGAAGGCGATGATGAACTGCGAGAGCCATTCATCCTTTTTGCGGGCCGCTTTCTCCCCCTTCTCCTCAGCCTGGTCGGCCTCGGTGGCGGTCAGCAGCGATTGATAGAGCTCCTCAGGCCTCATCTGCCTGAGATAGAAGTGGGAGAACTTCGGCTTCTCCCCCACGGCGGGATCATCGGCAGCGTTGCCTTTGCCGATCCGGCTGGAAAGAGAGTAGGCGTGGGAAAGCGTGATCCAACGGATCAGTTCCTTCGTGTCGAAGCTCTGCCCGCGGAAACGCTCGCCCAGGCCATCGAGCAATTCAGGATGCGATGGGGCGTTGTGTTCGCCGAGATCGTCGATGGGCCGGGTGAAACCGTAGCCGAAGAAGTGGCTCCAGATCCGGTTCACCGCTGCCTTGGGCATCAGCGGGCTGTCGACGATGAGTTGCGCCAGCGCCTGGCGACGGTTGACACCATACTCCGTGCCATCGTCCATCTTCGCCGGGAGGTAGCCAGTGGAATCGACGGTCGTCCCGTCGATGAAAACCGGATAGGCGACTTTCATCTGCCCGTTGCGGAGTTCGTAGTAAAGCTCGGCCTGAGAGGCGTTGCCCCCTTCGCCGGCCCAATCCTCGTCGACGAGTTCGATTGCCTGGACTTCCCGCGTGCCTTCGAACCTGCGCTTGGCACTTGCCTGCCGGAAGAAGGCGTTGAACTCCCAGAACTGGTTTTGCTTCCCTTTGTTGAAGGGATGGTTGTGGCACTGCGTGCACTGCACCTGGAGGCCGAGGAATACCTGAGCGGTCTTGGCGGTGGCCTGAATGCCATTGTCTTCGAGTTTCCCAGAGAGGAAATTCGTGGCCCCATTGAAGCCCTTCTCCCCGGCCTTGTTGACCCCGGTGGCGGTGACCAACTCGGAAACGAATCTGTCGTACGGGATGTTTTTCGAGAACGACCGCCGCAACCATTGCCGCATGCCACTGCGGTTGACGTTGTCGTTCTCCAGGCTCCGACCAACGAGCACGGTCGTCCAGACATCCGCCCAATTGCGGGCGTACTCGTCGACGTAATCGTCTCCGAGGAGTCGTCCAACGAGATTGGCCCGCTTCACCGGCGAGCTGTCGGTGACGTACTCGTCGAGTTCCCGGACGGTCGGTACACGGCCGATGATGTCGAGATAGACCCGACGGCACCATTCTTGGTCCGAAGCGGGCTCCGAAGGCTTGAGCTTGGCATCGGACCACCCGGCCGCAACCTGCTGGTTGATGAACTTTACCTCCGGCAGGCCGAAGTGCTCATCCTTTTCGCGGGCGGCAGCGGGAAGCGGGGAAACCGCAGCCAAGCAAACGACGAAAACCAAGTAAACGACGAAAACCAAGTGCGCGCCAAGAAAGGCGGACTTCGATCGACACCAACCTGAATGTACGTGCCTCGCCATGGCCGACCTCCAGCGTGCGGGGTGCAAGGGAAAGCCCCAATCATCATCCGGACCGAAGCCCGAATGTTGACCGGAGACCATCCAACAACAGAGAGCTTGCCCCCTCTCTGCCAATGCACGGCCCAACGCATCGTGATAGAAAGTCTATCCTTTTTCATCGACGCAATCCACCGCGCAACCCCAGGTTCCATCCTGAAGGGTCTGGAAGGCGAGCGAAAGTCGCCGCGGGGGCGAAAAAATGCGTCTGGAAGAGACAAAAACCCCTTGGCAGGAAGTCCGCTACCCACCGGCCGCCATTGAACCGACACTCTCGGCGGCCGGTTCCCCAAAAGGGCCCAAAAGCCCCAAGAGGGACCAAGAGGGACCTGTCTCAAGTGGCGCCAGCACCCCTGGAGGGACGGCGAGCCTGCACCTGCGGGGCAGCGCCAAGATCAACCTGCGGCCCACTGCCGACGAACTCCAACACCGCTCGCGGACCCGCGTCACCGAGTCGGGGGGTGGCGAGTTTGAGGATCCGGGTGTAACCGCCCGGCCGATCGACGAATCGAGGGGCGATTCGCTCGAAAACAATGCGGGCCGCCTTCTTGTCACCGAGGAGCCTGACCACCCGACGGCGGGCAGTGACGGCGGGTGCCATGGCCTGAGCCCACTTCTGCCACTGATCACTCTCCCGCCACTGCTTCCAGGCAGCGGAGTCACGCGCCGCGGTCGTGCCGAACTCCTTGGCCTGCTCGATCGACTTCAGGCCACGCTTGGCAATCGTGATCGAACGCTCCACCACCGGCCGAACTTCCTTGGCCTTGGCCACGGTCGTGATGATACGACCAGCCACCTTCGGAGCCCCCACTTCACCAGCCTCGTACTCCCGCTCGGTGAGCATGAGTGCCGCGGCCAAGTTGCGGAGAAGGGCACGCTGGTGAGACGGACTGCGGCCGAGCACACGGCCCTTACGACGATGGCGCATGGATGGAATCCTTCAGGCGGACAGCTTGGGGGGCCGGGCCGTGAGGCCGGAACTGTCGTTGGTTGTGAAAAGGGGTGGTGAGTGGGATTTGGTCAGCAGAAGCAGAAGCGCCTCGGTCCGGCCGGCGGGTATCAGGCCTCAACCGGCAACATGCCGAGTTTTAGACCCAGTTCGCTGAGTTTGGCCTCGATCTCGTCGGCGGTCTGCTCCCCAGCGTTGCGCATCTCAAGCAAGTGCTCACGGGTCAAAACGACGAGTTCAGAGACCTTGCGGATGCCAGCGCTCGAGAGGCAGTTTTGTGCCCGAACGGAAAGCTCCAGTTGCGGCACTTCCCAAGTCAAAACGGTCGAGGGCTCTGGAGTGATCTTGGTCCAGTCGATGAGCGGGGGCAGGTTCACGGCCGCACCCTGCTGGGTGTAGCCGACGAACGGGTTGAGATGCTTGCGAAGAATCTTCGCCGCCTCGACCAGCGCCATGTCGGGCGTCACGGTGCCGTTGGTCCAGATCTCCATGGTCAGTTTGTCGTAATTCGTCTTCTGACCGACGCGGGTCTCTTCGACCTCGTAACGAACCCGGGTCACCGGGCTGAAAACGGCGTCGACAGGGATAATGCCGATTTCTTGGACGTCTGGGCTGTGCTCGCTGGCCGGCACGTAGCCGCGGCCGTTCTCGACAACCATCTCCAGTTCGAAGGGAACATCATCGGTGAGCGTGGCCAGAACGAGGTCCTTACTGACCACCTCAACAGCCTCGTCCGTCTGCACGTCGGCACCAGTGACCGGTCCTTTCGTGCTCTTCTCTACCCGAATCACGCGGGTCGAGTCGCTGTGGTTCTTAACCACCAAGCTCTTCACGGCCAGCACGATGTCGGTCACGTCTTCGAGCACGCCCTTGACGGTACTGAACTCGTGCAGGGCACTGCCAACCTTGATCTGTGTCACAGCACTCCCTTCGAGGCTCGAAAGGAGCACGCGACGGAGGCTGTTGCCAACCGTCGTGCCGAATCCACGCTCGAACGGTTCGGCAACGAACTTGCCGTACGTCCCGGTGAGCGTCTTGGCATCGGACGTGACCGAGCTAGGAAGTTCGAGTCCACGCCAACGGATGTGCATGCAATTCTCCTTGCCTGGATCTGAAACGGAGTGGCCATGTCAGGCCGCGATAGTGATTTTAATGAAGGAGCCCGAACAACAACCAGCAACAGACTTCGGCGGGGAGCCTGCACCCTCCGCCCCGGAGCGAGGCTTCCCCTCCCGCCGGACAACCAACCGGGCGTTCCCCCGATCGATTCAAGCCATCACCGAGTTGTCACCGAGCTATTACTTGGAGCACAACTCGATGATCAGATTAGTCTGCACCGGAATCGAAACGTCGTCGTTCGAAGGGAGCCGATCAACTCGACCCTCCGGCACACCGACATCAGACCGGGAGAGAAAATCGGGAACGTCACGGCGATTCGACGCGAGCGACGCATGAACGAGCTGAAGGCTCTTGGTGCGGTTTTTGATGCGGAGTAAATCGCCGGCCTTGACCAAGTAGCTGGGGACGTCGAGACGCCGACCGTTGATCGTGATATGACCGTGCATCACCATTTGCCTGGCGGCAGCACGAGACGGGGCAAACCCGATGCGATGAACGATATTGTCGAGCCGACGCTCGAGAAGCGACATCAGCGACTCGCCCGTATTGCCCTTCCCCCTCTCGGCCCGAGCAAAGTACGTCCTAAACTGCCGTTCAAGCACACCGTAATAGTGCTTCACCTTCTGCTTTTCACGAAGATGAAGACCGTATTCGGTCGGCTTGCTGCGACGCTTCTGGACCATACCCGGAGGCGTGGGCCGTCGCTCGAACGCGCACTTGCCCGTGTCACAGCGACTACCCTTGAGGAAAAGCTTGAGGCCGTCGCGACGACAAAGGCGACAGACTGGCCCAGTGATGCGTCCCATGGATTCCCGATCGGATTGCTAACCGACCGCTCTCGAGGTGATTCAAATAGGGTGGAAATACCGGAGTTCACCGGCCTGGACAGGAGTGGTATCAGACACGCCGCTTCTTCGGCGGGCGGCATCCGTTGTGGGGCAGCGGAGTGATGTCTTCGATGCTCTTGACGTTCATGCCGGCAGCCTGCAGCGCGGTGATCGCACTCTCGCGACCACTGCCCGGACCACGAACCCGAACCTCGAGGTCCTTCACGCCAAACTTCGAGGCCTTTTCAGCCGCCTGCTGCGCCGCACACTGACCGGCGAAGGGGGTTCCCTTGCGACTTCCCTTGAAGCCGCAGGTGCCACCACTTGCCCAACAGAGGGTATCCCCCTTGGTGTCGGTGATCGTCACCGTGGTGTTGTTGAAACTGGCGGTGATGTAGGCGATCCCCGCCGACACACTTTTCTTCTTGCCCTTGGCAGCCTTCGACATGAATCAATGCTTCCCTGTGCGTTCCTACGACATCTGTAACCGAGGAGAAATCTACTGCAGCCAGCCCGCACCAACGATCGCCAGCCACCAAGCACGCCGCAAGGGGCACATCGGCGGCAATCTCCGAGAACCGTTACTTGAGATCCTTCACGCCCTTCTTGCCGGCGACCGTCTTCTTGGGCCCCTTCCTCGTCCGAGCATTCGTCCGAGTCCGCTGCCCACGGACCGGCAACCCCCTACGGTGGCGAACCCCGCGGTAGCTGCCGATATCCTTGAGACGGGAGATGTTTTGCGCCACCTGACGGCGCAACTGCCCCTCGACGACGTAGTCCTTATCCATGAGCGCCGCCAAGCGAGCCAACTCATCCTCGTGAAGATTTTTCGCGACCCCCTCGGGATCGACGCCGGCCTTGTGGCACAACTCGCGCGCCACCTGCGGACCGACGCCGTAGAGGTACTGGAGCGAATAAAATGTCTTTTTCTCCGACGGAATGTCGACGCCGAGCAGACGGGGCATGGGGGAGTACTACCGTTGGGATGACGGACAAACGGAACGACTGAACGACCAGACAGAACAAAACAACCCGAGACACCACGTGCCTAAGCAAGGAGTGCGGGCGGAAACAAGGCCGGTTGCAGCATTGCTGGCCGCTGTTCGGCCGATGCGACACAGGCTGCGCCCACGATGAGCGTTGCCTAAACCGACCCCGACACCTTCAAATGTACCCAGGAAAAGCCGCTTGCCCAACGACGGCACAAGGCCCCGCTGGGACACCACCGTCCAGAAGAGAAGCTTCGCTTCCCGACTGGATACGGATTCCGTCGTCATCCTTGCCGCTGTTTGTGGCGAGGATCCGCGCACACAACGAAGACGACGCCGCGGCGCCTGACGATCTTGCACTTGTCGCAGATGCGACGGACGCTGGCGCGAACCTTCATACTTGCGATCGTGGCGACGGTCGCCTACGCCTTCAACGAGAACGGGGAATCTGACGGAAAGCCGTCAACTATAGAAACCATCCCCCCTGATCCACAAGGGGGAGGTGCCGAATCGGCCAGAAACGACAAAAAACAGCTCGATTTTCCTGAAAACAACCCTCCGGCACCCCCGCAGCGTCGCTCGGCCAGAGGCTTAACCACCCACACCAACCCCCTTTACAGGGGGCGCCGACTCCCCCGTCCCAGGCGCTCTTGTGAGGACTTCTGGCCCCTGTTCTGTCATGGCGATCGTGTGTTCAAAATGGGCGCTCGGCTGCCCGTCGATCGTCGACTGCGTCCAGTGGTCGGCCAGGGCCCTCACTTTCTTCGACCCCATGTTGACCATCGGTTCGACGGCAATCACCAATCCGGGTTCGAGATTGAAGTCGTAATTGCGCCGGAATGACGGCGAGCAAAAGTTGGGAACCTGCGGATCCTCATGCATCTTTTTCCCGATGCCGTGGCCCACGAAGTTCTCGACCACGGAGTACCCATAATCGCGGACGTACGTCGCCATCTCGGTGGCTACATCGCTCCAGCGACTTCGCTTTCCCATGAGATCGATCGCCAAGTCGAGGACACCAGACGTGCAGTCGAGCAGGCCCCGAACTTCAGACGACACGGCCCCCACTGGATGGGTCCGCGCCGAGTCGCCGCACCAACCGGCGAGACTACAGCCGGTGTCGATACTGACAGCGTCGCCCTCGAGGAGGATCCGCGGACCGGGAATCCCATGGACCACCTCGTCATTGACGGAGATGCAGCACACGGCAGGGAAAGGCACCTTCCCTGGAACCCCCTTGAACAAAGGAACCGCCCCGCAGCCGAGAAAATACGACTCCACGGCAGCGTCAATCTCGCCCGTCGACACGCCAGGCCGAACCATGGCCGCAGCGACTTCATGGGCGCCCCACACGACAAGGCCCGCACGTCGCATCAACGCGATTTCTCGGGGAGATCGGAGATTCACCACGGCAGACACACCCGTTCAAACAGCCTCAGGAGAGCGGGGCACCGGACGACGCCCTGGAACCAACCTCCGTCCCTCTTTTCGCAGCACTATACCGGCGTGAACGCCCTCGCACCACGGCCGCACTCCCGGGACCACCGCGGCCCGCAACAACCAACGATTTCTCGCCTCACGACGCCAAGGCCCCGGCAATGCGGTTGCTACCGATGCGATCAGCGTCGCCCGGCAGACCCTCGCCTGAACCGATCGAGCGCCTGCTTGACGCGACCGAAGATTTCCTCTGCGTCGCCCAGCCCATCGATCGTGGCCAACTTCCCCTGACGTTCGTAGTACTCGAGCAGTGGCGCTGTCTGCACCTCGAAACTCGAAATCCGCTTGGAGAAGATCTCAGGATTGTCGTCAGCCCGCTTTCGCGCGAGCATCCGACGCACGAGTTCGTCGCGAGGCACGGCCAGCTCGAGGACCCCATCGACGTTCATGGCACGCCGCTCGAGAAGGTCGTCGAGCGTTGAAGCCTGCGGAAGGGTGCGGGGAAAGCCATCGAGGAGAAAGCCCCCTCGGCAGTCCGCAGTCTCCAGCCGTTTCGTCACCATCCCGAGAATCATGGAATCGGGAACGAGTTGCCCCTGATCCATGAACGCAGCGGCACGGAGCCCCTCGGGTGTGCCGGAACGAACCTCAGCGCGGAGCATCTCACCGGTGGAAAGGTGCGGGACGTCGAGAAAGTCGACGAGCCTCTGGCACTGCGTTCCCTTTCCAGCGCCGGGCGGTCCAATGAGGATGATCCGCATGAGAATCCCGCGCGACACAATGAGGAACACCGAGACGCCCCACGGCGTTTCGGACCGGGGCCAGCCTGCGAATCAGGACTTCTCCAGCAATCCGGTGTAGTTCCGCATCACGAGGTGACTGTCGATCTTCTGGACGAGATCGAACGCCACGCTGACGGCGATCAACAGGCCGGTGCCGCCATAGAAACTGGCAATTTGCGGGGGAATCCCGAGCGCTCCGCCGACGACCGTGGGAATGATAGCCACGAGGGCCAGAAAACCAGCGCCCACGTAGGTGATTCGCTCCATGACCCGCTCGAGGTAATCGGCGGTCCGTTTCCCTGGACGATAGCCAGGGATGAAGGCACCGAAGTTTTTGAGGTTGTCGGCGACTTCTTTCGGGTTGAACGTGATCGCCGTCCAGAAATAGCAAAAGAAGAAAATGAGCGCGACGTAAAGGATGTTGTAGAGGAACGACTGCCCGCGGGTGAAGGAGTCCTGAAGGGCCCCGAGGACGGGGCTTCCCGGATAGGCGCTGTGGAGATATTGGAAGATCATTTGCGGAAAGAGGAGGAGCGAACTGGCGAAAATGATCGGCATCACCCCCGCCTGATTCACCTTGAGCGGAAGGTATTGGCGGGTTCCGCCATAAACCCGCCGGCCCCGCACATGCTTGGCACTTTGCGTGGGAATCCGGCGCTGCCCCTGCGTCATGAAGACGACGCCAGCCACGACACCAATGAACAGCGCGATGAGGACGAGAATGGTTTCAATTCCCATCTTCCCGCCGCCACCACCGAGTTCCCAGTTCGTGTCACCGGCGAGTTGAACCAACGCGCTGGGCATGCCGGCGAGGATTCCAGCCATGATCAAAAGGCTGATACCGTTGCCAATCCCGAACTCATCGATCTGCTCGCCGAGCCACATCAAGAAAATCGTCCCGGCGGTCATCGTCATCACCGCGACAAGCTGCCAAAGAATGGGGAGCTTGCCATCGACAAGAAAGCTCGACTGTATGAGCGGCATCTCACCAACACTCGTATTGGCAAGAAATGCGACGTACGCCCAGCTCTGGACGAGGCAGATAAGAACCGTGGCATAGCGCGTGTATTCATTGATCTTCTTCCGCCCCGCCTCCCCTTCCTTGGTCAGCCGCTCCAGCGGCGGCCATACCGTGCCGAGCAGTTGGAAGATGATCGAGGCAGAGATGTAGGGCATGATCCCGAGGCCGAAGATCGTCGCCTGGGAAAGCTGGCTGGCGGAGAACACAGCCACAGTTTTGAGAATGTCGGCGAAGCCACCAGCTTCCTTGCCGAAAGCCGCCATGGCATCGGGATCGATGATCGGCAGAGGCACCTGCCAGCCAACCCGATAGATCGCCAAGAGTCCGAGCGTGAGGAGTATCTTCTGCCGGAGTTCCGGGATGGTGAAGATGATACGAAGTTTTTCCAGCACGAGAACGACTCCTTTGCTCCCCCCGACCAGCGACGCCCCCGAGTTTTTCGATCACGCGTAGCCAAAGCCGAGAACGTGGGGCTCACGTGACCAAGCCCCTTGGCCGCAGCCAATTGGGCCCGAAGAGTCCTTCCCCCGCTAACTC
>Ga0208249_1000564_pt1 | contig 12257 bp, 10 predicted proteins | sample CryBogmetaGMA1M_FD_184546 | JGI IMG/M metagenome (GOLD analysis project Ga0208249, IMG submission 184546) | Freshwater microbial communities from Crystal Bog, Wisconsin, USA - MA1M (SPAdes) | ecosystem: Environmental > Aquatic > Freshwater > Lake | place: Crystal Bog, Wisconsin, USA | collected...
TCGACGTCGATGGCCACACGGCTTTTCTGTTTACGCCAGCCGAGGTCAACGCCCTCCCTCCCGGTGCCCCGCGTCCCTGGATCCTCTATGGGCCGACGCTCGCGGCCTATCCCGATGAAGCGGAGCGATGGATGCACGAGCGCTTCACGGAAGCGGGCGTGGCCGTGGCGGGAATCGATACCGGCGAGTCGTACGGCAGCCCGGCAGCGGTGACGGCGACCGAAAAGCTCCATGCCGAGATGGTGAAGCGCGGCTATGCCGCCAAGCCGGCCCTCCTCGGCCGCAGCCGGGGAGGCCTGTGGGCTTCGGCCTGGGCGATCGCCCATCCCGACCTCACCGCCGGCCTCGGCGGGATCTATCCGGTGTATGACTGGCGGACGTATCCAGGGGCCGAGAGCGCCGCGGGAGCCTATGGGCTCACCCCTGCCGACCTGCTCGGAAACGTCGACGAGCTCTGCCCGGTCGAGCGGATCGATGTCGCCGCCCGGGCCGGGATCCCGGTCTGCATCATCCATGGCGACATCGACGTCGTCGTGCCGATCGAGCCGAACTCGGCGCGCCTCAAGGCCCGCTACGAAGCCCTCGGCAAGGGGGAACTTGTGGAGCTGATCGTCGCCGAGGGGCAGGGGCACAGCTTCTGGGAGGGTTTTTTCCACTGCCAACCGCTCGTCGATTTCCTCATTCAGAGGGCCCGGGAAGGGGCCACCGGGGGAGATGCGGCGGCCGCTGGGGAGTGACGGCGGGGAAATCGTCGCGCCACCGGCAGCGAAAAGGTTTGCATCGGCGGCGATTCCGATCAGGATGAAGGAGTTCCCTTCCCCAGGAAACCGCCCCGCATGGCTCGTTCGCCCGAATCTTCTGGCCTGCCCCCCTCGTTCCCTCGCCTCCCGGCGGCAGGCGCGTGGCTGGCGCCGCTGGCCGCGGTCCTCCTCTTCGGGCTGGTCAGCGGCCTGTTCGGGATGGTCTACACCGTCGGCCCGGAGAGCGTCGGGGTTGTCCAGCGCTTCGGCAAGGTGATCAAGACGGTCGACCCGGGCCTGCGCTTCAAGCTTCCGTTCGGCATCGACCGGGTGACGATCGTTCCGGTGAAGCGGCAGCTGAAGATGGAGTTCGGCTTCGGCACCGCCGGTGGCAGCAATCCCGATCAGGTGTCGAGCGAGCAGGCCCGTGAGAGCGACATGGTGACCGGCGATCTCAATGCCGCGCATGTCGAATGGGTCGTGCAATACGAGATCAGCGATCCAACGGAATGGCTGTTCAATAACCGTGAGCCGGGCCCGACGCTCCGCGATCTCTCCGAGAGCGTGATGCGCGAGGTGATCGGCGACCGGACCGTCGACGAGGTGCTCACCGTCGGTCGGCAGGGGATCGAGAACGAATCTATTCTGAAGCTCACCGAACTCGTCCGCGAGCTCGAGATGGGGATGCGTGTCCAGCAGGTGCAGCTCAAGAGCGTCCACCCACCGGCCCGCGTGCAATCGGCCTTCGAGGAGGTCAACCGCGCCCAGCAGGAGCGCGAGCAGACGATCAATCAAGCCAACGGGGAATACAACAAGGTTGTCCCCCGGGCCAGCGGCGAGGCGACGAGGAAGGTGAGCGAAGCCGAAGGCTACGCCCTGAAGCGCGTCAACGAGGCGGAGGGAGACGTCGCCCGCTTCCGCAAGCAACTCGCCGAATACGAGAAGGCCCCCGAGGTGACGCGGCAGCGGCTCTACCTCGAAGCGCTCTCCGAGGTGATCCCGCGGCTGGGAGGAAAGATCATTCTCGACGCCGACGCCCGGCAATTCCTTCCGCTGATGAACCTCCGCCAGCCCGAAGCCGATCCGGCCCGTCCACTCCCGGCCCGCCGGCGCCAGGGCACCACGACGGGGAACACCACACCATGAGCCCGCTCCCGATCAATCATCCGCTCCTCCAAGTGGGCCGTTGGCTCTCAGGGCTGGTCGTGTCGCCGGTGGCGCTGATCGCGCTGCTGGCGATCGGCGCGGTCTTTCTCGGCGGCGCCTACACCGTCGACCAAACCGAGCAGGTGATCGTCACGCAGTTCGGCCGGCCGGTCGGCAGGGCGATCAACGCCCACGACGCCCCGAACGGCGCCGGCCTCCACTTCAAGCTGCCGATGATCCAGACGGTGAACCGCTTCGAGAAGCGGATCCTCGAATGGGACGGCCCGCCGACCGAGATGACGACCCGCGACAAGCTGTTCATCGTCGTCGACACCTTCGCCCGCTGGCGGATCGCCGACCCGCTCAAGTATTTCCAGAGCCTCCGCGACGAGCGCAGCGCCGTCTCCCGGCTCGACGACATCCTCGGCAGCGAGACGCGCAACGTCGTCGCCCGCCACGATCTCATCGAGGTCGTCCGCTCCGACAAGGATCGGGTCGCCGAGAAAGACGACACGATCGAGGAGACGGGCGTCTCGATCTCCTCGCTCCCACCGATCCAGTTCGGCAGGCGGGCCCTCGAGAAGGAGATCCTCGCCGCCGCGCAGCCGAAGGTGACGCTGTGGGGGATCGAACTCCTCGATGTCCGGATCAAGCGGCTCAATTACAAGTCCGGCGTGATCGAGAAGATCTACGACCGGATGTCGTCGGAGCGGATGCAGATCGCCGAGCGATTCCGCTCGCAGGGGGCTGGCGAGGCGGCGAAGATCGAAGGAAAGAAGGAGAAGGATCTGCAGAAGATCGAATCGGAGGCCTATCTCAAGGTCCAGGAGATCATGGGCGAAGCCGACGCGAAGGCCTCGGAGACCTACGCCTCGGCCTACGGATCGAGCCCCAAGGCCGCCGATTTCTACCGCTTCGTGAAGACCCTCGACACCTACCGCGAAACCCTCGACCGCGACGCCACGCTCGTGCTCACCACCGACAGCGAGTTCTTCCGCTTGCTCAAGTCGATCGGGCCGTCGCCAGCGGGCGAGACGCCGGCAGAGGGCGGGACATATCCCGCGACGATTCCCCCGGCGATCCTCCCGCTCTCCCCCCCGGTGCCGGCGGCCGAAACGGCCCCGTGAACGGTGGTTCGGGGCGCTGACCATCCCCCGTGCCGCCACGTCTCATCCCGGTCTGGCGCCACCCCTGCCCGCTTCTCTCCGGCGGCGCGGAGCGCGGGAATAGAACCAACGCGAGGAACGGGGTACAACACCGAGAGCGGTGGAGGATGCCCGAGGTCGGCTCGATGCGAGGCCGGCGTCGATGGGCACTTCTTCCGCGGGGCAGTCGGGACGGCTGGTCGTCCCGGGGGAACGGTGGTCGACAGCCTGGCCGGGTGCGCCGGTCGAGGTATCAGGGGGATCATCATGGCGGGTCGTGGCTCATCCTTCCAAGGTCTTCTCGTGCGGCATGGCGCCGCTGCCGGGTGGTGCTTGCTCGCCGTGTTCGTGGGGACGGCGGCCGCACAGCCGGCCGCCAAAGGAAGGCCGAAGCCCAACCCCGAGGTCAAGAAGCTCGACTCCAAGATGGAGAAGGTGAAGGACTCGTTCCTCAAGGACACCGAGCAACTGATCAAGTCGTACGAGGATGCCGGCTCCTACGACCGCGCCCGCACGATCCTCGAGGCGCTCCAGAAGCTCTACCCGCAGAACGAGCCGATCAAGATCAAGCTCGAGCACCTCGCCGCCCAGAGTCTCGATGCCAGCGAGATCGACTTCGACCTCGATGCCGGCAAGTCGTGGCAGGAGGTTGGCCCCGTGGGGAAGGATCGCACGATCCGGATCCGCGTCAGCGGCGACTACAAGCTGACCACGGCCCCGCTGACCACCGGGCCCGATGGCCTGGCCGGCGAAAACCCCGAGAAGGATCTCCTCCCCAATGTCCCGTTCGGCGCGGTGATGGGGGCGATCATTCCCGCCGCAGTCCCCGGCAGCACCGAAAAGCCTCCGAAGCCATTCCTCGTGGGATCGTCGTATGAAAGACCGGCCGATCGGGACGGCATCCTCTACATGAAGGTCAACGTCCCACCAAACTCGAAATGCGTCGGCAAGCTTCAGGTGAAGGTGGGGGGAACGATCCTGCCCTGAAGGCCCCGATCGTTCGACATCACCCGTCCGGCGACGAGGGACGACTGACGTGACCGAACGCTGGTACTACGCGCGTGATGGCCGCCGGCAGGGGCCGGTGCCGCGGGAGCGTCTCGTCGATCTTGCCCGCGGCGGCTGGCTCTCTCCCGACGACCTGGTCTGGTCGACAGGGAGCCCGGAGTGGTTGCCGGCCCGGTCGCTCGACTGGCTGTGGGGGGGCACGATCACCCGTACGGTCAACGAGCTCGTCGATGCCGCGCTCCATCCCGAGAAGTCTTCGCGCGGCCCAGCGCCGCATCCGCTCTCCGAGCGGCCGCCGTTGATCGACTGGGAGCATCTCGCCCCGCGGCATCTGCTCGCCACGGTCGGTGCCTTCCTCGCTGCCCTCGGGATCGCGTTCACGGTGATCGCCCATTCCCGGCTCGCGCTGGGCTTGACCCTCGGCGGGCTTTTCCTGGCGGCGCTCGGGATGCACGTCGAGTGCGGCCGGTTGCTTGCGCAGGTGAAGGAAAACCTCGACAAGCACTCCGCAGAGCGGGCGGCGCGGCGGCTCGAGGAGGAACGCCTCGCCCTCGAGCGCAGAAAGCTCGATCTCGAAGTGGAGCGCCTCGCGGCCGAGCGGGCGGCGGCCAACCAAACGTCTAGCCCGGCAGAGGCTTCGCCCCCCGCTGCGCCCCCTCCCGTCGAAGCACCGCGCTCGAGCACTCCGGCCGACCGCGAACGCGACGAGGAGCCGCCGGCTGATGACCGGATCGTCATCTACCATCTCCCGGTGCGGCGCTTCAGCCCGGGGGTGGCGGCGATCCTCAGCCTCTTCGTGCCCGGCTTGGGGCAGCTCTACAAGGGACAGTTTTTCCGCGCGATCGTCTGGTTCGTGATCGTCGTTGCCGGCTACTGTGCGCTCGTGGTCCCGGGCGTGGTGCTCCATGCCTGCTGCATTCTCGGAGCGCTCAGTGGCAATCCCTGGACCGATCCGATGACGACCTATGAGCCGCGGCCGGCGCATTGGCCTGCTGCCAAACGGACTCCGCGGAAGCAGCGAAAGTCCGCAGACAAGCCCACCTCCGACCGCCGCCGCGGGGATACCGGCGGGTGACGGGGCGGGGCGTCTGCGGTTGCCCCGCCCCACCACGCCACACGATAATCGCCCAGCTCCACCGAGGGGCCCGTAGCTCAGCGGTTAGAGCAGGGGACTCATAATCCCTTGGTCGTGTGTTCGAATCACACCGGGCCTAGTTTTTCGTCTCACTCCCGCCAGACAACCACGAGATTCCCTGCCATGCCCCGCCCCTTCACGGCCGTCGTCGTCGCCGCGCTGATGGCGCTTTTCATCCAGCCGGTGTCGGCCCAGAACTGGCCCGATTGGCGCGGGCCGAACCATGACGGCACGGCGACCGCGACCGGCCTGCCGACCGACTGGTCAAAAGACGGGAAGAACCTCCGCTGGCGGACCCCGCTCCCCGGCCGAGCCGGCGCCACCCCCTGCGTCTGGGACGATCGCATCTTTCTCACGAGCAACGAGGGAGACGACCTCGTCGTCCTCGGGCTCTCGATGAAGGATGGGCAGATCCTCTGGAAGAAGCGCGTCGGGAGCGGCAACCAGGACGCCCGGGCCGGCGAGGGCAACTCCGCCTCCCCTTCCCCGTCGACCGACGGGAAGCATGTCTGGAGCTTCTTCGGCACTGGCATCCTCGCCTGCCACACCATCGACGGCGACGAGGTGTGGAAGACCGACATCAACGAGCGCTTCGGACGGATCGACATCCAATTCGGGATGACCTCGACGCCGGTCCTCGACGATGGTGCCCTCTATCTCCAGTTGATCCACGGCCCGATGAAGCTCGACGACCAGACCCGGACCGGGAAGGTCGTCAAGCTCGATGCCGCGACCGGGAAGACGATCTGGGAGATCGAGCGCCCCACCGACGCCCAGTTCGAATGCAAGCACGCCTACGCCTCACCGGCCGTCTACCGGGACGGCGCGCGGGAGTTCCTCGTCGTCCATGGCGCCGACTGCATCACCGGCCACGCCCTCGGCGACGGCCGGGAACTGTGGCGGTTCGCGAAGCTCAACGGCCCCACCGAGATAAACCCCAAGCCGCACGACCCGACGTTCCGCTTCGTCGCCTCGCCAGGCATCGTTCCGGGACTGATCGTCGTGCCGACGGCCAAGGGGGGCCCGACGGTGGGGCTCAAGGTCTCAGACGCGCTCGCGGGCGACTGCTCCGACAAGCCGGAAGTGATCGCCTGGGTCCACCCGCGGACTCCCGATGTGAGCACCCCGCTGATCGCCGACGGTCTCGTCTACCTCCTCCACAACGACGGCAAGCTCCAGTGCCTCGACGCCGCCACCGGCGCGGAGCTGTGGTTTGAACGGACGCACACCGGCCAGCATCGGACGAGCCCCCTCCTCGTCGATGGCCGGCTGTGGTTTGGATCGAACGACGGCTGGGTGTCGATCGTGAATGCGGGACGGTCGTTCGATCTCGTCAACTCGATCGAGCTCGGCGAGCCGGTGACCGCGTCGCTGCTGGTCGCCGAAGGTGTCCTGCTCGTCCGCTCCTCCGACGCGATCTACGCGATCGGTGGACAGCGCTGAGCAGAACGACCGCCGGTCGACCACGTCGATCCGATTGCCTTTCCGGGCAACGCGGGGGATAATCTTCGGGCATTCCCCACCGCCAACAGAGGCTTCCCGATCTTCGGGCTCGCCTTCCCGCCCGGCGGCAGTTATTTCGAGTCCTGGATCGGGCCACCGGTCCGGCCCCAAGGTGCGTTCATGCACTTGATCTGCGAGCCTGCCGGGCGACTGGCTGTCGACCGGGCGGTTGATTGTGTCGCAGTCCAAGATCTGCTCGTTGACGAATCGGCCTGCCGAGCTGTCTGGGATCTCGTCACCGGCCAGTTCCGTACGCGGGGAAAGTTTCTCGCCATCTGGCCTGCGGTTCGTCATGTCGTCATTCACCGCGATCCGGCCGGCGCCGTCGACGGATTTCTCCTCGTCAGCGAACTGGTGAACTGGCAGCTCGACTACGTCGTCGTCCGCGACGACGCCCGCGGCAAGGGGATCGCCTCGGCGCTGGTCTGCGGGGCGCTCGACGAGGCCAGCCGCCGGCGCGTCCCCTACGTGATGCTCACCTGCGCCGACGACCTCAGTTCGCTCTACGAGCGCTGCGGTTTCCGCCCCGTGACCTCCCCACCACACCCACCGACCTGATCGCCCCGCTTCCTCACCGCCAGTCCGCCTGCAGGATCGTGCCCTCCCCCCCAAGAGAATCCTGCCATGTGCGGAATCATCGCCTTCACCGGCTCGCTCGACGTCATCCCGATCCTCCTCGAGGGCCTCCGTCGGCTCGAATACCGCGGCTACGACAGCGCGGGGATCGCGACGGTCGATGACGCCGGGATCCATGTCCGCAAGCGATCCGGCCGGATCGCCGAACTGGCGCGGGCCCTCGACGAAGAACCGCTGGCGGGTGTGTGCGGAATCAGCCACACCCGCTGGGCCACGCACGGACCGGCCACCGAGCGGAATGCCCATCCGCATCTCGACGAGGACGCTGATTTCGCCGTCGTCCACAACGGCGTGATCGAGAACCATCTCCAGTTGCGGCAGCAACTCGAAGACGACGGCGTCGTCTTCCGCTCCGACACCGACACCGAGGTGCTCGCCCACCTCGTCGCCCGGCTCTGGTCGGGCAATCTCGTCGAGGCGGTCACCCGGGCGACGGAACTCGTCCGTGGCACCTACGGCCTCGCGGTCGTCTGCCGGCACGAGCCCGGCACGATCGTCGGCGCCCGGCTCGGCAGCCCGCTCGTGATTGGCATCGGGCCCGGCGGCTACTCCATCGCCTCCGATCCCGGAGCCCTTGCCAATCAGGCTGAGAAGGTCGTTTACCTCGACGATCGGCAGATCTGCCGGATCACGCCGGAGGGGTGGACGGTATGGACCCGTGATGCGGTCACCGTCGACTGCCGCATGCACGACCTGCGGCAGGTTGTCGATTCAATCGACGACGATCTCAACGGATTCCCCCACCACATGCTCAAGGAGATTTACGAACAGCCCGAGGCCCTCACCAACGCGATGCGTGGGCGGCTCGACGAGGCCGATGCGACGGCCCATTTCGGCGGACTGAATCTCGATCCGCGACAGCTTCGTGGCGTGGAGCGGATCATCATGACCGCCTGCGGCACCAGCTACCATGCCGGCCTGGTGGGCGAATACCTGTTCGAGGAATTGGCGCGGATTCCAGTGGAGGTCGAATACGCCAGCGAGCTTCGCTACCGCAATCCACCGGTCGACCGGAACACGATCACGCTGGCGATCACCCAGAGCGGCGAGACCGCAGACACCCTGGCAGCGATGCGGGAGTCGAAGCGCATGGGGCACACGACGCTGGCGATCTGCAACGCCGTGGGGAGCAGCATCGCCCGCGAGGCCGACGGCGGTGTCTACCTTCACGCCGGCACCGAGGTCGGCGTGGCGAGCACGAAGGCCTTCACGTCGCAGGTCTGCGTCTTGGCAATGCTTGCCGTCTACTTCGGCCGCACGCGCCATCTTTCGGCCTCCCAGGGCACGAGGCTGCTCGACGAGTTGCGGGCCCTCCCCGACGCCGTGCGCGAGGCGCTCCGCTGCCACGACGTCGTCAAGCAGGTGGCCCAGCGCCACGCCCACGCCCGCAACGTTCTCTATCTCGGACGGCAATACCTCTATCCGGTCGCGCTCGAAGGGGCCCTCAAGCTCAAGGAGATCAGCTACATCCACGCCGAGGGGTATCCGGCCGCCGAGATGAAGCACGGCCCGATCGCCCTGGTCGACGAGGAGACGCCGAGCGTGTTCCTCGTGCCGCGGGGGCAGGTGTTCGACAAGGTGATGTCAAACATGCAGGAGATCAAGGCACGTCGCGGCCCCGTGATCGCGATCGCCAGCCCGGACGATCGCGAGGTGGCCAGGGTCGCCGATGACGTGATCCCCATCCCGGACGTGCCGGAATGGCTCCAGCCGATCGTGGCAGCCATCCCGCTCCAACTGCTCGCCTACGAGATTTCGCTCCTCCGTGGCTGCGACGTCGACAAGCCGCGGAATCTCGCCAAGAGCGTGACCGTGGAATGACTCGGGCCGCTCACGCCAGCCGCTCGACGATCGCGTCGGCCAGCGCCGTCGCTGCCGGCGGGTGACGGCGGAGCCAGAGTTCCGGCTCGATCAGCTCCAGTTCCATCACGGCCCACGCCCCGTCGGCACGGCGCACCAGATCGACCCGTCCATAGGCCGGGAGACTGTCGCACGCCGCCATCGCCTTCTCGGCAAGGGCCACCTGCGCCGCGGTCGGCGTGCAGGCGTGGACGGTTCCGCCGTGGTCGTCCTGAACGCGGAAGTCCCCTGGCTTGGCCCGTTTTGTCAGGGCATGGGTGAATCGTCCTTCGACGATCACCAGCGTGTCCTCGCCGTGGGAAATGATGTCGGGCTCGAACGGCTGGACGAGAAACGCCTCTCCGGCGAGAAGTGTGTTGATGGCCCCCTCGAGCGCGACAGCACCCCGGGCATCGAAGCGGTGGGTGTGCCTCGCGCCACCGGAGATCGCCGGCTTCACGACCCCCTCCTTCCAGCCCTCGGCCGCAAGGATCCCGGCCAAGTCGGCGGTGGAGCCGCGCTCGAGGAACCGGGTGGGGACAACCGGCACGCCGCGCGAGGCGAGGTCGGCGAGGTAATGCTTGTCGAGGTTCCAGCGCACCGTGGCGGTGTCGTTGATCAGCCTGGCCACCGGCCCGACCCGGTCGAGCCAGGCGGCAAACTCCCCCTGCCGATCGTAGTAGTCCCAGGTCGTGCGGAACACGACCGCAGCAAACGCTCCCCAGTCGATCCGCTCGTCGGCCCAGTCGACACGGGTGCTCGACAGCCCCCGCGCCGCCAGCGCCCCGGCGAGGAGCCGATCATCGGCGAGGATGTTGCCGAGATACCAATCCCCCGCGGGGGCCTCGGAGGCCGTGTAGCGGCGGTCGGTAAGCAGGGCGATATCGGCACGCGGTCCGGCCATCCGGTTCACTCCATCTGGGTCGTTCCATCTGGGTCGTTCCGGGCAGTGGGCCGGACCGCGCGAAAAAACACGATCACCAATCGCCGACGGCTTGGCCGTCGGCCGGATGACAGACGTTCGCCCACGCCACCGGATCGATGTCCCCCTGAACCGACCGGACGCTGGCGTCGCCGAGCGTGATGCTCATCCCGCCGTAATGGGGCGTCTGGGCCCGAGCGGAATCACACGCCTTGATCCAGTGCGGGGCGGCCTGGAACACCGCACAGGCGGTGTAACCGGCGGTCGACGGCGTTTGCATCGTCTCGTTCACACAGAACACCGGGCGCCAGCGGCTGTTGGAATCGCTCCACAGATTGCCGTTGGTGCTCGAATCGTTGGCGTTGCCGCTCGAGCCACAGGTGCCGTACTTCTCGGCGATGAGCACGGTGCTCGTGGTGCCGTCGGGCATCGACTGCGAGATCCGCGAACTCCCCTGGACGCGGGCCTCGGGGGTGGCGGCGGTGGGATTTCCGAAGACGTTGTAGTTGACGGCGTAGTTTCCCACCGCCCATTCATTCGCTCCGCCGCTGGTGGTGGCCCCCATCCCGCCGGGGCTCGACATCTCCGAGGGGCAGAGGAAGGAGGGGATCGACACGGCGTAGATCGTGCCCGCTCCCGGCGCCCCCGGGACGGGCGTATAGACGGTGCGGTTGGCGAGATCGAAGAGATTCCCCTGCTCGATGTAGGGGAGCAGCCAGGTGAAGGCGGTGAAACCGGTAGCACCGCGGTAGCCGTTGCCGGCGAGCGTGGTCAGATCCCGGCTCGACGGCGAGGCGACCGGCGGCAGGCCGCGCTTCGCATCGTTGATCGACTGGCAGGCGATGCCGAGCTGCTTGAGCTGGTTTTTGCACGACATGCTTCGGGCGGCCTCGCGGGCGGCCTGGACGGCGGGAAGCAGGAGGCCGACGAGGGTGCCGATGATGGCGATGACGACGAGCAGCTCCACGAGCGTGAAGGCCGAACGACGGCGGCGGGCGGCGGCCCGCAAGGACCGAATGGGGGAGAACGGGAGGACGGGAATGAGGCCCATGGTTCGGAGGCTCCTGGGGGAGCAGCGCGCCTGAGTGGCTGACGGGCCGCCTGGCCCGACCGCTGCGTTTGGAACGCCAACGGCGGCGCGGAGCCTGATGGATCCGTGCCGCCGTCTGCTGGCGTTCCAGCTCAGGGAAGCCTATCCGGCCACGGGAGGGGCCGCCATCCGGCCGCACTCCGGCCGCCCTCAAGCAGATCCCATGCCGAACGCCGGCAGGATGGCCTCAGGTCAGGCCCCAAGACCATGGCGGAGTACGACTTGCGCCGACAGGAAAACGCCCTGTCGGGCCTTGCCGAAGGGCCTAAAAAATGCGATTCCGCCGGTGTCAGCGGGGCCGCGGTTCCGACCACAGCCCGGCCGTTCGGGGCGAGGGGACGCCGTAGCGGACTTCAATCGGCATCCCCGCCGCCCCCTCGATGACAGGGAATCCGCTGCCGCCGGCACGATTGTCTGCCTCGGGCTCGAGCGGCTTCAGTGCCGTCACGGCCACCGGCCCATTCCCCTCCTCCGGTTGCCACGATGCCAACGCACCCAGCACCATGCCGACCGCCACCAGGGGAATGATCGCCCACTGGGGAGGAGGACCCCAGAAACTGCTCGAAAGTCGGGCCATGACAGCATCTCCCCGGGACCGGGCATCGAGCCCCGACCGGGGAAACCTAGGCCATAAAACGACCTTCGGCAAACCCTCCCCGGGACTGTGGCCGCCGCTGCCACCCCGCTTCCGCCGCTCCCACCCGCGCCGACAGCACCGTCCGAAAAACCTGCTTTTTCCGCATGAAGCGCGGATGGAGCCGGATATACTCTGGATTCATTTCTCTCGCCCGCGTGTTGAGCCTCGCCCATGTTCCGCCACATCGAATCGACCCGTCACGGCACCGTTGAGGTCGTGAGGATTCTCGAACGTCGGTTGCTCGACGAACCATTTCTCGACGACCTCCGCGCAGAAATCGGACAGGTGGTCGGAAGTCACCGGGACGTGAATCTGCTCCTCGATCTCGGCGGAGTCGAGTTCCTCTCCAGTGCCATGCTCGACGCGATGTGCCGGTTCTATCGGAAAATCCACGCTGCCGGCGGTCAACTCCGTCTCTGCGGCCTGAAGCCTTCGATCGCAGAGGTCTTCCGGACA
>Ga0208249_1000571_pt1 | contig 12204 bp, 5 predicted proteins | sample CryBogmetaGMA1M_FD_184546 | JGI IMG/M metagenome (GOLD analysis project Ga0208249, IMG submission 184546) | Freshwater microbial communities from Crystal Bog, Wisconsin, USA - MA1M (SPAdes) | ecosystem: Environmental > Aquatic > Freshwater > Lake | place: Crystal Bog, Wisconsin, USA | collected...
CTTCACCTAGAAACGTAAGTGGAGGGGAAAATACTACATTGGTCATCAAATGTAGTAGAAACTACTACTTTTGCTCCCCACCAGGTTAGCACCCACCCAATGTAGTAGTTTCTACTACTTTCAAATGTAGTAGTTCTACTACATTGAATGTAGTAGAAACTACTACTTTCAAATGTAGGAGAAACTACTACATTCAATGTAGTAGAACTACTACATTAAAAACCTAACCCTATTTTTTAATGTAGTAGTTTCTACTACATTCAATGTAGTTCTCCTACTACTTTTGAAACCTAACCCTATTTTTTAATGTAGTAGTTCTACTACATTCAATGTAGTTCTCCTACTACTTTTGAAACCTAACCCTATTTTTTAATGTAGTAGTTCTACTACATTCAATGTAGTTCTCCTACTACTTTTGAAAATTAACCCTATTTTTTAATGTAGTAGTTCTACTACATTTACTGTGGTAGTTCCACTACTTTCAAAACTTAATCTAAATTGTACTAAAATCAAACAAGCAAACAAAGAAAATGTACAATATTATTAAGATATATATTAAAGGTATGAAGTTCAAGTATCTCAAGCCAATGGTTGCAAATGATTCAACTTACTGCTGCTTCCAGTTGGAATTCCTTTCACGCGTCTTTGATATTTCTTTGGGGGCTCTTTACCATCATTTGAAGCTTTATTTATTCTGCCGTTAAGATTCCACCGAATCTTGTCGTTCTTTCTAGTGTAGTCCTTATTGATTTCTGCATAAATGCAACACAATAAGTTTTATCTTTAATATTATTTGAATTCAAATAATACCTTCTTTTGATAGCAGTCTAATTGTTCCATAATTATGCTGCTCATTGTCTGTTATATTAAAAAATAAGACGATGAGAAGCATAACTATGGAACAATTAGAATATATACCCATGAGAGAAGATGTGAGTTCCGAATCACAAGTTTTTGTAGCTCCTCCACCAGATTCTTCATCTGAGTGCATTTTTTGTTAGGTTAAGTCAAGTCAACTTAAAACGAAAGAGTTAGAAGCAAGTTAATAAGTTAAATTCAATAATAGTTTTAGTATCAGTAGTAGTAGTACCTTACCTTTCGACGTTGATACAGATTTTATTCCACTAGCTGCTTCATCAGAGGCTTCTACATGGTGTGGATGCTCTTTTTCCGCGTTCAGATCTTCTCCTATACGTGTAGTTGGTTCAGTTCAAAATTTAATAATTAGAATGTTACTTATTACCTTCACTATATCTGCACTCATTATAACCCAAAAATATGAATTCAGAAAGTATTTGTGATATTGTATTCTCCATTTCATGAACAAGAGCTAATTTAGTCTTGACATTAACCTTTAAACTTTCAATTTGAACCACTTTTTGCCATGCGCCGCTTAATAACCAGCAATGAGCTAAGAACGAAAGGTAATCTGTTCTATAAATGTTGTCGACGTCATCTCTCTTACATCCCTTCGATCTGGATTTTCGTTTGGTTCGAATACCGTTCATAATCGTCCTCAATTGATTTACTGCCTCCACTGGTACCTGTGTCGATAATTGAAGAGTTTCTTCATCACTCTTAGGAAGATCTTCGAACGTATTATTAAGATCAACGCAATTATTTGAACAATGAGATAGCAAAATGACCGATTTCCGAACATTAAACAGATCTTTGAATCGATTATCTAACTCCACCGATAGAATAGTGCTGTTGAGTTTATCTCTGATTTCAGATTCTTGTAAAGATTGAAATTCGTCTTCCAAAGCCTGCGAATCGTCGTCACCATCATCAGAGAACGCAGCAAGAAACTCATTAAATCGCTTCCCTAGTACTTCTTTAGTTAATTTCGAAATCTTTGACTTTTTCGTCTGAAGCATTTTGTTTTGCTGAATTTTTTTGAAAATGATTGGAGATGACAACGCATCTTGTAGGGGCACTTTTTTTTTCAGTTTCCCACTACATTGGAACTGCGCAGTTCCTTTGCAGGTTTTTTGGTTTGGGGATGTAACCAAAAAAAAAATTCAATGACAATGACAACAACTGAGCTCGCAGAAAGTTTCTATAGCATTCTTGATACGCTTTCCGAATTGAAAAGTGAATTTGATTTTCTTCTTTCGAATTTTTTGCAGTTTACTATGCACGTGAGGGGAGAGAAAGAAAAATATACTAAACAACAATTTATCAACATCCTAAAATTCTACATGAACGTTTATAATACTCTTTCACTGGAATCTGATTATTTATATGCTGGAAATATCAGCATTAAATATCAATTAGCCGAAGCGAATAAAAAGAATCATGTATACGAGGAAAATTCTCTTTCGAAAACGAAATGCTGTTGCTGTTGGCTGGAGAAAGAAGAAAAAGCATTGGGAAAAAAGAAAATATTGTCTGCATCAGAGAAATTTGATAATGCGAGTAATAGGATTCAGCATATTGGGGTGGATCTTTGTGGGTCAAGGTTAAGATTGATTGAAGATAGTAACTTGATGAAAAATGTTGGTATCCAAGTACAACTTTTCGGGAATGACAGGACATTGAATCTAATTGAATCAATCGCTTCTTCATCATGTCCTAAAATCGAATGGATTAAGATTACTTACGGATCTATCGCAACTTTTGCAAATTCGTTTACTCTTCGTAACAATTTGAGGAGACAGATTTCCTTAAGAACGGAATCAAATGCCGTGATCACTAGCATTGAAAGCGCTTTCTTAGGGTCTGACCTACTTTTGACTTCCAGCAACAAAAATTTAAGCGAGGATACTCTTGGTACGGTCGAGGATCAACTTGATACTACAGGCGAAGACACAGATGCCCTCAAAAACTCATTAGTAAACACGAGCAACGAAGCCCTCAAAAATTCATTAGTATCCACAACCGACGATTCACATTACAATTTTGTTAGGATCGACCGCGGGAATCAACTTGTTACGGGAGAAAACAATGATGACCATCAAGAAACATCATTAGTTTCCACAAACAACGATTTACATTCCTATTCAGTCGAAGATCAGCTACTTTTTAGTGGACTTTTATTCCAATTTTCTCAATATACCGAGCAAAATGTTCTTAGTTCCTTTAAAAAGGAGAAAACTCAACTTACACTATCAGTCTCCTTTGTTATGACCACAGTTAAAATGAAAATGGCATTCAACAAAGTTATGAAAATCATGGAATCGAGAGTAGATCAATCATCAGAGAAACTGAATGTGAATCTATCTACAAAGCAGGAGCGAAGATCTTTGAAATCCCACTGTCAAACAGAATGTTTTGAATTCTTATCTAGTATGGTAAAATTTTGCAAAGCACTCGCTGCAATGAATACAAATGAACTTCTTCCATACTTCGAAGATTCTTTAGAGGACGTCGAAGTTGCTCTTGGATATGCTGATTTAAGCTCCTATATTTCACGGGAGGACGAACTTCTAGTTTCCTTGAGTAGTTCAAAGCTTTTCAGTAATAGAAACGCTCTATTCAATGCAATATCAGCCAATCCAACATGTTTTTTAGATGAAGCATCAACAGTTCATTTTCTTTCTGAATCGGAATGTCCTAAAAGTATCTATGAAAGATCTTCGTACAAAATAACTGAAGCCGCGAATATCTTTTATTCAACTGATAATCCATTCCGATATAAACATCAGTTGCTGCCTTGCCTGGCTAATCAGTTTGATAAGCAGTTGACAATAACCAACGACGATAATAAGAAGAAAGAAAAGACAGAAACTAAATCTCCAAAAAAAAACTATAGCGGTGGTGTCAAACTGGATAAAACAGGAGCAGCAAAGGGTTCTAATAAGAAGCGAAAGAAGAGTGCAACACCCAGTGATCAACTTTCTAAAGTTGTAAAGCGCTTTAAAAAGCAGAAAAAGAACATACAAAAGAAGCACGAAAATAATAGCGATTCTGATCATGATGATGACGAAGATGACGAGGAAAGTAAATTCGATGAGGACAAGGATTGTGGAAGTGAAAATGAAGAAGAAAACAGCATTGCACAATTGCCGAAACTTACAGAGCAATTACTAATCGGATATCAGATGCTGCCAAATATGTCATCAACAAAAATTCTCCAATCTTATTTGTTTTCTGCAGTAAAGATTTTTGGAAGAGGTAAAATTAAGGACGTGCTTAAATCTATGGACGAAGTTGGTGAGTTTGATGATACGGATGATGATATCGAGGAACATGAAGACGACCTGACTGATGATAAAAACATCAACAACATGGATCCTAATATAGAGTATTTCAGTGAAGACGATGGACATAAGAGAGCGATTCTTACTATCCATGAAATGGAGGACAACACAACTATATCTATTCCTAAAATTGAAGCGATGGATGTTGAACAACAAGAGCCCATTAAATCTGTTACCAGCCTTGATGGTTCTTCAAGAATTAATGCTCCAAAAGAGTTGTCGGCTGCTCATGCTCACGGAACTGTAGCCAATCTTAGTACTGATATGGAGGACACGACAACAAATGTATCTAGCCTTATTAATAATGAAGTGATGGAGGTTGAACAGGTACCAAAAGAGTTGTCGGCTGCGCATGATCACAGATTTGTTGCCAATCTTAACATTGAAGTAGAGGACAAGACACCTCCAGTAGCTAATCTTAGTATTGAAATGGAGAAGGTTGAGCAGGAGGCTATTCAATCTGTTAACCTCCTTGTTGGTGCTTCAAGAGCTAATAATATGGAATCAAAAGAGTTGTCGGCTGCTCATGGTCACGGAACTGTAGCAAATCTTAGTACTGATATGGAGGACAAGATAGAAAAAGATGGTGCAGTATTTAATATTCCTGAAACTCATTCGGATATTCCTAGAGTGGATGCATTTGAAGGATATTCTGAAGAAGATAAGCCAACGTTTACGAAGGACGGGAAAAATCGGAGCAGAGGACCCTATGATGTAACTGGAGACCAAGAACAAAAGCAGGAAGGTATCTCAACTGTTGATTTTAATTTTGCCTTGGATGGTCCGCTTGGATTGGAATCTGGAATACGTTTGTTTTTCAACAAAATAGTACCTAATTCGATGGGCGGACATCCTCTGTTTAAAGTTTTCAAAGTACCCACTGAATTGTATGCTAGTCAAATCGATATGACCACTAAACTTCTTCAGGGAGCAAAAACGAAAGAATCAGAAAAGAAAATGAATTCTGCCGTGTTCTGCGTCTTGAATATGTTCCTGTATGCTATTCGAGAACTCCTTCTTTTTCAACCATTAATTGGATCGTATATTCATCAGGCTTTTTTGCTTATCATCGTAAAAGATTGGACTAACAAAGGTGGGAGTATATCAACCTTTGACTTGGATACTCATTTAATGTGGGAGTCAAATTGGTTTAAAAATAATTTCTGCCCATTGGATTGCGTGAACATATCTTTTCATGAGATCATCCAAAAGTCGTTGACGAAGTATTACACTTTTCTGAACTCGACTAAACTACTACCAAAAGATCAGAAAAGCTTGAACTACTTAAATGGAATCACTCTTCCTATGCAATGTAACCTCCTTGGATTTTATGAAGCTATTCAAAAAGCATTTGAAAAGCGATCAGTTACAAAAGTAGATGATAATATCTTGTTCGTATCTTTTCGATCCTTGCCTATCGATAGATCGCCTGTACCTTTGATATTACGCCTTAGAAACAAGGGGAAAATATTCATCTATCAAATTGCGTCAATATTTTACAGAAGCGAGAAAGGCGATACTATGACAACTATTATTTCCAAGTCTTACAATGGAGAATGGTTTAGATTTAATTGGGAATCTAAAAACAATTCTCAAGCGAAAAACACTGTCGCAATCCAAACAAAAGATGGCATCCAGACAAAAGACGTTCTCCCTCGCTTTCATGTCAATCACGATGGAATAGATTACCATTTGGATGGAATCATATTCGTAATAAGTTGGGACCAGAGATCTTCATATTTCAATGATTATAATGATGAAATCGAATCACCGATTGTGTCTCGAATCGATGGATATTCTCGTTCGGATGTTCTTGCCAATGATTTAAAAACTCTCAAATCTTCAACAGGGTGGTTAGTAGGATCCGTTATTTCAAATACGTTTGTTCGTTTGAAGTACTATTTCGATTGTCCGAGTATTTTGGTTGAAGAGGTTTCGCAGGTTTTGTTTGATGAAACTATTCTACTTGATCTTGGAAGGATACAGCCGGAGGAAAGAGATGTAAAACTAACATGCCCGTATTCGGACCTTGAAACATGGAAAAAAGTCTACGATCGCATCGACGAACACTTACGAATGTCAGCTAATTTATCAGAATTATTCCAACCGAATCGTTTCTTGTTTATTCCTATTAATGTTCATTTAAATCATTGGATTTTAATGGTAGTATCGACGGGGCAGAAGCGTATTTTTATTATGGACTCAAATCTGGCTGATGGCAAGCAATCATCCGACCTTTATCTTGGAGCGATTTTAATCAAGTATTTGGAATATAAGGCATCCAATAGTTTTGGAGCTTTTTCAATGGATTCGAACTGGAGAGTTGAATCATTGCCAGTGTGTTATCAGCACGATGGTTATAGTTGTGGTATTCATGTGATAGTGAATGCGGCAAAAATGATGAGGCAGATTAAAGCGAATAGTGAAGTCCAAATTTCGTTTGTGGAGAATCCAGTACCAATTTATACTGGTAAAGTGAAGTACCTGAGAGAATACGTCGTAAATATAAGGTCTATAATGTTTGAATTGTTTCTTTATCGCGAAACTTTCGAAAACGTCATTCAAGCTATATTTACCCCTCCTTTACAAAATGCTTCCCAAACTCCTACAAAAGCTAAAAAAGATTCTAAGAAGAAAACTTCTCCTAAAGCTAAAGGATCTCAAAAAGCTATGAAAGTAGTGTTAATTGATTAGGTTGTTGCTTTATAAACAATTAAAATTAAATAACAACAGATATTTATGCTCAATTATACTCTTTACGAAAAGTTAATCGTTCAGGATGAAGTGTTATCATTACCAATTCAGACAATTCAATATTTTTATTGTTTGTTGAATAGGATGAATTGAATGCATTCGGCCTTCTTATATTGATCGCTTTTTCATTGTCAGAAAAGGGAATGGTAGCGATTCTAGTTGGAAATATATCAACAATATTGACGAATATAGAATTTAAGTTGAGTGATTCTTTACTAGTTATCTTAACCAAATTTGTTTTGGGAGTCAGACTGAAATTTCGGCCAGTAACAGAAGCCAAAAGAAGCCCATCAAGCGATTTATCACCAACATTTAATTGAAAGAATCCGTTAACTTGTCCATAAAGTTTAGGATAAGTCGATTGTTTGAAAATACACCAACAAGAAGAGCTTTTTTTATCTCGGAAAGAGTACTGTAATTCTGATGAATAGCTTCCTTTCAAAATTAACTTTTGAGCTCCATACTGTCTTTTTGGCATTGTTTTTTCCCTTCTCCACGATCCTCTACTTCTAAAAGACAGTCCGCGTATTGTTGCGTTTTGAAAGAATGCAGGATTAATTGAAAGTAGACTGGTAGAAACTCTAACTTCGTCAACGCCAAACAAATCTTTTTCATTTTTTATTACATGTTTAAGCCAATCGCAAACCTTCCAAGTTTTGTTGTGTTGTCGTCGTTTTATCTCTAAATTGTAAATAATACTTTCTCGGGAGCAGATTTCTTGATTGTCTGCACCATGAAGTCGTTGTACTTCTAGTATTAAAGTGTCATTCAATAAATCAAGCTCGTATTCTGTAAAAACAGTGGGTGGATGTTGTATTTTGCTTGTTGGTGGTTCAGGCTTAAATATATTGAATCGTTCGCCGTTATAAATGCATTTCCTTGTTGTATTTGAATAGTTGCATGCACCTTTAAGTTCGTATCGATTTTTAATAGAATAGAATTGCTTCATTTTTCGAAGCTCGAATTCAATGTGTCTATCCATTATCATATTTTCGAAAGAACAACCACCTGCATTGCATTTCAACTTCCTATTTATCAAAGTACCAACAGCTCGTTCTCCAGGAAATTCACTGACTCCCATTGGCGGACCAAAATGTTTAATAAATGGCGCCAGATCTATAAGTTCGTGAACAATGAAGGTACTCTTCTTCAAAGGAAACACTGCTTCCCACATGGATACCATTTCCTCTATATCTCTTGATAATTGTACAATGTCGTCTGATGTAAAATAATTCGACTGTAGCTTCCTCAAATTAACGCCGACCATACTATAGAATAACTTATGTTGATCTTCAATATCAGACATTGCAGAAATGATAAAGTCCCAGAAACAAGATATGAGTTTTAGCTTTTGATTCATCTTCATAAAGCCTGGAATAAGTGTCTTGTCGTTAATGATGAATTTTCGCATATCCCACGAGTCTTCACCGAGTCCTGCCGGCAAAATGATACACTGTAACCATTCTCTGCATCGTTTCCTATCTGGATTATTACAAACAAATCCTAGTTTCATTTTCATAGGGCGATAGTAGGCATAAAATTTTGCTTCCTTATGAAATCTCAATTGCTTCGGAGACTGTTTTCCCTTCTTATTGACCGCAAAAGAATTGGTGACAACTTCTGCTTTCTTTTCATCGATATTCTCCCATTCATCCCCACCACTCGACTCATCGTCGATTTCACTATAATTCTGCTTTAGAAGAGGATCATCAATGGAGTCCTTTACAGTGGATTCCTTGATGTCTTTTGTTCCTAGCATTGTATTAACCAAAATCTTTATAACTCCACATATTGAATGCAAAAATGGCCAGGTTACTTGGTGAGAAATGTTAGCATACGGTAATCTCTCAAAAGGCCAAACATCTTGAATACCATTCACGTGTTTCTTTGATTGGGTCTTGTTGTTTTGGTTAAGGTCCCTTGCATTTAAAGCACTTACCAAGTGGTCCTTATACGCTACTCGAATATAAGGTCTATGGGGACGAAGATCAAAATGCCGATATATCAAAAATTTTCGTAGACCCTTCGTTTTACAATGGATAATATCTTCACAAAGTTTCGGTCTTTGATGGCTCCAGTAGTAGTCTATGCTTTCGTTCACAAAAAAGAACTTTTTGATTGCTGTCTCTCTTCTTTTATTTCCATCACAAGGGCGACAAAATTCAAGTGAATTCTCTTCAGTTGTCCAAGGTTCAATTGTTTCTTCCCAAACTTTTGGCCTAATTTGATTTTCCAAATGCTCTTGATTATACTTAGTTGAAGTTTGTTGTTGAAGCTTTTTGATTTCATCTCCCATTGCAATCCTTGTTTCTTTGTAGCTTTCATGGTCCTCTAAAGAAAAAGATTCTGAACCATAAGGATATTTTTCGATCGAATCGTTGATTTTTTGGTTATCATAAAATCCTTGCGGACAGCATCTACCAGACTGGCCAATAAAACGAAGATAACTGTTGAGAGGTAAAAGTTGTCTGTGGCCTATATAAACTGGCTTGGCACCATCGTGAACACCAGTACAAATACCACAAAGTGCACACCCGAACAAAGACATACTTGCAGATTGAAGACAAAGAACGGCTTCAAGAGCCTTTGAGTCCAACGTATGCAATATTAACCTGGCTTGAATATAATAATTTTTGCCATTGAGAACTAAATCAACACCAGCATATAGTAAGCGCAGCTCTTCGCAATACATATCAGTGAAGAGAAATTTCTCAGCCTCAAGGTGCTTTCCACTGTAAATTGCACTGAGAAACATTCCGATTCCAAGTTTTCCGCGAAAGGTTGGAGGTAAGTTGAGAATTTGAGTCATTAGAATCCAAAAGTTGCATGTAGTTGATTTGAAAAGTTGTCCTCCATCGTAAAATTCAGAAAGAACCAAGCTAACTTCTTCAGAATTCAATCGTTCAGGTTTAGATTCACGCCACAACTTATATCTTGAATTCATAACAAGCAAGTGATGTTTCACTTCATCACCGTCCATAAGATCTGAATAACTTTGTACACCCGCTGGATTTAATATTTCTTCGGTACGTTCATACCGCAAAGAACATAAAAAGTTGGGAGTTCGTAGTAAATCTGAAATAAGAACTAAGAGTGGGCGAAAAAATAATTGTTTGAAGGCGATTCCATCACCATCTGCAGATCTTAAATGTTCACAAAGTGCTTCTCCCTTTCCATCACATAGTGATCTTGTACATGCTCTGAATCTTAATTTGTTACATTCCGGACAGTTAAATTGATTGTTATTTCCAGCATAAACATAATTGTCACATTCACATTGATCAACAGATACATATCGCACAGACCTTTTACAATAATCACGAATACATGAGTGCACTTTATTTGATAATAAATCTTCCGTACAAAAGGATATCTTCTCATCAAGCTCAGATTCGAACTCAGCCTCTGAATCATAAGTATCCAAATGACTATATTCACCATCTTCATTTAATGAATTCTGCTCTTCGATAAGTTTACGGTTTTTATATTCATCTAAAGTGTGAAACATGAGCGCAACTTCAGTTTGTTGTGAAAAAGGTTTAACCGGTAATTCATATCCATCGAAACTATTATTCAATATATTCATCAAGGAATCTAAACCGAGAGGAGGGATATCGTATTCCAACGACCAGTTATGAATTGCTCGTGCAAAGCTTCCCTTTTGAACTATTCCTCCATGCTTTAATTTCTTTCTATCATCACTTTTTAGGAAGGATGAATGTATAGATAAAAGAGTTAGATTTTTTGATAATTTTTTCATATCAAACGACGGAATACGTAGTTCTATAGCAGATTCCCTTTTCTCAAGTTTATTTTCGTCTTTTATAAAATTCGTCTCATCAAGAAAACATATTTCTTCATCGTCTTCTTGAAATTCAATTATATCCTGCTCAAAATAGTCGTTAAAATAGTTGGCTTCGACAGCTTCCTCTACTGATGAATTATTCAAACGTTTTTCATTATAATTCTTCAAACGACCATCTTTACTTCTTTTAACATGATTTTGCATTTTCTCCTTCTTTAACATGGCCTTTTCAAATAATTGATTGCCCCTTTTTATCCCATCCTTAACAGCAGTACTTTTAGTCATTTTTAAGAAAATAAGTGAAACTGAAAAACTTTGCATTACACTGTGCTTCACGCACAGCGTATTATTAACGAAATGAAAGTGTGAAGTGTGAAGTGTGAATGTGTGAATTGATAAGTGTGAAATCAGTAGGTGAAACAACATTATTAGCCCAATTGATTATCTTTCCGATCATCATGGAAGGAAATAAACGTTTAAAAGTTTCTCATCATCATGATGCCGACCTAGAATTTGCTCAAATAGGAGCAGGAACTTTTCAAATTAAAAGTTCTGAACATATTCTTTGTGCTTTAAGGATTGGTTATAAGCATATTGATTTAGCAGAGGCGTATGAGAATCTAAAAGAAGTAAATAAAGCTCTCACGCAAGCATTTCTCCCTCTTTCGGAAGGGGGCTTGGGAATTGAGAGAAACACATTATTCATTACAATGAAAGTACATCGTATTTTTAGTAATGATCATATATCTGATCTGCTCAAATTCGTTGGGGTTGATTTCTTCGATCTGCTCTTGTATCATACTCCTGAAGGACATTTTACTAATAGAAAAACAATGGAAAAGAATTGGAGAAATCTTATTGCCGAAAAAGATTCTGGAAGGGTGCGTCAAATTGGAGTTTCCAACTTTTACAAACAACATCTAGATCGTTTGCTTGTATTTTGCAACAATCATCGTCTTCAATTTCCGTTTGCAAACCAAATACTGATTAATCCCTACGTGTTTCCGAAAGAAACAATCAATTTCTGTAAATATTGGAGTATAAAAGTTATCGCCTACTGTCCCTTAGGATATTCGTACTCTGATCAAATTCTTAGCGAAGCACATGTGAAAGATATAGCATTACAGTTAGGTTGTAGCCCTTCACAGGTTGTTTTGTCATGGCTTTTGAAGCAAGGCCTTCATGTTATCCCTAGAAGTTCTAATGAAGAGCATCTTAAAAGCAATTTGGATTCGAAAGAAGTGGATTGGCAGATGAACGGAACAGAGAAGAAGGCTGAGTTTGAAGAAATGATGCAATCATTGCAGAAATCAAATAATGAAGTATTTGGTTATATGATCGATATTAGTATTGATGCTTTTTGTGAGGAAATCATGTGGGGCACGGAATGTTCTTTAAGTAGTTTAGTGTGAGAGGGTTAATAGTCCACCAGCAGTGAGAGTC
>Ga0208249_1000575_pt1 | contig 12176 bp, 12 predicted proteins | sample CryBogmetaGMA1M_FD_184546 | JGI IMG/M metagenome (GOLD analysis project Ga0208249, IMG submission 184546) | Freshwater microbial communities from Crystal Bog, Wisconsin, USA - MA1M (SPAdes) | ecosystem: Environmental > Aquatic > Freshwater > Lake | place: Crystal Bog, Wisconsin, USA | collected...
CCAGCGAGATCGACGCGGTCGTCTTGAGCGTGCTGGAAGCGAGCGAGATGTCGTTGGCGGCGTCGCCGAGCGCCGAGTCGGCTGCCACCTGCAGCGTGCCCGCATTCACCGGCATATTCCCCGTGAACGTGTTCGCTCCGCCGAGGACGAGCGTGCCGCCGCCCGCCTTCGTGAGGCCGCCAGAGCCGGTGAGCACCGAGTTGATCGTGCTCGTGACGGAGGTGTCGGTACCGGTGGTGACGGTGTTGAGCGAACTTGGCGATCCGCTCAGGGTGATCGTGCCGCCGGTGAGCGTGTAGCCCGTGGTGCCGAACGTCATGCCGCGTCCGGCAGTGACCGTGCCGGCGGTGACGGTGTTGGCCGTGCCGGCGAAGTTGGCCGTCTTCGACGAGTCCCACGAGCCCGAGCCGTTGGCCCAGGTGCCGGTGCCGCCGGCACCGGGGGCGGTGGCATTCCAGCCCGAGCCGCCATCCCAGTACAAGTCGGTGCTGACGCCACTGCCGGATGTCGTGAGGTTCATCGTGAAGTCGTCGATGCCGAGGCCCTGCGCGTTGGTCCAGCTACCCGTGGTCACAAAACTCCAGCGCAGGTAGTAGTTCGAGCCGTTCGAAATGCTGAGGCTGGGGATCGAGACGGCCTTCGCGGTCGACTCCGGTGGGTTGTAGACAATCGACGTGCTGGTGCCCGAGTACGTGGCGTTTCCCAGGGAGTTGGCCGACCACGTTGACCCGTCGGTGGACGTGTAGAAGTCCCAGCCTTGCGTCCGCGAACCCTGGCGATACCGCTCGTAGTTCCATGCGAGATCGAGGGTCGTGATCGTGGACCCGGTGGTGTTCGTGAACCCGAAGAGGAGCGCGAGCTGCTGGCCGGGGGCACTGGAGGTCGTGCCGGGATAGCTTCCCGTCGAGAGGTAGCCGATCGACTTGTCGGTGCCGGAGACGAGCGTGCCGGACACCCAGAGATACGCCCCGCCGCTGCTCACGGCGCTCACCACGCCCGTCGTGCCGGTGGTGCCGGCGTTTTGCGTGACGGCGGTGGTGTTTGAGCCGGACGTGTAGGTCAGCGGGGCACTGGAGGTGCCGCTCTTGAAGAACGACCAGCCGGGTGCGGCGGACGCGATCGACGACGTCGAGCCGGTCGTGATGCCGTCGAAGTTCTGGCTGTACGTCGTGCCGCTGACGGTCACGGCCGTCGCCTGGGCCGACGCGTCTGCGACGAGAACGAACATGGCGAGAAGCATGCTGCTCACCACCACAGCGGGATCCAGGGCAGCGCACAGGCGGGCGAAACGCATGGGAAGTCCTTCCGCGAAAGGGGGTCTACCGGACCGGCCGGGGGTAGGGTATCGAAGCCAGACGGCGCGTCAACGATCGCCGGCCGAAATGTGACGAATCGGGCATGGCTAGGGACGAATCGGGCGCGCGGCTTACGGAAGGCTCACAAACACCCATCGCGATGAAGGCCGCGCGGCTTTCGCGGCGCCGCTCGCGGCTGCCCATGCCCCGTCACCGGACGCTCGTTGCGCCCATCCTGGGCTGCGCTCGCTCGATGCTGACTACGCTTCGCCATCCATGGCTGCGCTTGTCAGCAACGCCGGCTCCCGGGGCATGGGCAGCCCCGAGCTCCCGTTGAGCAGGGGCCCAGGTTTCCGCCCGCTGCAACGCGCGACTGAGCGAGGGACTGTCCGTGCCTCAGAGCCGGGCTATGGGAGCAAGCGGAGCCAGGATGGCGGAGCGCCGCGGACATGCAGAGAGCGGATGCCACGAAGGCATCCGCGAACGTCCGGCGACGAGGCATGCACAGTCCCGAGCGCCACCACGGAGGGCAGTGCCAGCTGAATCAGGCATTTCGCCCAACACGCAGCTTGCACGAGCCATGGATGGTCGAGCAGGCGTGAAATGGTTTCACCAGGCGAGGATCGCAGGAGCGATCCGCATCAACAGGCTGCACGAGCCATGGATGGTCGTGCAGCCGTGAAGCAGCGGCATTTCGCCTGGTCTTACCAGGCGAAATGCGCGAAGGCCTTGTTCGCATCCGCCATGCGGTGCACGTTGTCGCGCTTCGTCACCGCGGCACCTTCCCGCTTGTAGGCGGCGATGATTTCCTCGGCGAGCTTTTCGTAAGTGCCGCGGCCCTTCTTTTCGCGAACGGCCTGCAGAATCCAGCGGATCGCCAGCGACTGCTGACGGTTGCGGTTGACCTGCATCGGCACCTGATAGGCGGCACCGCCGACCCGCTTCGAGCGGACCTCGACGGCCGGCTTCACGTTCTCGAGCGCCCGGTTGAAAATCTCGATCGGCTCGGCGTCGGTGATCTTCTTCGCGACGATGTCCATCGCCTTGTAGAAGACGTTCTGCGCGACGCTCTTCTTGCCGTCCTCCATCAGGCAGTTGATGAACTTGCTGGCGAGGAGCGACCCGTAGCGCGGGTCGGGGCGGAGTTGTTCGCGGCTGGCTGTGATATTTCCCATGGTCGTGTGCTTTCGAGATTAGCCCTTCTTGGCGCCGTAGAGGCTGCGGGACTGCTTGCGGCCCTGCACGCCCAGCGTGTCGAGTGCCCCGCGGATGATGTGATAGCGAACACCCGGGAGGTCGCGGACACGGCCGCCACGCACCAGGACGATCGAGTGCTCCTGGAGGTTGTGGCCTTCGCCCGGGATGTAGACGGTGACTTCCTTCTGGTTCGAGAGCCGCACGCGGGCGATCTTCCGCAGGGCCGAGTTCGGCTTCTTGGGCGTCATCGTGCGGACCTGCAGGCACACGCCGCGCTTCTGCGGGCAGCGGTCGAGCACGGGCGACTTGGAGAACTTCCGCTTGGGGCGGCGACGACTGCGGACGAGCTGGCTGATCGTGGGCATGGAATGACTTTTGGGGGCCTGAACTCAAGGAACCCCAAAAGATAGCCGAGGATCCGCCTCGTTCAAAGGCTTATGCATCCCGCCCGGAAAAATCAGGCGGGATGGAGCAGTTCGCCCCGGCCGCCGGCCAGGGGGTCGCCATGCCATTGCCGCCAGGTGGCCGGGGAAACGGCCGCTGCCGGGGCGAATCCCGCCGCGGCGAGGGACCGGAGGAGAAGGTGAAGGAATGGGGGTCGCCAGGTGGACCCGCGTCGAAACGTGGCGGGGGGCCGAGGGCGGTCGGTGAGGGCGATCACCGAACCCCGCCGCATGCCCAGCCCCGGCTGGGGGCCGAGCGAGCCTCCGACGACCACCGAGCCGGCCCGCATCTCGAAGCCGGCGGCGGCGCCGCAGTCCCCGCCGACGGCCACCACGCCACGGCGGAGCCGGGCAGCGAGCAGGCTGCCAGCACGGCCGGCCACCACGACGCGGCCGCCGCGCATGCCCACCTGGCTGCCGGGCAGCGCCCCGGCGACGTTGTCGCCTGCGCCGCCCGCCACGAACACGTCGCCTCCGGTGAGTTCGCACGCCAGCCAGTCGCCGGCATCGCCGTCGATCTCCAACCGACCGCCGCCCATGCCCGCGCCGGCGTGGCGACCCACGTTTCCCTTGATCCGCACCACGCCAGCCTGCATCCCGGCGGCCACGTGGTGCACGCGGCGAAAGTCGCCCCGGCACTCCATCACGAGGTCTGTCGCAGCGCCCTCGACGGTGAACAGTTCGCCGAGTTCGCAGCCGCGGCCATCGGCCTGCACCGGCAGCCGCGCGATGTCCGCAGCCGCGAGCGTCGCGAGCCGCGCGGGCACCACGCCGGCGAGGTCGATCGCGAGCGGAGCGGCACCGGCGCGGGGCGTGAGGATGAGCGTCATGACGGGGCCGACCGGGCACGCGCGCGAACGAGGCCGCGGGATGCGTCGCTCCCGCGGCCTCGCAGCATACCGTGGGGCCCGGGCGGGCCGGACGTCAGCCGGCGCCGGCGACCGGCACCTTCCGCGGCAGGGCCGCCGCCGCTCGCGGCACGCGGATCGTGAGCACGCCCCGGCGGTAGTCGGCCGCGATCGCCGCGGCGTCGAAGCCGTCGCCGAGCCGGAACGATCGGCGGTAGTCGCCGACGCCATACTCCTGCCGCACCACGCGGCCGGGAAGACCCCGCGGCGCGACGTCGGCCCGGATCGAAAGCACGCCGCCTTCGAACGTCACGTCGATGCCCTCGGCGCGGGCGCCGGGCATGTCGGCGACGAACACCACCTCGGCGCCGCGATCGCGGATGTCGACGTGGGGCTGGTAGGTGAGGGAACGCTCCGGTCGCACGGCGGCCGGTTCGGACTGGGTGACCATGGATCGATCCTCCTGCACGTGGGGATGGGGATGGGAACCGGACTCGGGTCGGCTCACGACGACCGCACTTCGACCTTCTGCGGCTGGCTGGCCGCGGTCTTCGGGCACGTCACCGTGAGCACGCCCTGGACGAGTCGTGCCTCGACCCGCGTGGCATCGACCGCCACGGGCAGAGTCAGCCGCCGTTCGAACGAACCGCAGCCCCGCTCGCGACGGTGCCACGTGACCCGTTCCTCCGCCGCCGGCGTGCCGGCCTCGTCGGCCCGGGTCGGTTCGGGCTCCGCCGGCCGCGACCCCTTGAGCACGAGTTCGTCGCCGTGCACCGTGATCTCGACGTCGGCGGCGTCGAGGCCGGGCAGTTCCGCCTCGATCGTGACCGCGGTGGGGCTCTCGCTGACGTTCACCGCAGGAAACGCGCCCGTCTCGGGCCGCACGCCCCAGCCATGGAGTGGCGGGGCCGCGGTGAGCGTCGTCCAGACGCGGTCGAGTTCCTCGCGCAGTTCGTCGAACGGGAGCGCGAATCCCGGGCGGAATGTCGGCATGGTGATGCTCCTCTGATTCCTGGGTGGAGAGGTTCCTGGTGGTGAGGCCCTGGGAATGAAGGCTGATGACAGCCGGACGCTCCGGCGGACCTCGGCTCCAGAAAATGCAAACAGCGTGCCAGTCGTCATGAACGCCCGAACACCGTAGCCAGGAAGGGTCTCGCGGCCGAAAACCGCGATCGTCCCGACCGGCGTGTGAAAGGATGGCAGTCGCGCCGATCGTGCCGGCTGTCAGCGTGGCAGATGGGTGTCGCCGGGCCTCCGGCGAGGTTGTGGCACAGACCACGACCCCTATACTCTCGGCTCGTTCGCCACACGGAGGGTCATCATGCGATTCACGCTGCTCGATCGGGTGCTCGAGGTGGAGCCCGGCAAGTCGATCACGGCCATCAAGACGGTGTCGCTCGCCGAGGAATATCTCGGAGATCACTTCCCGCGGTTCCCGGTGCTGCCCGGGGTGCTGATGCTCGAGGCCATGACCCAGGCCGCGGCGTGGACGATCCGGCTCGGCGAGGACTTCGCCCACAGCATGGTGGTGCTGCGGGTGGCGAAGAACGTGAAGTACGGCGATTTCGTCGAGCCGGGCCGGGTGCTGACCGTGAACGCCCAGGTCACCGCCCAGGACGAGAAGACGACCACGGTGAAGGCGAGCGGCTCGGTCGGCGACCGGACGAGCCTCACGGCCCGGCTGGTGCTCGAGCGCTACAACATGGCCGACCGGCTCGCCCACGGGGCCGCCCTCGACGCCCGGGTTCGCTCCGAAATGAGGAAACTCTGGGCCTTGCTCCACCCCGCCCGGGGTGCCGGGCAGCCGAAGCCCTTCGCCTCGATGGTCGGAGGGGCCGCCCCGGCAGCCACGTTCGCGAACGCCGGCGGCTGACGCCGGCGGGCCAAATTCGCGAATTTCGCGACGGATTGTGCCGTCTGGCCCCGTTCCGCGGGCGGAAAATGGGCACCTTCGGGTTCCCACGGCCGCCGGCCGACATTACAACACAGCCAATACAGCCCGTGCGGTCCAGCCGCCGTTCCTTCCTCCATGCCAAGGTGAATCGTCGATGCCGTCCCACGAAGAAATCTTTGACAAGGTGAAGTCCGCCCTCGTGGATGCGCTGGGTGTCGATGAGGATGACGTCACCCCCGCCGCGACCATGGTGGGCGACCTCGGGGCCGAGTCGATCGACTTCCTCGACATCGTGTTCCGCCTCGAGAAGGCCTTCAACATCAAGATCTCGCGGGGCGAGCTCTTTCCCGAAGACGTGCTCTCGAGTTCCGAGTTCGTGGCCGACGGCAAGGTGACGCCGGCCGGAATCGCGGCGCTGAAGGCCCGGATGCCGTTCGCGGACCTCTCCAAGTTCGAGGCCAACCCGAGCGTCCAGAACTTCGCGAACACCCTCACCGTGGAAGACATGGTGCGGTACGTGCAGAGCAAGCTGGCCGCCTGAGCGGCCGGCCGGGCCGCTGCCGTCGTGCCCGGCCTGGTTTCCCCGGAGCAGGCGGCAGACCGCCGGGAACGGATTCATGCGCTGGTTTTGGATCGATCGTTTCGACGAGTTCGTCCGCGGACGTCACGCGACGGCGGTGAAGAACGTGTCGCTGGCCGAGGAGCACCTCCACGACCACTTCCCGGGCGTGGCGATCATGCCCAACTCGCTGATCGTGGAGGGCATGGCGCAGGCGGCCGGCCTGCTCGTGGCCGACGCGATCGACTTCAACCGGCGGGTGGTGCTCGCGAAGGTGGCGGCGGCGGAGTTTTTCTTCGACGCCGTGCCCGGTGACACGATCCGCTTCAAGGCCGAGGTGCTCGACCTCAAGCCGGCCGGCTCACTCACGAAGGTGACCAGCACGGTGGGCGACCGGGTGCAGGGCCAGGCCGAGCTCTTCTTCGCCCACCTCGAGCCGGGCGAGGGCGTGCCGAAGCTCTTCGAGACCGACGAGCTGCTCCGGTGGCTCGACCAGATGCACATCTACGAGGTCGGACGCGACGAGGCGGGTAACCCGCTGGCTCGGCCCGACTGGTAAGGCGACGCGGAGGCGGCGATGTCCAGCGGCAGGCGGCGGGTGGTGATCACGGGCATCGGCTGCATCACGCCCCTGGGCGTGAACGTGGACCAGCTCTGGAAGAATCTCGTCGCCGGCGCCTCGGGCGTGGGGCGGACCACGATCTTCGACGCCTCGAAGTTTCCCACGAAGATCGCCGCCGAGGTGAAGGGCTGGGAGATCGCCGCCGAGGGGCAGGATCCCAAGGCCTGGGAGTTCTGCGGCCGGCACACGCGGTTCGCGGCGGGGGCGGCGCTCCAGGCGATGCGCGACGCCGGGCTGCCGGAGGGGCTGCCGGGCGATCCGGCGCGGCTGGGCATCTACCTCGGTAGCGGCGAGGGCCAGCAAGACTTCGACGCCTTCACGCGGATGATGATGGCCTCGATCGAGGGCGACACGCTCGACGTGGCGAAGTTCACCAAGCTCGGCCTGGAGACGCTCCATCCGCTCTCCGAGGTGGAGCAGGAGCCGAACATGCCCGCCGGCCATCTGGCCGGCCTGTTCAACGCCCAGGGCCCGAACCTCAACTGCCTCACCGCCTGCGCCGCCTCGAGTCAGGCGATCGGCGAGGCCTGCGAGATCGTCCGTCGCGGCGAGGCCGACGTGATGCTCTCCGGGGGCACGCACAGCATGATCCACCCGTTCGGCGTGACGGGCTTCAACCTGCTCACGGCCCTCTCCACGCGGAACGACGAGCCGCACCGGGCCAGCCGGCCGTTCGACAACGATCGCGACGGCTTCGTGCTCGGCGAAGGGGCCGCGATGGTGGTGCTCGAGGAACTGGAACACGCGAAGCGGCGCGGCGCGAAGATCCACGGCGAGATCCTCGGCTACGGCTCCACGGCCGACGCCTACCGGATCACCGACACCCATCCCGAGGGCCGCGGAGCGGCCGCCTGCATCACCATGGCGCTGCAGGACGCCGGACTCGGCGTGCACGACATCCACTACATCAACGCCCACGGCACCAGCACCGACGTCAACGACAAGGTGGAGACGCTCGCGATCAAGAAGGTGTTCGGGGAGCAGGCCTACAAGATTCCGGTGTCGAGCACGAAGAGCATGATGGGCCACCTGATCGCGGCGGCCGGGGCGACGGAACTGATCGTCTGCCTGCTGTCGATCCGCGACGGGCTCCTGCCGCCGACGATCAACTACGAGACCCCCGACCCGAACTGCGACCTCGACTATGTTCCGAACAAGGTCCGCGAGGGTCGGGTGGAACAGGCCCTCTCCAACTCGTTCGGCTTCGGCGGTCAAAACATCTCCCTGATCGCCGGCCGGTTCCGCGGCTGAAGCGGCCCCCGGCTTTCCCAGCTTCGCAGCCGCAGGGTTTTCTCAACCGGCGCCGGCGGCACGACCGATACCACCGGTGACACGCGGATGATCGGCTGCGGGCGGAGTGCCCGCGCGGAGCGTCCGCCCACCGGGAATCCCGCCATGAAAACGCTGTCGCGTGCCCTGGGCCTCGCCGTCGTGACCGCCGTGATCGCCACCTCGAGCGGCTGCTCGATCGTGGACCGGCTCTTCCTACTCAACACGGACGGGCCCCACGGCCACCACGCCACCAGCGTCGGCGGTCAGTGTCAGGATGGCGCGTGCCAAGACGGCCAGTGCCAGGACGGCCAGTGCGGTCCCGAGGGCTGTCCCACCGGCACCTGCCAGCCGGGTGCGGCCTGCCAGGACTGCGAAGGGGGTGCCTGCCATCCGCGGCATGTCGGACGCTACGGCGGCCTCGCCAAGCATCACCTCACGCCCGAGGAGAAGGCGGCGCTCGCCGGCAGCAACTACGGCTCCACGCAGCCGGCCGGTCCGCCGACGGGGGCGGTCGCCTATCCGTATTACACGACCCGCGGCCCGCGCGACTTCCTCGCCAAGTGCCCGCCGTCCATCGGCCCGCAGTAAGCCGGCCCCGCGGCCGCCGCGTTGGGCTGCGACGATTCCCGCCGGTAGGCTTGCGGGCCTGACCGGCAGTGTCGTTTCCGGGGACTGCTTTTCGAGGAGCCGCACATGACAGCGAGTGATTCCACGTCGGGGATGACGTCGTCGGGCCGGCTGACGGTCACGGCCTGGCTCGTGTGCGCGATCGCCGCGATCGGGTTCGCGTTCGACATCTACGAGCTCCTGATGCTGCCGCTCGTCATCAAGCCGGCGCTGGCGGCGCTCGGCGGGGTCGCGCCCGAGGGCGGGCCGCTGCTCGTGCCGGGCTCCCCCGAATACACGAAGTGGGCCCGAGCGCTGTTCTTCGTGCCGGCGATCGCCGGCGGTATCTTCGGCCTGCTCGGCGGCTACCTCACCGACATCCTCGGCCGCCGTCGCGTGCTCACCTACAGCATCCTGCTCTACGCCTTCTCGGCCCTCGCCGCGGGCTTCGCCACGTCGCTGCCGTGGCTGCTCTTCTTCCGCTGCCTGGTGTTCATCGGGGTGTGCGTGGAGTTCGTGGCGGCGGTGGCCTGGCTGGCGGAGCTGTTTCCCGACCGCGAGCAGCGGGAGCGGGTGCTCGGCTGGACGCAGGCCTTCTCATCGCTCGGCGGCCTGCTCGTGGGCAGTGCCAACGTCCTCGCTGCCCGCTACGCCGACACGCTGCCGACGATCCAGGGGGGGCACGAGGCCTGGCGCTACACGCTGATCTCGGGCGTGATCCCGGCCCTGCCGCTGATCCTGATCCGGCCGTTCCTGCCGGAGAGCCCGGTGTGGGCGGAGAAGAAGCGGGCCGGCACGCTCAGGCGGCCGAGCATCCGCGAACTCTTCAGCCCGGCGCTCGTCCGCACGACGGTGGTGACCACGCTCGTGTTCGCCGCCAGCTACGGGATCGCCTTCGGCGCGATTCAGCAGCTGCCGCAGATCCTCGGCGGCCCGAAGGGCCATGCCGCGATCCTCGCCACGGCGAAAGCGGCGCAGGCCGAGGCGGTGGCCGCGGCGGAGCAGGCGGGCAAGCCCGCGCCCCCAGCCGGCCGCCTCAAGGCGATCGCCGGCAACGCCACCGACGAAGCCGTGGCCACGGTCACGATCTGGCAGGAGATCGGCGGCCTCGTGGGCCGGGTGCTCCTGGCCTTCGCAGCCCTGCGGATCGCGGGCCGGCGGACGCTCCTGCGGATCTTCCAGTGGCCGGCGCTCGTGATCGTGCCCGCGCTCTTCTATTGGATCTCGACGCAGCTCACCAATGCCGACTCGCTCCCCTGGATCAAGGCGGGCATCTTCGTGGCGGGGCTGTTCACGGTGTCGCAGTTCAGCTTCTGGGGCAACTACATCCCGCTCGTGTTTCCCACGCACCTCCGGGGCACCGGCGAGAGCTTCGCGGCGAACATCGGCGGTCGCGTGCTGGGCACGGCCGCGGCCTGGCTCACGCTCACGTTCTCCGCCGCCACGCCCCCCGATCCGGTGCGGATCGCGGTGGCCGGCGCGATCGTGGCCGGGGCGTATGCCCTCGTGGGGGCGATCCTCACGCACTGGCTCCCCGAGCCCGACGCCTCGATCGAGCACTGAGCAGGCCGTGCCGTGAACGTCGTCGCCGGCTGGCGGTTCGACAACTCGTATGCCCGGCTGCCGCGGCCGCTGTTTTCGCCGGCCGTGCCCGCGGCGGTGCGGCGGCCCGCCATGCTCGTCTTCAACGCGGCGCTCGCCGGCGACCTGGGGCTCGACGCCAACAGCGTCCGCGACGCCGCGGCGATCTTCGTCGGCAACGAGCTTCCGCCCGGGGCCGAGCCGATCGCACAGGCCTATGCCGGCCATCAGTTCGGCCACTTCACCAACCTCGGCGACGGCCGGGCGATCCTGCTCGGCGAGCAGCTCGCGCCGGATGGCCGGCGGTTCGACATCCAGCTCAAGGGGGCGGGCCGAACCCCGTATTCCCGCGGCGGTGACGGCCGGGCCGCCGAGGGGCCGATGCTCCGCGAGTATGTGATCAGCGAGGCGATGCACGCGCTCGGCATTCCCACCACCCGCAGCCTCGCCGTGGCGGCGACGGGGGAGTGGGTGATGCGGGAGGCGCCGCTGCCGGGCGCCGTGCTCACCCGCGTGGCCGCGAGCCACATCCGGGTGGGCACGTTCGAGTATGCCGCCGCGGTCGAAGACCACGGCCTGCTGCCGGCACTCCTCGATCACGCGATCGCGCGGCACGCCCCGGAGGCGGCCGCAGCCACGGAGCCGGCGGTGGCTTTCCTGGAGCGGGTCGTGGAGCGGCAGGCGGCGCTCGTGGCGACGTGGATGCACGTGGGCTTCGTGCACGGGGTGATGAACACCGACAACATGGCCGTGTCGGGAGAGACGATCGACTACGGCCCCTGCGCGTTTCTCGACGCCTACGACCCCGCGGCCGTGTTCAGCTCGATCGACCGGCAGGGCCGCTACGCCTACGGCAACCAGCCGGGAATCGCCCACTGGAATCTGGCCCGGCTCGCCGAGAGCCTGCTACCGCTCGTGGCGGGCGGCGAGGAGCGGGCGATCGCGGCGGTCCGCGGCGTGCTCGACACGTTTCCCGAACGGTACGAGCGGCACCACCGCGCGGGCGCGCGGGCGAAGCTCGGGCTCGCCACCGAGGAGGCCGGCGACCGGGCCCTGTTCGACGAGTTGCTCGCGGCGATGGCCGAAACACGGGCCGACTTCACGGCCACGTTCGCGGGGCTGGCCGCGATCGCCGCGTCGGGTCGGCCGGACGAGCCGCTCGCCGCGGATGCCCGGCTCTGCCGCTGGCAGGTCGGCTGGCTCGAGCGGCTCGCCCGTGAGCCGGGGGATCGCGCGGCCGTGGTCGCCAGGCTGAGGCGGTCCAATCCCGTCGTCATTCCGCGGAACCACCGCGTGGAGGAGGCCCTCGCGGCGGCGGCGGCGGGCGACCTCGGTGTGTTCGAGCGGCTCGTGGCGGCGGTCCGCGATCCTTATGCAGACACACCGGCCAACGAGCCCTACCGAGGCGGCCCACCGCCGGGGTGTGGGCCGTATCGCACGTTCTGCGGCACGTGAGCTTTCAGGGCCCGGCGGTGTGCCACCACCGCCGGCTGTCGGTCAGCCGACCGACGAGTCCGACGCCTACCGCCGGAGCCCGCTCGGCTTCCGACGGATCGTGCGGAGGGCGGCGAGCCCGCCGATCGAAACCGCTGCCAGCACGCCGAAGGATAGGACGGTCAACGGCACTTCCGCAAGCGTTTCCCGGTCGGTGAGTCGCGATCGGGCCCTGGCTGTCCGCTGACAGGTGCGTGCCGGGCTTGTCGTCGCGGGCATTCCCAGGCCACGGTACGCTCCGGAAGCGAGGGTTTTTCAAGCTCAACGCGGTCCTTCTCCGTATCCGGGTATCAGCCGGTTGGCGACGCCTGCCTCACAGCGAGTGGATGTCGATTGCAGGCAGCTCGTCGGGCGACACCTGAACC